>Ga0302325_10002610_pt1 | contig 43533 bp, 35 predicted proteins | sample Palsa_T0_2_FD_201948 | JGI IMG/M metagenome (GOLD analysis project Ga0302325, IMG submission 201948) | Peat permafrost microbial communities from Stordalen Mire near Abisko, Sweden - Palsa_T0_2 | ecosystem: Environmental > Terrestrial > Soil > Palsa > Peat permafrost | place: Sweden: Abisko... | reverse complement strand
CTACCGCTGGAACCAGTGGTTCTTCCTGCGGCTGTGGGAACGGCAGATGGTGTACCGGCGGTTCGCCAAGGTGAACTGGTGCCCCAGCTGTCTCACCGTCATCGCCAACGAGCAGGTGAAGGACGGGCACTGCGAGCGTTGCGACTCGGTGGTGGTGGAGCGCGAGATGCCGGAATGGGCCTTTCGCATCACCCGGAACTCGCAGGACCTCCTCGACGGCCTGAACCAGCTGCCCGGCTGGCCGGACCGCATCCTGGCCATGCAGCGCAACTGGATTGGGCGCAGTGAAGGCGTGGAGTGCGACTTCGCAGTCAAGGGCGGCGTGCATCCGGTGCGCGTCTTCACTACCCGCATCGACACCGTCTTCGGCTGCACCGGCCTGGTGCTCGCTCCGGAGCACCCGCTGGTGCAGGACATTGCGAGCGGGCCGGCCGTGGACGCCGTCCGCGCCTTCGTCCAGCGGATGGCCAGCACCCCGCGGGGTGACCGCACCGCGGAGGCGGCCCCCAAGGAAGGTGTCTTCACCGGTGCCTATGCCCTCCATCCCTTCACCGGGGACGAGGTTCCCATCTGGATTGCCAACTTCGTGCTCGCCGACTACGGCACCGGCGCGGTGGGGGTGGTGCCGGCCCACGACGCTCGCGACTTCGCCTTCGCCAAGGCCTACGGCCTGCCCCTTCGACAGGTCATTCGCCCCACCGATGGCCGCTCCCTGGGTCCGGTGGAGGCCTGGCAAGAGCCCTTCACCGAGGACGGCGTCCTGGTGCACAGCGGGCCCTACACCGAGCTGTCCTCGGCCGAAGCGCGTCGGCGCATGGCGGCGGAGCTGGAGCGACGCGGCATTGGCCTGCCCAAAGTCACCTACCGGCAGAAGGACTGGGGCTTCTCTCGACAGCGCTACTGGGGCACCCCCATCCCTATCGTCTACTGCGCGCGCTGCGACCCCGAGCGGCGCGGCATTCCCGTCCCCGACGAGCAGTTGCCGGTGCGCCTTCCGGACATCGAGACCGAGCAGGTGCTCACCGGGAAGGGCGAGCCGCCGCTGGCCAAGGTTTCCTCCTTCGTCAACACCACCTGTCCCCGCTGCGGTGGTCCGGCGCGGAGAGAGGTGGAGACGATGGACACCTTCGTCGACTCGTCCTGGTACTACGCGCGCTACCTCTCGCCGCTGCTGGACACCGCGCCCTTCGACGCCGGGGCGGCGCGCAAGTGGCTGCCGGTGGACATCTACGTCGGCGGGCCCGAGCACGCTGTCATGCACCTGCTCTACTTCCGCTTCTGGAGTCGGTGGATGAAAATTCTTGGGCTGAGCCCGGTCGACGAGCCAGTCACGCGCCTCATCACCCAGGGCATCGTCAACGGGCCCGACGGACGGAAGATGTCCAAGCGCTGGGGCAACGTGGTCGCGCCGAGCAACATCGTCGGGCGCTACGGGGCGGACACGGTGCGCACCTACGTCCTCTTTGCCGGACCGCCGGAGCGCGACTTCGACTGGAGCGACGACCAGGTGGAGGGCGCCCACCGTTTCCTCAAGCGGCTCTGGGCCTTGGCCGCGACGCACCATGCGGCGGCCTCCGGGGCGCGACACGACGGCCCCTGGGTGGGCCGGGCGCTCGACATTCGCCGGCTGGCCCACAAGTGCGTCAAACGGGTGGGGGAGGCCATCGAACGGCTCTCCTTCAATACCGCCATCGCCGGCGTCATGGAATGTCTGAACGGCCTCTCCGCCGTCCAGACGCTGGACACCGAGGCCGAGCGCGCGGCCATGGGCGAGGCGCTGCGCCTTCTGGCCCTGGTGCTGACGCCGTTTGCGCCCCACTTCTGCGAGGAGCTGGCCGAGGCCTACGGAGCGCGCACCTGCACCGTCACCGAGCCCTGGCCGGGCTACGACACGGCGCTCGTCACCGACGACGTCCTTCCCTACGCGGTGCAAGTCAACGGCAAGCTGCGGGCCGAGGTGCAGATGCCGGCCTCGGCCAACGAGGCCGAGGTCCGCGCTGCCGCCGAGGCGGAGGAGCGCGTCAAGGCCCACCTCCAGGGGCGCGCGCTGCGCAAGGTGGTGTTTGTCCCGCGCCGGCTCATCAACTTCGTGGTGGGGTGAAGCCCGTGCGGCGCGCGCTGGCCCCTCTGTTGCTCCTCTGCGCCTGTGGTTACCATTTCACGGCCGGCGGCCCCTCGCTGGCCGGAGGGACCCGCCCCATCTTCGTCCCGACGGTGGTGAACAAGACGTCGGAGGCCGGGCTGGACGTCGTCTTCACCGAGGCGCTCCGCGAGCAGCTTGGCCGCACCGGCCTTTTGGGCGGCGAGAAAAGCCCAGCCCACCTCGATGGAGAAATTCTCGCGGTGAGTGCCGCGCCGGCCGTCCTGGCTTCGTCCAGCGCGGCCCGGGCGAGCCAGGCTTTGAGCTACCGCGTCAACGTGGTGCTCATGGTGAAGCTCTACCGTGGCTCGGAACTTCTGACGCAGACGGTGGTGAGCGGGTCCGAGGACTACCTGCAGGGACAGCGCCCGGACATCCTGAGCGTCGAGTCCAACCGGGTGGCGGCGCTGAAGCGGCTGGCCGTGGCCCTGGCCCAGGACGCCTACGTGCGGCTGGCGGGGGGCTGAGCGCTGGCCAGCGCCCGCGCCAGCCGGGAGATGCGGCGCGACGCGTTGCGCGGGTGCAGGACGCCCTTGCTGGCCGCGCCGCTCAGCATCTTCATCGCGTCGCGGAGCGCTTGCTGCGATGCGGCAGGGTCCTTGCCAGCAAACGCCGCTCGCGCCTGCTTCACCACCGACTTCACTTGGGTGCGCACCGACTGGTTTCGGGCCCGCCGGACGACGTTTTGACGACTTCGCTTCTCGGCTGACTTCGTATTGGCCACGTCCGCTCCCAGGACAGCTCAGAAAGGGTGCCCTCCCTACCGGACGCTGGAGGGGGCGTCAATCAGAAGGCCAGGAGTCGCGCGTATTCAAGGCGCTGCTTGTGGAGAAACCCATGCCACTGTCCGTCTAACCCTGCGGGAGAAGAGGCGGCGGTGACGTGCTGCACGAAGCGGCACGCCCGCATGCACGTCATACCGTCGCCTCACCGCTGTCACCTCCCACAAGCTTCCCCCCAGGTTTCAGACAGGTCCTGTGGGAAGCCTAAACGTCGTGGGCCAAGGTAGGACTTCTCACCACCACCGAAGCGCCCGGGTCAGAGAAGACGCAGACTCCGGCCTCGGACGGGTGCAACGTTCCTCCGGCCTCCCGCACGGCTTTGGCCAGTGCCTTGGCGTCCACCGGACGCTGGGCCTCTAGCGCAAGCGGAGTCCCCACTGTCCCAGGAACGAGACTCAGCACGACACCTTCGGCGTCGCAGCGGACGCGCGGGCCGTCGAGGGACACCGTCCAGCCGAGGAGCGGTCCCACCTTCGTCCAGAAAGCCGGCGCCGGGGTGGCCACCGGAAGCGTGAGGCCCATGGACTCGGCCCGCGGTGGATGGATGGGGCGGGGCAGCAAGGCCTCGGAGGCCTTGGCCTCTTCCCAGAGCGCCTCCATCTGGGCAAGTGTCGCCTGGCCAAAGGGCACTCCCCGCTGTGCCAGGCCGCGTTCCACAGCAGAGAAGCGCTCGGTGAAGCGGCGGTTGGCGGCCCTGAGCGCATCCTCGGCGGGCGTGGCCAGATGTCGCGCCAGGTTGGCGAGGCTGAAGAGAACGTCGCCGAGCTCGTGCTCCACCGCGTGGCTGTCCTGGCCGGCCACTGCACGGTCGAGCTCCTCCAGCTCCTCGTCGAGCTTCTGGCGAACGCCCTTGAGGTCCGGCCAGTCGAAGCCGATGCGTGAGGCCTTCTCGGTGAGGCGCTCGGCGCGGAGCAGCGCCGGGGCGGCCGAGGGGACGCCCTCCAGCACCGAGCCCTCGCTCCCCGTCTTCACCCGCCGCTCCTCGGCCTTGAGGCGCGCCCAGTTCGCCAGCACCTGTTCGGCGCCTTGGACTTGGACGTCGCCGAAGACGTGCGGGTGGCGTCGGGTGATTTTCTCGGAAATGGCCTGGGCCACGTCGGCGAGCTCGAACTCGCCCATCTCGCTCGCTAGCTGGGCGTGGAAGACAATCTGAAACAGCAAGTCTCCCAGCTCCTCGCACAGCGGCCGCCAGGAGCCACCGTCCCCGACGCGGTCCATCTCGTCGAGCACCTCGTACGCCTCCTCGATGAGGTAGGGGCGCAAGCTCCTCAAGTCCTGCGCCCGGTCCCACGGGCAGCCGCCCTCCGCGCGCAGCCGCGCCATGATGCCCTGGAGCCGCTCCACCTCGGTGCCGGTCCGTCCCATGAGACTCTCTTTCCGCGCCGGGGGGAGCTAGCACGCAGGAGCGACCGGCGCTCGCTGGTCGAGCAGCTCCAGTGTCTCGGCCACCGTCAGCCGCCGCGTGCCATCGACGAGGAGGTCGTCCAGGCCCTGGCGCGCAAGGTCCACGCGCGCCGGGTGGTGGGCATCGGCCAGAAAGAGGGTGATGCCCCGGGCCAAGAGCTCCTGTTTCAGCCGCTTGAGCAGGTCGCCCCCCGAGACGTCCACGCGCATGGTGAAGGACAGGTCGAGCACCAGCCGAGACAGCCCCGGCGGCGCAGCCGCGATGCGCGTCAGCATGCGCTCCTCCACCGACTCGGTGTTGAAGTAGAGGAGGGGCCCGTTGATGCGCAACACCATCGTCCCCGGACGGCACTGGGCGGTGGGGTGGCGCTCCTTGTCGGCGTAGTGGTCGCCCACCGCTCCCAGCTCCGAGACGCCCGTCGACGCCTCGTCCCGCAGAATGACGGCCAGGGAGAGGAGCGCCGCCAGAAGCACCCCTTGGAGAATGCCGAGGTACACCACGCCGGCGATGCTCGCGCCTGCCACGGCGATGGCGATGGGGCTCACCCGGGCCAGTCGCACAAGCTCGCTCACGTTGAGCAGCGAGCTGACGCTGGCCACCACCAGAGCCGCCAGCGTGGCCCGTGGCAGGTGGCCGAAGACGCCGACGAGGTAGAGCAGGATGACGGCCATCCACCCCGAGGCCACCACCAGCGACAGTGGCGTCCGGGCGCCGGCCCGGGCGTTCACCGCGGACTGCCCCAGGCCTCCGCCGGCGGGGTAGCCCTGGCCCACACCGAGCATCAGGTTTGCCGCTCCGAGCGCCAGGAGCTCCTGGTTGGCATCCACGCGCTCCTCGATGCCCACGGAAAAGGCCCGTGCGGTGGCCATGCCCTCCAAGTAGGCAAGAAGGAAGCAGGCCAGGGCCAGGGGCAAGAGCGTGCGGATGTCTCGCAGGTTCACCAGCGGCAGGGCGAGGTGGGGAAGCCCCAGCGGGACATTTCCCACCACCGGCACCAGGCCCTCGAGCCCGGCGTACGCCGCGGCTCCCATCGAAAGAAGGACGACGAGGAGTCCCATGGGAAGCTGCGGCAAGAAACGCTGTCCGAGCTCGAGCAGGAGCAGGGAGCAAAGGCCCACCCCCAGTACCCACGGCCGTGCCTCGGTGAGATGGCGCACCAGGTGCAGCACGCGCGAAAACGTGTCGTGGCCACCGGACGGGATGCCCAGCAGGTCCGGCAGCTGCGTCGCGGCGATGACGACGGCCGCGCCGAACTTGTATCCGGTGAGGACGGGGTGGGAGATGAAGTGGGCAATGCCGCCCCAGCGCATCGCCCAGCCGGCCAGCGCGAGTGCCCCGACGAGCAGCGCCGAGGCTCCGGCCAGTGCCGCGTACCGGTGTGCGTCGCCGCCGGCCAGCGGCGCCAGGGTGGTGGCCACCACCAGGGAGATGGCCGATGTCGGCCCGAAGGCCAGCAGCCGCGATGTCCCCAGGGCCGCGTAGATGAGGCCACCGAAGAGGTAGCCGGCCAGCCCTGCCACCGGGGGCAGTCCGGCCAGCAGCGCGTAGGCCACCGCGTTGGGGACGGCGTAGGCCGCCAGCGTCGTTCCGGCGACGAGGTCCAGCCGGAGCCACGGGCGCTGGTAGCCTTTGAGCCAGCGCAGGATGGGCAGCGAGTCGGCGAGGCGTCGCATGGGTGTCAAGGGAAGGGCCGGGGCCGAGCTTACCCACCACGCTCCTGGGTTTGTGTTGAAGCATTGCGGTGCGGCGGCGCTCGCCTAGGATGGGTCTCCTCCCGATGTCTCTCACCGGCCTCCGTGGCACCCGCGCGCTTGCGGCGCTCTTGGCCCTGCTCGCCGCGCGACCGGCGGCGGCGCAGGTGGAGCCGCCGCGCCCGGTGGAAGAGCTGGAACAGGAACCGCGGCGTCCGCCGCCGCGAAAGCCCGTGCCTCCGCCGACCGTCGTCCCTTCGCAGCGTGCGCCAGCCCATGTTGTCGAGACGACTGAGCCGAAGGCAGCCGTGCTGCCTGCGGCCCCTGCCGCGCGGCCTCTGGCCCTTCCCATCGTCCCCACCGCGGGAGACCCGGAGCTGCTGGCGACGTTTCGCCGCTGGCAGCAGGCGGAGCGCGATGGCGCGACCCGGGTGGCCGACGCGGCCCGCGGCGACCTGCTGGGACTGCGCGAGGAGCTGGGCGTCTCGGACCTCGAGCCGATGAGCATGGCCATGCTGCGGGCGGCCAGCGAGCGGAGGAGGCGGGAGGACATGCACGGCAGCGTCGAGCTCGCCACCGAGGCGGCCGCGCTCTCGCCGGGCGTGCCGTACGTCTACCTCGGGCTGGCGCGCGCCCAGCTGGCCGAGGAGCCGCTTGGCTGGGGCCGGGCGGCGAGCTCTCTGCGGGCGGCGGGGGTGGCCTTCTGGAACGACCCGCGCTACGCCCGGGCTGCCCTGGGCGACCTGGGGACGGCGCTTCTCTTCGCCTGGGTGGCGACGGCAGTGGCCTTCATGGCGGTGCTCTTCCTGCGCCATGCGCCGGTGCTTTTCCACGACGTCCACCACCTCTTCCCGCGGGCGGTGGGGCGCTGGCAGTCGGCGGCGCTGGTGGTGCTGGCGCTGCTCTTGCCGCTGGTGTTTCACCTCGGGTTGGCCGTCGAGCTCCTGGTGGTGCTCGGGGCCCTCACCCTCTACCTGTCGCTCTCCGAACGGGTGGTGGCGCTGGTGCTGGTGGCCGGGCTCGGGGCCGTCCCCCTCGCCGCGGGGAAGCTGGCCTCGGCCACCGCATTCGCCGGGACGCCGGCCGAGGACGCCTACCTGCTGGAGCGCGGCGGTCTGGAGGCCGCGGCCGGAGCAGCGCGCGTCCGCTCGCGCGCCACCGACCAGCACGCCAGCTTCGGCGAGCTCTATGCCCTGGGACGCTACGAGGGCCGCCGCGGCCACTTGGCGGAGGCCTCGGTGGCCTTCACCAGCGCCTCTGCGCTGCGGCCCTCCGACGCGCGACTGCTCACCCAGGAGGGGAACCTGGCCTTCGCCGCTGGCAACTTCGAGCGCGCCGCGCAGTTCTACGGCCGGGCCAACGACGCGGACCCCGCCTTGCCAGAGGCTTACTGGAACGCGGCCAAGCTGCACCGGTGGCGCAGCCGGGGCATGAGTGACGACGCGGTGGGGCCTGAGCTGGACCGGGCCCAGACGGCGCTGGCCACGGCGGTGCGGCTCGACGAGCGGCTGGGGCAGAGGCAGGACCCTCCTGACGAGAAGCCGCAGATGAACCGCCTGTTGCTCAGCTCGGCCCTGCCGAGGAACGAGCTGGCGGCGCTGGCCGAGGTTCCCGGGCGCGCGGCGCGGGTTCGCTCCCAGGCCGCGGCCGCGCTTCTCGGCGGGCTGGATGCCTCCGCAGGAGCGCTGGTGCCGCTCGGTGTGGCGCTGGCCCTGGTGGCCTTCGGCTTGCTCCGGGGAGGGCGCGGGGTGAGCCACGCCTGCGACAAGTGCGGTCGACCGGTCTGCCGCCGCTGCGACCCGGAGCTCAGCGTCGGGAGCCCGTTCTGTCCGCAATGCGTCAACGTCTTCGCCCGCCGCGGCGTCGTCCCGCCGCTGCTCAAGATGAACAAGGAGATGGAGGTGCGGCGCCACCGCACCCGTTCCAGCCGCATCGCCTATGCCCTGGGGATGCTCATCAGCGGCCTGGGACAAGTCTTCAGCGGGGCCGCCCTGCGCGGCGTGGCGTATGCCTTCCTCTTCCTCTTCGCCGCGGCCTGCGTCATCACCCGGGAGGGGGTGCTGCGTGCCCCCTACGGGCCGGCGCCAGAAGTGCTTCGCCTCTTTCCCTTGGCGCTCCTCGTCGCCGCGGTGTGCTTCTTCTCGCTGCGCGGGCTGTCCCGGAAGGCCTGACGCCATGGCACTCAACGGCACGCTCCGCGACTTCGGCATCGCCGACATCCTGCAACTCATCGCCCAGCAGCAGAAGACGGGAACCCTTCACCTGGAGGCCAAGGACCAGGAGGTGCACATTGGCTTCCAGGACGGCGTCATCGTCCAGGCCGAGAGCACCACCCGGCGCAGGAAGGACCTCTTCGGAACCATGCTGGTGCGCGCGGAGATTATTTCCGAGCAGCAACTGGAGGAGGCGCTGGAGACGCAGAAGCGCACCCTGCAGCGCCTCGGCGACGTGCTGGTGAGTACCGGCGTCATCACCAAGGACCGCTACCGGCAGATGGCGCAGCTGCAATTCAACGAAACCCTCTACCGGCTCTTCTCCTGGAAGAGCGGGACCTACGCTTTCGAGCAGGGAACCGTCCACTACGACCCCGCCGACGTCACTCCGGTGCGGGCCGAGTCGGTGCTCATGGAAGGGTTTCGGATGGTGGATGAGTGGCCGGTCATCCGCAAGCGCATCCCCCGCTATGACTTGGTGTTCGACCGGGTGAAGGAGCTCCCTTCCGTCGCCGCCCAGGAAAGCGTCGCCGCCAGCAATGACCGGCGCGACCGCCGGGGCGACTTCGCCTCCTTTGGTGAGCCGGAGCGGCGCATCTACGCGCTGGTGACACCGGCCCGCGACGTCCGCAAGCTCATCGACCTCTCCTGTCTCGGCGAGTTCGAAACCTGCAAGGCCCTGTGCAACCTGGTGAACCTCGTCTACCTCAAGGCCCTCCCGTCGCTCGGAGACCCGGACCCGCTGCAGGACGAAGTGAGTGTCGTGGACCGCGTCCGCGGAACCCTGGGAAGGATTGCGGTCAGCACCGTGGTGCTGGCCGGACTGGTGCTGGTGGCCGTCAGCAGCAACCTCAACCCCTGGAGTCTGTCCGGCGCGGCGCGCATGGGCTTCGAGGAGTCCGCCGTCCAGCAGGCCGTGGCTCGGGCGCAGGTGAGCCGGCTCGAGGCGGCGCTCGACGTGTACCGCCTGGAGAAGGGCGAGTACCCGCCTTCCTTGCAGGCGCTGGTCGACACGCGGCTGGTCAGTCCGAGCGACCTCCAGTACCCGTGGCGCGACCCCTACTACTACCGCCGGGTGGCCCCCCAGGAGTTCATCCTCTTGCCTCCCCTCAGGTAGACTCCCACGCCGTCAGAGCGCACCTCGGCCCTTGGGGAATGTCCCCGCGGGCCCGGGGCTGCCGAGAAGAAGGAGTGCGTTGGCTGCCTCTCGTCCTGCATCCACTGCTGCGGCCACGGCCAGGGTGGAGTTGCGCGACAGCGACGTCGCCCTCGCGCTCGGTGGCCACCAGGGAGAAAACCTCAAGGTGGTGGAGCGCCGGCTGGGGGTGAGGGTTGGCCAGCGGGGGACGGAGCTTCACCTGTCCGGGCCGCCGGAGGCGGTGGCCTTCGCCACCCGCCTGCTCGAGCAGCTGGAGCGGGCGGTGCGGGCTGGGCGCCCGGTGTACCGCGAGGACGTGGAGCAGGCCATCAAGGTGCTGGGGCGCGACGGAGACGTCGAGGACCTGGCCGACCTCTACGCCGGAGCGGTTCTCAGTCGCTCCGGACGCCAGGTGGTGCCCAAGAGCATGGCCCAGAAGCGCTACCTGGAAGCCATCAGAAGCCATGACATTGTGTTTGGCATTGGCCCGGCCGGGACGGGGAAGACGTACCTGGCCATGGCCATGGCGGTGGCCGCGCTCCAGGAGCGCAAGGTGAAGCGAATTGTCCTTGCCCGGCCAGCAGTCGAGGCCGGGGAGAAACTCGGCTTTCTCCCCGGGGACTTGGCGGAGAAGGTGAACCCCTACCTGCGTCCCCTCTACGACGCCCTGCACGAGATGATGGATGCGGCCCGCGCCACCCAGCTGCTGGAGCAGGGGACGGTGGAGGTGGCACCTCTGGCGTTCATGCGGGGGCGCACCCTCAACGACGCCTTCGTCATTCTGGATGAGGCGCAGAACACCACCGTCGAGCAGATGAAGATGTTTCTCACCCGGCTCGGCTTTCACAGCAAGGCAGTCATCACCGGGGACGTGACGCAGGTGGACCTGCCCGCCGGCCGGCCCTCGGGCCTGTCCCACGCCCAGGCGCTCCTGGCCAACATCCAGGGCATCGCCTTCACCACCTTCACCGAGGTGGACGTGGTGCGCCATCCACTGGTGCAGGAAGTCATCCGTGCCTACGCCCGCGACGAGGCCGCGGCCCAGGGGCGGCGGACCGAGGAGGCGCACCCGGCGGCCTCTCCCGAGGCCCAGGGAGGAAGCACCGGCACGCGGAAGCCTTGAGACACCTCATCCTCCCGGCCTAGTTTCCCCCGACAGCGGACTTATGCCTCCTCCCTCCTCACCGAGTTCCACGCCGGAGGCCCCGCCTCCAGACGGGCCCGAGGGCGCACAGCGGACGACGCCCGCGCTCTCGTTTCTCCTCCTGGTGGTGGTGTCCGCCGCCGCCTCGCTGGCCATCACCCGCGGGCTCACTGCCCAGGCCGTTCCGGAGCTCCAGCCCTCCGACGTCGGGAAGCCCTTTCAGAGCGTCAGCCCGGCGGGACTGAAGGCCGCCCGGGACTATGACGTCCTCGACCAGGGACGCACCGAGGTCCGTCGCGCGGAGGCCCGCTCCAGCGTGCTGCCCGTGTACGACTACAACCCCGGCGTCCTGGCCGAGGGGCGCCAGGCAATTCACCGCGCGTTGGCCGAGCTGCGCGCCGCACTCTCGCGTCTCGAGCCGGACGTGCGGGCGGCCAGCCGGGCCAGGCGCCCGGGGACACCCGAGGCATCGCTCGGCTTGCTTGCGGCGCGCGAGGCGCTGGAGAAGCGCCTCTTCCCCCTGGACGATGAGGACTTCTCGGCCCTGGTCCAGGCGCGCGCCTCCCGTGAGTCCGAGGAGGCCTCGGTGGCCCTGCTCGAACACTCCTACCTGAGCCCGCTGGTGGCCTCGCGTGAGGAGCTGGGGAGCGCGAGCGCGCTGGCCGTGCGCCAGCTCGGCGAGGGAGTGGAGCGCATCACCTCGCCGAGCGCCCCGGCGGTGCTCGACGTTCGCGAGGCGCGCGCAGAAATGGAGCGCTACGCCTCGGTGCCCGGAAACCTGTTGCCCGACGCCCCGCCGGCGCTGCGGCGCGCCGTGCTGAGACTGGCCAAGCGGCTCGTGCGTCCGGACCTCACCGTCAACACCGCCGAGACGGAGGCGCGCCGGACGGCGGCCGGGGCGGCGGTGAAGGACGCCATCATCCAGGTGAAGCGGGGACAGAAAGTCATCGGGGACGGAGACCTCGTCACCGAGGACCACCTGCGGCTGCTGGGGGCGATGCGGGCGCAGAGTGACCAGCTGGACCGGGCGCAAGTCCAGGTCGGCGCCATGGCGGTGGTGGCGCTGCTTCTCTTTGCGGCGTGGGGTTTCCAGCGCCGGGCCTTTGGCCAGCGCCGCCGCCCCTCGCGGCGGGACGCGCTCCTCTTGGGCGTCCTGCTGGTGGGGACACTCGCCGGCTGCCGGCTGTGGATGCTGGTGGCGGAGGCCTTGCATGACCGCTCCGGCCGCATCCCCCTGGAGGCGCTCTACGCGGTGATGCCGGTGGCTGCTGGAGCGATGCTGGTGCGCTTCGTGCTCGATGCGCGGGCAGCCCTCTTCTTCGCCCTGGTGGCGTCGTGCCTTCTTGGCGTGATGCTCGGAAACTCCGTGCCCTGGACGGTGTTCGCGCTGGTCGGCTCGCTGGTGGGGGCGGACCACATCGGACGGACCAAGGACCGGGCCGGAATCTTCCGGGCCGGGCTGGCGGTGGGCATCGCCTCGGCCGCGGTGCTGGCCGCCTTCGCGCTCTGCGACGGAAAAGGCACCCTGCGGGACACCGTGGTGACGGCTGGCTATGCCCTGGTGGGGACGGCCATCACCGTGCCGATGACGGTGCTGGCCCTGACGCCGCTGGTGGAGCTCGTCTTTGGCTACGCCAGCGACTTGAAGCTTCTAGAGCTGGCCAACCTCAACCACCCGGCCCTCAAGGAGCTCATCGTCAGGAGCCCGGGCACCTACCACCACAGCATCCTGGTGGGGAGCCTCGCCGAGGCTGCCGCGGAGGAAATCGGCTGCAACCCGCTGCTGGCGCGGACGTGCGCCTACTACCACGACATCGGCAAGGGGAAGAATCCCCTCTACTTCGGAGAAAACCAGAAGGGTGAAAACCCGCACGATTGTCTCGCTCCGGGCATGAGCGCGGTCATCATCAAGCGTCACGTCACCGACGGGTTGGAGCTCGGACGGCAGTACCGGCTCCCGCGGGCGGTGGTGGACGTCATCGCTCAGCACCACGGGACGCGGCTGGTGGGGTACTTCCACCACAAAGCACTTCGCGAGGCCGAGCAGCGCGAGGGCACTCCCTCGCCGGACGAAGCCATCTACCGCTACCAGGGCCCCAAGCCGCAGTTCCGGGAGGCGGCCCTGGTGATGATTGCCGACGCCGTCGAGGCCGCCAGCCGGGCGATGCCCGAGCCGACGAGCGAGGAGCTCCAGGCCCTCGTCCAGCGCATCATCAACGTCGTCTTCAGCGAGGGGCAGCTGGACGAGTGCGACCTCACGCTGCGGGACCTGAACGTGCTCGCGCGCTCCTTTCTGCACACGCTGGCCGGCATCTACCACGCGCGGCCCGAGTACCCGCCGGGCGCGGTGGGCCCGCGCCCGCAGCAGCTCGGGCTGGCCTCGGTGGTGGCCGAGGCGCGAAGGGCTGCCGGCACGCCGGTGCCGCGCCGCTGAGGCATCGGCCCCCCCTTGGAAAAGGGTGGCCCCGGGCGAGCCGGAAGGAGCAGGCTGAGCGGGGCGCCGGCGCGTTTTTCTGTTGGGGAGGCAAGCTTTGCTTAAGGCCGAGATGTGGATTCACGGCACGGCGTTTCAGCCTGAGGAGTCCATCGCCTTCTCCGCCCGCAGGGGCTGGGGCGCCTTCTTCCGCGGCAACCCCAGCGTCTACCAGGCGCCCGCTCAACAGTGGGCCGGGCCGCCCACCGTCACCCACTGGTTTCATTCAGCGTTGCCCACGCCAGTCATCCTCGACGGCGCTCGTCCCCGCCTCACCCGTTTTTTTCTGCTCTACCATGCGGACCAAGCGTGGCTCCGCCAAGTCCACCTCTGGGACGGAGCGCGGCGGCTGCACGGCTTCGACCTCTCCGGTGTGAATGCCACCGGGACGCACCAGCACGAGATTGACGACCTCAACACCTTCCGCCTCGACGAGAGCCGCACGGTGCGCTTCGGCCTGGGCATCTCGGTGCAGGTGGAGTTCCAGCGCGGTCAGCTCTCCAACCTGCAGCTGGGGGGAGGGGAGATTCTCTTCAGCGCAGCGGGCGCGGATTTCGAAGTCTAGTGTCCGGCCCTAGGAATCAAATCGACGTCTTCCTCGAGCACCCCTCCGCCGGGCGCTGGGCGAAGCGCGTCCGGACGCAAGCCGTTGGGCTCGTCCGGGCGCTGGAGCTGCGCGGCGTGGCCCTGGCGGTGACGCTCACCAGCGACCGGCGCATCCGTGCCCTCAACCGGCGCTGGCGGCAGAAAAACCATGCGACCGACGTGCTCAGCTTCCCGGGCGGAACCCCGCCGCCGGGGTGGCCCGGGCCGCTGGTGCTGGGGGACGTCGTCATCTCCCTGGACACGGCCCGGCGACAGGCGAAGCAGCAGAAGCGGAGTCTTTCGAGCGAGCTCGAGCGCTACCTGGCGCACGGAGTCTTGCACCTGCTGGGGCATGACCATCACCGGCCCGCGCCTGCCCGCCGCATGGCGGCGCTCGAGGACCGTCTGCTGGGCGGTCCGGGAATGGTGCGGGCGGTCATGCGCCCTCGGGCTGTCCAGCGCCGCTGAGCTGCTCCTAGGGGTGCTGTGTCCCAAACCGCACGCTCCGCAGGAGACACTTTCTGGTAGAGGGTGCCACGCCCCAAAAAAGACGTGCATGGCCCAAGACGACTTCTACCCAACCCCTGTCCATGTCGCGGCCGCGGACCCGCCGTCCGGGCGGGCGCGTCTGCTCATGCCCCGAAGAGTTGGGCTGCTCGTGCTCTCGGGCTTGCTCGGGGCGGCGGCCTTCCCGCTGGCCTTTCCCATCGGTCCCCGGCACGAGCTGTTTGCAAGCGGCGTCCTCGAGCCGCTGGCCTTCGTGTGCCTGGTGCCGCTGCTGTTTGCGGTCCGGGGACTGCGCACCAAGAAGGCCTTCGCCGCAGGGTTGATTGCGGGCTTCGCCTTCTTCAACGGCACCTTCTGGTGGGTGAACGTGGCGATGACCACGTTTGGTGGGATGCCCAACTGGTTGAGCATCCCGGCCCTGGAACTGTTGATTTTTTACTGTGCCTTCCACTGGGCGCTCGGCGCCTGGGCGGTGCGGACCATGGACGTCCACCTCGGTTGGCCGATGGGGTGGACGGTGGGCCCGGTGTGGATGGCCATCGAGCTTCTCCGCAACTACTCCCTCTCTGGTTTCCCCTGGACGAACTTCGGCTACTCCCAGGCGCGTAACCTCTGGTTCAGCCAGATTGCCTCGCTGGCCGGCGTTTACGGGATTGTGCTTGCCCTGGCAGTGGTGAATGGGGCGCTCTTCGAGATGTTGCGCTGGCGGCTTTGCCACGAACGAGCCTTTCCCCGGGCGCTGGTGGCGGTGGCCGGCTCGGTGCTGGTCCTGGGCCACCTCTACGGGGCTCTCCGGGTGCGGAAGTGGGACGCCCTCATCGCTGCTGCCCCCAAGGTGCGGGTGGCGGTGGTGCAGGCCAACATCGACCAGAAGCTGAAGATGGTGCAGGGGAGCCGGGCCAGCGTCATTCTCGAGCGCTACCTGCCGGCCACCATCGCCGCGGAGGCCGCCGGCGCCGAGCTGGTGGTGTGGCCCGAAGGCAGCTACCCGCTGGCCTTCCCCACCGGCGTGACGTCGGTGAAGGGCGGCGGGCTGGACGGCGTCCTGACGCGCGCCCGGGTGTTGATTGGCGTCGACGTCTACGACCCACGCGACCTGCGCCGGGGAAACGAGAACGCCGCGTTCCTGGTGGGCCCCCCGCTGTCCATCGAGCACCACTACGTCAAGCACCACCTGGTGCCCTACGGCGAGTACATCCCGCTGCACATGGACCAATGGCTCCCCATCCAGAACCTGGTGCCGGGGACGTTCTTGCCCGGCGAGGACTTGAGCCCGGCCTTGCTGCAGCGGCAGGGCGGGCCCCCCATCAGGGTGGGCATCGAGATTTGCTTCGATGCGATTTTCCCGGAAATTTCCCGGGAATTCGTTCTGCGCGGCGCGGACATTCTGGTGAACATGACGAATGATGCCTGGTACGGCTTCTCGTCGGCGAACTTCCAGTTTCTGCGCAAGGTGGCCATGCGAGCGGTGGAGACCGGGCGGCCCTTCGCCCGCGCGGCCAACACCGGGGTGAGCGCCTTCATCGACCCGCTGGGCCGCGTGAGCCAGGTCATCCCCATTGGCCTCACCGAGAGCGACCGCCCCCGGGTGACGCCGGCGGAACTGGTGGGCCCGGAGTGGCGCATCGCGGACCTGCCGTTGCTCACCGAACGCACGCCTTACGTTGTGCTCGGCGACATTCCCGCTTACCTTGCGTCGCTCTTTGCGGCGGTGGGCACCCTGGCGGCGCTGGTGCGCGCCCGACGGGCCCGTCGCCCCAAAACACCAGCTTGAGGAGCAGCATGGCTTTGGACGTGACCGAGCAACTGGCTGCTCTCGAGGGGCGATATGAAGCGCTCCGGGGGAGTCTTTGACGTCGAGCGGAAGCGGTCGCGCATCGCGCAAATCGAGCGAGATGCCTCCCATCCGGACTTCTGGAATGACAACGCCAAGGCCCAGGGCGTCCTGAAGGAGAAGGCGCAGCTGGAGGCCACGGTGGCCAGGGTGGAGCAGATTCGCTCCGCCCTTCTGGACGTCCGGGCGCTCTTCGAGCTCGCCACCGAAGCCGACGACGCTGCCACCCACGCCGAGGTGGACGCTCAGGTGCGGACGCTCGAGGCCACGGTGGAGAAGCTCGAGCTGGGCCGGATGCTGTCCGGAGAGAACGACTCGGCCAATTGCTTCATGGACATCAACGCCGGAGCGGGCGGGACCGAGTCCATGGACTGGGCGGCGATGCTGCTGCGCATGTACACCCGGTACGCCGAGTCCAAGGGCTGGACGGTGGAAATCAACGACTACGTCGCCGGGGAGGAAGCGGGTGTGAAGAATGTCTCCATCCGCGTCGCGGGCGAGAATGCCTACGGCTACCTGAAGGCGGAGACCGGGGTGCACCGCCTGGTGCGCATCAGCCCCTTCGACGGAAACGCCCGCCGGCAGACCTCCTTTGCCTCGGTGTCCGTCTACCCGGAGCTCGATGACGCCATCCTCATCGACATCCCGGAGAAGGACGTCCGGGTGGATGTCTACCGGGCGAGCGGCGCCGGCGGTCAGAAGGTGAACAAGACGTCCTCGGCGGTGCGCCTCACCCATGTGCCCACCGGCATCACGGTGGCGATGCAGAACGAGCGGAGCCAGCACGCCAACCGCGACATGGCATGGAAAATCCTCCGGGCCCGGCTTTTTGACCTGGAACGCAAGAAGCGCGACAAGGCGCGGGAGGAAGTCGAAGCCCAGAAGAAGGACATCGCCTTCGGCTCGCAAATCCGCTCCTACGTGCTCGCCCCCTACCAGCTGGTGAAGGACCTGCGCACCGGCGTGGAGACGGGCAATGTCGACGCCGTGCTGGACGGTGAGCTGGAGGACTTCATCACCGCACAGCTGCTGGGCGTGAAGAACCCGGCGCGGGCCCTGCCCGAATAGCGAGCTCTCCCATGGCCGACGAGACGTCCGACAAGGAAAGTCAGCTCATCGCCCAGCGCCAGGAGAAGGCGAAGGGCTGGCGTGCGCTTGGTGTCGACCCCTACGGGAACGGCTTCCGGCCCGAGCATCTGGCCGCGGACATTGCCCGGGCGAACGCCGAGAAGAGCGCCGAGCAGCTGGACGCTCTGGCCTTGAGCTACACCGTCGCCGGCCGGGTCATCGCCGTGCGCTCCTTCGGGAAAGCCGCCTTTCTCAAGCTTCGCGACCGTTCGGGCGAGCTCCAGGTGCACGTGAAGCAGGACGTGCTCGGCCCCGAATACGAGCGCTTCCGGCTGACCGACGTCGGGGACTTCGTGGGCGTCCAGGGGACGTTGTTTCGCAGCAAGACCGGCGAGCTGACGCTGGCCGCCAGTCACTTCTTGCCCCTCACCAAGGCTATGCGGCCACTCCCCGAGAAGTGGCACGGGCTGGTGGACCACGAGACGCGTTACCGCCAGCGCTACCTGGACCTGGTGGCCAACCCCAGCGTGAAGGAGACCTTCCTTCGGCGGACGCAGCTGGTGCGCTTCTTCCGCGAATTCCTCGACGCCCGCGGCTTCGTGGAGGTGGAGACGCCGATGATGCACAGCCTGGTCTCGGGCGCGGCGGCCCGGCCCTTCGTCACCCACCACAACGCGCTCGACGTGGACCTCTTCCTGCGCATCGCTCCTGAGCTCTACCTGAAGCGCCTGGTGGTCGGGGGCCTGGAGCGGGTCTACGAGATTAATCGCAACTTTCGCAACGAGGGGCTGTCCACCACGCACAACCCCGAATTCACGATGCTGGAATTCTACGAGGCCTACGCCACCTACCAGGACTTGATGGACCTCACCGAGGAGATGGTGGGCTTGGCGGCCGCGCGGGTGACTGGGTCCACCACGGTGAGCTACCAGGGCACAGCGCTGGTCTTCGCCAGGGGCTGGAGGCGCATCGGCATGGCCGAGGCCGTGCGGGAGGCCGCCCCGGCCCTGAGCGACAAGGACGTCCGGGATGCGGGCGCGCTCCTGGCCGAGCTCCGGCGTCATGTGACGGCGGGCGAGGCCGAGGCGGCGCAGAAGCTGAATGCAGGCCAGTTGCTCGGGCTGCTCTTCGGCCTGCTGGTCGAGCCGGGCCTGGTGCAGCCCACCTTCGTGACCCACTTCCCGGTCGCCATCAGCCCCCTTTCGCGCCGGAGCGACGCGGACCCGGAAATTGCCGACCGCTTCGAGCTGTTCGTGGCAGGGAGGGAGATTGCCAATGGCTTTTCCGAGCTGAACGACCCCGCCGACCAGCGGGCGCGGTTCCTCGAGCAGGTGGAGGCCAAGAAGCGGGGGCAGGCGGAGACCATGGACTACGACGAGGACTACGTCCGGGCCCTGGAGCACGGCCTGCCGCCGACGGCCGGCGAAGGCATCGGCATTGACCGCCTCGTCATGCTGCTCACCGACGCTGCGTCCATTCGCGACGTCATCCTCTTCCCGCTGCTTCGCCCCCAGGGCCGATGATGGACCGGCCCATGGACGCAGCTGCGACGCTTGCACTCCAAGGAGTGGCGCGGCCCAAATGGCTCCTGCGCACCCTCGGCGTGCTGCTCGCCGCGGGCGGCCTGGGGATGCTGCTTCTGGCCGTCCACGCGGCGGGAGCTGCTGACTCGCTCCTCTCGGCGCTGGTGCTCCTGGCGCCCGGCTGGGGGAGTCTGGCGCAGGCGGTGTCGGCACTGGCCAAGGCCACTCACCCTGGGCCGCCTCTGGTGCTGGCGCTGCCCTGGCGGTGGCTGCTGGCCGGCGGCCTGGCCTGGGGCGTGGGCTGGGTGCTGCTGGCCTTCAGCGTCCAGGGGGCCAAGGCGCTGGACGAGACGCCGAGTGCCGCGGCCAAGGCCCCCCTCTACCCAGCCCTGGCTGCCTGGCGGGACTTCTCCCCGGGCACCTTCGCCGCCTACGCCGTCGCCATTCTCGGCGCCGAGGTGGTGCTGGTGCTGTTGCAGACGTGGCTCGCCAGCGGCGCGCGCGGGCTCGGCGTCGCGCCTTCCTCGGCCTTCGTCCTCTCACTCTTGGCCGCGACGCTGGTGGCCTTCGCCGGCGGAGCGCTGGGGGCCTCCCGGGCGCGACGGCTGGCGTCCCCCGAGGCCACCATCGCCGTGCTTTACCTCGGCACGCCGCTTCCGCTGCTGCTGACCCTGCTGCCCGCCTTCCCCCGCCTGACCCTGTGGGTGGGCTACCGGCTGCGCGAGGTCACCTACCTTGCCGAACTCCTCGGACGTCCGGAGTTTGCCTACTGGCTCACCTTCACCGTGCTCGTCCTGGCGCTGGCGCTGGGCATCCTCTCCGGCTTCGTCGCCGGCGGCAGCGGGACGCTGGACCTGCGCGCCGGCTTCGAGCTCTTCGTCGCCACCCGTCACGTGCAGGTCTTCCGGCCCCGCCTTCTGCTCGGGGCCTTGCTGGTATTGCTGCTGGGCATCGTGCCGCCGCTCCTGGTGCTGGCCGTGCTGCGGGCGGCCGACGCCGCCGTGGAACGCACGAGAATTCGCGCCCTCGGTTTGAAGGACCCGATGCTCGCTGCTGCCGCCCACCGGGCCTGGGTGGAGAAGGCCCAGTCGGCCACGGCGATGATGACTGCGCTCAGCGTGGGCGGGGTGGGCGTCGGGGTGATGGCGCTGGTGATTGTGCTCTCGGTGATGAGCGGCTTCGAGGGGGACCTCCAATCGAAAATCCTCGGCACCAACGCCCACGTGGTGGTGCTCAAGTACAGCGACAACGGGGCGATGCCCGAATACGCCGAGGTGGTGAAGAAGGTGCAGGGCCTGCGCGGCGTCGTCGGCGTGACGCCCTTCATCTTCGGGCAGGTGATGATTGCCTCGGAGGGCAACGTCGACGGGACCATCATCAAGGGCATCGACCCTGCGACGGTGGGGCAAGTCACCGATTTGCCGAAGAACGTGCTGCCGGGCGGGAGCATCGAGTGGCTGGACACGCCGGCGAAAATCCCTGCGCGCCGGCCGCTGCACGCGGACGCAGCCTCGGACGACGACGTCGTCCACACCAAGGGCGGCGGCGAGGAGCCGGTGCTCCCCGGCATTCTCCTTGGCCGCGAGCTGGCCGCCTCGCTGCGCGTCCTGGTGGGGGACCGGGTGACTGCCATCTCACCCCTCGGGGGGGGGATGAGCCCCTCCGGCCCCATACCGCGGTCCCGCACCTTCCGCGTGGCCGGCATCTTCTACACCGGCATGTACGAGTACGACTCGAAGTTTGCCTACCTGTCGCTGAGCGAGGCGGCCAGTTTCCTCGACGTGAAGGGGGCCACCGGGGTGGAGATGAAGGTGGCCGACGTGGACGACGCCCGGCGCATCGCCGGAACCGTGCTGCAGGCGCTGGACGGCTACCCCTACCGCACCAAGGACTGGGGGGAGATGAACCGCAACCTCTTCTCCGCGCTCAGGCTGGAGAAGCTGGTGATGGGCATCATCCTCACCATCATCGTGATTGTGGCCGCCGGCCTCATCGTGGCCACCGTCACCATGCTGGTGCTCGAGAAGCGGAAGGAGATTTCGGTCCTCAAGGCGCTCGGCGTGCCGGACAGCGGCGTGGTGAAAATATTTCTCGCCGAGGGGCTGCAGATTGGCGTGGCCGGCGGTCTCTTGGGGCTGCTCAGCGGGCTGGCCTGGTGCCTCTTCATCGAGAAGGTGGGCCTGAGACTCGACCCTCAGGTCTATTACATCCACAACCTGCCGGTGAAAGTGGAGCCGCTCCAGACCGCGCTGGTGGTGGTCATCGCCGTCCTGGTCTCCTATCTGGCCTCGGTGTTTCCAGCGCTTCGGGCCTCGCGGGTGGAACCGGTGGAAGGGCTGAAGGCGGAATAGCCAATGGCGCTGGTCGAGATTCGCGACATCTTCAAGAGCTACTGGCTGCACGGCAAGCGCATTGACGTGCTGAGCGGGGTCTCGCTCGACATCGAGCGCGGGGAGTTGGTGAGTCTGGTCGGCGCCTCGGGGACAGGGAAGAGCACCTTCCTGCACGTGCTGGGCACCCTCGATGCCCCGGTGGCTGGCTCGCTTCGCTTCGACGGCAGAAGCGTCTTCGACCTGAGCGATGCGGAGGTGGCGCGCTTCCGCAACCGCTCCATCGGTTTCGTCTTCCAGAGTCACTTCCTGCTTCCGGAGTTCACCGCGCTGGAGAACGTGGCCATGCCGGCGCTGGTGCAACGGGTGGAGCGGACAGAAGCGCTGCTGCAGGCGCGGACGCTGCTGGAGCGCGTCGGGCTCGGCGCGCGCCTGGAGCACCGACCCGGCGAGCTCAGTGGAGGTGAGGCGCAACGGGTAGCGCTTGCTCGGGCGCTCGTCCTGCGTCCGGCGCTGCTGCTCGCCGATGAGCCGACCGGCAACCTCGACCCGGCGACCGGGGAAGGAATCCACCAGTTGCTCCGAGAGGTGAATCGTGACCTTGGCATCACCATGGTGGTGGTGACGCACAACGAGGCGCTGGCTCGCTCCATGCCACGCCGCTTGCGTCTTCAAGCGGAGAAGGTACTTCCGGCGTGAGGGGCGGAGTGCTGGATTTCCCATTGTCGGGGCCGTCGCCGGTCCCCTACAGTGCGCGCCCCCGCCCCGCGGCCCCCCGTTCATCGAGGTTGACCGTTTCCGCCCGTACGACGACGACTGCCGCCCTATGCCTGGCCGCCGCCTTGCTGGCTGCGACGTCGCCAGCGCGCGGTCAGAGCGTCAAGCCCGACACGCCCGCCGCCCCGGGCTCGGACACCATCACCGAGGTCCGCGTCGAGGGAAACCGACGGGTGGAGGCGGCGGCGGTCGTCCGGGCCCTGAAGAACAAGGTGGGGAGCGCCTATGACCCGACGCTCACCGGGCCCGACCTCCAGGCGCTGTGGGCGCTCGGGTACTTCGCCGACATCCAGCTGCTCACCCAGGTGCTGCCCCAGGGAGGCCTGGCCTACATCGTCCGGGTGGTCGAACGGCCGTCCATTCGCAACATCACGCTGGAGGGCAATGACGAGCTGGGCAAGGACGACTTCAAGGACGACATCGACATCAAGAAATTCTCCATCCTCGACATGGACGCCGTCCGCCGCAACGCCAAGAAAATCCAGGCCAAGTACTTCGAGAAGGGATTCTTCCTCTCCGAGGTCACGTTCCGGATTGACCCGGTCACCACCGCCGCGGCCACGGATGCCAAGGCGGCTGCGCCGGTCCAGGCCAAGGCGGCCAACCTTCTGCCCATCTCCACCGCTGCCGAGCAGGTGGACGTGGTCTTCGTCATCAACGAGCACGCCAAGGTGATGGTGAAGTCCATCAACCTGATTGGTGCCATCAAGGTGCCCCCCGAGGAGTTGAAGGCCCAGATGCTCACCCACGAGGGCACCTACCTCTCCTTCATCACCCAGGATGGCACCTTCCGCGAGGAGATGTTCCAGCGCGACCTGGCGGTCATCGAGGCGGCCTACTACGACCGGGGCTATCTCAACGTCAAGGTGGAGAAGCCCTCGGTCTCCCTCTCGCCGGACAAGAAGCTCATCTTCATCGACGTCCGCATCGAGGAGGGGGACCCCTTCCGGATTTCGAAAATAGACTTCGCCGGAGACCTCCTCTTCCCCAAGGAAGACCTTCGGCTGCAAGTCATCAGCAGGGTGGGTGAGTTCTTCAGCCGGCAGGCCATCATCCACGACGACACCGCGCTGGCGGAGATGTACCAGGACCTGGGCTACGCCTACGCCAACTGGAGCCCGGAGACTGTCATCGACCCGGTGGCCAAGACGGTCCAGGTCATCTTCACCGTCCAGAAGGGAAAACCCCAGACGGTGGAAACCATCAGCATCGTCGGCAACACCAAGACGCGAGACCGCGTCATTCGCCGCCAGATGCGCATCTACGAAGGTGAGCTCTTTCGTGGCACAGGCATGCGGGTCAGCAAGGAGCGCGTCACCGCCCTCGGCTACTTCGAGACCGTGGAAATCAACTTCAAACCGGGCGCCGACGACGTCCACGTGGCGGTCACGGTGGAGGTCAAGGAGAAGGCCACCGGCAGTTTCCAGGTCGGCGCCGGCTTCTCCTCGGTGGAGAGCTTCATCTTCACGGCGCAGGTGAGCCAGAACAACTTCCTCGGCTGGGGCAACACCGCATCGATTTCCGCCCAGGTCTCCGGGCTTCGGCAGCTCTTCACGGCGTCGTTCTTCGAGCCCTACTTCCTCGACACCGACTTCATCTTCACCCTCGACCTCTTTCGCACCCAGGTCGACTCCTTCGACTTCACCCGCGAGTCCGCCGGCGGGGCCATCGGCTGGGGCTACCACCTGCTCGATGACCTCACCGCGGCCCTCACCTACACCCTGGAGTACGTGTCGGCCATCCCCGGCGGCTCGGGCGTCAACGGCGGTCTCATTCCGACGTCGGGCGCGATTCCTTCGCCGGCCAACCGCTTCAAGTCTGGACGCACCAGCTCGGCTCGCCTCAGCCTCACCTACGACAAGCGCGACAACCGGCTCTACCCCACCAAGGGGATGTTGCTCTACGGCTCGGTGGAGTACGCGCCCGAATTCCTGGGAGGCAATTTCAACTTCGCCCGCTTCCAGGCCTACTCGCGCTTCTACTTCCCGTTGCCGCTGGGCATGGTGTTCAAGACCCAGTTCACCATCGGCTACATCGCCGAGCTCGACGCCAACAACCCGCTGCCCATCTCCGAGCAGTACCTGCTGGGCGGCATCAACAGCCTGCGCGGTTACGCACTCAACAGCATCTCGCCGACCCTCCTCATCGGCACGCTGGCCCGTGGCGATTTCGTCGCCAGCCAGTTCACCACGGGCGGCAACAAGGAATTCATCGCCAACTTCGAGCTGGAATTCCCCATCGTCCAGAAGGCCGGCGTCCGCGGGGTCGTCTTCCTCGACGCCGGCAACGTCTTCGCCGTCGATGCCAACTTCTTCCAGGACCGCCAGTACCGTCTCCCGCTGGGCCTCTTCTGGGCCACCGGCTTCGGCATTCGCTGGTTCTCGCCGGTGGGCCCGCTGCGCTTCGAATGGGGCATCCCGCTCACCCCGCGGCCTCAGGACCAAGGCATCCTCTTCGAATTCACCATCGGCAACTCGTTCTAGGCCAAAGCCCGGCTGTCACCTTGACGAGGTACGGCAGCCGCCCCTAGTGTGCGCGAACTTTTTTCGGGGGGCCGTCCGCCAAGGCACCCTCCGTTGGCCGCAGCGCCTCCTTTCAAGGGGCCGTGCGACAAGGCCTTTGCGGTATTCCTCACCTCTGGAGCGCACATCCCCATGCCGTCCCGTCAAATGCTCGTGGCTCTTCTGGCCAGCCTCTCGATGTTCGCCCCTCGCATCGCTCACGCCGCCGAGCTGAAAATCGCCTACGTCGACTTGCAGCGCGCCTTTGCCGAGGTGGACGAGGGGAGGGCCGCCAAGGCACGGCTGGAGCAAATCCGCGACACCAAGCAGAAGGAAATCGACAAGGAGCAGGATGCGCTGAAGAAGGAGAAGGAGACCTTCGAGAAGCAGATGGCCACCATGACCGAGGCCACCCGCGGCCAGCAGGGCAGCGAGCTGCAGAAGAAGTTCCTCGACCTCCAGCAGCGATTCGAGAAGGGCCGCGCCGATTTGGCGCAGAACGAGCGCGAGACACTGGGCAGCATCCTGGCCAAGATGCAACCCATCATCACCGGCATCGCCCAGCGCGATGGCTTCACCATGGTTTTCGAGAAGACCGACTCCGGTCTTCTCTATGCCCCGCCCAGCCTGGACTTGACCAACGAGCTCATCCGCCTCTTCAACGAGAAGAACAAAGTGGCTGGTGCGCCGGCCGCATCGAAGAAGTCGGACACACCGAAGAAATAGTCCTCGAGGGACTCCGCATGGGGTCGGACCCCGCCGGACGGCCACTGGCCGAACTCGTCGCGCACGTTGGTGGAACGCTGCGGGGCGACGGCTCGCTCATCATCCACGGCGTGGAAGGCCTGGCCGAGGCGGGCCCACGCGACCTGTCCTTTTACGGCAGCCATCGCTACCGCGAGGCGCTCGCCAGCACCCGTGCCGCCGCCGTCCTCGTCCCCGTCGGCGAGGAACCGAGCCGCCTGGACCTGGCCGTGGTGCAGGTACCCAACCCGCACCTGGCCTACGCGCGCATCTCGGCCCTGTTTCACCCCGTGGCCCGGCACGCCCCCGGGGTGAGCCCCCGGGCCAACGTCCACCCCTCGGCCCGGGTGCATGCCGAGGCGTGCGTCATGGCCTTCGCCACCGTGGAGGCCCTGGCCGAGGTCGGCCCACGTGTGGTGCTCTACCCCGGGGTGTACGTCGGCAAAGGGGCGCGCATCGGCGCAGACTCGGTGCTCTACCCGAGCGTCACCCTCCGGGAGGGCTGCCTGGTGGGAGAACGCGTCGTCCTGCACGCCTCCGCGGTGGTGGGCGCGGACGGCTTTGGCTTCGCCTTCGACGCGGAGGCCCAGGCCCACGTCAAAGTGCCCCAGGCGGGCATCGTCCGCATCGAGGACGATGTCGAGGTGGGAGCGGCAAGCTGTATCGACCGGGCCACCACCGGGGAGACGGTCATCGGCCGGGGAACGAAAATCGACAACCTGGTGCAAGTCGCGCACAACGTCCGGGTGGGACCGCTCTCGCTGCTCTGTGCCCAGGCCGGCATCTCCGGCTCCGCCGAACTCGGCACAGGCGTGGTGCTGGCAGGGCAGGTGGGGGTGGTGGGGCACATCAAGATTGGAGACGGCGCGCGCATCGTCGCGCAGTCCGGCGTCGTCCATGACGTGGCCCCCGGAGCCACGCTGAGCGGCTCGCCCGCGGTCGACCTCCGCGCGTGGCTCCGCCAGTCGGCGGCGCTGCCCCGGATGGCAGACCTGATGCGGGAAGTGCGGGCGCTGCGGTCTCGCCTCGAGGCGCTGGAGAAGGAGACGAAACCATGATGGACGTGCTCGAAATCCAGCGGCTCCTGCCGCACCGCTTCCCCTTCCTGCTCGTGGACCGAGTCACCGAGCTTCGTCCTGGCGAGCGGCTCCTGGCCTACAAGAACGTGAGCATCGGAGAGCCCTTCTTCCAGGGCCACTTCCCGGGGCACCCGGTGATGCCGGGTGTGCTGGTGCTCGAGGCACTGGCCCAGGCCAGCGCCATCCTCTGTTACAGCAGCACCGGCTTTGACCCGACGAAGAAAGTCACCTACCTCATGGCCATCGACGGGGCGCGCTTCCGTCGCCCGGTGGTGCCCGGGGACCGACTGGACCTCGAGGTCACCGTGCTGCGGCTCAAGTCCTCGGTGGTGAAGTCGCGGGGCGTGGCCACCGTGGACGGGCAGGTGGCCGCCGAGGGCGAATTCATGGCCACGGTGGTGGACAAGGACCTCACCCAAAGATGAGCGGCGGTTCCATTCACCCCACGGCCATCATCGCCGCCGAGGCACAGCTTCATCCCACGGTGGAGGTCGGCCCCTTCGCCGTCATCGGTGCCGAGGTCCGCATCGGCGCCGGCTCGACGGTGGGCCCACACGCCGTCATCGAGGGCCGCACCACCCTGGGGGAGAAGAACCGCGTCTTCCAGTTCGCTTCGGTGGGGGCCATCCCCCAGGACCTCAAGTACGCGGGCGAACCCACGGCGCTGGTCATCGGGAATGGCAACCAGATTCGCGAGTTCACCACGCTGCATATCGGGACGGCCGGAGGCGGCGGCGTCACCCGCATCGGCAACCAGAACCTCTTCATGGCCTACAGCCACGTGGCCCATGACAGCCAGGTGGGGAGCCGGTGCGTCTTCGCCAACGGAGCAACGCTGGCCGGGCACGTCCAGGTTGGCGACTTCGTCACCCTGGGCGGGCTCTCGGCGGTGCACCAGCACACCCGGATTGGTGCACACGCCTTCATCGCCGGCGGAGCAATGGTGGTCATGGACGTCCCGCCCTTCTGCGTCGCCCAGGGCGACCGCGCCGAGCTGGCTGGCCTCAACGTCGTCGGGCTTCAGCGGCACGGCTTCACCGAGGAGCAGCTGACCCGGGTCAAGGACGCCTACCGCATCCTCTTCCGCTCCAAGCTCCCGCTGGAGGAGGCGGTCGCGCGGCTGCGGGTGGAGTTTGGCGGGCACGCCGAGGTGGACAGCCTCCTCGACTTCGTCACCACCAGCCAGCGCGGCCTGACGCGCTAGAGGGCAACGGACACGTGCCGGTCATCGGCCTCATCGCCGGAAACGGAAGCCTCCCCAGGCTTTTCGCCCGGGCGGCGCGTGCCCGTGGGCTGACGGTGGTCGCGGCCGCGCACCGTGGCGAGACGGAGCCCTCGCTGGCCGGCGAGGTGGATACCCTCAGCTGGGTGCGGGTGGGCCAGGTGGGGCGCATCCAGCGCATTCTTCAGAAAGCCGGTGTCCGAGAAGCAGTGCTCGCGGGTGGCTTCCGGCGCATGCGGGCCCTGGCCCAGCTGCGTCCGGACTTCGGGCTCCTCCGCGTGGCGGCCCGGCTGCGCAGCGTGCGGGATGACGCGCTCCTGCGCGCCGTGGCGGAGGACTTCGAGGCGCATGGCATCCGAATTGTGTCTGCGGCCAGCTACCTCACCGAGTTGCTCGCTCCGGCTGGCCGGCTGGCGGGACCGGAGCTCGACGAGGCCGCCCGACGCGACGTGGCCCTGGGAAGCGAGGTGGCGGCCGCGCTCGGACGGGCGGACGTCGGCCAGACGGTGGTGGTGAAGGACGGCCACGTGCTGGCGCTGGAGGCGGTGGAAGGCACCGACGCCTGCATCCGTCGGGGCGCGTTGCTCGGTGGGCGCGGCGTGGTGGTGGTGAAGCGCTTCAAGCCCGGACAGGACGAGCGCTTCGACCTGCCGGCGGTGGGCCCCCTGACGCTGGCGGTGATGGTGGACGTCGGCGCTCGCGTCCTGGCGGTCGAGGCCGGAAAGACGCTGCTCCTCGAGGTGGAGCAGCTCCTGAGCGCGGCAGACCGGGCCGGCATCACCCTCTTCGCGCTCTCGTCCGTCACAGCGCCGGAAGGTTGAAGAGCTCCCGCACGCCTTCGGCCATGAATTGCACGGCGATGGCGGCCAGAATCAACCCCATCACCCGCTGGAGGATGGCCACCCCGGATTGACCGAGCACCCGCAGCACCAGCGAGGCCGCCCGGAGGATGAAGTAGCTGGCCAGGCAGGTGAGGGTGACGGCCAGCAGGACCGGCACCGCCGCGAAGAGGCCGTTCCCGCGGGACATGAGCACCATCACCGTGGCGATGGCCCCCGGGCCGGCCAGGAGCGGCACGGCCAGCGGCACGATGGCCACGTCCTCCTTCTGGGCGGCCTCCGCCTCCTCCTCCGGGCTGGTGCGCGTCTCGGCCTGGCGCGCGCGCAGCATGTCCAGGCCGGTGATGAGCAGGAGAATCCCGCCGGCGACGCGGAAGGCCCCGAGCGAGATGCCCACCACCTTGAAGATGAAGGTGCCGAAGAGGGCGAAGAAGGCGAGGAGCGCGAAGGCGGTGAGCGACGCCCGAAGGGCGGTGCGCTGTATTTTTTCGGGCGAGTCCCCGGCGGTGACGGCGAGGAAGATGGGCACCACCCCAAAGGGGTCGACGACGAAGAAGACCGCCGACACCGCCACCAAGCTGAAGGACACCAAATGGCTCATTGGGGAGTCAGACCGTGAAACGCAGCTTCCAGACCATGGTCAACGCTTCCACCACAATCCGTCGGGACATCTTCGACTGCCCGACCCGACGGTCCTCGAAGACGATGGGCATCTCCTCCACGCGAAACTTCTTCTTGTACGTCCGGTAGGTGAGCTCAATCTGGAAGGCATAGCCCGTGCTTTGGACGGCAGCGAGGTCAATGGACTCGAGCACCTGTCGGCGGAAGCATTTGAATCCCCCGGTGAGGTCCCGCACCGGAAGCCCGAGCACGGTCCGGGCATAGAGCGAACCGCCCCGGCTGATGGCCCTTCGCCACCAGCCCCAGTTGACGGTGCCCCCGCCGGGTACGTAGCGCGAGCCGAGCACCAGGTCGACGCCGCGCTCGGCGCGGTCCAGCAGCCCCGGCAGGTAGCGCGGCGGGTGGCTCCAGTCCGCGTCCATCTCCAGCACGAAGGCGTAGGGGCGCTGCAGCGCCCAGGCGAAGGCGGCCAGGTATGCCCGGCCGAGGCCCTCCTTGCGTTCCCGGTGCAGGACATGCACCCGCGGCTCACCTGCGGCCAGTGCGTCGGCGAGGTCCCCGGTGCGGTCTGGACTGTTGTCGTCCACCACCAGGACTTCGGTGCGCGGGTCCGCGGCGAGGACGGCCTGGACAATCCCCTCGAGGTTGTCGCGCTCGTTGTAGGTGGGGATGCAGACCAGTGCCGGCGTCATCGCGAGGCTGCGCCTCTTACCACGCGCGCCCCCCGCGGCAACCCGGCGTGCCCATCCAGCACCTCGAGGACCTGGTCCGCGGCGCGCTCGCTCGCATCAGAGTGGCCGAGGAGGTCGCGCACCGCCCGGAGCCCTTCCAGCATGGCCGTGCGCTCGGGCCCCTCGTCCCACACCCTTCGCACCTCGGCCAGCACATTGGCCGGGGTGAGCGCGCGCTGGAGGAGCTCGGGAATGACTTTGCGTCCGGCCAGCAGATTGATGAGGCTGACGAAGGCCACCCGCACCAGGAGCCGCGCCAGCAGCGCGCTCAGCGCCGAGACGCGGTAGACCACCACCAGGGGCCGGAGCATCAGCCCCGCCTCGAGTGCCGCTGTGCCGGATGTCACCAGCGCCATCCGCGAGGCACCCACCACCTCCGCCGCACGGCCCTCTACCAGCACGGGCTCGAGCCCGTGGGCGCGGAAAGTTGCCGCCACCTGGGCCCCATCCACCCCGGGGGCGAGGGGGACCACCACCTGAAGCCCCGGGTGGTCCTTGGCCACCAGCGCCGCGCTCTGCACCAGGGGCAAGAGACAGCGGCGCAACTCGCCGGCGCGGCTGCCCGGCAGGACGGCGAGGGTGGGCCGACTCATGTCCAGACCGAGGGCTCGCCGGAAGGTGGCCGGCTCGTCCGGGGCGGGCAGACGCGCCGCCACCGGGCTTCCGACGTAGACGGCCTTCACCCCGTAGGGGCGGTAGAACGCCTCCTCGAAGGGGAGGATGCACAGCATCCGTTCCACGTCCCTGGCAATGTGCTTCACCCGCCCGCGTCGCCATGCCCACACCGTGGGGCTGACGTAGAAAACCACCGGAATTCCCAAGCGCCGAAGCTTCCGGGCGAGCCGTAGGTTGAAGTCCGGTGCATCCACCAGGACGGCCAGGGCCGGTCGCCGCTCGGCGGCGGCCTTCAGCAGCGCTCGGAAGACGCGCCAGATGCGCGGCAGCCGGGGGAGGACTTCGGTGATGCCCACCACCGAAATCTCGGAGGCCTCGAAGAGGCATTGCAGGCCAGCCTGCTTGAGGTGTGGCCCACCCATCCCGAAGGCACCCAACGCCGGACGGCGCGCGTGCAGCACTCGGAGGAGGTCGCCTCCCAGCACGTCGCCCGAGGCTTCGCCAGCCACAACGAGGATGTCCACGGACGCCATGGTGGCCAGGGATGGTACACACCGTCGGCGGTGAGCGGGGACGGCATCTCCGGCGACAGTCCCGGGGCGGAACAGCCGCGGCAACCGGTGCGCCCGCAGACGTCGTGGCGGGCGCTCCTCCGCCTGGGCGCCTACGCCCGGGGCCAGGGTTCGCGGTTGGCTCTCGCCTTCGGGGCCATGGCCGTCCTCGGCCTGGCCACCGGCGCCTATGCCTGGCTGGTGGGTCCGGCCCTGCGCTTTCTTCTCACCGGCGGAGCGGGGGGACTTTCTGGGCTCCCGGGCCTTCACCACGTGGATAGGGCGCGCGCGCTCTACGTGCTGCCGGGGCTGCTCGTTCTGCTGGCGGTGGTGAAGGGGCTGAGCTACCTCGCCCAGTTCTACTGGATGGGGCAATTCGGCCAGCGCACCACCGCGGCGCTGCGCCGAAGTCTCTTCGACGCGTTGCTGGCGCAGTCGCCGGCGCAGCTCGGCAACCGGCTGCGGGGGGACCTCCTCTCGCGCTTTTCGGCGGACGTGCGCGCGGTGGAGACGGCCGCCATCTACACCGTCGGAAGCTACGTCCGGGACGGCATCCAGGTGCTGGTGCTGGTGGGGGTGGCCCTCGCTGCGGACTGGCGGCTGGCCGTGGCAGCGCTGGCGTGCGTGCCCATCGCGGTGCTGCCGGTGTCCGCGCTGACGCGCGCCGTGTTGAGACGGACGCGCGAGGGCCAGGCGCGCCTCGGCACCCTTGCCGGCCAGGCGCAGGAGCTCCTCTCCGGCATCCGCACGGTGCAGGCCTACGGCGCCGAGGAGGCGGAGATTCGACGCTTCTCCAGCCGGGCGCTGCTGCACGCCCGGGCGCTGTCGCGCGCCGCCTGGGCCCGAAGCGCCGTCCCGGCGCTCACCGAGGTGCTTGCCGCCGGGGCGGTGTCCGCGGCCCTGGCCTGGGCCGCGGCGACGGCCGGAGTCCCCCCCGAGCGCCTGGTTTCCCTTCTCGCCGCACTCCTCCTCCTCTACCAGCCCGCGAAGGACTTGGGCCGCACCACCCAGTTCGCCACCCAGGCTGCCGCCGCCAGCGAGCGCCTCTTCGAGGTGCTTGACACCATCCACCCAGTGGCCGACGCCCCGGGTGCCCGGCCCGCGCCTCCCCTCATGCGGGACATTGCCCTGGCCGGGGTGGAGGTGCGGTACGGAGACCGCCCGGCGCTGCGCGGACTGGACCTCACCCTGCCGGTGGGCAAGGTGACGGCCCTCGTCGGACCCAGCGGAGGCGGCAAGAGTACCGTGGTGTCGCTGCTTCTTCGCTTCGTCCGGCCAAGCCAGGGCGCGCTCTTCTGGGACGGGGAGGACCTGGACTGCTTCAGTGTCGCGAGCCTCCGGGCGCAGACGGCGCTTGTCACCCAGGACCCGCTTCTTTTCTCTGGTTCCATCCGGGAGAACCTGGTGCTCGCGCGTCCCTCGGCCTCGGACGCCGACGTCCAGCGCGCCCTGGCGCTGGCTCACGCCGAGGCCTTCGTGCGAGCTCTGCCCCAGGGCTGGCACACGCCTCTGGGGGAGCAGGGCGCCGGGTTGAGCGGCGGGCAGCGTCAGAGGCTCGCGCTGGCGCGGGCCCTGCTCCGCGATGCGGCCCTGCTCGTTCTCGACGAGGCCACGAGTAGCCTCGACCCGGAGAGCGAGCGAGAAATCCAGCTGGCCCTGCGCGAGGTGCTCCGGGGGCGGACGGCGCTGGTGGTGGCCCACCGCCTGGAGACGGTGCTGGAGGCGCACTGCATCCACGTCATCGACGGCGGGCAGGTGGTGGAGCGCGGGACCCATGGCGAGCTGCTGGCGCGGGGTGGCGCCTATGCCCGGCTGTGGGCGCTTCAGCACCAGGCCCAGGACGGCTCCGGACGGCGGAGCATCGGGTGAGGCTCCTCTACGTCGTGCTGAGCTGGGTGGCGTTCCTGCTGCTCGCTCCGGTGTTGCTCGTGCATAAAAAGACGCGCGCCGGGTTTCTCCAGCGCTTCGGCTTCTATTCGGCCAGCGCGGTACCGCTGGGCGGCTGGCCCCGCATCTGGCTGCACGGGGCGAGCGCCGGGGACCTCCAGGCACTGGCGCCGATGATGCGGCGCTTCCGAGAACGCTTTCCCGGTTGCCGGATTCTCGTCTCCACCATCACCAACACCGGCCTCCTCATGGCCAAAGACCGGATGGCAGCCCAGGTGGACGCGGTGGTGTACGCACCTTGGGACTTGTGGGGGGCCACGAGGCGCGCGCTTCGCGTGCTGCGGCCCGACTTGCTGGTGCTGGAGTACACGGAGCTCTGGCCCAATCTCATCCACGCCGCCCACGTCGCTGGGGCACGCGTCGTTCTCACCAACGGCCGCTTCGCTCCAGAGCGCCTGTCTGCCTACCGCGTCCTGCTGGCGCTGGCCGGGAACCCGCTCCGGGAGCTGGACTTGCTCCTGATGCGCGAGGACGAGGAGGCCGAACGCGCGCTCTCGCTGGGGGCGCCGCTGGAGCGGGTGTGGGTGACGGGCAACACGAAATTCGATGGCCTGGAGGTGGCACCGCCCGCGGCCGACGACGGCCTCCGCGAGGCGCTCGGGCTTCCCCTCGGGACGCGGGTCCTCATCGCCGGGAGCACGCACGAGGGCGAGGAGGAGCTCTTGCTCGCGGTGTACCGTCGGCTGTTGGCCAGCTCTCCGGAGTTGAAGCTGGTGCTTGCCCCGCGCTACATCGACCGCGCCGGACGTGTCGTTGCCCTGGCCGAGGCTGCTGGCTTCCGCGTGGGCCGGCGCAGCGCGGGCGCGACAGCCACCCGGAGCGCCCAGGTGGTGGTGCTGGACACCATTGGTGAGCTCTCGCGCGCCTACCGTCTGGCGACGCTCGTCTTCGTCGGCGGCAGCTTCACCAGCCGCGGCGGGCAAAACATCCTCGAGCCGGCGGCGCAGGGCAAACCGGTACTCTTCGGCCCCAACATGGACAACTTCAGCGACAGCGTGCAGGTGCTGCTCGGTCGTGGCGGCATCCAGGTGGCGGATGCCGAGCACTTCGAGGCCCTGGTGAGCGACCTGCTGGCCCGACCCGAGACGTGCGCCCAGCTGGGGGAGCTGGCCGCGCAGGCCGTGCGCCAGGTTTCCGGCGCCAGCCAGCGCAATGTCGACCTGGTGGCCCGGCTGCTCGGCACGGCGCCGCGTCCGGGACCAGGCAGGCCTGCGCCTTGACGCTGGTGCACCTTCACTTTCACCGCCGTCGGACGGGTGTCACCCGGCACGTGGTGGACGTGGTGCGGGCGCTGGCCAAGGGCGGGGCGAAGGCCTGGGGCTCGGCGCTCGATGACGAGGTGCCCCGGGCGCGTTTCCTTGGTGTGTGGCGTGTCGCGCGCAGCGGCGGACTCGTCCTGCATGCGCACCGAAACCTCGAGCTCTTGGTGGCCCTGGCGATGCGCCTCCTCGGTCGGGGTGTCCGCGTGGTGTGGACGCGCCACGGGGCCCGCCGGCCGGGCCTCTGGACGGCCACGCTTGCCCGCCGGGCGGACGTCCGCGTGTCGCTCAGCGAAGAAGGGGCGCGGACGCTTGGACTGCCCTCGGTGGTGGTGCCTCACGGGGTGGACGTCGCGGCCTTCCGGCCAGCCGTAGACCGCACCGCGGCCTGGGCGGCGCTCGGCGTCGGCGGCGAGCGCGGGGTGGCGGTGGTGGGCCGCATCCGGCCGGCAAAGGGACAGGGCGATGCGGTGGCCGCGTTGGCCCGTACCCTCGAGGGAGCCCCAGCCTGGCGGGGCGTGCTGGTGGGCGAGGCGCGGGGTCGCGACCGACGCTGGCTCGCTGGGCTTTTGGCACTCGCCGGCGGCCGGGTGGTGGCGGTGGGCGAACAGCGAGACGTGGGCGCCTGGTACCAGGGGGCGACGCTGCTCGTGCAGCCCTCGCATGAGGAGTCCTTCTCGCTGGTGCTGGCCGAGGCCATGGCGTCTGGGTGTTGCGTGGTGGCCGCCCGTCTTCCGCACTACTCAGCGCTCCTCGAGGAGGGCCGAACCGGCTTCACCTACCCGGTGGGAGACACGGCGGCGCTGGCGGGCATCCTCGCGCTTCTCTTGAGCGAGCCGGCCCGGGCCGACAGCGTGGGCCGTGCCGCCGTAGACGCTGCGCGCACCCTCTTTCCTCTCGAGCGCGAGGTGGCGGCACTCGAGCAGGTGTACCGAGGGGCCGGGTAGGTGCGCATTCTCCACATGCTCTCGAGCCCCGTCTTCAGCGGGGCCGCCGAGGCGGTGTCGCTGCTCGCCGAGGCGCAGCGGCGGGCCGGGGCTACCGTCAGCGTGGCCGTGGACTCGACGCGGGCCGACACCGGAACGGAGGAGCCGGGGGCACCTCGCTTCGAGGCGCTGGGGCTGCTCGACGGGCGCGGCCTCTCCCTGTCGACCAGGGGAGGCCTGTCCGAGTTTCTCACCGACGTCCGCCGGCTGCGGGGCGCGTCACTCGACGTCGTCCATTGCCACGCCAGCCACGACCACTTTGTGGCCTGGCTGGGGCGAGGTCGCGGCGTGAAACTCGTCCGTTCTCTGCACGCACCGCGTTCCATTCGCTGGAGTCTCCCGCCGGTGGATGCTGCCACCGTGCCGGAGGCGGAGCTCCTCTCCCGGTTGCGGCCCGGTCCGGCGATGGTGCTGACGGCCCTCGTCGACGCCCACGTCTTCAAACCAAGTGCGGACCGCCGTGCGCTGAGGCACACCCTCGGTCTTCCCCTGGGCCCGGTCGTGGGAATGGCGTCGACTTTTCAAGCGTCGCGGGGGCATGCCGTGGCCATCGCCGCCTTCGCCGAGCTGCGCCGCCGGGTGCCCGGGGCGACGCTGGTGCTGCTCGGCGACGGCGTCCTCGAGGCGAAGCTTCGAGCCGAGGTGCGCGCTCTTGGGCTCTCGGACGCCGTCCGGTTTGCGGGCTACCAGCGCGGCGCGGACTTCGTCCGCTGGCTGCAAGCCTTTGACGAGCTGTGGGTCCTGGGCCTGGGCAACGACTGGGCAGGCCGCACCGCCCTTCAGGCCCGTGCCTGCGGCGTGCGCGTAGTGGCCGCTCCACTGGGGGCCCTGCCCCGCTGGGCGGACGCGTTGCTTTCGGACGTGAGCCCGGCGGTCCTGGCCGGGGCCGCACTGGGGGACGCGCGGCAGGACGTCTCGCTCCCGGACGTTGACGCCGTGGCCAAGGACGTCCTTCGCCTCTACTGTGCGGCGGGGAGCGCAGCATGAGCTGGCTCGAGGCGCTGTGGTACCCCTCCGGCCAGGCGTCGCTCGGCGCGCAAGCGCTCGGTGCCACGCTGGCGCCCGTCGCGGGCTGCTTCCGAGCGGGCGTCGCTGCACGGAATTTCCTCTTCGAGAAGGGCGTCCTGGCGGCCGAGACGGTGGAGGGACTGCGCATTCTCTCGGTGGGAAATCTCACCGCCGGGGGCGCGGGGAAGACACCGGTGGTGGCCTTCCTGGCTGAACGGCTCTTGGGCGCAGGTGCCAAGGTGGCCATCCTCAGCCGCGGACACGGGCGCCGGGATCGCGGCCTCCTTCGGGTCGTCGGGCCGCCGTGGCCCTCCGCCGAGGAAGTGGGGGACGAGCCGCTCCTCCTCGCGCGGCGCCACCCCGGCGTCCAGGTGTGGGTGGGGGCCAACCGCGTGAGTCTCGCCCGGCAGGCCCGGAGTGCCGGCGCCACGGTCGCCCTCCTCGACGACGGTTTCCAGCACCGCCGGCTCGCCCGAGACGAGGACGTGGTGGTGCTGGACGAGGCGGTGGGCCTTGGCTCGGGGCGCGCGCTTCCCTGGGGCCCCTTGCGCGAGCCAGCCGCGGCTCTTGGCCGTGCCTCGCTGCTCTGGCTCCGTGTCGCCCACCGCCCGGTGCCTTTGCCGCCCTGGCCTTCGGGCCTTCGGACGGTGCGCGCGCGGCACGCGCCGGTGGACCTTCTCGGCCCCGGCGGCGCGGTGCTGCCCCTGTCGCGCTTGAGAGGACTGCGCGTCCTGGCTTTCTGTGGCATCGCCCGCCCGTCCGCTTTCCAGCGGACGCTGCACGAGCTGGGCGCCGAGCTGACGGCGATGCAGGGTTTTTCTGACCATCACCTCTTTCGAGCGTCGGAGCTGACGGGGCTTCGCGCCCGGGCGGCGGCGGCTGGGGCCGAGCTGGTGACGACGGAAAAGGACGCCGTGCGCCTCCCGGCGGACTTCCCGGCCTGGGTGGTGCGGCTCGGCGTCGTCATCCTCCAGGGCGAGGCTACACTCCAGGGTCTGCTTGAAGGGCACGCCGCTTCACTGCTTCCCAAGAGGTGATGATGGCTCGGACGCGGGCTTCCAAAAAAACGAAGGAGCTGCCGGGAGCGACCTCTTCTGGCCCTCCTCGGCCAACCGTGGGTACAACCCCGGCTGTCTTGCCCTCCCCACTGCCGGCCCTCGCCTCCTTGAGCGCGCTGCTCGACTCCTTTCCCGCGCGCCACGTCTTGGTGCTCGGGGACTTGGTGGCCGACGAGTACCTCTACGGGCAGACGGACCGGGTGAGCCGGGAAGCGCCGGTCCTGGTGGTTCGGCACGAGTCCTCCGAGGTGAAGCTGGGTGGCGCGGCCAACGCCGCGGCCAACGCCCGGGCACTCGGTGCGGAAGTCACCGTGGTGGGTGCCCTCGGCGAGGACGCCATGGGAGCCGAGCTTCGCAGACTCTTCGAGAGTGCCGGCATCGGCCTGCGAGCCGCCAACGCGCCCGCCACCGAAACCAAGACACGCATCCTCGCCGGCGGCATCAACACCACGCGCCAGCAGATGCTGCGCGTCGACCGCGGGAATGTGCCGCCCTTGCCGGCGGCGGCGGCCGCGCAGCTGGTGGAGCACCTGCGCGCCGCGGCCGCGGAGGCCGACATCATCCTGGTGAGTGACTACGGGCTGGGTGTGGCCTGCGAGCCAGTCCGTGCCGAGCTCCACCGCCTGGCCGAGCGCACCCGGGTGTGCGTGGACTCGCGCTCTGGCCTTCACAGCCTGGCCGGCTTCCACACCGCGAAGCCCAATGAGCCTGAGCTCCAGGCCCTCACCGGAGTGCCGGTGGCGAGCGACGACGCACTCCTCCGGGCTGGAGGCGAGGCCCTGGAGCTGCTCGAGTGCCAGAGCGTCCTCGTCACGCGGGGCCGCAAAGGCATGGCGCTCTTCGAGAAGTCCGGACCCACGTCCATCCCGGTGCACGGAGCCCGCGACGCGGTGGACGTCACCGGCGCCGGGGACACAGTGATGGCTGCCTTCAGCCTCGCGCTCGCCGCGGGTGCCACAGCCCTGCAGGCCGCGCTCCTGGCCAACGTGGCCGGCGCGCTGGTGGTGCAGAAGCAGGGGACGGCCACCGTGCCGCTGCCCGAGCTGCGGGCCGAGCTGGAAAGGGGCTGAGGTGGCCGGAACGCAGGACAAGGTGCAGTCTCTGGAAGCCGTCGCACGGCGCGTGGAGGCGGCGCGGGCCGAGGGAAAAACTGTGGCGCTGGCCAACGGCGCGTTCGACCTGCTCCATGCCGGGCACGTCCGCTACCTCGAGGGCGCCAAGGCCCTGGCCGATGTCCTGGTGGTGGCCGTCAACACCGACCGCTCGGTCCGCCTCGCCAAGGGAGCGGGGCGCCCAGTCGTCCCCGAGGCGGAAAGGGCCGAGCTCGTCGCGGCGCTCGCCTTTACGGACCTGGTGCTCCTCTTCGACGAGCCCGACGTCCGCGTCGTCCTCCGGCGGTTGCGGCCGGAGGTGCACGTCAAGGGAACGGACTACACGGAAGCAACGGTGCCGGAGCGGGACGAGGTGGCTGCCTGGGGTGGCCGGGTGGCCATTGCCGGAGATGCGAAGGAGCACAGCACCACCGAACGTGCGGCGGGAGTCCTCGGCCGGCGGGAGGCTCGGCTTCAGGCGCTGCTCGTCTGTCCGCGCTGCCGCGGCGCGCTGGCCTGGGAGCCGGGCGAGGCGCGCTGCCCCGCCTGCCGCCTGCGCTTCCCAGTGAATGGCGGCATTCCCGAGATGGATCCTGGCGAGCCCTACTAGCCCAATGTGTTTCCTGCGGGAGGGCCTCCGAGCCCACTTCTTGTCGTAGGCGCTCATTTTTTATCTTCAACGCTCTTGGGGAAGCTGTGTTTCGGACGTCGCTTCGAAAGCGGCAGGAGGTCGAGCTCTCCAAGAATGTCAATGAGGCACAACTGGGGGACAGCGCTCTACCTCTGCCGGGAAAACGCCACTGAAATGAATGCAATTCATAAATCTGCCCTCGCTTTCCTCTTGCTCGTTCCCCAACTCGGCGCGAGTCCGCGAAATGCCTGGATCGCCACCTGGGCGGCCAGCCCAGAGCCAGCGGACTCCGATCCAGACGAGCCGCTGCTCAAGATTGAAGACCAGACCGTCCGGGAGCGCGTGCGCGTCTCCATCGGAGGAGCGGAGATCCGCATTCGCCTCTCCAACGAATTCGGTTCCACGCCCCTTCTCATCGCCTCGGCGACCGTGGCTGCCCCGGACGAAGCACTGAGCGTCAGACCCGGATCAATGAAGACTGTCACGTTCGGAGGTCGAAAATCGGTCACCATCCCCGCGGGGGCACCCGTCCTGAGTGACGCAATTTCATTCCCCGTGGCCTCGGGAGCTGAGATCAGCATCAGCCTCTATTTCCCCAAACGCGTCGCCACCCCGACACTGCACAGTTTCGCGCTCAAACGCGCCGTGGTCTCGCCACGTGGCGATCATACGGGTGCGGATAAAATAGAAGGTGGTGCGGTCTCCGAGTCCTCAATCTCGCTTGGCGCGGTTCTCGTACCTGACCGGCCGTCCCAGCGGCTGATCGTGGCCTTTGGTGACTCCCTCACCGATGGTGATGGGTCCACCGTGGACGCGGACCACAATTGGCCGAGTGATTTGATACGGCGTCTGGGAACGACGTCCGATGGTTCGAAGTTGGCAGTGGTCAATGCGGGCATCGTCGGTAACCGGCTTCTGAGGGACGGTTTCGGCATCCGGGCCAGCTTCGGTGTCAGCGCCTTGGCTCGTTTCGATCGTGACGCGCTGGCAGTGCCTGGCGCCACACATATTGTGCTGCTTGAAGGAATTAATGACATCTGCTTTCCCGGTGCAAAGCTTAACGGGCGCTACCTCGCTGATCCGGCTGACGTGCGGACTGCCGAGGACTTGATCGACACCTACCGCCAATTGATTGCTCGTGCGCATGTTCATGGGCTCAAGCTGATTGGCGGGACGATCACACCTTTTGAGGGCGTCGACCTTCCTGGCTATTACTCGGAATCGAAGGAGGCAACTCGCCAAACAGTAAACAAATGGATCAGGACCAGCGGCTCGTTCGACGGTGTCATCGACGCCGACGCGGTTGTCCGCGATCCGAATCATCCAAGCAGACTGTTGCCACTCTTCTCTTCACCAGACCATCTTCATCCGAACGATGCTGGCTATCGGGCTATCGCCGATGCAATCGATCTCGCCCTCTTCAAATAGAGTTACGCCTCTTTTCGACTATGCGACTGCACTGCGGCTTTGCGTTGATCTGATCGGGGCGGAGTTCGCTCACGACGACGACGCCCTTTTTCACGTTCAACTGCACTCTGTGGGTGCCGATCTTGCTAGGTACGCTAAACCCGAAAGCGTCAGTCAGTCAGGCCGCAGGATTCACGTCGGGGTATGGAAGGACTGGAATAACATTGTCGCCAAGAATGGACCGGTTCGAGAGCATTCTCATCCTCCTTCACCACCATGCAGACAGCTTCGCGATTCTTTTTTTATTTTCACGCAGGCCTGCCATGAAAGAATTCTCGCAATCCGAATCCGCAGCGTGCCTGAATAACACCTTTGCTCGACCGAATAATCTGGACGTTTGGCTCCGGCCAGCCGGTGGAATTGCCAGTCCAAGAGGCCCATCGTCGCGCGGTTACGGCGGGCCAGCGGGAAAGAGCGTCCGGGCAAACGCGGTGCAGGCCTCGGCCAGAAACGGACCGAGTGGCGCGGCGACCTCGGTGAGATCGAGCATCCGGTGGGGCGCGAAGGTGTACCCCCAGCGGGCCGGGTCCATCCGGAGGAAGAGTCCCAGGGTGGGAGCTCCCACCGCCACCGAAAGGTGAAGCGGACCGCTGTTGTTGCACACCGTGCAGCCGGCGGCGGACAGAAGCGCTGCGAGGGCGTCGAGGTCTGTCGCTGGTGCCAGGACGGAGCCCGGCGCAGCGCTTACCACCGCACGCGCCAGCGGCTCCTCGCCGGGTCCCCAGGCGAGGACGGGGCGGCGGCCGGCGGCGAGCAGGGCGCGCGCTGCCGCGGCGAAGGCCTCGGGGGGGATGCGGCGCCAACCGAGCCGGCCCCCCGGCAGAAGGACGGCGTGAGGCGAGCCGCTGACGTCTGCCAGGAGCGGGCGGAGCGCCTCGGACACCCGCGGCGTCCGGAACGAGAGCCGGCCCTGAGCGTCGCTTCCGAGCAGTGGCGACAGGAGGTGAAGGCGCTGCGCCACCTCGGACCGAGTGTCGACCCGGCGCTGGACGCTAATGTCGTCCAGGAGGCGCGTGGGCCAGACTGCTGGTCCGAGGAGCACCGCGCCTCCAGCCACAGCCCGTGCCACGAGAGCCGAGGTGACGGCCGGCACCTCCCAGTTGCCGCAGTCCACCACCACGTCCCACGGCCCCTTCGCGCGGAGAGCACGAATGCCGGGCCCGAGCGGCCCGAGGAAGAGGTGGCGCCGGTCCAGGGCCAGGAGGCCGTCCAGGGCCGGATGGCCCTCGAGTACCCGGACGCAGCGAGCATGGACGAGTGCGTCGACGTGCAGCGGCGGCGTCCGGGCTTTGAGGGCCGAGAGCAGCGGCGTCAGAAGGAGCGCCTCGCCCACCCGGTCGTCGATGCGGACGAGCAGGACGCGACGCGCGGACGCCAACCGCTCCAGCGCCCGGGAGCGCCGGCCGGGGCGGTAGAAGAGGGCTGCGGCCAGGAGCGCCAGCGCGCGCTTGGCCCAGCCCTCGAGGCGCTTGAGCAGCGACATGCAGGGAGCTCGGAGACTACTACTTGACGGGCAGGGACCGGGGTACAACCCTGTCCGCTTTGGGGACCCTGCGCAGCATGACCGGCTTCGGTGTCGGGCGCGGTCGCGCCGGCGGCGAGGAATTCACGGCCGAGGTCAAGGCCGTCAACCACAAGTATGTGGAGGTGAAGGTGCGGCTGCCGCGCGAGTTGCAGGCACTCGAGCCGGAGTTTCAGCGGCAGGTGAAGGTGGTTTGTACGCGTGGTGCGGTGGAGCTCAGCCTGAGGCGAGCCGTCGTCACCGTCTCGGGAAGCGTGCCGACTGTCGACGCGGGCATGGCCCGCGCATGGCGTGCCGCCCTGGCCGAAGTGGCCCGTGTCACCGGGCTGCCCGACACCACGACGGCGGCCGAGGTGGCTGGGCAGCCGAATGTCGTCCGGATGGAGGAGCCGGTGGTGGACGTGACCGCGGCGACACGCGCCGCGGAGGCCGCCGTCGCCGAGGCACTCCTGGGACTGGTGGCGATGCGTGAGCGCGAGGGCGCGGCGCTGGTGGCCGACCTCCTGGCGCGGCTGGACCGTGTTGCCCAGCTGGTGCGCGAGCTGGAGGGCCTCGCGCCGCGAGCCGTGGAGGAATACCGGGACCGCCTCGCCGCCCGGCTGGTGGAGCTCTCCGCCGGAGCTGGCATCGAGCCGCAGCGCCTCGCTCAGGAGCTGGCGCTCTTTGCCGAGCGCACGGACGTCGCCGAGGAGCTGACGCGACTCGCGTCCCACCTGGGGCAGTTTCGCCAGCTGCTCGCCTCGGCTGAGCCCGCCGGGCGCAAGCTGGACTTTCTCCTCCAGGAGATGAACCGGGAGGTGAATACCGCGGGCAGCAAGTTTCAATCCGCGGAGGCCTCGATACGGGTGGTGGACCTCAAGGCCGAGCTGGAGCGCATCCGCGAACAGGTGCAGAACGTCGAATAATGCCTTCCGTGCTCCACCCCGGCCTCCTGCTGGCCCTCTCCGCCCCGTCGGGCACCGGGAAGACGACCCTCGCCCGCCGCCTGGTGGGTGAGGTGGAGCGAGCCGAATTCTCAGTCAGCATCACCACGCGGGAGCGCCGTGGGGCCGAGCGCGACGGGGTCGACTACCACTTCGTCGACGAGCGGACGTTTCTGAAGAAGATTGAGGAGGGCGACCTCTTGGAGTGGGCAGAGGTGCACGGGCATTTCTACGGCACTCCTCGTGGCCCGGCGGAGCGAGCGCTGGCCTCGGGTGGCGTGGTCGTCTTCGACATCGACGTGCAGGGTGGGCGCAGCATCCAACGCATTCACCCCGAGGCGGTGCTGGTCTTCGTCCTCCCGCCGTCCTTGAAGGAGCTCGAGCGACGGTTGCGACTCCGAGGGACGGACGGGTCGGACACCATCCGTCGCCGGATGCTCACGGCGCGGGCGGAGATTGAACAGGGCCTTGCGGCCTACGACTACGTGGTGGTGAACGACGATGTAGACCGCGCCCTGGAGGACCTCCGGGCCATTCTGGTGGCGGAACGCTGCCGCCGCGGGCGGGTCCGCCTGGATAGTGTGCGGTTGGCGCTTCCCCAGACGCGCAGGCGACGGCCTCCGCTCCGGAAGGGAAGCCCGAGGGTTTCCCAACCCGGGCCGAAGCCTCCAAAGGGGCGCCCGAGGTCGCCAGGAGGCGATTGACAAGGTGCGGCAAGGGGCGTACTTACCGCGGCCCCTCCAGAGTCCACACCCGCCGGTCTGGCGGAGGTGCCCTCGGGGGCAACATCCCGAATCCATTGGAAGTTGACAGGGGACCGGCCGTCCGGTAGAAGCCGCCCCCCCGCATGGAGCCTCATCGGAGGCCCTGTTTGCGGGTCAGCTTGACGAAGTCGTTCCAGGACGCGTACAACTGCCGGTTCCGCTGGAGCCGTCGGTCGGTAGCGGCTCGGTCTTTGAAAACCGGATAGCAAGTCCAAGACGATTGCGGAAACCGCAGTCAATTCAAGGACGTCCATGCAACTCGCCCTCCTGGTGACAGGGCAGGCGAGCGTGCATCAGGACGGTAGTACGAACAGCGTGTCACGGTCCCTTCGGGGAACGTGGCTTACGCCAGTTCAAACCTCAA
>Ga0302325_10002609_pt1 | contig 43551 bp, 36 predicted proteins | sample Palsa_T0_2_FD_201948 | JGI IMG/M metagenome (GOLD analysis project Ga0302325, IMG submission 201948) | Peat permafrost microbial communities from Stordalen Mire near Abisko, Sweden - Palsa_T0_2 | ecosystem: Environmental > Terrestrial > Soil > Palsa > Peat permafrost | place: Sweden: Abisko... | reverse complement strand
CGGGCCGGGCTCCCGGTCAGAGAGTTCGGTCCGTCGCTCGTCGTCGTCACCGCCCTCGCCGCGGCGTTCGTTTGGTGGCGAGAGCGTCCGGCGGTACCTCGTTCGCACACGATCGGTCTAGCGCTCGTCGTGCTGCTCAACCTCGCGCTCTTTGCCACGCCGTTCCTCGTGTTCGGATTCAACTGGGTTGCCGTCAGCAACGACGACATGACGAACTACGCGCTCTCCGCGGAGCGATTCTTGCGCTACGGATATTTCCAGTTGCCGGGTCCCTCGGCGATAGCCCGGGTATCGAGCGTCGACCTCGCATACTACTTCCTCACGGCCGTCGACGGAGAGCGCGTCGGGGTCGACGTTCTTCTCTCGGTCCTTCTCAGCCTGACGGGGCTTGCGGGCATCAAGGCCTTCATGACGCTCGCCGTCGCGGGAAACATCGCGCTCGTTTGCGCTGCGGGAGCGCTCGTGCCGGAAGTTTCCGGCGCGCGTCTGCGCCTGATCGCATCGCTTCTTGCCGCGCTCTCGCCGCTCGTCTTCCTCGGGGTGATGCTTCAGCTACTGGGTCAAATCTATGGGTTGGGCTCGCTGTGTGCGGCGGTCGCCATCTTCACCGCAGTCTGCGCGAAGCGCTACGATCTCCGCGCCGCCGTTCTCTTCGCGTTAGCCTCGAGCGGGCTCGTTGCGGACTATCCCGAGCTCGCGCCGCTCGCGCTCTTGGCAGTTACCTCGTACGCGGGCGTCGCGCTGCTCCGCAAAAGAGCTTCGGCCGCGGTGACGGCGGCGATCCTCGGGACCGGGCTCGCAGCGACCGCACTTCTTCTCGGTCCCCAGTTGCGCTTGATGCTCGTTCTTTTGGAGAGTCGCTACGTGGCCCTCACCGGCAAGCATAGCTTGCCGGGCGCATCACCATTCCCATACTTCCTGGTTCCGAGCGGGCTTGCAAACCTGTGGGGATTGTTGCCCGTATCGCAGCTCTGGAACGAACCATGGTCGAGTTTCGCGATCCTCTGCGGCGGAATTCTCGCCCTTGCCGGGCTCGCGTACGCCCTCGCCGGGACGTGGCGGATGCGACCCGCAGCCGTGTTATTACTGGCGTCGCTTCCGTTGGCCGTTTCGCTCGCGCACGATCGAAACGGCTTCGGCCTCTTTAAGCTCGCGATGTACGTTGCGCCGTTTCTCGGGGCGGCTCTGCTCTTCTCACACAAGGATCTCCAAGCTCGACCCCGGGCCATCCTCGTTTCGGCACTCGCGCTCGTCGCGCTTCAGGCGCCGACCTTGATCTGGTACGCATCGACCGGCAGCGATCTGCGGAGGCCATCGTCGTCAGCCTTCATAGAGGTCCCGCAGGCATCGCGCCTCGGCATGTACGATCGGCTCGAACCCTACGATCGCGCCACGCAGCGCGAGTTCGTTTCCGACACGTTCCTCGCACCGCTCGCAAAGTACGAAGCCGGCACGCTACGCCGGCACGAACTCACGTTTCCGAGTACCGACGAGTTTCATATGTACGCGCGCGCCACGGCGTACCACTTCTGGCCCATCCCGGCCGATCCGATGAGCACCCGCGACGCGTCGTTGGCAGCCGCTCACCTCGATCGTTTGCGCCCGGAAAGGATCTGCGTCCCCGAGCGAACCGGATGCTTGCCCGATGCGTTCGTCGCGATGCCTCGAGCCACGTCGGGATCGGCGAATGCCGCACTGCTGTTGGGAGGCCCGCTGCTTTCGATTCTCAACCGGTCGAGTTTTGGCGCCGGTGATGCGCTCGCACTCGAGCCCGAGGAGCGCGCCGCGCCCGCGTTGTTCTTCGTCGGCAGTTCGCTCGGCAGTGGGATAGACGCTCCCAAAACGCTCGCGAGCGTCGCAATCGGGACGTTGGAACCTGACTATTTCTTTCCCGACGCGACGATGGCTGGAATCAATCGCTACATGCTGTTCGAAGTGCTGCCGCGCGTCAAGGCCGTTCGGCTCGAATTCGAACTGACGAACACCCTCGCGTCTGACGGGGTAAACGCTCTTCCGCCCGCGCGCGTCTTCGGCGACGGCAGCGTGGCGGTTCCGTTCACCGGGCGCGGAGCCGGGCGCGTCGTGACGCCACTCGTGCGACCGGCGCTCATCGACGGTCGCGCGTACGTCGGCGTCGACATGGGTCGCGACGGTCGCACGTTTCTGGTCCCGCGGCGCGGCTTGATGCGCCTCTTCGGGACCGGCGTGCTGCTGGACTACCGCCGCATCGTAGCGTTCGGCCGCAACATTTCGGTGTCGCCGCCGATCGAACGTGCATCGGTGCCCACCCAAGTCGTTGCGTTCCCAGCCGGCCTGCGCGACCGAAATCTCTTGTTCTCAGGCGTGTACGAAGACGGATGGATCTCGGAAAACGCTTTCTTCGACCTGCGTTCGCTGCAATCGACGACCCGCTTTACGCTCGATGGCGTCGTTCCCCAGATCGGGGATCGCACCGACTTCGAGACCATCGTCACGATCTCGATCGATGGCTCACTCGTCCTTCGAAAACTTCTCTACGCCGGTGCGTTTTCGCTCGATGCACCGGTCAAGCTCCGGCACGGCGTGCACGAAGTCCGCGTACGCTTTTCCAAAACGCAAGCGCTGCCCGGCGCGGACCGCCGGCCGGCCGCCGCAAGAGTCGATCGCCTGGGCTTCGCGGACGACTTTTAGCGGGACCCTCGCACACCTCGATGTCGCTACGAAACGCCGAGCGGGGCGAGCGAATTGCGATACCACGCGACGGTTTCCCGCATGCCTTGCGCGAGTGACGTACGGGCCCTGAATCCGAAGAACTGCTCGGCGCGGCTCGTGTCGAGACGCCGCCGCGGCTGTCCGTTCGGGCGGCTGGTGTCCCACACGACGCGACCTTCATATCCGCACTCGGCGTTCACCAATTCGACCAGATCGCGAATTGCGATCTCGTTGCCGCTGCCGAGATTGACCGGTCCCTCGCCGTCGTACCGCTCGGCGGCAAGCACGAAGCCTTCCGCACAATCCGAGACGTACAGGAACTCCCGCGTCGGTGACCCGTCGCCCCAGCAGACCATCTCCGGATTCCCGCTGTCGCGCGCGGCGATCGCCTTGCGAATGAGCGCCGGGATCACGTGGCACGATTCCAGATCGAAGTTATCGCGTGGGCCGAAAAGGTTGACGGGGAGCAAGTAGATCGCGTTCATCCCGTATTGCTGCCGATACGCTTGGGCTTGCACGAGGAGCGCTTTTTTCGCGACGGCGTAGGGAGCGTTGGTCTCCTCCGGGTAGCCGTCCCACAGCGACTCCTCGCGAAAGGGGATCGGCGCGAACTTTGGATACGCGCAGATGGTGCCCGCGACGATCGTCTTCTCGACCTCGTAGCGGCGCGCGTACTCGAGCAGTTGAATGCCCATGATCGCGTTTTCGTAAAAGAAGGCACCGGGTTGCGAAGCGTTCGCTCCAATCCCACCGACGACCGCCGCCAGGTGGAAGACGACCTCCGGCCGATGCGTTGCGAAGAGTCGCTCCATCGCTTCGCTCGTGCGCAAGTCGTAGTGGCTCTTGCGCGGCAGGATGAGATCCTGACAGCCGCGTGCCCGAAGGGCCTCGACCAGAAACGAACCCAAGAAGCCGCCGCTACCGGTAACGCAAACACGTTTGTTTCGCAGATCCAAAGCGAAGTCTCCACGCGTGAGAATGTGCCGAAAATGCCGCCGCTCGTACGGCCTTTCTTGGACAGCTTAGACGGCGTGCTCGCGGGTCCCCCGTTGACGGCCTCGTCGCGGGCATCACGCCGGCATGAGGGCTGGGCCATTTGGATAAACCACGTAGAGGCCACATGCGAATTCTGATCCTCCACGCCGGCGGCCTCGGAGATCTCGTGCTGACGGCCGGGTTCGTCGAGCGGCTTCGCTTGCAACACGAAGCGAGTCACATCACGCTGGTCTGCCGCGACGAGTACGCCGGAATTTGCGAGCTCTACCCGGCCCCGCCCGACCGGATCATCACGACCACGGTGAACCCGTACGCTTGGGCCGCTCCTTGCGACGAGCTCGCAGCGTCCGTGCGGCCGCTGCTCGCGAAGATCGAAGCGGAAGCGTTCGATCTGTTTTATAGCGCCGAGCACCGTGCGACGTGGCTCGGTCCGATCGTCGCGGCTCGCGCCCGGGCGGCCGGCAGCGTCATCTCCAACATGCCGTCCGCACAGCGCTGGTTCGTCGTTTCGATGCTGCGGCGGCTCGGGCTGCATGCGGTCAAACTGCGTCACGTCGCCTCGCAACCGGGCGAGCACGAACTCGTGCGCTACGAGCGGCTCGCCGGTGCGTCTGGCGCAGGCCTCTTCCCAAAGTGGAAGGTCTCGAAAGGCAACGCGGATGACGCTGCGGACGTGCTCGCGTCTAACGGCTGGGAGGCCGGCCGGTTCGTCGCCTGTTTTCCGTTCGGTGACGCTGGAACGACCTTCAAACGATGGCCGGGCGAGCGTTTTCTCGCGGTTCTCGAGGCAGCGTACGCGCGCTTTGCGCTCCCCGTGCTCGCTTTGGGGGCGCACGACGAACGCACGGAACTCGACGAATTCGTGTCAGCTCTTTCGGCGCGCGGCGTGGCGGCCGCGACGTTTGCCGGCACGAAAGACGACATACCGCTCGTGGGCGCGTTGCTGCGCGCGAGCCTCGCCTTCATCGGTAACGACACGGGGCTCGCGCATCTTGCAGCGGCCTACGGCGTGCCGGGCGTTACGATTTTCGGCGGCGGTACGTGGCCCGCGTACGCTCCTTGGAACGCCGCATCGGTCGGGCTCGTAGCCCCGCTGCCGTGCTTCGGCTGCTATTGGGACTGCGCGTTCGGACGCGGGCTGTGCGTCGAGCACGTCGACGTCGAGTCTGCGTACGCCGCGCTGGGCGACGTGATCGCGCTCGCGGACGACGTCCCGCGCACGATCGCGCTCGAGCGCGGAACGCCCGGAGAACGAGAGCTCATCGGGCTCGCCGCGGGACGCTACGCGCAAGCGCAGGAAGATCGCAACGCGAGATTAACGTCCATTCTACGATTGCAGGACGTTTTGGAACGTGGGATACGCTTGCGTTCCGCGCGCCGCACGTCGACTGAGGTGCGCTTGATTCCTGAGGCTGGCGGTGGCTAAGATCGACGCCGAGATCGCACAAGAACATGCGCTCGGCACTCAAGTCGTGATGCTTCGCGAACAGCTGGGCGAGCGCGATTCGGACCTCTCTCGCGTCGAACGCACGTGCCGCGAGCTGCTCGAAAAGATCGAAGAACTCGAGCAGACGGCAGACCTTGCCGCGAACCTTTCGCGCGACCTTCGTGACGAGTTGGCGGAGCGCGGGCGCGAACTCGCAGCGAGCAAACGCGCCGAAGCGTCGTCCCGCGCCGATCTCAATCGGCTTCGCGCCGAAGTCGTCGAAAAGAGCGACGAAGCCGTGCGGCTCGTGGCGCGCCTCGACGAAGCAGAGTTAGCCGCCGAGCGGGCCTGGAAAGAGCGCGAAACCTACCGCATCAAACTCGAGCGGACCGAAGTGTTCGCGGACGCACTCGCTCGCCAAAACGGCCTGCGTATCGCGCGCTTGGAGAAGCGGCTCGGGGTGCTCGAATCTACGCTTCTCGACCGCACCGCGCTGATCGAGACCTTGCGCGGAGACTTGCTCGCAAAGGTCACGGAAACCGCGAACCTTTGCGGCGAACTCGAGGCCGTCAAGCAGGCCGCCGACGAACGCCTCGATCTGCTCAATCGCAACGACGAGCATTTCCGCGCGGTGCGCGCCGAACTCGAGAAGCGCATCGCGAGACGGCGCTAGGACACTCGGCCAAGCCGCCGAAAGCGCCGCGCAGTGACCTCGAGAATCGCAGCCGCACTGTTGCTCGGATGTTTCGCGCTGGAAGCCTGCGGGCGTGCGTCGACCCAGCCGGCGTCACCGCCTTCAGCCCCGAACGTGGACATCGTGGCATCAGATTCCGGCGTGACCCTCGGCAGCGGCTGGTATCCGCTCGAGCATTACGGCGGGCAAACGTTTCGCTGGGTCGACGATCGCGCGCAGTTCACGATCGATCGGCCGGCATCGAACGACAAGACGGTGGCCTTCGACGTTGAAGCCGGGCCCGGCATCGGGAAGCCGGCGTTCGTGCTACGCGTTCGCGATCGCTCCGGGCACGACGTCGCATCGCAATTGGTGAACGGCCGCGAGCGAGTTGCATTCGAGCTGCCGGTGCGTGCGAACGTCGCCTCGACCTTCGAACTGCGGCCGGTGGGCGGCGGCAAGCCGGCGCCACACGAAAACCGGATTCTCAACTTTCGCGTGTTCGCCGTGGACGACCGGCCTTCGATCGCGCTCGCAACGCCCGACATCGTTTCCCAAGGCGACGTGCACATCGGACGGAATTGGGACCCGCTCGAACACTTCCAGGGTCAAACGTTTCGCTGGGTCGACAACGACGCCGAAATCTCGATCGACGCCTCGCACGCCGGCACGAAGACGCTAGCGCTCGACGTCTCCGCGGGTCCGGCGATCGTGCAGCCCGGCGACTTCGCAATTTCGCTCCGCGATGCGTCCGGAAAAACGATCGCTACGACGCACGTGAGAGCCGCGGGAACGGCCTCGTTCGCCGTCCCGTTGCGAAAAGGCGCGAACGCGTTCAGCCTTCACGTCGCGACGACCGGCCGGTTCGCGCCCCGCGACAAGCGCGTTCTCGATTTCCGCGTCTTCAGCTTCCGCGTCTTCTAGTCTTCTCTCGACCAAGCGACGCGACGATCCGAGTAAGCGATACCGCGCAAGAGATAGCACAGTTCGCGGTCGTCTCCGGACGCGCGGCCGGCCCGCCGTCCGCACGCGGCCACGAGATCGAATTCAAAGAGCACGTCCCAGAACTTCCGGGGAACTCGTACGAAGAGCCGGTAGTCGCCCGGTCCGAACGACTCACGTGCGATCGCCTCGCCCCCGGCGACGATGCGGATTTCTTGGCGCTCGACGATGCCCGCGGGGAGCGATACGTCGAGTTGCAAGAAACGTCCGTGCCCGGGAGGCAACATGTAGTGCACCCTGCGCGCCGCCCACCCATCCGAGTACAAACCTTGCGCCGTACGCACGACGTGACCGATGATGCGATGCGCGTATGCCACGGTTACGCGTTGCAGCTTACGGCCGACGCGCGCGAAGGCTCGGGGAGTTACTCCTTCGATCGCATCGGTCGCGATCTTGGCATACACGTCGAGTCCGTAGACGAAATACCCCGGGGGAAAGCGGCGGTGGCCGTGTCGCCGCAAGATCGCCGCCAATTCACGAAAGCGCCTGATACCACCGAGCGCCGTTTTTGCCTCGCCGTGCTCGCGAATCGAACCCATGTAGTGCGGCAGGCAGCGCAGCATGTAGCGCTTACCGATCCGCATCAGGATCTCCCAATCCATTCCGTAGAAGAGCGACTCGTCGATGAATCCGACGTCGTCGAAAACGGAGCGCCGGAAGAACACCGTTTGCTGGAGGATGTAATCCGAAACGTAGACGAGCTTCCAGAGATTGAAGGGCTCGGTGACCGCGAATCTGCTCTTGACGGTGCCCGCCTCGTCGATTTGGTAGCCCTCACCGTACACGGCGCCGAGCTCCGGCTCTTTCTCGAGCGCCTCGACGGCTCGTTCGACCGCACCGGGCAAGAACACGTCGTCCGAGTTGAGCCACGCCACGTAACGGCCTTTGGCCATCCGAAAGCCCTTGTTGATCGCGTCGGATTGACCGCGATCCGCCTCGGACACGAACCTGATTCGCCCCGCGTACTCGGCGCAGACGCTCGCGGTCTCGTCCTTCGAGAGGCCGTCGATCACGATGTATTCGATGTTGGGATAACTCTGCGAGAGGACGCTTTCGATCGTCTCCCGGATGAATCGGCCCTGATTGTAGGACGGCGTTACGACCGTCACCAGGGGCGCGTCAGCGGCGCTTTGCAAAGCCACGATACGATACCCAATCGTCGACGTACCGGAGGGGCGTTCGCCAGTTCTCGGCGATCCCGAGAACCAAGCTCAAGATCACTTTTTCGAAGCGCCGCCCCCGGTCTCGGACGATCGCGTCCGAGAGTGCGTACATCCAACCATACGGGACGTACCCAAAGTGGCGCGAGAGCATCCGCACCGCTTCCGCGCAGGCGCGGCGGCGGTCCGCGATCGTCTTGCTTCCTCCATGCACCCGGGCCGAGGCGAGCACGGCATCGATCTTCGCGAAACGGTGCGACCGGCTGAGCCGAATCCAAAAATCGTAGTCGAACGCGAAATGCAGCCGGGAGTCGAACCCGCCTACCGCGTCGAACGCTTCGCGCCGGATGAACGTCGCGGGTTGCGCGATGAAACAGCGTTCGGCAAGCAGCGCGGGATCGAACGATTCGACGGGATAGCGGCCGATCTGCCGGCCGCGATCGTCGATGAGCGCGGCACGGCCGTACACGACGGACACGTCCGGCCGGCGGTCGAGTTCTGCGACGCCGCGCGTTATCGCATCCGGAGCATAGACGTCGTCCGCGTTGAGAAACGCGAGCACCGAACCCGCACCCATGCGAAATCCACGATTGACGGCGTCGGCCTGGCCCGCGTCGCGTTCTCGAACGTACCGGACTCTCTCGCCGTACGCGCGAGCGATGGCTTCGGTGCCGTCACTCGAACCACCATCGATGATGAGGTACTCCACGTTCGAATAGTCCTGAGACAAGACGCTGTCGATCGTCGCAGAGATGAAGGTCGCGCCATTGAGCACCGGGGTGACCACGGTGACGAGCGGCAAGGTGCTAGAACGAGCTGTCGTAACTGTCATTGCGCTCGGGGCTCGTCAAGTCGCTCGTCCTGAGCTTGTCGAAGGGCCGAAAGCAGGTCGACAAGTGCGACGACCGCTCGATCCCAATTGTAGGCTGCGTAAAAGTGGTCCTGTCCTTGGACTCCCAACTGCCGCCGGACGCCGGCGTCCAGGAGGTTGAGGGCGGCTGCGAACTCCGCGTACGACGCGTACCAAACGCCGCCGCCCGAGCGCCGGCATTGGCCCACGAGAACCGCGGACCGCGCGTTGACGAGCACGGGTTTCGCAGATGCCCACGCTTCGAGCACGACCAAGGACAAGCTCTCGAATTCGGAGGGCATGACGAGCAACTCGCAGGCTTGCAGCGCGTCCCATTTCGCCCGCTCCGAAAGCGGCCCCGTGACGACGATGTCCGGATCGGCGAGCATGTTTGCGTGCAAGCTGCCCGCGATCACGAGCTTGAGCCGTCCCGGATGGGCGTCGCGATAGCGCCGGAAGAAATCGACGAGCTCGTCGACGCCCTTGGAACGATCGACGCGTCCGAGGTAGAGCAAGAACGGCTGGTCGACGCCGTACTCATCGCGAAAGCGCTCGGGGTTCCGGCCCGCCGGCGGCTCCATGCTCGCCGCGATGGTCACCTGACGAACCGGTAGTTTGGGAAATCGCGCGTGCAAAAAGTGCGCTTCCTGCGCCGTGGTCGACACGACCGCTCGCGCGCTCGCGAAGATCGCGTCCCACAGCGGGAGGCGGATCGGCCATTCGTCGTGCGCGAACGGCATCAGCACGGCCTTGTGGGCGACGATCGGAAGCGCGAGCGCGGTCGTCGCGTAGAGGTATCCGCAGAACACGAACGCGTCGTACAGCGCCTCGTAGTCGCGGACGTACGCGAGAAGCTCGCTCGAGACCGGACCCTGCGCGCGCATCCAACGGGTTTGGGCCCGGACGGACGCGCTCGCGGGGTCGCCTGCGACCCTGCGCGAGAGCCGATCGAAGGCGGCGACGTCGCGCGGGGCATCGACCGGAAAGCGCCGTACCTTGACGCCGCCGACCCACGCGTGTCCCGGCGCGTAGACGTTGCGCCACGTTCGATAGTCGCGCGCACAGGTCGTCAAGATCTCGACGTCGACCGCGTCTCGCAGATGTTGGGCGATCTGCAAACACAACGACTCGGCGCCACCGATGACCTCGTCTCCGCAGCGCACGACGACGAAGGCGACGCGCAACGGCTTCACGCTATTCCGCGTGACGTTCGCGCTCGAGCGCCGCGACGCGGTCCATCAGAGCGCGATTGACGGTGACCAGTTCGCGCATCGCGGCGATAAGCGACTGGTTGACGTGACGTTGATCCTTAAACGCAAACGCCAGCCCCTTCAAGAAGAGCCGTCGCACGGGGCCGGCGCGCAAGAGCGGGAAGCGGATGCTCCCGGGCCAGCGCGTCCGCACGTCGGCTTTCGCGGCGGCGATATTGAGCTGCACTTCGATCGACGTAAGCGCGTCTTCGCCGAACGCGGGAGGCCCAAATACTGCAGGCGCATCGGGTTGCCCGCCGGCCGCGTCCCGCTGAATGCGCGCCACGAGCTCCTCGACGTCGATGCCTCCCTTGTCACCTTCGATCATTGGCCGGACAGATTCGGACGCCGTGCGAGACGCATCCTCTTCGCCGGTTAGGAGGCGATCAGTTCCCGGACTGCCGCCGCGTTGAAGTATGCCGCTTGTGGATGGTGGATGATGATGGCGGCGGTCGATTGCTCGGGGACGATTTGGAAGGCCTCGGTCAGCTCCGCACCGAGAGCCCGTTCTGCATCGAGGAGCTCCCATACCAGCGCGTGCTGCGAGAGATCCGGGCACGCACCGTAGCCCCACGAGTAGCGCTTGCCGCGATCCGAATCGATGCCCAGTTCCGCTCGGATGCGGGCGTGCGTGTGTTCGGCGAGTGCTTCGGCCGACTGAACGGAAAAGCCGTGAAGGAAGTAGCTCTCGCTGTAATCGCCGGCTTGCTGCAAGGCGTCGATGCGCCCGGACACGTCGCGGCCGACCGTCACGACCTGTAGCGCGATCACGTCCGTCGCCTTGCCGTCTTCGGGCTCGCGCAGATAGTCCGCGAGACACAGGTGCTCGCCGCCGAGCTGACGCGTGAAGGCGAAGCGGCCGATTTCGCGGCCGGCGTCGGCCGGGTCGTAGAGGATCACGTCGTCGCCGGAGCCGGCGGCGCGGAAGAAGCCGTAGACGACGCGCGGGGAGATCACGTCCTCGCGTTCGGCGAGCACCTGGTAGCGGCGCAGGCGCGGCTCGAATTCTTCGCGCACGACGCGCTCCCACTCGACGCCTTTGAGATTCGTGCCGCCCCACGAGAGCCGGTACAGACTCTTGAGATCGAAGTGCGGCCACAACTCCTTGGACTCGACGCGCTCGATCGTACGCGCTCCAAGGAACGGCGCGACGGGCGGTTCGATCCGCATCAGATGCTCGCGGCCGCTGCGACCGCGAGTCACACCGGGCGCTTTGGCTACGGCGGCCGCCGCGCGCGCGCGTTCCGCGCCCTCACGCACCTCCAGCACGAACCGCTCGCGCCGCTCGCCGTCCGACGTCAGCGCGTCCATGATCTCCAGGCCTTCGAACGCGTCCTTGGCATAGTACACGCCCGGATCGAAGTAACGCGCCCCCTCATCGAGGAACCCGATGCGCCGCCCGAAGTCACGGTTGATCGCGGCGCCGCCGACCAGAATCGGGAACGACAGCTTGCGCGAATCTTGTTCGGCAACGCAGATCGGCATTTGCTTCGAGGTCGAGACCAAGAGTGCCGACAAGCCGATCGCATCCGCGTCGACTTCGATCGCTTTCTCGAGGATCGTCGTCATCGGAACCTGCTTGCCGAGATCGAAGATCGTGTAGCCGTTGTTGCTCAGAATCGTGTTGACGAGGTTCTTGCCGATGTCGTGCACGTCGCCGAAGACCGTCGCCAAAACGACCTTACCCTTGGTGACGCCTTCCTTCTTCTCGAGGAACTGCTCCAAGTGTGCGACGGCCTTCTTCATCACTTCAGCCGACTGCAACACGAACGGCAGGATCAACTCACCCGATCCGAACTTGTCGCCGACTTCTTTCATCGCGGGCAGCAGCACGTTGTTGAGAACGTCCACCGGATCGCGGCGCGCGAGCACCTCGTCGACTTTTGCTTCGATCCCGTCTTTGCGGCGGCGCAAGATCGCGTTGTGGACCCGCACCTCGGCCGTCGCCTCAGCGTCGTCGTCTACGGCGGACGCCGCTCCGGCGCTCGCCGGGCCGGCGTTTTCGAAGCGTTCGATCAAGCGTTGCAAGGCGTCCGGGCGGCGGTTGAGCACGAGGTCGTCGCACAGTTCGCGATCGACGGGGTCGAGCTCGCCGTAGGGAGTGATCTCCTTCGCATGAACCAGCGCCATGTCCAGGCCCGCATTGACGCAGTGATGGAGCATGACCGAGTTGAGCGCAGCGCGCGCAGCGGGCTTGAGACCGAACGAAACGTTCGAGACGCCGAGCGACGTGAGCACGCCCGGCAACTGCTCTTTGATCAACCGGATGCCTTCGATCGTCTCGACGGCGGACGGGAGAAACTCGGCGTCGCCGGTCGCGAGCGTGAAGGTGAGCGCGTCGAAGATCAGGGCGCCCGGTGGAATGCCGTACTCGCCCACGACGATGTCGTAGATGCGCTGGGCGACTTCGAGCTTGCGATCGGCGGTCTTGGCCATTCCGGTTTCGTCGATCGTTAGCGCGACGACCGCCGCACCGCTTTCCTTGACCAAGGGGAGGATGGCCTCGACCTTCGTGCGGCCGTTCTCGAGATGAACCGAGTTGACGATCGCGCGGCCCGCGTAGATTTTCAGGGCCGCCTCGATGACCTTCGCTTCGGTCGAATCGATCATGAGCGGCGTTTCGACCGACTGCGCGAGCCGCTTGACGATCGTAGCCATCTGCTGGTCTTCGTCGGTCCGCTCCGTCAGCGCCGTGCACAAATCCAGAATGTGAGCGCCGCCTTCGACTTGCTCGCGCGCGACCAGCACGATCTCGTCGTAGTTGTCCTCGAGCAGCAGCCGTTTGATCCGGCGCGAGCCTTGCGCATTGATGCGCTCGCCCACCAAGAGCGGACTGCCGTCTTGTTTGAGCGCGGTCGCGGTCATCGACGACGCGGCAAACTGCAGCGGCTTGGGCTCCGGAGTGCGGCCGCGCTTGCCGGCGACGACTTGCGCGAACGCGCGAATGTGCGCGGGCGTCGTACCGCAACACCCGCCGATCGCGTTCACGCCGAAGTCCGTTACGAACGCGCCGAGTTCGCGAGCCATCTCGGCCGGGCGCTCGGGATAAATCGTTTCGCCCTTCGGCCCCATCAGCGGCAGCCCGGCGTTGGGAATCACCGCGACGTAGCAGCGCGAGTTGTCGACCAAATAGCGGACGGCGTCGCGCATGTGCGTGGGGCCGGTCGAACAGTTGAGTCCGATGACGTCGATGTCGAGCGCGTCGAGCGTGGCCGTCACCGCGCGAATGTCGGTGCCGAGCAGCATGCGTCCGGTGACGTCGAGCGTCGCTTGCGCTTGGATCGGAACGCGCCGCATGCCGCGTGCGAACTCGCGCGTAATCCCGGCGATCGCGGCCTTCATCTCGAGCAGATCTTGGCTGGTCTCGATCACCAGCACGTCGACACCGCCTTCGACGAGGTAGCGTGCTTGTTCGCCGTAGATGTCGGCAAGCTCGTCGAAGGTGATCTTCGAGAGCGTCGGGTCGGATGAAGAAATCAACATTCCCGTCGGGCCGAGCGAGCCTGCTACGAAGCGCGGCCGTTCGGGCGTGGAAAACGCGTCGCACGCGGCGCGCGCGATCTCGGCCGCACCGCGATTGATGTCGGGCGTCTTTTCGCCCAGGCCGTATTCATCGAGCTTGAGGCGCGAGGCCGTGAACGAGTCGGTCTCGAGGACATCCGCGCCCGCCTCGAGATAGGCATTGTGGATGCGCCGGATCACGTCCGGCCGGCTCAGCACGAGCGCTTCGTTGCAGCCGTGGTATTTCGCTCCGCCGAAGTCGTCGCCGGTGAGCTCGAGCGCCATGAGCTCGGTGCCCATAGCCCCGTCGAAAACGAGCACGCGCTGGGAGAGCGCTTCGAGGTAGCGGTCCATTTCTATGGAATTCCACCTAAAGCGACAAAATCGTCGCGCCACCTGTCAATATTGGGCATTTTCTGCGAGAATGGACACATGGCCGACCAGCGGGCGTTCCTCCGGCTTGCAGCGGCCGTCGACGAAGAGTCGCGCCTTCTGCGCGCCGCCGGCCGTTCACTGGGTCTCGACGCCGAGTTGCGAAAGCTCTGGCTCGAAGAGATCTGGGCCTCGACCCTGATCGCGGGCTCGACCCTCAGTTTCGAGGAGACGGCGACGGTCGTGGAGCGTGGGATCGCGACCGGCGACCACCGCCTCGATGTGTACGTGCTGGTCTCGGATTACGCGGCCGCGGCGCGCTTTGTGTCCGGGGCTCCGCCCCCGGGACGACGGCACATCTTCTTGCGGCTCGAAGAGATCGTCACGCTGCATGCGCTGGCGGCGCGGCGCGAGCCCGAAGCGCACCCCGGCGCCTGGCGGACGACGACGGCCCGGCCTCTGCCAAGCGGCGTCGTACCGCCGCCCGCGTGGCTCGTCGGTCGCGAGCTCTCGGCCTTCGTCGAGCGCATCGCACTCGGACCGGATGCTGCGGCCCAGCCGCTCGACTGGGTCGCCGCCGCGCACCAGCGCTTCGCGCGCATCCATCCCTTCGAGAAGGCCAACGGGCGCGTCGTCCGGCTGCTCACAAATCTGCTGCTCGCGCGGCTCGGGCTGCCGTCGTTTGCCGTGCGCGGGCGCGCTGCCGCGCGGTATCTTGCCGCCCTGCGACTCGCGGACTCGCGCGATCCGTGGCCGCTCGCCGCCGCGTTCGCGCGCGCGATCCTCGAGAGCTTGCGACGACTCGTCGCCGCCGGAGAACCGAACGCCGAGTTACGTTCGGTCGCCGAGTTCGCAACCGGGGCGCGGCGTGCGGCGCTCTACAAAGCTGCGCAGCGCGGGCGGCTCCGCACGGTTCGGCGAGCGGGCACCCTCTACACGAGCGGCCCGTGGATTGCCGAGTACGAAGCATCTCGCGGCGCCCGGCGAAAACCGCGGTAGTGTCGAGCGTCGTATTGTCGCAAGCGCCGCACGTGCGGTTGGATCCGGCATCGGCGACGATCTTCGCGTTGCTCGCGCTCGGCGCAGTGCTGCTCACGTTGCGCCGGCCGGCATACGGCGTTGCCGCGCTCGTGCTCGCCGATCCGTTCGGCTTTGCGCACTACGTGTGGTGGACGACGATTACGGTTCCGAAGGTCGTCCTCGTGGGCGTTGCGGTTGGGCTCATCGCGCGCCGCGCCCCGCTTGCGGTCTTACGTTCGCGCGAGACGTTGCCGCTGCTCGCGGCCGCCGCGGCGATCGCCGTCACGACGATGCTCACCGCGATCCCGTGCACGTATATCGACGCGGTCGCGCGCGAGTCGCTCAAAGCCCTCGAGTACGGCGTGCTGTTCTGCGTCGCCGCCGTCGCCTTCGCGAGCGATCCGGACGAAGCGCTGCAGTGGCAGGCGCTAGCTGCGGTGACCGCAATCGTGTGTGCGTCGGCGCTCCTTCAAGAGTTTACCGTTGCGCCCGCGGGCGTCATGCTGGCGGGACACGTGATCCCGCGGATCGCGGGCCTCCTCGAAGGCCCAAATCAATTGGCGGGGTTCTTCGATCTCGTCGTACCGCTCGCGTTTGCGCGCGCTGCGATCGCGCGCGATCGCTGGTTCGCCTTCCTGCTCGCACTCGTGCTCATCGTCGACCTGCTCACGTTCTCGCGAGCGGGTGCGATCGGCGCCGTCGCGGGCGCACTTGCGGTCGGGCTGCGCCTACCGAGCGTGCGCGCGCGGCGCGCGGTCGCGGTCGCGGGCGCGGTGGGTTTGGCCGTAGCCGGAGCCGTCCTTGCCAAGCTGCACGTCCTGACGCGCTTTCTTTCCTCGAGCGACGTCGACAGCGCGAGCGGCTTAGGATCGCGCGGCGAACTCTGGGCGGCCGCGTGGGGGTTCTGGCGGGCACACCCGATCTTGGGTATCGGTGCCGGAAATTTCGAGCTCGAGTTACCACAAGCCGGGCTGAGCGGCGTGCGCACGCACGCGAACAGCCTGTACTTGCAGTCCCTCGCCGAAGGCGGCGTGCTGCTGTTCGCAGCCAACGTCTTCGCACTCGGCGCCGCGATTCGTGCGTTCTACGTTCGCGCGCCGATGAACGCGCTGTTCGCGGGCGTGGGCGCGGCAACGATCGCGCTTGCCGTTCACCAGTTCTTCGACCTGCTCGCGTTCTTTCCGAAGGTCGGCGGCTTCTGGTGGCTGTGGCTCGGCATCGCCTCAGGCGCAGCGTTCGTACGAACGAAACAACCGGCGTGACTCGCCGGCAGACGGCAATGGCGCTCGCGTTGATCGGTTGCATCTTTGCGAGCGGCTGCAACAAGCGCATTAGCGATATCGATGCGCCGGGCTCGCCAGCACCCGTACCGTCGGGGCCGTACTGGGCCGTGCCGCCCGGCGTTTGGGTCGCATCGGATCTCCGCGGGACGAGCGAGATCGACGGACTCTACGCCTCGAGCGACCCCCGCGAACGCTGCTGCTGGATCGCGCCGAGCGCGACGCTGATCGCGCCGAAGACCGCCGGAACCGCAACCGCCATCCTCACGGTGTGGGTCCCGGATTATCCGTTCTTTGAAGCGGCCGCGCAAGGCCTCAGCGTCGCAATCGCGGGTCGCGAAGAACACCGAACGGCGCTCGAGCCCGGCGTCCACCGGTTGCGCTTTGCGCTGCCCGACGCCATTCGCGCGCACGCCGGCGAGGTTCGCTTTGCGTTACGCACCGACCGCACGTTCGTTCCCTACGACGAGCACGTCAACGCCGATCGCCGGGCGCTTGGTCTCATCGTCCTCGGCGTGGCGTATCAGTGATGCCCCAACAAGGCGGCCCCAGGGCTGGAACGAACCCATGTTAGAGTGACGAACACGACGCCCGCACTCGAGACGCAGGATCTTGCGAAGTCGTTCTCCGGGTTTTGCGCGGTCGACGGCGTGTCGTTGTCGGTTGCTAACGGCGATATTCACGCGATCATCGGGCCGAATGGGGCGGGCAAGACGACGCTGTTCAACTTGCTCTCTGGATTCGTGGCGCCGACGGCGGGAACCGTGTCGCTCGGCGGACGGGACATCACGGGCTTGCGGGTGCATCAAATCGCGCGGCTCGGGATGGTGCGCAGCTTCCAGATCAACAGTATCTTCCCGCACCTAAGCGTGCTCGATAACGTGAAGGTTTCGCTGGAAGCGAAGACCGCGTTGCCCGGCGGCTTTTGGCTGCCGGGATCCGCGACGCGGCGCCTCGACCCTCGCGCGCTCGAGCTCTTGACCGACGTCGGGCTGGCGCGCGAAAAAGATCGCCTTGCCGCGCAACTTTCGTACGGTCGCAAGCGCGCACTCGAGCTCGCGATCTCGCTCGCGCAAGACCCTGCCATCCTCTTGCTCGACGAACCGACCGCGGGCATGGGCGCGGAAGACGTCGCCCGGATCACGTCGCTCATCGGTCGCATTCGGCGCGGACGCACCATCGTGCTGGTCGAGCACAACTTGCGCGTCGTAGCCGACCTCTCCGATCGCATCAGCGTCTTGCAGCGCGGCAGAGTGCTCGTCGAAGGTACGTATGCGGAGGTCCGGCGCGACCCGCGCGTGATCGACGCTTATCTTGGCGGAGGCGCTCACGCGCGTGGCTGAGCGCGCTGCGCTGCTCGAAACCCGCGGGCTCAACGCGTACTACGACGAGAGTCACGTCCTGCGCGGCGTCGACCTCGCCGTCGAGCGAGGCGAAGTCGTCACGCTCGTCGGCCGCAACGGGGCGGGCAAGACGACGACGCTAAAGTCGATCATGGGCATGATGCGCAAGCGCAGCGGCGAGATCGAGTTCGACGGACGCTCGATCGCGGGACTCGCGTCGGATAAGATCGCGCGCCGCGGCATCGGCTTCGTCCCGGAAGAACGCGGCATCTACGCCACGCTCACGGTGGCCGAGAACCTCACGATGCCTGCCATCGTCGGCGACACGGGCTGGACGCTGGAACGGATCTACGGCGTTTTCCCGATCCTGCGCGAACGTTCCAAGGCCATGGGAACGATGCTCTCGGGCGGCGAGCAGCAGATGCTCGCGATCGCGCGCGTGCTGCGCAGCGGCGCGTGCTTGATCTTGCTCGACGAGCCGACCGAGGGACTCGCGCCCGTGATCGTCGATGCCATCGCCGAGTTGCTGCTCGAAATCAAGAAGTCGGGCGTGACGGTCTTGCTCGTCGAACAAAACCTGCGCTTCGCGACCCGCGTCGCGGACCGTCACTACCTGATGGTCCACGGAAAAATCGTCGACGCAATGAGCAACGCCGACGCGATCGCGCGTGAGAGCGAGCTTCTCGCCCACCTCGGGGTCTAAGGCGTTGTCACGCTGAGCGGAGCCCGTAAGGGCGCAGTCGAAGCGCAGCCGAGTCGAACGGTGTCAGCCGTCGTTGCGCTCCTCAAGCTCGACGTCACGGCTGCGCTTCGACTCCGCTCGCTCCGCGAACTCCGCTCAGCGTGACAGTGATCGAGCCGGTGAGAGCGAGGAGCCCGATCCATGTCGGCAGTTTCGCGGCGAGGTAGAAGGCGCTTGGGACCGACGATCCGTCGATGAATTCGCGCCATTCGTCTTCGACGAGCGCATCTGCCGGCCACGCGCGCACGATCGGCGTGGGCTCCGCGGGCGGCAAGTGATTTTCTGCAACCCACAAGGCGAGCCCGCAGGCAACGACGGCGTAAGCGGTCGTGCGAGCCGATCCCTTCGTCAAGAACCAGACCAGGATCGCGCACGTCACGAGCGCGAACGCAAGCAAGCCTTTCACCATCGCGGGATAGAACCACGGGATCGCCAGCAATACGAGCGCTGAGCCGGCAAGCAGTCGCCCCAGGCGCGTCGGTGCGAGCTTCACGAGCAGCAGCGCCGCCGGAACCGCGAGCGCAATCTGCGTCAGGTGAATGTAGGCGCCGCCCGTCACCGACAGCGCTGCGGGGATGAGCGCGATGCCGGCCCGCTCACCCGCGCGTTCGGTCGCTCGCGCGCACGCGATCGCGAGGAGCAAGAGCACCAGGGTCGACGCGGTTCCGAGCCCGAGCGCGACGCGGTCGGGGGCCCCGGCCAGCGCGAGCAGGTAGCTGAGGCCGTATTGATCTTGCGAATGCAACGAGGCGAACGCTTGCGCCGGTAGGTTGACGCGCAGATTGGTCAGTTGCTCGCCCCACGACGTTGCCGCGATTGCGATTGCCACGCTCGCGATCGCCGAGAGCACGAGCGCGACCCGCGAACGCGGCACGCACGCCGCAAGCGCGAGCACGACGAAGGCACCGACGTGCGGCTCGATCAACGTCCCGGCCGCGAGCACGCCCGCGAGCGCGTCGCGCCGGGCAGCGAGCGCCGCAGCCGTCGCCGCGAGCGCCAGCAATTCGAAGCCGGTGAATTGTCCGAGCGTCAGCGTCGGAAACTGCGAAAGCAGGAGCGCGGCCGTCGCGGTCACGAGCGGAACGCTGAGGGTTCGTGCGAGCAGTACGATCGATAGGACGATCGCGGCGAACGTCAAGGCCTCGAAGAGCACGGCCGCAAGCGGAAACGGAAGCTCGGCAAACGCTCCCATCGCGGCCGCAACGTAGCCCGGCGAAACGAACGGCATCACGAGGTTGGGAGAGCGCACGAGCGGACCGGCAGGGTAGCGATGCTGGCACGAGCGAGCGGGCTCGATCCGATAGGGATCCGCCCGTGTATCGACCGCAGCACCAGCGCAGTAGGCCACGCGAAAGTCGAGCATCTGCCGCTGCAGCGGGATGAAGTCGCTGCGAGCGAGCGCGCGCGCACCCACGACCAAGCCAAGCGCGATCAACGCTGCCAGGATCGTGGTCCGCGTACGGTTAGATGCTGGGATCGGCGAGGAGCGCGCCTGGAAGATCGTCGTCTTGGGCCACGAGCTGCCGACGCGGTGCGAGCGCCCGCAACAACTCACCAACGATGCCGCGCCGTGCGACGAGGATCACGGCCGCGAAGACCAATCCCATGACAATATTGGTCTTATCCCCAATCGCCGTTTTCGAAACGAAGAAATCGAGCGATTGAAACACTCCCGCGCCGACGATCGGCCCGTAGATCGTTCCGATGCCTCCCAGAATCGTCATCATCACGATCGTTCCGGAAGTATGCCAGTCGACCGCGTCCAGGCTCGCGAGCCGGTTCGCGATCGCGTAGAGGGCGCCCGCCAAACCCGCGAGCGTTCCCGACATGACGAAGGCGGCGAGTTTGAAGCGCTCCGTATCGTAGCCGATGCTTTTCGCGCGGCTCTCGTTCTCGCGCATCGCCGCGAGGACTGCGCCGTACGGCGAGTTCACGACGCGCAGCGCGAACGCGGTTCCGAGCGCCGCAACGATCAGGACGAGATAATAGTAGACCCGGTCGTTCTCGAGCGAGAGCCCGAAAAACGATCCGCGGGTCGTGACGCTCAAGCCGTTCTCGCCGCCGGTGAGATCGTCGAGTTGAAAGGCCAGAAAGTATTGGATCTCTCCGATCGCGAGCGTAATCATCGCGAAGTAGATCCCGCTGCGGCGCACGGCGATCGCTCCGACGGCCGCCGACAGCACGAACGCATACGCGACGCCGGCCAAGACCGCGAGCGGAAACGACGTGACCCCGTGTGCGATCGCGATCGTCGCGACGTAGCCCGCGCCGCCCCAAAACAGCGCGTGACCGAACGAGAGCAGTCCCGTGAAGCCGAGCAGCATGTCGAACGCAACGGCGACCAGCGCGAAACAGACCAGGTCGATCGCGAAGACGATGTAGACGCCCGGCACGAACGGGAGGACGAGCCCGATCGCCAGCAACGCGACGCCGACGAGCGCCCCGCGCCGGCCCGCGATCACGCCGAGCGCTCCGCGGCCCCGAACAATCCGGCGGGCCGAAACATGATGACGAGCACCATGACGATGAAGATGAGGGTGTTCGCTATCGGCGGATAGAGCACTGCACCGACAGCCGCGATCACGCCGAGCACGAAGCCGCCTACGATCGAGCCGAGGATCGATCCCATCCCGCCGATGACGACGATCGCGAACGTGTTGATGATAACCGCGTCGCCCATGTCCGGCGCAACCCTGGTGTTCGGTGCGGCCAAAACGCCGGCTAGCGCAGCGAGCGCCACGCCGAACGCGAACGTGGCGCTGATCAACCGGCTCGTGTCAATGCCGAACGCACGCGTGAGCTCAGGCTTCTCGGTTGCGGCGCGAATGCGCGCACCTACCGGCGTCCGCTCGATGACGACGTACACGGCCGCGCACACGACGATCGACACGACGATCACGAACAGGCGATAGGTCGGATATTCCGTGAATCCGAGGTTCGTGGCGCCCGCGAGCAGGTCGGGCGTTTCGTACGGGGAGCCGAGCGCGCCTGCCGCCAACCGCATGCCGTCTTCGACGATGAGAACGATCGCGAACGTCAGCAGCAGGTTGTACAGCGGATCGAGCCCGTAGAGCCTTCGCAGGAGCGTGACTTCGAGGAGCAGACCGAACGTGCCGACGAGAACCGGCGCGACGAACAGTGCCGCGAAGAACGGAAGGTGCAGATCCTGCGCACCGTAGTACGCGACGAACGCGCCGAGCATGTACATCGTACCGTGTGCGAAGTTCACGATGCGCAGCATTCCGAAGATGATCGACAAGCCGAGGGCGAGCAGCGCGTAGAACCCGCCGTTGACCAGGCCGTTGAAGACCTGGATCAACACGTAGTCCGGCGTCAGCTGCGACACGGCGCGGCGGCTACCAGGTCTTAACGCACGTCGATTGAGATTCGGGGCGGAACGCGCGGCTCGGCGGAATGACCTGAACGATCTTGAACCACGCGTGCGGTTCCTTGATCTGGCTCTTGTCGAGCACGTCAACGACGTACATTTCGTGCGTCACGCGATGGTCCCGCGCGCGCCACTCGCCGGCGTGAGCGTAGAAGTCGTTGAACTGCCGGCCGTCGAGATAATGCTGAACTTTGTCGGCGTCGACCGAGCCGACCGCTTTGACCGCGTTGAGCCACTGCATCGTGGCCGAATAGTCGGCGGCTTGTATGGACGTCGGACGCGTGCCGTTGCCGACGCGCTTCGTATACCGGTCGGCCCACGCGCGCGCCGGCTTATCCTCGTTCCAGTACCACGACGTCGTGATGCGAACGCCGGAGAACACGTCCGGTAGCGCGTCGACGTCGGAGAGGAACAGCAAGCCCACCGCGATCTTCATCTGTTTGTCGACGCCGAATTGCTTGACTTGCTTCATCGTGTTGACCGTGTCGGCTCCGGCATTGAGGATGCCGAGCACCTGAGCATTCGATTGCTTGGCGGACAACAGGTATGACGAAAAGTCCGTCGTGCCTGGGAACGGATAAATATCTGAATGGACGAAGCTGCCGCCTTCGGGCGCGATCGCGGCGGTAAAGTCGGAGAGCATCGATTTCCCGAAGACGTAGTCGGGAACGATCCCATACCACGTCTTACCGCCGCCCCGCGCGATATTGCGTCCGGTCGACGACGCCAAAGCGTACGTGTCGTAGGCGTAGTGGTACGTATACTGGTTGCAGCTGGCGCCGGTCAATGCGGAGCTGGCACCGCCGGTGACGATCACGAGCTTGTGCTTCTGCTTTCCGACGCCGGCGACGGCTACGGCGGTCGCCGAGTTCGTAAGGTCGAGCGCGAGCTCGGCGCCGTTATCGAAGGCCTCGCCCGCCTTTGTCGCAGCTTCGTCGGGCTTGTTGCGATGGTCGATCCCGTCGACCTCGATCGAGCGGCCCAAGACGCTGCCGCCGAAGTCTTCGACGGCCATCTTGGTCGCTTCGACGGCACCTTGGCCCGAGATCGCAGCATACACGCCGGACATGTCGGTAATGACGGCGATTTTGATCGGCCCGTCGTCGGCGGCGACGCCGAGCGGCGCACCGAGCGGGAGCACAATCGCGCTCGCCGCGGCCAGAGCAAGGCAGAATCGGCTGGTGTTCAAAGTGAACTTCCTTTGCGCGTCACGAACTAACGAGAAACCGTTTCATCGGCCCGCGCGAGATTCCCGCGCCCCTCGAATTCACTGGAGTTTTACACATATGTTCATTGAATATAGAGGCAAATCACCGCGCGTCGCTGCGAGCGCGTTCATCGCGCCGACGGCGGTGCTGATCGGCGACGTCAGCGTCGCCGAAGAAGCGTCGGTCTGGTTCGGCGTCGTGTTGCGCGCGGACAGAGGGACGATCCGCATCGGCGCGCGCAGTTCGATCGAGGACAACGCGGTCGTTCACGCGAGCGCGCGCGGCTCGACCGCGGTCGGGAACGACGTTACGGTGGGTCACTGCGCGGTACTGGACGACTGCACGATCGAAGACGGAGCGCTGATCGGCAGCAACGCCGTCATCCTCAACGGTGCGGTAGTCGGCGCGAGCACGGTCGTGGCCGCCGGGAGCGTCGTGACGGTCGACGAGCAGGTGCCCGCGCGAATCGTCGTCGCCGGCGCACCGGCCAAAGCGCGGAAGCTCCTGACCGGCCGCGCCGCCGATTGGATCGCGCATCAAACGAAGGATTCGCTTGCCCAAGCGCGCGACTACCGGCGCGACAACCTCGGCGATCCGCAACACCACGAGCTAAAGTCATCCCGGCGAGGCCGCAGCAAGACCGCTACGGTGGTTAGCTAGGAGCTCTCTTGGCGATGAGCCCCCCATTTTGTCATCCTGAGCGAAGGCGCGTAGCGCCGTAGTCGAAGGACGGCCGTGTCTCGGCCGTCCTTCGACTGCGCGCCTTCGGCGCTCCGCTCAGGATGACAGAGTGGGGGCGGTCAGCGCTCCGCTACGCGTTGGCGGTGGCGTAGCCGGCGGATTCGCCGGGGGAGGTGCGGTCGTCGGGGGGCAGATCGTCCGGATCGGCGGGGCCTTCTTTATGGAAGCGGGCCATCAAGACGTAGATGACGGGCACGAGCACGAGGTTGAGGACCGTTGAGAGGATCATGCCTCCGAAGACGGGCGTGCCCAAGCTGTGACGGCTCGCACTGCCCGCGCCGGAGGCGACGACGAGCGGCAAGATGCCGAGGATGAACGCGAACGAGGTCATCAAGATCGGGCGCAATCGCGTTTCGGCGGCTTTCTTCGCGGCCGAGACCGGATCGAGGCCCTGCGCGCGCAGCTGATTCGCAAACTCGACGATGAGGATCGCGTTTTTGCTTGCGAGCCCGATCAACATCAAGTACCCGACCTGCGCGTAGACGTCCGATTGCACGAGTCCGAAGAAATCGTGGAAGACGAAGAGCGCGAACATGTTGCGCAAGAAGACGAAGACCAGCGCCCCCAAGATCGCAAGGGGGACGGACATCAGGATGATGAGCGGGTCGGTCCAGCTCTCATACTGCGCCGCGAGCACCAAGAACACGACGATGATGCCGAGACCGAAGATCAAGGCCGCCGCGCTTCCGCTTTCGATCTCGTCGAGCGAGATGCCGGACCACTCGTGGCCCACGCCGTTGGGCTCGAGCTTCTTCGCGAGCGTCTCCATTTCGGCGATCGCGTCGCCCGAACCGTAGCCTTGGCCCGGCTGGCCCGAGAGTTCGATCGAACGGAATAGGTTGTAATGATAGATGATCGGCGCGGACCGCACTTGCGTTGAAGAGATCAACGTTGTAAGCGGCATGATTGCGCCAGGCGTGCCGTCCGCGTTTGCGCTCGCACGCACGTAGATTTGCGAGAGGTCGGCGAGCGACGAACGGTATGGAGCGTCCGCCTGAACGTACACGCGATACGACCGGTTCAAATAGTCGAAGTCGTTGACGTAGAGGGATCCGAGGTAAATCTGCATGGTGTTGAAGACGTTCGCGAGCGGAACGTTCAACGAGTACGCCTTCGTCCGGTCGGGATCGACGACGAGCTGTGGGTTGTCATTGCGGAAGGTCGTAAAGACGCTCTTGAGCTTCGGATCTTGATTCGCGAAATACTCATAGTGCTGTGCGACGCCGTTGAGTGCCGCGAGACCCACGTTGCCCTTGTCCTCGAGTTCGTACTGGAAGCCGCCGATGTTGCCGACACCTTGAATCGAAGGCGGATTGAACCCGAAGACCTGGGCGCCCGTGATCGCCGAGAACTGCCCCTGCAACCCTTTGTTGCCGTAGAGTAACCCGAGCACCGAGTGGGCGAGCCCGGGCCGATCCTTCCAATCCTTGAGCAACACGAAGATCGTCGCTGCGTTCGAGGCGCTGCCGGTAAAGGCGAACCCGTTGACGGTGAACACCCGCAGGACGTCCGGACGGGAACTGATGTCGTCGTCGACTTGTTTGGTGATCGCCTCGGTTTGATCGAGCGACGAGCCCTCCGGCAGCTGAACGACCGCAATGAAGTAGCCTTGATCCTCGGAGGGGGTGAAGCCGGTCGAGGCGTGCGTGAAAAGGTACCCCGTCAAGGCGAGCGCGAGCACGAACCCGCCGATGACGACCGGCCACGCGCGCAGGATGGCGCCGAGCGAATCGTGATACGCGGAGCGCAGCCACGCGATGAAGCTGTTGAACTTGCGGAAAAACGCGTTGCGCGGCCGGTCGCCACGCCCCAGCAACAGCGCGGACAACGTTGGGGTGAGCGTCAGCGCATTGAAAAGCGAGATCGTGATGGAGCACGCGATCGTAAGGGCGAATTGTTTGTAGAGCTGGCCCGTTTCTCCGGGGAAGAAAGCAACCGGGATGAAGACCGCGAGGAGCACCAGCGACGTCGCGACGACCGCGCTTGTGATCTCGGCCATCGCGGCGGACGCTCCCGCGAGCGGCGACATCTTCTTCTCTTGAATGAACCGCGCGATGTTCTCGATGACCACGATCGCGTCGTCAACGACGAGCCCGGTCGCGAGCGTCAACCCGAAGAGCGTCAGGGTATTGATGGAAAACCCGAGCGCCTTCATCAGAGCAAAGGTTCCGATCAGCGACACCGGAATCGTGATCGCCGGGATCAGGGTCGTACGCCAATCCTGAAGGAACAGATAGATCACGACGACCACGAGGACGATCGCGACCAGCAGCGTGATGACCACCTCTTTGATCGATTCGTTGACGAACGTCGTTACGTCGAAGGCAACATCGTAGCCAAGCCCGGACGGAAATTTCTGGGAGAGCTTGGCCATCGTGGCCCGCACTTCGTTCGAGACGTCGAGAGCGTTCGCGGTGGGCAGCGACAAAACGCCGATGCCGACCGAGGATTGTCCGTTGAACTTCAGGTCGGAAGAGTAGTCCTCGGCGCCAAGCTCGACGCGCCCGACGTCGCGCAGGTACACGTGACCGCCGTCGGCCGTGGTCTTGACGATCAGTGCCCCGAACTGCTCGGGCGTGGTCAGCCGGCCGAGCGCGCGAACGCTGTACTCATACGGCTGATGGCCGTTGGTCGGCGGCGCACCGATGGAGCCGGCCGCAACCTGCACGTTCTGGTCCAGCAAGGCGCTCGAGACGTCGGTTGCGGCCAGGCCGTTGTCGGCGAGCTTCTTGGGGTTGAGCCAGATGCGCATCGCGTACTTGCGCTCGCCGAAGATGATGACGTCCGAAACACCCTTGAGGCGTTTGATTTCGTTCTTGATGTAGAGGTCGACGTAGTTCGACATCAAGAGGGGCGTCAGCGCGCGGTTGTTCGACGTGAAGCCGATGCCCATGACGAACGAACCGGCGTTCTTGCTTACCGTGATGCCGTTCTGCACCACTTCCGGCGGCAGGATGCCTTCGGCGCTTTGAACCTCGTTCTGGACGTCGGCGGTGGCCGCGTCGAGATCGCGTTCCAGATCGAAGGTGCACGTGATCGTGCTGTTCCCGTTATTACTCGACTGCGAGGTGATGTAGCGCAGGCCCTGGACGCCGTTGATCGCGTTCTCCAGAGGGATCGTCACCGACGATTCTACCGCCTGCGAACTCGCACCGATGAAGGTCGACGACACGGTAACGACCGGCGGGGCGACCTTCGGGAATTGGGCGATCGGCAGCGTCGGGATCGAGACGAGCCCGGCGAGCACGATGATCATGGAACAGACGGCCGCAAAAATCGGCCGCCGCAAGAAAAACTCGATCACGTTGTACCCTACGCGCCCCCGGGTGAAATTGTGTCGGGAAGGTGCGCCTCGATGTAGCCGACGGTTCGCCCGGCGACATTGTAGACCTCGGGCCGCGCGTACGCGGCCAACTCCGTGAAGGCCGCCTCGTCGAGCGCCCCGAGCCGCCTTAAGGTTGCGATGACGGCGGGCGGCGCGGCACGGCGCGATCCGTCGGCCACCTTCGTCGCGAGCCCGAGCCCGAGCGGCAGCACCGCGCTCCCGTGGACGCCCTCGGCCCCCGCCTTGCAGACGAGCGATCCGCGCCCCGCGGTCATCAGCGCCGTATCGAAGCGTCCCGTACCCGCCACGTACCAGGGATGCGCGATCATCGCCGCCCGAACGCGCTCGAGGGCGCCCGCCTCCCGGTCGTCCACCCCTTCCAGCGTTGCGAAGCGGGCGAACGCCAGCGCCGCGTTGCGGAGCGGCGTCGCAAAGACGGGAATGCCGCAGCCGTCGACGCCGATCGGCCAGCGCTCGGGATCGCCGTCCGTCAGGCGGCCGCACAGCGCGAGGATCCGCCGCTGCGCGGGGTTACCGGATTCGAGATAGGTCTCGGGAGGCGCGCCGATCGCCAGGCACAATGCCAGGATCCCGGCGTGCTTTCCCGAGCAGTTGTTGTGCAGCGCCGTCGGCTTCTCGCCGGCAGCGACGAGCGCCGCCGCCGCGGGATCGTAGTTCGGCGCGTGCGCGCCGCACTGCAGCGCCGAGGCCGGCAGTCCGATCTTCGCAAGGATGCCGCGCACCGCATCCACGTGGAGCGGCTCGCCGTTGTGCGACGCCGCCATCACCGCGAGCTCGCGGTCGTCGAAGCCGAAGCGATCGGCCGCCCCGGACGCGACCACCTCCGCGGCGATGAACGGTTTCGCGGCCGAGCGCAAGTACACCGGAACGTCGATCGCACCGTACGACGCGGCGATGCGCCCGCGCGCGTCGCTCGCGCAAGCGGCGACGCAGTGCGCCGACTCGACGATCGATCCGCGCGTGACTCGGACGATCGGCGGGCCCGTGATTACGACGGGTTCGGGCCCTCCACCACTTGGACGAAGTTGCCCGGATGGATGTACTTTCCGAACGCGGCGCGGACTTGGGCCGCGGTCAACCGCGCGTAAATTGTTGCGGCGCGATGGCCTTCGTCGAGCGGCAGTCCCGCGACCGATCGGCTCGCCAGCGCCGATGCGACCGCGTCTTCACTCGATTCGCCGAGCGGCAGTTGACGCAACAGGATCGCCTTGGCCTGGATGAGTTCCGCCGGCGTCACGTCGGTCGTCGCCATTGCGTGAAGATCGCGCACGATCAAACGGTGCGCCTTCGACACGTTCGGGGGATCCGAGCCGTAGTTCACGGTGTAGGTCGCGCGCGTTTTGCCCGCGGAGAGGGAGTTGCTGACGCCGTACACGAGGCCCGCGACTTGGCGCAGGTCGTGGTACAAACGGGTCGCGTAGAACCCGCCGCCGAGGACGTGATCGCCCAGCTCCAGCGCGTAGTAGTCCGGATTCTGGCGCGTGACGGCGACCGTTTCGACGAGCGAGGTGTCGTCTTGCACGCGACTCTTATCGGGCACGACGGCAGCCGTGGGTTTGTTCGGCGGGACCGGCGGCAAGTCGACGTTCGGTTTGCCGGCCACGGCCTTCCAATCCCCGAAATACTTCTCGATCGTCGTCTGTGCGTCGGCCGGCGTGATGTTGCCGATGACGACGATTGTGGTCATGTCGGGACGGTAGACCGCGGCGTGGTACGCAGCGATGTCGTCGAGCGACACGGTCGAGACCGTTTGCGGGGTCGCCTCGCGCAATCCCGGATCGCCCGGCGGCAAGAGCGCGCGCAGCAAGGCGCGCTGCGCCAAGTGCGACGGCGCGGTTTGCTCGCCCGCGAGCTCCTGCACCGTCTGCTGCTTCACGATCGCAAAGTCGGCCGGCGGCGCCGCCGGGTGGAGTTCGTTGTCGGCGAGCAGTTCGACCCCGCGATCGAAGTTGGCGCGTAAGACCGAAAGGCCGAAGCTCGTGCCGGCGCTCTCTTGCGCCGAGATGTCGTCGAGCGCTTTCGCAAACGCGAGGCGATCGAGCGTCGTCGTACCGTACGAGAACAGCCCGTCGAGCACGGCGTCGACGCCGTCTTTGCCCGGCGGGGTTTGCAGCGCGTCCTGATGTTTGATTTCGCCGGCGATCGAGACCGTGTCGCTCGCGCTCTCGGGTTGCACGATTAGACGAATTCCATTCGGGAGCATCGTATCGGTTGGAGAAAGCGTCGAAGGCGGAACCTCGAGTTGGGCGAGCTTCGCCTGCGCGAACGCGGGCAGCACGACCGGCTTACGCGGTTGCGACGTCACGGTCTCCCCGCCGCCGAAGCCTTTCGACGACACGGCGTTGCCCGAGGGCTTCGGTACGAGGTTCGCGGTCACGCCGAGGCTCGCGTCGAGATACTTCTTCGCGACGCGATTCACGTCGTCGACGGTGACGGTGCGGATCGCAGCGACATCGTCGTCGGGCGACTGGCGGCCTTCGCCCGCGATCGCTTCCGACCACGTCCCGGCCAGATCGCCGATCGAATTGCGATTGAACTCGTTCTGCGCGATTTCGGCTCGCTTCGCGGCATCGACGAGATCCGCGGGTACGCCGTTCGCGGCGTAGTCCGCGACGACCCCGGCGAGCGTCGTATCGAACGTCTTGACGTCGGCGGTACTTGGTAGCGCTCCGTACACGAGCATCAAACTCGACTTCGGATACGTGCCGGTCAGCTCGGCGCCGCTCCCGAGCGCTTTCCCTTGGACGGTCAATCCGTAGATGTTCGCGCGCTGACTTGCGAGCACGTCCGCCAGCACCCGGGTCGCGGCGTAGTCGGGATCGTCGCTGCCGGGCACGCGATAGCCCGTAAACGCAAGCGCGTACGGCAGGTCGCTGTCGAGCGTGAACGTCTCGGACTTGACCGGACCCAAGTTCACTGCGGGGTGCGGCGGAACCGCGTGCGCCGGAATGTTTCCATAGAGCCGCTTCACGGTCGCGAGGGTCGTCGCCGGATCGACATCCCCCGCGATCACGAGGACCGCATTGTTCGGGGCGTACCACGTTTTGTAGAAGGTCTTTAAGAGCGGCCCAGTCGTCTTGTCAAACGACGGACGCGTACCGAGCGCGTCGTGCACGTAGGGCGTTCCGGCGTATAAGTCGGCGGTCAGCCGGGTAATTGCTTTGTAGCTCGGGTTGGAGTTGTCCATCGCCACTTCTTGCTCGATCGCCCCGCGTTCCGATTTCCATTCAGCGTCCGAGTCCTGAATGTCGCGCATGCAGGCCGAGTCGACGCCGAGCTCCACGTCGAGGTCGCTTGCCGGAACGGATGCGAAGAATTGCGTCATCGTCTGCTGCGTGTCCGCATCGCCGTCGCCCCCGAGCTGCGCGAAGATCGCCGAGATCTGATCTGCGGTCACGCCGGAGCACCCGCGAAACGCCATGTGCTCCTGCGCGTGCGCCATCCCCGGAAAGTCCGCGGGCGTGTCGTCGGCACCGACGAGGTAGTTGTCGTAGACCGAGACGACCGGCGCCAGCGGATCGCGCACGATCACGACCCGCAGCCCGTTATCGAGCGTCGCTCGCGTTACGTTTTCGTCAACATCGGGGCGGTTAAGCCCGCCGATCCCCCCCAGGGGCGGCGCCGAAGACGAAGCGTCGGGCGACCGACCGGCGCCAATCAACGCAAGCATCGCGACCGCCGCGGCGGCGCGCTTCAAGATAGACATCGGAGCTCCATCTGACCAGCCAAGAACGCGTGCCTAGAGTACACGCTAGAGGCTCGAGAGTTTCGGTTTTCACCCCCTTGTCGCCCTGAGCTCGTCGAAGGGCGTCCTTCGACTGCGGCGCGTTGCGCCTTCGCTCAGGATGACAAGAATAGGCTTACGCGTTGAGCGCGGGTTCGACGACTTGGGCTTCCTGGTCGGCGAAGACGGGGTTCGAGAGGTAGCGCTCGCCCGTGTCGCAGCCGATCGTGACGATCGTCTTGCCGGCCGATTCGGGCCGGGCGGCGATTTGCAGTGCGATCCAGACGTTCGCACCCGCCGAGATGCCGACCAACATCCCCTCTTCACGCGCCAAGCGGCGCGCCGTGGCAATCGCATCCTCGTTGGTCACGCGAACGACCTCGTCGTACACCTTGGTGTCGAGAATCGCCGGGATGAACCCCGTTCCGGTGCCTTGGATTTTGTGCGCGCCCGGCTGGCCGCCGGAGAGGACGGGCGAAGCGTCCGGCTCGCCCGCGATAACTTTCACGCCGGGCTTGCGGGCGCGTAGGACCTCGCCGACGCCGGTGATCGTCCCGCCGGTGCCGACCATGGCCACGAAGTAGTCGACGTTGCCGTCGGTGTCGCGCCAGATTTCCTCGGCCGTCGTGCGACGGTGGATCTCGGGGTTCGCGGGATTCTCGAACTGCTGCGGCATGAAATAGTTTGCGGGGGTGGAGTCGTGAATCTCTTTGGCTCTGGCGATCGCGCCCTTCATGCCGTCGGCGCCCGGCGTCAGCACGATCTGCGCGCCGTAGGCCTTGAGCAGGTTACGCCGCTCGATCGTCATCGTGTCGGGCATCGTGAGGATGATCGGGTAGCCCTTCGCGGCCGCCACGAAGGCGAGGGCGATGCCGGTGTTCCCGCTGGTCGGCTCGATGATGACGGTGTCGGGGCGCAAGCGGCCCTCGCGCTCGGCCGCCTCGATCATCGAGACGCCGATGCGGTCCTTCACGCTGCCCGCAGGGTTGAACGACTCCATCTTCACGAGGATCGTCGCGTGGAGACCCTTGTTCAATCGCGGGATCTTCACCAGCGGCGTGTTACCGAACGTGTCGGCTAAATTCTCATAAATACGTGCCATAGTGCTTCCTCGTTCGCTTGTTGCGTGACAAAACCGCCCACGTCCGCTAGACGTTGCGGGGGTCCGGCCCCGGTGCCGCGAGGGGAGCGCCTTCGACGTGCGAACATACGTTCGCAACGTGTTTTCCCTGTTCGACGGGTCGCTCTACGTCCGCGACCTCGATCTCTGGATCGACTCGATGCGGTCCCGGTCGCGCTGCTACATATCGCACGGTCATGCGGACCACGCACGCGCGCACGACGTGGTCGTAACCTCGTCGCGGAACGCGCAGGTCTGCGCGCACCGTTTCGGACCGCAACACGAGGTCGAGTTCGAGACGCACGAGTTCAACGAACCCTGGAGGATCGGCGGCCTCGAGTTGACGCTCTTTTCAGCCGGGCACGTCCTAGGCAGTTCGCAGCTGCTCATCGAGGGTGCGGACGGGCGCTTCGTCTATACCGGTGACTTTAAGCTCGAGCCGTCATACACGGCCGAGCCGCCGGAAGTGAAACGCTGCGACACACTGCTGATGGAGTGCACCTACGGCCGTCCCCAGTACGTCTTCCCACCTCGCGCAGAGGTTGCGGGCGCGATGGTCACGTGGGCAAGGAATGCTCTCGAGGCGGGCGCCGTTCCGATCTTCCTCGCGTATTCGCTCGGCAAGGCGCAAGAAGCGATGGCGATTCTCGGTCGCGCGGGGCTTCCGGTCGCGGCGCACGGCGCGATCGCCTCGATGACGGCCGTCTACCAAGCGGCGGGCGTGACTATGCCGGCCTACGAACGCTACGATTCCGCGACGTTTGACGGCGCGCACGCCCTCATCTGGCCGCCGTCGGGCAACGGGCTGCCGGCCGCCGTGCGAAACCGTAAGGTGCGAACGGCCGCGCTCACGGGCTGGGTCGTCGCGAAGAGCACGCGCGGCTGGGTGCGCGCCGATACCGGCTTCCCACTCTCCGATCACGCGGACTTCCCGTCGCTCTTGCGCTACGTCGAGCTCGCGCAGCCGCGCAAGGTCTTACTCAACCACGGCGGACGCGATTTCGTCTACCAGCTGCGCAAGCGCGGCGTCGACGCCGAATATCTCGAAAGCCACGCACAACTCGCCCTGTTCTGACCGCTTCTCCCGCGCGACGTCCGCACGCTAGCGGTTGCATGCGGGCGTCGCGCGGTCTAGCGGGGGCTAGGCTTTGGCGGATCGGGGGGCCTCGCCGCCCCGATGTTACACGTTGCCGGCAGCGTTGCTTAGGGTATTGCTGACTTTGGTGCCGAGCGAGCGCATCGCGGCAATGGCAACGATCGCGACGAGCGCGATGATCAGCGCGTACTCGACGAGCCCTTGGCCGGAGTCGTCGACGAGAAAATGAACCAGCGGATGAGCGGACACGGCGGCCTCTCGTGATCGGGCGGTGAGTAAGGCAGGCACGGACATTATTGTAACGTGTCCGGGCGACGAGCGGAATCGGGCGCCCGGTCGCCCATCGATTGGCGCGAGGCAGCGTGACGCAGCGCACGCATTGCCGCCGAAAGACAGGGAAACGCGCGTGCTGGGCCTCGGAAGGCGTGACCCCGGTCACAACGCGAGGCGCTCTCGCTTTCGCCGATAAACTAAAGGATGAGAGTCAACGTGGCTGCGCTCCCTCTTCCGGGCGGATTGCGCAGGCTATCCGGCCCGTTCGCGGCTTTTTTGCGGGTCCACGGTTACGAACTCGCGGCCTACATCTCGCTCGCCTTCACCTACTACTGCGACGTGACGACGCCGGCCGATCTCTCGATCGAGGTCGGATACGAAATCCCGATTGCGATCGTGGCCTGCGCCGGGCGGCGCCGTCCGATCCTGCGCATGACCATCGTTGCGGCGATTGCAAACATCGTCGGATACATCAACGAGGTGCCGTTCTTGACACCGTGGGTGGATCCGATCGGTTTCCAAAATCGGCTCATCGCTTTTGCCTCGCTCGTCCTCGTCAGCGCGCTCGTCATCATCCTTCAATCGTCCGCGGCCAAGCTCGGCCGCTTGCAAGAGCAGCAGCGCGCGCTCGCCGTCGAACAGGAGATGGCGCGCGAGATCGTGCGACGCGGAGAGCGGCTCGGAGAGCGCCAGGAGATCATCGCGGAACTCGTCGAGGCGATTGCCCACGACGTGCGCACGCCGCTCGAGGCTCTCTCGCTTACCCTCAATCAAGCGTCGCGCGGTCAGTACGGCGATTTGCCCGAGGCGTATAGCGACGTCGTGCGCGAAAGCCGGATATCGATCGCCTCCATCACCCGGATCGCAGATACGCTGCTCGCGTTCGCACGCTTCGAATCGCAGAGCGCAACCCCGGAGTGCGGGGCCGTCGACGCCGCCGCGCTCGTGCGCGACATGGTATCGGAGTTCACGCCGCTCGCGGAAGCGCGGGAGGTCGCGCTCACCCACGACATCCCGGAGACCGCATGCGTCTGGGCCAACCTCGACGATCTGCGGCGCGCAATCGCCAACCTGCTCGCGAACGCCATCCGCCACACCTCACCGGGCGGCCGCATCTCGCTCGACGTGCGCGCCTGCGCGCTCGGGTGGACGGTCGATGTTGTCGACGACGGCGTGGGTATCTCGCCGGCTCAGGCCGCAACCCTGTTCTCTCGTTATAAGCGCGATGCCACAGGGACCGGCCTCGGCCTCCACATCGTCAGGCGCATCGTCGAAAGCTTCGGCGGGTCGGTATCGTATGTGCCGGTGTCGCCGCACGGGTCGCGATTCAGCATGACACTTTTGCCCCCAAGGACGGCCGTATGAACGAACCGATTCGCGTGATCATCGTCGAAGACCATGCCCTGGTTCGCACCGGGTTGAAGACGGCGCTGCGAGCCGGCGGATTCGACGTGGTGGGTGAAGCCGCCGACGGCGTTTCGGCGGAAGAACTCGCGATTCGCGTGCGGCCTGACGTTGCGGTCGTGGACCTCGGGCTTCCCGGACGCAACGGGATCGAACTCGTGCGGCGTTTGAGCGAACTCGAAGGCGGACCGCGCAGCGTCGTGCTCACGACGCGTGACGATGACGAATCGATCCTCGCATCGCTCGATGCCGGAGCGTCCGGATACTGCTTCAAATCGTCGGCGGAAGCGGGCTTGCTCGATGCGCTGCGTGCGGCCGCTCGCGGTGCGACCTATCTCGATCCGACCGTCGCGGGCGTCGTCTACGCGAAGGCGATGTCGAACGCGAGCCCAGAGACGCCGAAAGCGAAGTCCGCATCGCCGCTGACGAATCGGGAAGGCGAAATTCTCGCGCTCATCGCGCAGGGCGAGGGCAACGCAGCGATCGCTGTCGAGCTCAACATCAGCCTCGCAACCGTGAAGACCTACGTTACCGAGATCCTGCGAAAACTTTCCGCATCCGACCGCGCGCACGCCGCGTCGATCGGGCTGCGCCGCGGCTTTATCTCTTAGTCCCTAGCCACCGACGTCCCAGGTCAGGCCCGGGTCTCGCTTCGAGTAGGCTCGGAACGCGATGAGCGTTTCCGTGCGAATCACGCCTTCGAGGGTCGCGATCTTTTGGGTGACGAGATCGGCCAAATCTTCGTGCTGCTTCACGCGCACCACGGCGATGAGATCGAACGGCCCCGAAACGCTGTATACTTCGGTGACCCCCTCGACCTCGAGCAGCCCCTCCGCAAACGGCCGTACGAGGCCCGGCTGGATGGTAAACATCACGAAAGCGGTAATCATCGTCGCGTACCGGGCTTTTGGGCGGCAGCCGGCTTCGCCTTCGTAAGGAACATCGCCCCTCGGGGGGATCGGGGGGCCAAGCCGCCCCGATCTTAAAGGGGGATCGGGAATGGTCGAGTTCGCCGCCGCGTGCGACGACATCGCGGCGGTCGCGGCGAAGAACGCGAAGATCGAGCGGCTGGCCGCCTACTTTCAAACGCTCGACACCGAGAATCTGCGGGCGGCGGCGCGATTCGTGAGCGGCAACCCGCTCGCCGCCCACGACGAGCGCAAGCTCGCCATCGGCGGGCGCACGCTGCTGGCTGCCGCGCGCACCGTGTGGCGCTACGACGAGGCGGCACTTCGCGCGGCCTATCGCGCGACCGGAGACCTCGGCGAAGCGCTCTCGCGCGTCTTCGCAAAACCGCAAGAGTTGGCGCTGTTCGCCGAAACGCTCACACCAGCCACCTTCGCAGGCATCCTCGACGAGCTGGCATCGGTTTCGGGAAAATCCGCGGGCAAACGTCGCGAAGGCACGTGCGAACGTGTCCTGCGCGCGTGCCGCACGCCGCGCGAGGTCGCGTACGTCGCAAAGATTCTGTTGGGCGAGTTGCGCATCGGGCTGCGCGAAGGGCTCGTGCTCGATGCGATCGCGAGCGCCTTCGGCCGCGACCCGGTGGCCGTCCGCCGGGCGGCAATGAGCGCCGGCGACGTCGGTGCGGTGGCGCTCGCCGCTCGCGCGGACGAGCTCGACAGCATCTCGATCCGCTATTTCGCGCCGATCGGATTCATGCTGGCGACGCCGGTTGCGTTCGGATCGTCCTACCGCGAATTCGAAAGCGGAAGCTGGGTCGTCGAAGACAAGTTCGACGGGATCCGCGCGCAAGCGCACGTCCGCGGCGGAGTGGTCCGCGTGTTCTCGCGAACGTTCAACGAGCTTTCGCGCGCCTTTCCCGAAATCGCGGCCGCGCTTTCGACGTGCTCGCTCGATGCCATCCTCGACGGCGAGATCGTCGCACACCGCGACGGCGCCGTGCTGCCCTTCCGGTATTTGCAGCCTCGCCTCGGACGCGTCGATCCGTCGCCCGAACTGCGCGAGCAGATCCCCGTGCAGTTCGTTGCGTTCGACGTCTTGGCGCTGGGCGAGCATTTCTTGCTCGACGAGCCGCTCGAGCGGCGGCGCTCGCAATTGGCCACAATCGTAGGGGCGTGCACGAGCGACCTCGGAGCGCTCGCGCTCGCCCCGCCGCGAGCGCTCGAAACGGGCGCGGCACCCGAAGCGATTGCCGAGCTGTTCGAGGCGGCACGCGGTCGCGGCAACGAAGGCCTGATGCTCAAGCGCATCGATTCGCCCTACGTTCCGGGCCGGCGCGGCAAGTGGTGGGTGAAGCTCAAGCGCGAGCTTTCGACGCTCGACGTCGTGGTGGTCGCGGTCGAGTGGGGTCACGGCAAACGCAACCGCGTGCTGTCCGATTACACTTTCGCCGTGCGCCGCAGCGCGAGCGATCCCACGCTCCTTCCGATCGGCAAAGCCTACAGCGGACTCACCGACGCCGAGATCGCCGAATTGACGCCGTGGTTTCTCGCGCACGGCAAGACGCAAAGCGGGCAGCGCGCGCTCGAAGTCGAGCCGAAGATCGTGATCGAAGTCGCCTTCGACATCATCCAGAAGAGTTCGCTCCACGCGAGCGGCTATTCGCTGCGCTTCCCGCGCATCGCGCGGCTGCGTCCCGACAAATTGCCGGCCGAGGTCGACACGCTCGCGGACGTCGAGCGCGTCTACCGCGACATGCTCGAGCGCGAAGGTGTCGACCTGTAGCAGCGCTACGATTCGACGAACAAATAGTCGGATCGTATCCGGCCGCCGGCGTCGAGGATCGCGAACACTACGCCCGCGGATTCGACGACATCGCTGCCGGCAAGCGTCATCTCCCAGCCGAACTTCACCGCATCGCGAAGCGTAGCGTAGTTGCTCGTGGGCCGGAAGCGGAAGCCGCCGAGCGTGATGTTTTTCTCATGCGATCGTGCGATGCGCGGCTCGATCTCTTCGTAACCGCGGGCTTCGAGTGCCGCGGCGGCGTGGACCGCGTCGGGCGTCCAAAGTTCGTGCATGGTTTTGCGGCGGACCTCGGGGTCGGGTTCGTTCCAGATTCCGACGTAGCGTTCCGCGATGGTGGTAACTTCGGGCACGATGGCTCTCCTAAGATGGGGGATACGGCTAATCTTAGCAGGCGGGGATGGACGGTGAGTGTCCGGAACGCCATTTGATTGTCCGATCGTCCACGAAAGAGCCGGCTATGGATCCCCTCGACGACGTTTTCGCAGCGATGCGCGTGCAAACGGCGCTCTATGCGCGACTCGAGCTTACGGCGCCGTGGGGCATTCGCTTCGCGCCCGGCACGACCGCGCGGTTCGGGTTGGTCGTGCGCGGGAACTGCTGGTTGACCGTCGAGGGTGAAGACGACGCGATACCGCTTGCCGCGGGCGATTGCTACGTGTTGGTCCACGGTTCGCGCTACGAGCTGCGCGACGAGCTCGCTTCATCGACGCAGGACTGTTTCGATCTCATCGGCAGCCGGGTGGGCGGGATCGTGAAGACCGGAGGTGGCGGAGCGGCCGCGTGCGTCATCACCGGCTGGTTCACGTTCGATGAAGTCGGCGCGCGACCGCTGATGAAGCTCATGCCGACCCTTCTCTACGCCGGCATGGACCGCGACCGGACCGTCGCCCTGCAATCGACGCTCGAACTGCTCGCGCTGGAGACCGCCCAAAGCGGCCTCGGCTCGAACATCGCGATCAGCCGCCTTGCCGACGTCTTGTTCATCAACGCGATCCGCGCCCATGCCGCGTCGAACGGGAGCGGTGACGGGTGGCTCGGGGCGCTGGCCGATCGTCGTCTCGGGCCCGCCCTGCAGGCGATCCATCGCGACACGGCGCGAACGTGGACGGTCGATTCGCTGGCTGCACTGGCCGAGATGTCGCGTTCGGGGTTCGCGCTGCGTTTCAAACAGCGGGTCGGCGAATCGCCGTTCGAATACATCACGCGCTGGCGCATGTTTCGAGCGGGCGCGCTCTTGCGCGAGCGGCATCGGCCGCTCTTGGAAATCGCCGCCGAAATCGGCTACGAGTCGGAAGCGTCGTTCTGCAAGGCGTTCAAACGATTCACCGGCTTGACGCCCGGGGGCTATCGGCGCGCGGATGGCGCAACCGAGCGCCGCGCCGGGTAGCCGATCGTGCAGTGACCGCCTCGAAAGTTGCCGTCGACGACGAACTGACCCTCGTGCCCCGGCACCCGGCCGATGCAATCGAGATGTTTTCGATCGTCGAGCGGCACCGGTCGAGCTTGCGGGAATGGCTCACGTGGATCGACGCCACGCGCACCGCGGGCGACGCGCGGCGCTACGCGCAGTTCGCGCAAGCGCAGTTCGAAAGCCGCGTCGCCTTCGATTACGTCGTACGCTCGGGACCGGCAATCGTCGGCGCGATCGGACTTCACGGGCTCGACTGGGGCGCGCGCAGCGCTCAGATCGGGTACTGGCTGACGCCGGACGCAGTCGGCCGCGGGATCTGCACGCGCGCCGCGGCGGCGCTCACCTCACACGCGTTCGCACACCTCGACATCAACCGTTTGGAAATTCGGTGCGTCGTTGAAAATCGGCGCAGCCGCGCCGTCGCGGAACGGCTCGGCTACGCGTTCGAAGGGACGCTCGCGGAGGCGTACTTCTTGCAGGGGGTCTTCCGCGACATCGCGCTGTACGCTATGACCAAGACGCGCTGGCGTCCCCTTCGACAAGCTCAGGGCCGTCCTTCGACAAGCTCAGGATGACACTGCAGGCTCAGAATGACAAGCTACTGGCGGGCTTGCGGGCGCGGTACTTCCTGGTCGGTTTGCAAGGTGACGAGGGATTCGCGGGGGACGATGAAGTCGCTCTTGTGGTTGCTTGCGTAGAAGAAGCCGCCAACTGCGCCGGCTAGGCCGCCGAGGCCCGTTCCTAGCTTCTTGCCGATGAAGTTGCCGACGATCATGCCGATGCCGGCGCCCGCGGCTTGGGCGGGGATCGCACTCTTCTTCTTCGGTTGAACCGTGAGAACGTGGCCCGACAGCGGCGAAGACGATCCGTCGGAGAGCACGATGCTATCGAAGGCCAGGTCGAGTTCGGGCTTGCGGCCCTGACCCGCACGAATGACCTTCGCGACGTGACCGCGCACGATCGCACCCGCGTAGGACGGATCGCCGTCGGGATACGGACGCACGATCGCAAGGGAGAATCCGTCGCCGACCTGGGCCTTGCCCGAATCGAGGTCGGTCGAAAGATTGCCGGCGATCGTGGCGCCCTCGGGGATGGGGTCGGCGGCGTTCGCGACGGCGCCGAGAAACGGCAGCAGCGCGAGCGCGAGCATGCCTGCAAAACGAATCTTCATGCTCTCTCAACGGAAGCGGAGGTGTGACCGTTACTCTTCGTCTTGGCCGAATATTTTTCGAGTTCGACCTTTGCGATGGTCACGCGATGGACTTCGTCCGGGCCGTCGGCCAAGCGAAGCGTGCGCTGCCCCGCCCAGCTGTGCGCGAGCCCGGCGTCTTCGTTGACGCCCGCCCCGCCGAACGCTTGAATCGCCCGGTCGAGCACGCGTAGAGCAACGTTCGGCGCGACGACCTTGATCATCGCGATCTCGGCGCGCGCGGCTTTGTTGCCCTCGCGATCCATCTTCTCGGCAGCGTGCAACGTCAAGAGACGCGCCTGATCGATTTCGATGCGAGAGTCGGCAATCCACTCCAGAATGACGCCCTGTTGCGCGAGCGGCTTGCCGAATGCGACGCGCGAGGTCACGCGCTCGCACATCTTTTCCAGCGCCCGCTCGGCCGCCCCGATCGAGCGCATGCAGTGATGGATGCGGCCGGGACCGAGGCGTCCCTGTGCGATCTCAAAGCCGCGGCCTTCGCCGAGGAGCACGTTCGAAACCGGAACGCGCACGTTCTCGAAACGCATCTCGGCGTGGCCGTGCGGCGCGTCGTCGTAGCCGAAGACCGTGAGCGGGCGGATCACTTTTACGCCCGGCGTGTCCATCGGCACGAGCACCATCGATTGCTGCAGGTGGCGCGGCGCCGCGGGATCGGTCTTCCCCATGAAGATGAGGATCTTACAGCGTGGATCCATCGCGCCGCTGGTCCACCACTTACGAGCGTTGATCACGTACTCGTCGCCGTCGCGTTCGATGCGCGCTTGAATGTTGGTCGCATCCGAGGACGCAACGTCGGGCTCGGTCATTGCGAAGGCCGAGCGGATCTCGCCCGCGAGCAAGGGCTCGAGCCATTTCTTGCGCTGTTCGAGCGAGCCGTAGCGCACGAGCACTTCCATGTTGCCCGTATCGGGAGCGCTGCAGTTGAACACTTCGGATGCGACGTGCGAGCGGCCCATGATCTCGCACAGCGGCGCGTACTCGCGATTGGTGAGGCCGGCGCCGTACTCGCTCTCCGGAAGGAACAGGTTCCAGAGACCCGCTTGACGCGCTTTGGCCTTGAGTTCTTCGAGCACGGCCGGAACCGCCCAGCGGGTCGGCAACGCGGCGTGCTGTTCCCAATACGTTTGTTCGCCGGGTTCCACCACGTCGCGCATGAACTCGCGCAGACGGGTCTGGAGCGCGGCAACCTCGGGACGTAATTCAATCGACATGCGGGTTGCGTTCGCGCGCGAGAGCCCCGCGCCTCCGGCTCAGCGCGGCCGGTGGTCGACCACGCGTTTGGCCTTTCCTTGAGACGGTTCGATCGTGCCCGCCGGCACGAGCGCGACGCCTGCACTGACACCGACCAGTGCTTTGATCCGGTTGCGCAGCCGCGCGGGAACGTCGCCCGCGTCGTCCGTGTCCGTGCCGGTGGCCGGTTCGACCACGACCGTCATCTCGTCGAGAGCCCCCAAGCGCTCGAGCACGATCTGGTAGTGCGGTGCGAGCGCGGGCTCACTCAGGATCAATTCCTCGATCTGCGACGGGAAAACGTTGACGCCGCGTACGATGAACATGTCGTCGCTGCGTCCTCCGATCCGCTCGATGCGGCGCATCGGCCGCGCCGTTCCCGGCAGCAGCCGCGTCAGGTCGCGCGTCCGGTAACGGATGACGGGCAACGCTTCCTTCGTAAGCGACGTGAAGACGAGCTCCCCGCGCTGGCCGTCGGGCAGCACTGCGCCCGTGCTCGGGTTGACGATCTCGGGATAGAAGTGGTCTTCCCAGACGTGCAGCCCGTCTTTGGTTTCGAGGCACTCGGCCGCCACGCCGGGACCGATCACCTCCGAGAGGCCGTAGATGTCGAGCGCGTCGATTCCGGCGCGCGTTTCGATGCGCGTGCGCATCCCTTCGGTCCAGGGTTCCGCGCCGAAGATGCCGATCTCCAAACTCGTCGTGCGCGGATCGATCCCTTGACGTTCCATCTCTTCGATCAGCGCCAGCATGTAACTCGGCGTCACCATGATCACGCGGGGCTCGAGGTCGATGATGAGTTGCACTTGCTTTTCGGTTTGGCCGCCCGACATCGGAACGACCGTACAGCCGAGCTTTTCCGCGCCGTAATGCGCGCCGAGGCCGCCGGTAAAGAGACCGTAGCCGTACGCGACGTGAACGATGTCGCCGGGCTTACCGCCGGCCGCGCGAATGCTGCGCGCGACCACGCCCGCCCACATGTCGATGTCGGCCTGCGTGTACGCGACGATCGTGGGTTTGCCGGTCGTTCCGCTCGATGCGTGCAAGCGCACGACGCGTTCGCGCGGTACCGCCAGCAATCCGAAGGGATACGTTTCGCGAAACGCCGCCTTCGTAAGGAACGGAAACTTCGCTAGATCGGCAAGCTCGACCAGATCCGACGGGTGTGCGCCGTTCGCATCGAAGCTCGCGCGATAGTACGCCACGTTATCGTATGCGTGGCGCAGCGACCAGCGCAGGCGCTCGAGTTGCAGCGTTTCGAGTGCGTCGCGGCTCGCGGTCTCGATCGGTTCGATCAGGCGCTCGGCGGCTGCCGCTCCAGCGAGAAATCATCGTCGCCGAGACTCCGCTCGCGCTGCTTTTCGCGACGTTCCTCGGGCGACCCGAGGTCCATGTAGATCCCGACGTCGCGACATTCGACCGCGGTTTTGGTCAGCGAATTGTCGCCTTTCACCGCCTCGAGGAGATCGCCGTCCGGCATATCGTCGAGCTTCGTGCGCGCTTCGGGTGAGAGGTAGACCGGATAGCCCGCCTGACCGCCGGCGGTTGGATAGGCGACGTCGCTGCCCGATGCCCCGAACGCCTGCTCGCAGCGATCGAGCGTACTCTTGCGAACGCCCGCGTTATCGGGCGTCATCACCGCCATCGACTTGTCCGGATCGATCGACTTGCTCGCGAGCGCCAGTTGCGCGACCATCCCGAGCGCGGGGTTCGCAAGCAGCATCACGTTCGCGAGCGGCATCGCCGCCGAGGCGGCCGCGTGCGCGGCTTGTTCGGCGACGACGGTCGTCGCATGGTCTTTCACCAGGTCGCCCACGCGGTCGAGTGCGGTCGGACCCTCGGGCTTCTTCTTATTCTCTTCCGGAATGACTTTCGTCGTCTGCTCTCCGTTGATCATCACGACGTAAACCATTTCACCAGCCATCGACCACCCCCGAACGACGCGCTATCGAGGCGGGTAGCGTTCGAGCCGCAATTCCGGCCGCCTTCGCCTTAGCCCGTGGCCGCCGCTTGGGGCGGGGGCGGCTCTCCGGCACCGGGCTTCCGCAGCAGCAAGATCAGGGGTAAGTTCAGGAGCGTCGCGAGGGCAACGACTTTCGAGTTGTCGGCGTAGGCAAGCACGGCCGCTTGGCTTCGAATGAGGCCGAGCTGCGCGGCGGTTGGGTGCACGATGCCGACTTGGCCGAAGTGACGCAAGGTCGCTTCGCCCGCGAGCAACGTTTGGAACGATGCGAGGCTGTGATCGTAGATGACCGCAAGCGCGGTCGATGCAACCGAACCGCCGAGCAGCAGCACGATCTTGAAGATGGCGATGCCCTCCGCACGCACCTCGATCGGAAGCGAACGAACCAGGACGTTCGCGATCGGGGAAAACAAACACGCGAA
>Ga0302325_10002608_pt1 | contig 43552 bp, 26 predicted proteins | sample Palsa_T0_2_FD_201948 | JGI IMG/M metagenome (GOLD analysis project Ga0302325, IMG submission 201948) | Peat permafrost microbial communities from Stordalen Mire near Abisko, Sweden - Palsa_T0_2 | ecosystem: Environmental > Terrestrial > Soil > Palsa > Peat permafrost | place: Sweden: Abisko... | reverse complement strand
CCCACGATAAAATCTCCGTCATACGCCGCCAATGACTCGACCGCCGCCGGTCTGGCCACAACCAGGCCCAAGCCTCCCGGATCAAACACTGGGCCGAACGGGATTGACGAATGTTACAGCGGCCTGGGGATAAGTTAGCATTCACTCACTTTCTTTGGTTGTTTTTTCACAAGAGTTTAGGCGATTTTTTCTGTGTGTTACGAGTGGCAGACTGCGTCAAAGTGCAACATTTCGATCTGGGTTCACACGATACGTGAACTAGCTGCGTCACGGTTTCATGTCTCCCTGACAATTTTACCGGGGTGAACCTGAAGGCGCCGACGAGTCAATCGGCGTGGCCGAACTAAGCGGCTATACTTGAGCCGCATGGATTTTGCGGCCGATAATTTGCAAAACAGTCTGATCGCGCGCCCCGAAAGCCGCAGGCGTTTGTGGAGAAAATATGCACTTCGGGCGGCAGGGTGGATCTCCATCGCGATAGTGATTTGTGTCGCAACAATCGGCGGCCTGAATGTGCGGTACTGGACTTATCAGGTGTTCGATCCGCTTCGGTTCGTGGGGGACATTCATCGCGGGCTTTTCTGGGGGATGAATGCGAGCGGGCCGGAGGGTTATCTCAATCAGTATGACAAAATGGCTCCGGAGCTTCCGGACTGGCAGGAGCGAAGCTGGGTTCCGTGGCTGGATTACAGTCCGCTTAAAATGCTGGTGATGCGGCAGTGGGCGATATGGCTGCGGACGCATCACCACGTCGATCCGGATGGGCCGTACATGGGGGCGTGGCAACGGCCGTATTGGTTCACGTCGCCCATATTGCATTTCAGCATCTTCCTGGAAGGGCTGGGCGCGGTGGCGGCTTTTCTTTTGACGCGGCACTGGGTGATTCGCGGGAGTGTGGGAGAGACGCACGGGCATTTTCATGGCGTCTGGCAGGGGCTCGTGGCTGCGCTGCTGATTTGGTTCAACCCTGACATTATTTCCAATGCGCATGCCTGGCCGCAGTGGGATTCGTGGTTGGTGCCGTTTTACCTGTTTGGCCTTTTGCTGGCGAGCTTGGATTGGTGGTTTCTGGCGGGTGTGGTGATTTTCATCGGCGCAAATTTCAAGGGGCAGATGCTGTGGGTGACGCCGATTTTTCTGATCTGGCCGCTGGTGCAGGGACGCGTGGGCGCGGCGGCGCGCTGGTTGAGCGGCGGGGTCTTTGCGTATGGGCTGATTGTGTCGGCATGGTTGCTGACGTATATCGCGCCGGATCAGCTTGCGGCGGCGCGAGCGCAGCAGGTCGGCGTCAGGGTGGTGGATTATCCGCGGACGCTTTTTGCGATGCATCGAATCTTTGATGTGCCGGCGGCCATCTGGATTCTTGCGATGCTGCTGGTGGTGGCGGTGGCGCCGTGGATTTTGCAGAAATGGATGCCGGTGACTGACTCGGCGGATCAGAATTCGTCGACGTGGAGAAGGGTTTTGGAATCACCGCGGATTTGGATGGTTGCGGCGGTGGTAGTGATTGCATTGTCGGTGATCTGGCCGTGTTTTTTGCCGCGGAATTGGTCGACGTGGTATCTCGGGCTGATCGCCGGCATGGCGGTTGCGGCGGGAGCGCTTTTGCTGCCTTTGGGGCGGCGGTGGTATCTGCTGGCGGCGGTGGCGGGCGGGGGATTGTTTGGATGCATCGCTTTGTTTCACGGCAGTGCCGGGTGGTGGGATTGCGGGGTGCGATTTGGGAGCATCCACTGGCCATATCTTTCAAACGGACCCACCAGCAATATTCCTACGATGTTCATGAATGATTTTGGGTGGCCGCGTGAAATGGCTGCGACGGCGTTTACGCTGCCGGGGCTCGACGTCAATATTTCAGAGAAGCAAATGTTTGGTGCAATCGCATGGCTGCTCGTGCTGCTGAGCGGAATTGCGATTGGGCTGCAGACGAAGCGGAACGATCGGCGGGCGCTGGTGGCGTTTGCGACGCCATGGTTGGTATTCTTTTTGTTTTCGGTGCAGATGCAAGAGCGGTATCTGCTTTGGGGCGGGGCGGCGGCGGCATGCTGTATTGGCGAGAGCATCGGAATGGCGGTGCTGGGATTTTTCCTGGCGCTGGCCAGCATGTCGATGGAAATCAAAGTGCTGTTTGGCACGGGGGACGGGCTGGATCAGTTTGGGAGGAACGCTTCGGCGCTGCTGCCGCAAATTTGCTCGCCGGATGTGGGGCACACTTGCTGGCGATATCTCGATCCGATGCAGCCGGATGTTGCGTGGGGGATTCTCGTCATTGCGATGGTCTTCATGTATGTGTCGTGGGTGCCGTCGAGACGGCGCGCCTGATGTGCATATTTCTCTCTCTCTGGAAGAATGTTGGATCGACTCGCCAGGCGATCGGCGTTTGCGGTAAAGTGGGGATATGACGGCGCTCGATGGATGGGAAAACTTCTACGTCATCGTCGGCTCGTCCGCGGGTGCACTCATCGGATTGCAGTTCGTTGTGATGACACTCATCGCGGAGATGCCAACCGCCCAAAGCGATGCCCAGGCGGGTGAGGCGTTTGGGACGCCCAATGTCGTTCACTTTGGAGTCGTGCTGTTGCTGTCGGCGATCGTGAGCGCTCCATGGGAACGGCTTGGGATCGTCGCGGTTATCTGGGGCGTCCTGGGCCTGTGTGGAATGATTTACGCCGCCGTCGTAGCTCGACGGATGCGGTCGCAGACCGCCTACCAAGCCGTTGTTGAGGACTGGCTGTTTCATGTTGTGCTTCCATTGACGGCATATGCCATGCTGGCCATATCGGCATGCGTCTCTGGCTCGCATGTGCGTCCGGCCCTGTTTGCCGTTGGCGCTGCGACACTGCTCCTGCTATTCATCGGAATTCACAACGCCTGGGATACGGTGACGTACCACGTGTTTGTAAGAAAAAAAGAATCTCGGCAGACTGAACCAAATAAGGGGGCGTAAGACGTCACCTGATCACGCCGTCAAACTGCGCGATATCCTCGCACGGCTCAATCTGTATCGGACATGGACGTACCAGGATTTCGCCTGCATTCGCTGAAGGACGGCTTGAAAGGATTTTGGGCGGTGACCGTTCGAGCCAACTGGCGCGTCGTTTTTCGGTTCGAGGGCTTGGATGCGTTCGACATCGATTATGTCGATTATCATTGAAGGAGTTTAGAAAATGGCGATGAAAAACCCTCCTCATCCGGGCAGATTCGTGCGGCGGCAGCGCATCGAACCCCTCAACCTGAGCATTACGGCGGCCGCCAGCGCGCTTGGCGTGACGCGGACCACCCTGTCTGAACTCGTCAACGGCAAGCGCGGCATCTCGGCCGAAATGGCGGTCAGACTGTCCAAAGTGTTCGGCGGCAGCGCTGAAAGCTGGCTGGTGCAGCAGGTGCAATATGATCTGGCACAAATCCACGGCGAGCACCTGAAATTGAAAAGACTTCAGGTGGCATAGGGAAGAATGGGGCCATTTCGTGTCCCGCTTCGCGCTGGGCCACACAATGCGAGACGAAGGACTTCCGGGAAAACTTGCTTCGATGACAAACTAGCAGCGTCCGCGTTTCATGTCCCCTGTCCCAGCTTTGCTGTGAAGGGGGGGAACGAGGAATTCAACTCGGCGCGATTGGCTGGTGTGCGTTTAATCTTTGAACGCGCTCTTTCAATTCTTTAGACTGATTTTGAGCGTATTCAGCGAGATGATAAGCTGGAATTTCAGCCAACTCGTCGTACAAAACAATCGCATTATGAAGATCGCCCGCGTGGGCCATATCCCACGCTAGTTCGAGTTTCTCATCAGCAGTTTTCCCAGCCAATTGGGATAAATCGAATTTTGCCTGGAAGGGTGATTTTTGATACTGATGTTTGAGCGCCGCGCCAGAGACGGCAACGCTTTGTAGGATGCCTACCAGACACTGTATAGCACCAAAAACCATCGCACCCCAAAAGATTAAATAGCTTTCACCTTGCTTCGCGACCGATTCTCCCAGTTGAGTTAATGATACGCCGCAAATCAAAACAATGCCGCCAATAACCATATTGCGAAATGCAACGCGTCGATCAGAACGTATTTTTTCTTCTACCCAACTTTGGTGACCTCGCATTGCCCCCTCCGAAGTCGGAGGCAATTTCGAATCTGATTCGTTGGCTGGTGAATTGGTGAAAGTCTTTGCAGTCTCAATTTGCTGAGATTGCACGGCTACGTCGGCAATTGCCCGCGAGCGCAAGCGAAGAAGTTTGACACCATTTCCGATCCCCATTCCGGCAACCAGCACATTAACGACAAGGAGCACAGGAAAAATGCCTTCAATATGCGAGAAGATTTTGAAGGCGACGATAGCCGCAAAAGCATAGAAAAAGCTGGCAGACGCACAAAGCAAAAGCTGCATACGGCGAGCGCGTGCGATAATAATGAAAAGCAATAGCGCCAGGCCAGAGCAAACGAGTCCGTAACCGTAGCAATGTTGTACGAGCGATTGTTCCTCTCCGAGTGGTCCAATGATTACTACGCCGATCAAAACCAAGAGCATCGCTAAGAAAATTAGATCGCGCTTTGCTCCGATCTCTTGGGGACTTTTGGCCGAATTGGATGGTGCATCTCGCAGCGGCAGCATTTTCCAAAACTCCCGAATGTGATCCGTACTGAGATCAATAATATAAAACTTGGAGCGTTGCCCTTCAAGGCGGGTAAGACTGATTCGTCCCCAGTTTGAACGGATATCTCAAATCGATCAAAGTCACAGAGCCTGATAAGTTAATTGAATAATCAACAAATTTTCAGCCGTGATCACCTTAGATTTGTTGAAAAAGCGCCTCATTGCGCCTCAAAGACCGGATAATGGGTCGGGAGTCTCATGTCATTTAAAGGCTACATACGCATTGCCCAATCGATGCTGCATAATCTCGCCTGACGCAACGGCGGAGAGACATACACGCTCGGGGATTGAAAGGGTTCGGGAGTCCCTTCAAGCCAAAGACTATTATTCGATATTTTACAAACCCCGCCAAAGGGTTTCCAAAAACACGCCCAAAACTTTCACTTGTGTAGCCAAAAGCGCACCGAAGCGCACCATTTTGCGTAATCATGCGCGGACCACCGTTTGTAGAAATGGCCACTCTTCGATCCTTTCGCGCTCTTCGCGTCTTCGCGGTGAACCTGTCTTAACCCGTCTCCGCAGCGAAGCCATGGCGGAGGGTGTTCTCGGTGATGCAGCGCGGGATTAAAAAATGCCTGAGATAATCCGGCCCGCCGGCCTGCGTGCCGCCGCCGGAGAGTTTGAAGCCGCCGAAGGGTTGGCGGCCGACGAGGGCGCCGGTGATCTTGCGGTTGATGTATAGATTTCCCACGCGGAACTCTCGGCGGGCGCGGGCGATCACGGAGGGGCTGCGGGAGAAGATGCCGCCGGTCAGAGCGTATTGAACGCCATTGGCGATCTCCAGCGCTTCATCCAGCGATTTCGCTTTCATCACCGACAATACGGGGCCGAAAATCTCTTCCTGCGCCAGTGCGCTATTCGGCGGCGTCTCGGCGAAAATGTGCGGGGCGATAAAGTATCCCTCGCCGGCCAGTGGGCCGACGTCGCCGGCCATTGCCAGACGGGCATCGTGTTTGCCGCGCTCGATGGCGGCGAGGATTTTGGTGTATGCCTGCTCGTCGATAACTGGGCCGATTCGGCAGGCCGGGTCTTCGGCGGGGGCGATTTTCAGGCTTTTCGCAGCATCGATCAGGCGATGGAGAAACGCATCGTACACCGCCTCCAATACCACGGCCCGCGAGCAGGCGGAGCATTTCTGGCCGGAATAACCGAACGCGCTGGCCAGCACGCCGCTGACGACATCGTCCAGGTCGGCGTCCGAATCGACGATGATCGCGTTCTTCCCGCCCATCTCCACGATCACGCGCTTCACCAGCGTCTGACCGTCGCGCGGCTCGGCGGCGAGATGATTGATGCCCAAACCCACCGCACGCGAGCCGGTGAAGGCGATCAGCGCGATGTCAGGATGTGACACCAGCCTCGGCCCGATCTCCTCGCCGATGCCGGGCAGATAATTCACCACGCCCGGCGGCGCGCCGGCTTCTTCAAAGGCGCGCGCCAGTTTGTATGCGATCAGCGGCGACTGCTCCGCCGGTTTGAGGATGACGGGGTTTCCCGCGACGACGGCGGCGGAAGCCATGCCCGTCAAAATCGCCAGCGGAAAATTCCACGGCGCGATGATGACGGCCGGCCCGCGCGATTCGTACAGCCAGCGATTGGTTTCGCCCGGCACATCCGCGCCGGCGGGGGAGGCAAGGATTCGCATCTGCATCGCGTAATACCGGCAAAAATCGATGGCCTCGGCGATGTCGGCATCCGCCTCGCGCCACGGTTTGCCGCATTCGGCGACTTCGATCGCGGCCAGGTCGAACCGATCTCGCCGCAGGATTTCCGCCGTGCGGTCCAGCAGGGCAGCGCGATCCTCGGCTGGGGCATCGCGCCACGATGCGAACGCCGATTTCGCCGCGGCCACCGCTTCGTCCGCATGATGCACGGCGGCGCACGCACTTCGGCCGACCACGCGCGATTTGTGCGATGGGTTGATCGATTCGATCCACCGGCCCGTCACCACCGGCCGCCCACCGATCAGCAGGGGTCGATCTTCCGCCGGTGCGGCGGAGAATTTCGCAATCGCCTGCGCCATCGAGGCGCGCGATCGCTCCCTGGAGAAATCGGTTGGAGACTCGGGTTGAAAATCAGCGTGCGTTTTCTTTGTGGAAGATGACATCGGTTTGATTTGTGTGGGATTCATAAGCAATTGCTCCTCTGGCGCGTGATCGATAAAACCGGCGCGCAAAAAAGATTCGTTTGAGGTATTTTCAAGAAGCCGGCGGACGAGATATGCCATTCCCGGCAACGCTTCACCGACCGGGCAATAGACGCGCACGCGGTAGTTCAAATCCGCCAGCGTGGTTTTCAGCGGGTCGGCCATGCCGTACAGCATTTGAAATTCCAATTCGGATTTGCGTGCGCCGGCGACGTCCGCGTACGCCATCGCCGCTGCAATGCTGCGAACGTTGTGCCCGGCAATCGCGGGGCGAAGAATCTGGCGATGGTCGATCAGAAATTTTGAAGCGGCCTCGAAATTGGCATCGGTCTGATTCTTTTCCGTGTAGACGGGAACGGGCCAGTCGTTCTGCGCGGCGATGATGGTCTCGTAATCCCAGTACGCACCCTTCACAAGCCGAACCCAGATCGGCGCGGGACGCTGTTTTGCCCAATCGCACAGATCGCGCAGATCATCCAGCGAGCTTCGCAAATACGCCTGGATGGCAATCCCCACGTCCTTCCAATCGCGAAATTCATCTTCCATCAGGACCGATTTGAAGATCGCAATTGTCAGGTCCTTCAGCGCGAACTGCTCCATGTCGAGGTTGATGAACACGCCATTCTTGCGCGCACACCGGAGCACCGGCCGAAGCCGCGCCAACACCGCGCACGTGGTTCCCTTCGGATCGAGCGGATCGAACTGGCTATAGAGCGCCGACAATTTGATCGAAACGTTCACCCGCGCGATCGGCCCGTCATCGGCATGATCGATCAGCGGATCGCCCGGCAAGTCGTCGACGCGGGCCGCGAGGTTTTCGATCAGTTCGAGGTATTTCGCCTGGTAGGCTTCCGCCTCCGGCTCGGAAATCACCGCTTCGCCCAGCAGATCGACCGTGAACGCCAGATGCTGTTTCCGCAGTGCGGCGATGCTTGCCACCGCCTGGTCGATGCCGGTGGCGGCGATGAATTTCCGCGCCATGCGGCCCGCGCCGAATCTCGCCGCCGCGGCCAAGACCGGTGAAAAGCCCGGCAAATGGATGTTCAGGTATTCCCCGAGATGGCGGGCGATTTCCGCGGAGGATTTCAGCGACGGCAGGCAATCGACGAATCGAAACAGTTGCGATTTGAACCCCTCATCGCGCATCGACCAGCCCATCAGCACCTGGTCGAGCTTCTGCAGCGGCGAAGTCATTCCGCCGGAGTTGGCGCGGGCGAGAATATCCCCTCCGATCCGATGGATGCGATCTTCAAGATCGGGCACGTCCATGACCTATCAAAGCGCAAATCGCGCCGCGTGTCCAATCGGATACGGGAAGAATTCACAGTGGAAGGAATTCAATTGAGCGGCAACTGCGCGGTGCGCGCCAGCGCCGGCACGCTGGCGGCGGTGGGTGAGTCCAGATAGAGGGTGCCCCATGTGTTGGGACGCAGTTCCGTCCGTGAAGACTTGGGCGCCGACCAGAAGAAGTCGGCAGCGCTCGTGAAATCGCGGACGTGCAGGTTGAAGGCCAATTGGGGCTGATGCGATGGATTAAAATTGTGCATCGCCTGCGCGGGGATGAACATCTCCACGACATATCGATCGGGAAGAATCTTCACGACCTTCTTGATGAGGGGGTCGGGGATCAGGTTGTCCTTGAGGGCGTCGCCGTCGCGGTGCCACTGACCGACGATCGCCTCGTTGCCGGCGCCGGGATCGGCCGGGACGACGAAAAATTGGTGGCAATTGACGTCGTAGCTCGCCTCGTTGCTGGTGACGGGGCGGGTGGACAGGAACAGCTCAATGTTGTCGCGCGTCCACCACCACGAAGTGGCGGGTGCGGTTTCGATATGGTGATCGTATACCTGCAACGCGAAATACAGGCCCTCGTTGGTCCAGCCAAGGAACACATCGGGGGTTCGCATGTTCACGCGGTCGAGGCCTACGGTCTGATCGCGGCGGATGCCGTCCAGCGACGCCGCCGGCGACCACTGCGTGAGATCGCCATCCAGCACCGGCGGATGCACCAGAAACGGCACATGCTTCACCGGCTTGATCGCATAGCTTTCCCGCCAGATGTCCGATTCAGAATCCACAGCGCTGCGCTCGTGCAGGGGGTTCAGCAGCGGGGTGGTTTCCCGCACGGAGGCCACCAACTGGCTATACGGCCGATCGTGCACATCGACGATTCCAAAGTTCACGTCTTCCCCATCGCTGCTGCGGCCTGTGGGGGGCTCATCGCACCACTGGAACCAGTCGGCCCCGACGATGTACGGCACCCGCGCCAGCCGGGTGGTCATCAGTCGATATCCATCCGCCCGCGCCTGCTGATCCGGCACCTGGGCGTTGAACCCCACGGTGTCCAGATTGCCGCTGTGTCCATCCATCGAGTGGAACGAATATTCGCTGATGATGATCGGCTGCCCCGAGCGCTGGTACATCATGCGGAACATGTCTGAATCAAGCCGGGCGTCGCTGACGTAATAGTTCAGCGACTCGGCATCGGTGTAATCGCGTGAGGCCGCCACGACCTGCTCGGGGGCGAATCCCTTGAACCTGACGCCCAGGATCAGATGGTTGGGGTCATACTTCCGCACCAGCGTTGTCGTCAGCTTGAAATAATCGCGCGCCAGGTGCGACAGCCAGGCGGAACTCAGCCGGTTGTAGGCATCGGCCTGCTCGCGCGGGAAGCTCGTCCACATGTCCACCTGCGACCAGGCCGTCAGCTTGCAGTTCCAGGCATTGTTGAATTCATCGAGATGCGGCCAGACCCAGTGGATCGTCTGCATCACTTCCCGGCGATTGGGATCGCTCGGCGGGAGATCATCGAAATAGGCGCTGGGGCCGGCGAACCCATCGCCCCAGTCCAGCTCATTGTCGAGAAAATAACCCAGCAGGTTGGGATTGTTCCGCAGCGGCGGCACCTGGGCGCGGACCGCCTGCTCGGCCATCGGCGCCCATTCGGGGGAATAAAATCGCTTGGATGAATCGGTCACCCATGCCCAGAGATTCAAATCCTGGCTCATGGGCACATCGAGCGAATGGAACGCCGGATTGCACCAGGCGCCAAGTCCCTTGAATCCATAATCGAAGACCCGGTTCAGAGTGGCGCTCGCCCACCGGTTGATGTCCTGCGGCCCGTCCCGGCCGTCCCAGTCGCGCGAAACGAATCGAACGGAATTGCGATCGCGCCCATCCTGCACCGGCTGAACGGTTGTGACCGTGTTCAGAAATTCCAATTTGCCGGCTGGAGACACCCACCACCAGACGCCCGCCTGGTCCTGCGCCAGCCGCCAATATCCCGGTTCCCCGCGCATTTGCCGCAGCGGGCTGGGATGGGTGGTTTCAGTGGCAATAACAGTGGGGCGGGTGGTGGCGGCGGGTATATTTCCCGCGCTGTGGTAGGGGTATGCCAACCCGAGGGTCAGCAGAAGGCACGCGGCGATGAAGACCAACACCCTTCTCATGAGGTTCCTTCATGAGTAATACGCTAACCACCGGCGACAGGTCGTCCGGCTTAGTCTGCCGGCAAAAGCGCTTAAACCGTTATAAACCCGGCGACGAAGGCCACTTGAGACACTTTCCTGCCGGCCGGGTGCTCCATCCCACTCATGCAGGAGACGGCGGTATATTCCACTAGGGAGGCTTTTACCGGCTTTTAATCTTATCGGCCTGCATTTGCGAGGGCGTTAAGTGAAATCACCCTTCGAGGCAGATAAATAAAGAATTTAATTCACCGCAGTTGCGCGAAATTTTTGCGTTTTGAAAAGTTTTTTACGCAGACCCATCACCCGCGGTGCAATTGAGCGAACGGTGCTGCCCATTGACCCCATCGCTTGACGATTAACCGGGCGTTATTACATTACGTCGCTCTTTCGGCGGGTTTCCGAGCGCGGCTGGGTCGAAACTTTGACCGCCTTCGGGTCGTACTGTCGATATCGTTTTTGTAACGCAGTTTGAGGATTTTTATGGCTCGGGACTTGTCCAAAATTCGGAACATCGGAATCGCCGCCCACATCGACGCGGGCAAAACCACCGTCTCGGAGCGCATCCTCTACTACACCGGCAAAATCCACAAGATGGGCGAGGTCCACGAGGGAACCGCCGTCATGGACTTCGACGAGGAAGAGCAGAAACGCGGCATCACCATCAATTCCGCCGCCACCACCTGCCCGTGGGACCGCAACGGCGAGCGCTATACCATCAACCTGATCGACACGCCCGGTCACGTCGATTTTACCGCCGAGGTCGAGCGATCCCTGCGCGTGCTCGACGGCGCGGTCGCCGTGTTCGACGGCAAGGAAGGGGTCGAAGCCCAATCCGAAACCGTCTGGCGGCAGGCCACCAAGTACAACGTTCCGCGCGTCTGCTTCATCAACAAGATGGACAAGGTCGGCGCGGACTTCGATTTCAGCTTCAACTCCATCCGCGAGCGCCTGGGCGCACCGGCCGTGGCCGTGCAGATTCCCATCGGCCAGAGCAACACCTTCAAGGGGATGATCGACCTGATCCGGGGGGTCGCCCTGTATTACACCGTCGGCGACGACAAGGATCGCGGCCAGACCATCCTCGAAAAGCCCATCCCGCCAGAGGAAAAAGAGCGATACGAAAAATGGCGGCACGATCTCATCGAAAAAGTCGCCGAAACAGATGACCACCTGATGGAGAAATATCTCAACACCCAGGAACCCACCGAGCAGGAACTGCGCAACGCCCTCCGCGCCGCCACCATCAGCTTCAAGCTGCACCCCGTGTTCACCGGATCGGCGCTGAAATATGTGGGCGTGCAGCGATTGATCGACGGCGTGATCGACTATCTCCCGTCTCCGATGGACATGCCCCCCATCGTCGGTCACGATGTGAAGGACCCTGAAAAATCCATCGAGCGGCATCCCAATCCGGACGAACCCTTCTGCGGCCTGGTCTTCAAGATCGTCAACGATCAGCACGGCGATCTGACTTATGTTCGCATTTACAGCGGCAAGCTCGAAAAGGGCAGCCGCGTGCTCAACAGCAATCGCAACAAGCGTGAGAACATCAGCCGCATGTTCCAGATGCACGCCGCCGATCGCAATCCCATCGACGTCGCCGAGGCCGGCGATATCGTCGCGTGCATCGGCATCAAGGAAGCCCTCACCGGCGATACGCTGTGCGACGGCGACAATCCCATCATCCTCGAGCGGCCCACGTTCCCCGAGCCGGTCATCAGCATGTCCATCGAGCCCAAAACGGCCGCGGACAAGCAGAAGCTCGGCGAGGCCCTGACGACCCTGAAGCGCGAAGATCCGACGTTCCAGGCCAGCTACGACGAAGAAACCGGGCAGACCATCATCGCCGGCATGGGCGAATTGCACCTGGAAATCCTCCGGCTTCGCCTCACGCGCGATCATCATGTCGAAGTCAACGTCGGCCGCCCGAAGGTCGCGTACAAGGAAACCATCGTCGGCAGGGCGATGAACATCCGCGGCAAGCACGTGAAACAATCCGGCGGCCGCGGGCAGTTCGGCGATTGCACCATCAACATCGAGCCGTTCGACGGCACCGGCGTGGATGCCGAAACCCTCAAGAAATGGGGCTGGAAAGACGGCTTCGCGTTTGAAAACAAAGTGTTCGGCGGTTCGATCCCCAAGGAATATATTCCCTCGGTCGAATACGGCGCGCGCATGGCCTGCAAGACCGGTGTGCTGGCCAGTTATCCGATGATCAATGTGAAAGTCACCCTGACCGATGGCAGCTATCACCCGGTGGACAGCTCGCAGATAGCGTTCGAGCTCGCCGGTCAGATCGCATTCAAGGATGCCTGCCAGAAGGCAGGCATGACGCTGCTGGAGCCGATCATGAAGTTGGTCGTTACGACGCCCGAGGAATTCGTGGGCAATGTGACGGGCGACCTGAGTCGCCGCCGTGGAACTATTTCTAACAGCGATCAGCGCGGCAACACACGGGTGGTGGAAGCCGAAGTGCCGCTGAGCGAAATGTTCGGATATACAACGGAGCTTCGGTCGATGAGCACGGGCCGCGCCAGCTCGGTAATGGAGCCCCTGCGCTATGCCGCCGTTCCGACGAATGTGAAAAACGCGATTCTGGAAAGCTTGAAATAGTCTTTCGTTTAGCCGCCGCACTCGTGCGGCGCGTTCCCTTCGCCATCGCCCGGACGGACGGACTGAATGACCGTCGCCTATCTGGTCAATCAATATCCTCAGACCAGCCAGAGTTTCATTCGGCGTGAAATCGCCGCCCTCGAAGCCGCGGGAGTGAACATACAGCGATTCAGCCTGCGCCGCTTCACCGGCAAACTCGCGGACCCCGCCGACGAAGCAGAGCGATCCAAAACCCGCGTCGTGCTCGATGTCGGCCCGCTGCAACTGGCGCTGGCCATGCTCGGCGAGCTATTCACCCGCTCGGCGAAATTCTTCGCGGCATTGCGCCTGACGATCCGGGCCGGCAACAAATCGGATCGCGGATTACTGCGCCATTTCGCATACCTCGCCGAAGCCTGTGTGCTGCGGAAATGGGTTTGCGATGCCGATCATCTGCACGCGCATTTCGGAACCAATTCCGCGACCGTCGCGATGCTCTGCCGCGAACTCGGCGGGCCGCCCTACAGCTTCACCGCCCACGGCCCCGAGGAATTCGACGCGCTCGAAGGCCTGAGCCTTCCCGACAAAATCGAGCGAGCCAAGTTTGTTGTCGCGATTTCATCCTTCGGCAAGGCACAGCTCTGCCGATGCTGCCCGCCGAAATCGTGGCACAAAATTCAAATCATCCGCTGCGGCGTGGATGAATCCTTTCTCCATCCCGCCGAGCCGGTGTCACCACCCTCCGAGCAAAGCCGCCAATTCGCCTGCATTGGACGATTCGAATCGCAAAAGGGGCACCTGCAGTTGCTGGATGCGATCGCGCAAGTGGCCTCAACGGGTAAGCAGTTCCAGGTCGTTCTTGTTGGCGATGGGTCGATGCGTCCGCTGATCGAGCAGCGGATTGCCGAGCTGAAAATTGCCGATCACGTCCGCCTCGCCGGATGGCTCAGCGGCGCGCAGGTGCGGGCTGAAATCCTCGCGAGCCGGGCCCTCATCCTGGCCAGTTTCGCCGAGGGATTGCCGGTGGTGATCATGGAATCGCTGGCGCTGGGCCGGCCGGTGATCGCCTCCTGCGTCGCGGGAATCCCTGAACTGGTGGAACCGGACAAAAGCGGCTGGCTTGTCCCCGCCGGCGATGGCGCGGCGCTGGCATCGGCCATGCTCGACGCACTGTCGGCAGACGCCGGGAAACTCGCTGAAATGGGGAACCGCGGCCGCCAACGCGTCCTTGAGAATCACGATTCCGCCAAAGAAGCCGCTCGCCTGGCCGCGCTTTTCAGGGCTGCCGGATGATTCCGCGCGTTATCGGCCCACGCGCACTCACCGATCCCATTATCCAAATTATGTCACTACATACGCCGATTCGGGCGATAATTCAGGGTTGGGGGGCGATTCTGCGCCGCCTCAAACGACCGGCAATTCGGCCTTATGCGTGCGTGCGATGGAATTGATCGATTATCTTCTTTTCGCGGCTGCGATTCTGCTCTCGATCCCGGTGGGGGTGGTCTGTGCGGAATGTCTCGCTTCCCTGCTGCCGCGCCGAAGCGGGCCCGGCAAAGGCGATCTATCCGCGCCCCGCGCCGCCCTGGTGGTTCTGATTCCCGCTCACGATGAGGAATCCTGCATCGCGGCGACCATCGAGGGCGTTCGCGCCCAGCTTCGCCCCAGCGACCGCATCCTCGTCGTCGCCGACAATTGCACCGACCAGACCGCCGCCGTCGCCATCGCCGCCGGCGCGCAGGCCGTCTCACGAAACGACCCGTCCCATCGGGGCAAAGGATTTGCGCTGGCCTGCGGAATCGAATATCTGAAAACCCACAAGCCGCCGCGCATGGTGCTCATGCTCGATGCCGATTGCACCCCGCAGAAGGGGACGATCGACGCCCTGGCCGCGTACGTCAATTTCACCGGTCTGCCCGCGCAGGGGATTTATCTGCTGGATCAACCGGCGGGGAATCCCTGCTCGCGAAGCGCGGTGTCGTCGATGGCGTTCATGGTTCGCAACGGCGTCCGCGCCCGCGGGGCCGATCGCCTCGGTCTTCCCTGCGTGCTCACCGGCTCGGGCATGGCCTTTCCCTGGGACGCGCTGCAGGCCGTCAATTTCCAGGGGGATAACCTCGTCGAAGACATGCAGCTTGGGCTCGATCTGCTCCTGGCCGGCTGGTCCGCGCAATTGTGCGATGATGCGCTGATCCTCGGCAGGTTGCCGCGCGACAAATCCGTTGCCCGCGCCCAGCGTACCCGCTGGGAACACGGACACCTGCTGACCGCGCTGTCGCAGGCGCCGCGGCTGGTTCGCGCCGGCTTGAAGAAGAAAAAACTTCGCCTGATCGGGCTGGCGCTGGATATCTGCGTTCCGCCGCTCTCCCTGCTGGTGATTCTCATTGCGGTAACCTTGGCCGCGTCGATGGCGGGCGGTTCGTGGGTCGCCGTTAAAGTTCTGATCACCGCGATCGCATCGCTGTTCGTTTGCCTGACCATCGGTTGCGCCCCGTTCGGACGCGCTTTATCCCCGGCCATTTCGCTGGTTTCATTGCCGCTTTATATTCTCTGGAAAGCGCCGATTTACCTGGGATTTATCCTTAAGCGCCAGAAGGAATGGGTTCGCACTTCGCGCACCGCTGCATCCATTGAAGCGCCGCAGACGCAGAAGAATTCAAGCGAAAACGTGCCCACCACGGTTTGAATCAGTTCCTTTCTTCCGTCGCGCCCACCGGCTCAAAATCCCGCTCGAAATTCATCGGCACGCTTTCCCCCGGCGGGAGCGAAGAACCAAGCCACCACGGATGCGTGAACTCGCTGATATAAATCCGCCGGTGAAACGGCGGCAGCCAGGAAATATAATCCACCGCGCCGAACGGCGTCGCTTTCGTGTCCGGCAGCAGCGGAAATTCCAGCCGATATTTGCACCGCAGCGCGGGGGTGTATCCCTGAATCGGATTGAACGGCTGTGTCGGATTGGTGATGCCATACCGGTTGATCCGACCCGCTTGCTGAAGCTGCGTGTCGAAATCATATTCAAAACCGGCCGCGATTTGCGACGCCGGCACGCCGTGGGATTCGAGCCGCTCCACCCCGGCACGGCGCGCCGCCGCCAGCGCGAGGTTATCCTGGGTCGATGCCAACCCGTAGATTCCAAACATCACCACCATCGGCCACGCCAGCGTCAGCGATCGCCCGCGAAGCAGCGTAATCCCCAGGCATGGAATCAGCGGCAGGCAATATCGATCAAACACCAGATCCTGCCCGGCGCGGATCAGCAGCAGAACGAAATACGAGACACCAAAAATAACCAGAAACGCCCGTGCATCCGCGGCCGCAAAAAAATTTCGCGCCTTGGCGGCAGATTTGCGGAAATCGATCAGCAAAACCACCGCTCGCGCCGCCAGCAGGTAAGTTGTCATCAGCACCAGCGCAGAAACCACCCCGCGAATGAGCAGCGGCATGATGAACGGCCGGTCGCCGGAAATTTCCAGCGGGCCGATCACTCCCTGCGCGGTGACGATGTTATACAACCACGGCGCCATTCCAAACGCCGGCCGCCGCGCGATCTCCACCGAAAGAATTAGAATGATGATCGCCGCCAGCGCCGAACGCCACGAATTCCGCTCGCTCCAAAGCCGCCGCAATTGATCCGCCGCAAACGGCAGCGCCGCGGGAAGCGTGAACATCACCGCCGTGAACGTCACCAGGATGATATTGATGATCGTTATCCGCGGCCGGGCGATTCCCTGGCGGATGCACGCGATCAGCGAAGGATCGAGAAACACATCCGCCTGCCGCGCGAACCATTGCATGCACAGAACGATGTCCAGCAGGACGATCATCCACGCCAGAATCCCCGCGATAAGAAACGCATAATTTTCCCGCCTGATGATCAGGAGATACGGGACCACCCCCAGCGGGGCGAGCCAGACGATCTGGCGGGTCATGCCGCCGACGATTCCCGCGAGCGTTCCCGCCGCCAGCCACAGGATCGCCGCGCGCGACGAGGCGGCGTGCGCTGCGCGCAAAAGAAGGTACAGCGACATCAGCGCATAAAACACCGCCGGCACATCGGTCATGAACGACAGCGCGAGCGGCAAAAACAGCGGGGAAAGGCAAAGCGTCAGCGTCACGCACAGCGCGGCCGCAGGCCGCAAATCGGCTCTTCGGGCCAGCACGTAGCACAGCATCGCCGCGCCGATATCCATCGGCAGAGTGCTCAGCCGCAGCGTCACGAATGAATATCCAAGCAGCTTGCACCAGAGCGCGCCCCAGAGCGTTTGCGTGATGATCAGCGGCGCGCTCCAGCCGTTGTAGGTGATATGCCCGCTGACCAGGAACTGCCGGACGCTGAAAGCATACGACCAGTCATCGTCGAACGGCATCTCCACGAACGGGTTGACGGCCAGAAACGCCCCGGCCATCACCAGGGCGCACAGGATGACATTTCGCAGATCAACTCGTCTGGTCATGCGGAAAACTGTTTCTATGATGCAGCAGGTTTGGGAGCAAGTGCCGGCCGTTTTGCCCTCAGGAGATGCCGATGTCGCAAGCAGCGATTCTGAACGGATCCGGCCGGAAGCATTTCCTGCCGCGATTTCTGCGTCCACCGCCGCCGGCCCCGCCGATCCTCGAGTCCTCGGAAATCCATCGGGTTTATTCCCACTATCGACCGCGCATCCTCTTCTGGAGCACGGTGGGATACGGATCGTTCTATTTCGTCCGCAAGAATCTTTCCGTGGCCATGCCCATCATGCAACAGCAGCTACATATCTCCAAGGCGGGGCTGGGTCTGATCCTCACCCTGCACGGCGTGGTTTACGGAATCTGCAAATTTCTCGGCGGGATCGCCGCCGACCGCGCCAACGCGCGAATCTTCATGTCCCTGGCATTGCTGGCTTCGGCGATCGTCAACATCTTCTTCGGCCTCAGCTCGTCGCTGCTGTTTTTCGGCATTCTCTGGATGACCAACGGCGTTTTTCAGGGCATGGGATATCCACCCTGCGCGCGGCTGCTGACGCACTGGTTTTCTCCCAAGGAGCTGGCCACCAAAATGTCGTTCTGGAATGCGTCCCATTCCCTGGGTGGTGGGGCGATCGTCATCCTCTGCGGATATCTCGTGAAACATTACGGCACCTGGCGAGTCTGTTTTTTTGTTCCTTCATTGATCGCCATCGCCATGGCCGCTCTGCTTCTGATTTATCTGCGCGATACGCCCGCATCCGTGGGACTGCCGGAGATCGAAGGCACGCACGTTCCCGGCGGCGACACGGCCGATGAATCACCGGCGCAATTTCGCGACTTCCTCCGACGGCAGGTTTTCCGCAACAAATTTATCTGGATCGTCTCGATCGCCAATTTCTTTGTTTACACCATTCGGTTTGCCGTGTTCGACTGGGGACCGACCGTGCTGAAGGAGGCCAAGGGGGTGAACCTCGTGGGGGCGAGCTGGATGGTCGCGGGGTTTGAGGTCGCCGGCCTCGCGGGGATGATTTCAACCGGATATCTGACCGACCGGATTTTCAAAGGCCGCGGAGCGCCGCTCAGTATGCTTTCGATGCTGCTCTGCGGTGTATCGATATTCCTGTTCTGGCACGCGCCCAATCGAATGGTTTGGTTGAATACGTCGCTGCTGATGTGCTGCGGATTTTTCGTCTACGGCCCGCAGGCGCTGGTGGGTGTGATGGCCGCCAATCTCGCCACCAAGCGCGCCGCCGCAACCGCCGTGGGATTGACCAGCATCTTCGGCTACGCCAGCACCGTCGCTTCCGGGTGGGGGATGGGATTGCTCGCGCAAACCTACGGCTGGCGCCCGGCGTTTATATGCCTGATCGTGGTCGCCGCCGTGGGGGCCGCGCTTTTCGCGGCGGCATTGCCGGCGAAGGCCAATGGGTATTCAACGGACCAAACCAGGTGAACGGTTACGTTTTTCCCGCATATTGCCGCCACATCCATCGGTAGGCATCTTCCATGTTCCGGGCAAACCTGGCGTGGTCCATCAGCGGCGAGGCGCAGAACCTTCGCCGAATCTCCTCGCGCGGAATGGCACAGCCGCGCCTGGCGATCTCCACATATTCATCTTCACTTGCGGCGGTCCATTGCGGGAATCCCGCCATGGTTAAAATCCCCAGCCCCGCACGCCCGGGCGCGGTCTGGCCGATCAGGCTGACCGTCGCAGCGCCCATCCAGAGCGCATCGAGCATCGTCGTGATGCCGTTGTAGGGAAACGGATCGAGAAAAAGATCAATCTCGTTGTGCAGGGCCAGATATTGCGCTCGGCCCAAATATCCCGTGAACTGAATCCGCGATGCGTCCACGCCGCCGCCGTCGAAAAATCGCGCGATGTTTCGGCGCTGCTCCTGCGACGTCACCAGCAGCAGAAGCCGGGAACCGGGAATTTCCTTCAGCACCCTGCGCCACAGGCGCAGCACATTTTCATTGATTTTGCGGGGATTGTTCAGCGATGCGAACCGCACAAAATCGCGCTTCGCCCCGGGCGCGATCGCGATCTCCGACATCGGATCGTAACACACCCAGCAATCCGGCAGCCGAACCGAAATCTCCGAATAAAAATGGTCGCAGTCGGGCGGATCCATGTGCGCATCGGTCAGTCGATAATCCATCGCCGTCAGCCCGGTGCCGCCGGGATACGCCAGCCACGTCGCCTGCACCGGCGCCGGCTTGCGGGCGAAGACGCCCAGCCGATTCTTCCGCATGTGCATCGTCAGATCGATCAAGAGATCGATCCCGTCGGCGCGGATTCGATCGGCCAGTTGCTCGTCCGTGTTCCCCGTCGAATCGTGCCAGGCATCGGCGCATTTCTTCACTTGCGCCGTGAATTCATCCTCCTTTTCCACCTCTGAGTAACAGTGAATTTCAAAATTGGCGTGATCGTGTTCTCGAAGCAGCGGCAGCACAAAAAACACTTCAGAATGGAAATAAAAAGTCGGCGAAACATATCCGATTTTCAGCCGCCGATCAGGATCGCGATCGTTTGTATGCGGCGCATGATTCGCCAGCGGCAGGCCGAATCGGCGGTTGAATTCCTCCATTTCACGCTGAATCGCCGCTCGATCGAATCCCGGATGAAACTGCGCCATGTAGATGCGGCCGTTAAGGCTGGAGCTGACTTCCGGCGCAAGCTCCAGCACCCGCGCCTCGCGCTGCATCGCTTCGTCCAGCCGCCCGCTGTCGGCCAGCGCCAGGGCGACGCTATGCTGGGCGGCCGCATATTTCGGATTGATCTCCACCGCTTTCTGAAAAGACGCCAGCGCTTCGTCGATTCGATTCTGCTTTTGGAAAACCGTACCCAGCCCGTTGAGCGCGTCGGCATAATCGGGTTTCAGAGCCAGCGCCCGCTCAAACGCCTGGGAAGCTTCCTTGTCATTTCCCAGGTGAATCAGGCACTGCCCCAGATTAAACCACACGGAATAAGACGAGGGATCAATCTGCAGCGCGTTGCGATACGCCTTCACCGCAACATCATGCCGGTTCATCAACTGGACGACGTACCCCATATTCTCATGAAACACTGCGACGCGCGGCTGGAGATTGATGGCATTCTGGATCAGCTTCGCCCCCTCGTCCGGCTGCCCAAGCTGCGCTGTCGCCAGCCCCAGCAGATGATATAGCCGTGCTTCGCGCGGATGCGTCTTGCGCAACCGCCGATATTCCGCCGCCGCCTCCGCCAACCGCCCGTCCCGGTGCAGTTTCGCCGCCGCGTCGAGTTGCTCGTTGAACGATGACAAGGTGAAACCAAGTGTTACAAGCGTCGAATGAAAGTGGCAAGGATCGTCTTGCGACATGCACCTGCCGCTTGCGCTAATTCTTCTTGATTTCCTCTCCTCAAAAGCGGACACTTTCGCCGCGCCGTGGTGTGGCGGGATTATGCGGATAATCCCGGCCCGGATCGTTGCGGAGAGAGACGCCGCGGGCGCTGGTTGCTTGCAGGGTGAAATTGCGGGTCGGCTATGCTGTTGGCCTCGGCGCTGGGTCTTTCGTCCGAAACCAATGGAAAATCAACGGCGCTGGAAGCGCGCGCCCGTCGCCGGCAGGTGGCGCTGCATCTGCTCGCCAACGGTCTGCCCTCGCCCGCCGATGGGGAAAAAGATTTCCAGGACCTGTGCAACGGCCTGCTCGACTCCTTCCGCGCCAAGGCCCGGCTGCTGGGGGAACACCGCTCGCCGGCCGATCAGCGCATCGAAGCATTTTTGCGGTCCCATTTCGCGGATTTGAATCTTTCCTGGACGCCGCGACTGCCCGATCGTTCGCTGATCCTCGATCAGCACGGCATCGCCCGCGAACTGTCGCTGCCCGCCGAGGGTGATTCGTTTGCCAGCGAGTTGCTGACATCGTACCGCGTGGTCAACGGCGTTCTGCACAACCCCAAAAATGACCGCCGCACCACCGAGGGAACTTTTCATGTGACCGAAGGGGGCTTGCCCGTCCCCGGCGATAAAAAATCGGTGCCCAAGCGCGTCTTCGCCGAAATGTTTCGCCGGGCCGTCAACCCGCCCGTGGCCTCACTGACGCTGCCGTTTGCGGCCAAAGAATCCAGCCCCGTGCGAACCTTTGTTTCACTGCTGCTGCGTCCCATCGTCTGCCCGGAAGTTCCCGGCGTCTGCTCGCGAAAGACGATGGAGATTCGATTTTTCGCGCCGGGCAGTCTCGTCAGCAATCTTGATTTCGTCGAATCGATCTTCGGAAACGCCGGCGATCCCTTCCTCGCCCGCAACGATGCCGGGCTGGATGTCGAGCACTGGACCGGCCACAGCGGATGCGTCATTCTCGCGCCGCATCTTTCGTCCGTCACAAAAAAAGAAGTCGGCCTGCCGAGATTTCAGGATGCCACGGAACGACAGAAGCGCGATGGGATGTGCTGGAAAAGCGAAACGGAAAAATACAACGACGGCGTGCCGTTCAAGCTCACCTGCCGCACCACCGCCGGGGTGATCGTCACGCTGCTCGCCGACAATTATTACGGATATTGCAAGAAGGAAGTGAAAACCCAGATCAGCTTCGCAGCCAATTTATACGGCAACGTCGAAGAGGAACACGCCGGCGGGGCGATCGCGTTCGCCAGCTACAGTTTCGGCCACGAATATCAGGCCTACAGCAAGCGGGTCAACGGCCGAACCTTCGACGATGTGAAACGCGATTATGCCGAGTATATGGAGATCCAGCCCGAGGGCTACGGCATCGACCGCCAATTCCCCGATTTGTGCTATATCCCCGAAGACACCCGCGCCAGCACGGTGCGTCAGCAGCTTTGGTGGACGCGGGACGGCAGGGAATTTCAGATCCCGCTGCTGCCCGGCAAGATTTACATGACGCCATCAGGGTTCAAGGTGCGGATGGAAAAGCATCCCGGCGCGCCAAGCTGGCGCATCGTCGGCGCCCGCGGCGACGGGACGTTCTGCCACAAGCCATGCACCGTCAGCGGCGGGGGAAAAAGCGAAATCAGCAAGAGCATGCGCGATTACATGATCTACGGCCCGATCTTCGTCGGCGATCTGGATCGCGAGCTGGGAATGGTCGATGAAATCTTCCGCAAAGATTATTCCGACCGGTGGAGCCCCAACTATTCCGCCAAGCCCGGATATCGCCAGCGAAAATCCCGCCCCGTGCTCAGCCCCGAGCGCACGCTGGGCAGCGTCATCAAGCTGCTGTCGCCGAGTTCCGATTACAGCGACGCCTACAACCAGTGGCTGGCGTCCATCCCCAATTACATCTACCCGATCGTTTTCATCATCAAGCGATTTTACAAGCCGGAATGGAACGGCGACTGGCGCGCTCATTTTGGCGTGGACATGGTCAACGGCTATCCCGGCAACGAACTGAAATTCGACGACCGCAAACTCGTCGGCAGCTATCTGCGCGTCGGCCTGCTCGGTCCCGGGGCGTGGCGCACGTTCAAGGTTCGCCAGGACTTCGCCACCGCGTCGAAAATTCAAACGGAAGACGACATTTCCGCATCGGTCGTGATCCCCGCCAAGCAGCTTGCCCACGAAGTGCCGGCGATCGAAGGGATCAGCCGCAAGTTTGCCATCAACTGCGAATACCGCCTCTTCCAGCGTCCGGATGATGCGGTGCATCGCGGCCTCGACAAGCAGACCGAACTGGATATGTCGCGATCCGACAATTTCATCTCCAACTTCGAGCCGCTCAATACCCAAACCGCCAAGGCGATGGTGGAGAAGGTCACGGAGTTTGAGCAGTACACCCCGCCCATGCGGCAAACGATCCGTGTTTGCGCCGACGGAGCGGTAAACCTCGTCGTTTCTTCCTCGTGCCCGCGGATCGTTGACGGCAAGCCGAGCAAAAATCCCCGGTATCTCCAGATTCGCCCGGACCTGATCGACCCCATGAGCCTTCACGTCGCCGAGCGCGGGATGCGGCTGCTTTACGCCATCCCGCCCACGGAGCCGGTCCTCTGGCCCGTCGATGCGGTGCTCATCGGCCGCCGAAACAATCCCGCAGAACCCGCGGTCAACATCCGCGGCCTCGCCGTGTACAACCCGATCCATTACCAGGAGCTTCCCGAGCTGTTCATGGATTTCATCTGCTCCCTGACCGGCAAAAGCCCCTCGACCACCGGCGCCGGCACCGAAGGCGCGCTCACCAAGAGCCCGTTTAACGCACTTCGCCCCGTGATCGATCTGAACAATGCCCTCGTGAGCTACATCCTCACCGGCCTGGGCGGCTTTTCCACGGCCGCGGGATATATCGGGCCGAAAGTCCGCGTCGACCACGACATCAGCCTGCTGGTTCCGGAAATCTGGTGCCGCCTCACGCTCGAGGAGCGCGACCCCAAATACCTCATTCGCCAGGGCCACCTCGAACCGCTGCGCGATTTTGAATACGAGGGCGAAACGATTCTCGCCAGCCGGCTGGGTTATCGCATCACCGCAAAGTTCGTGCAGACATTTTTCGGAAGGATTTTCGACAACCCCGCGAAGGTGTTCGACGAAGAAATTCTCCACCCCGAAATTCAGGATCGCATGGCCTTCATCGACGGCATCAAAAACATCACGCAGGCGCAGGAGCGCGTCGCCAAGGGATATCTGGAAGACGGCTCAATCGCCGATGCCTGCCCGCCGCTGAAGGCGCTGCTGACGATCATGGCGACCGGATCATTCGAAGGGAAAACCGCCGGCGACCCGGCCATCCGCGCCATGTTCACGCTCGATTATCTGCTCGGCAGCGACTGGTATCGCCGCCGATTGGAGACCAAGCAGCGCAAAGATATCGCGCTGTGGCGTCGGCATCTGGAATATCTGAACGGTTATTCCCCCGAGTCCGAACCCGACGTGGACCTCGCCGCCCGCCGCGCACACGCGGCCGCGGAACTTGAGCGCGTCAGCGGCCCATCGTATCTCGAATCGCTGATCGGAACCCTCGGCGCCGACCCCAGCACGGCCGCCTAGCGCGGGGAATTACTTCCCATCGTCGCTCGTCACGGATGTCGCCTGCACCACCGCCAGGTGAATCTCGATCTGCTTCTTGAGCAGGTCAAAATCTTTTGAGGTGATCATCGACGGCACGTAGAGGACCGCCCGCTCGTTGTTGGAGAGATACAGCGGGAAATAGCGGTGATTGGTCAGCGGATAGCCGCCGCTTTGCTGCTGTTTGGAAGACATCGGGGCCATTGAACTCAATTTGACGTTTTCATGTTCGTTTTCCACGGGTCCATCCTGGTTTGCGTTGACTGATTATCGGCACATGGCGCGATTCGGCATCAAAATATCACAGCGTGCCAGCGCCCATTTGCCGCACGGCCGGGATTTGACGACGGCCGTGCCCGCCTGCACGATGCCAATCGATGAGCGATCCCGCCTTCTGGCATCGAATCCAGTTCGCCTTCACCGTCATTTACCATTACCTCTTTCCCCAACTCACGATGGGCCTGATCGGGTTCATCGTCTTCTGGAAGTACAAAGCCCTGCGGAGCGGCAATCCGCGCTATGCAACGGCCGCCCGGTTCTGGACGAAAATCTTCGGCCTCAATTTTGCCATCGGCGTCGTCACCGGCATTCCAATGGAATTTCAATTCGGCTCCAACTGGGCCGCCTTCACCCGATATTCCGGTGAGATCATCGGCCAGACCCTCGCGATGGAAGGGATGTTCGCCTTCTTCCTGGAGAGCGCGATGATTATCGCGCTGGTCTTCGGCGAAAAGCGGCTCAGCCCCAAAAACCATTTCCTCGTGTCGCTCGGAGTTGCCATCGGCAGTTGGGCATCCGCCTATTTCATCCTCACCACCAACGCGTTCATGCAGCATCCGACCGGTTATGCGGTCGGCACCGACGGCCTGCTGCATCTGCAAAGCTTCGGGCAATTTCTTTTCAACCCCTGGGCGACTGTGGAATTCTTCCATAACCAGGCGGCTTCGCTGGTGACCGGCGCGTTCGTCGTCACCTCGCTGGGGGCGTTTTACATGCTGGGGATTCGTCACCACGATCAGGCCCGGCTCTATCTGAAATATGGCGCTGCCGTCGGACTGCTCGCATCGGTGCTCGTCGCGTTTCCCACCGGCGACCGGCAGGCGAAGATGGTTGCCCGATATCAGGAAGTCTCCCTCGCAGCGATGGAAGGAAGATTTCAAAGCGGACCGGAGGCCGAGTTGGTCCTGATCGGTCAGCCGGATGTTCAGAATCGAAAGCTGGACAATCCGATCATCATTCCCGAGGCGCTCAGCTTTCTTGCCTATGGCACATTCCACGGCAACGTCCGCGGACTCGGGGCGTTTCCCCAAAACGTCTGGCCCGGCAACATCGAGCTGCTCTATTACTCGTTCCACATCATGGCGGGGCTGGGAACTGTCTTCATCATCGTGATGGGCCTGGCCGTGCTCTATCTTCTCCTCGGCCGGCTGGAATCGAGTCGATTTCTCCTGTGGGTGCTGATGCTGGCGTTTCCATTCCCCTACATCGCCAACACGGCCGGCTGGATGACCACCGAACTTGGCCGCCAGCCCTGGCTGATTTACGGCCTCTTCCGCACGGAGCAGGGATACAGCCACGCCGCCACACCGGGCAGTACGATTTTCACGCTGATCGGTTTCTGCGGGCTTTACCTCGTGCTGGGATTTTTATTTTTCTACCTGATCGAGCGCGAAATCGAAGAGGGCCCGGAGGATGCGGGTGATTGAGCTCTGGTACGCCATCCTCGCTTTTACGCTGATCGTTTATCTCATGCTCGATGGCCGGAATTTCGGCGTTGGGGCGATCCAGCGCGCCGTCGCCAAAACGCCCGCGGAGCGCCGCCAGCTTGCCCTGGCGCTCGGCCCGCTGTGGCCCTGGCACGAAGTGTGGCTTGTCGTGCTGGGCGGCTCGTTGTTCGTCGCGTTCCCACGGGTGCTCGCCGTCTCTTTCACCGGATATTATCTCGCGCTGTATCTCGTCCTGTGGTCGCTGATTCTTCGCGGGATGGCCCTGGAAGTGGGGGGGCACGTCGAGCAACCCCTCTGGCAGGAATTCTGGGATTTCGTCTTCGCCGCTTCAAGCGTGCTTCTGGCCATCCTCTTCGGCGCGGCGCTGGGCAACATTGCGCGCGGCGTGCCGGTCGGCGACAGCGGTCAATTTCAGATGCCGTTCTTCACCAACTTCAGGACGCGCGGACAGGTTGGGTTGCTCGACTGGTACACCGTCTCGATGGCGATATTCACGCTGCTGGCGCTCTCTGCCCACGGCGCAACCTATCTAACCCTGAAAACCGAAGGCCCCGTTTGCGAACGCAGCCGACGGCTCGCAAAAAAATTGTGGATACTCTTCTGTCCAGCCCTGGCAGTCGTTTTCGCCGAAACGTGGTTCGTCCGCCCGCATCTTCCTTACGCCATCGCGTCTCGACCCCTGGCGATCGCCGCCGTTCTCATCGCCATCGCTGGCGCCGCCGCGATCTTTCACGGGTTCAGGCAAGATCTCAGCGGTTTCGCGTTCATCGGATCGTGGATGCTGCTCGCCGGCCTGCTGGTTGCCAGCGCAGCGGCGATGTTCCCGACCATGCTGCGATCCACCCTTGGCGATCGCAATTCCCTCACCGCCTATAACAGCGCCGCCGGAGCCAACGGCCTCAAAATCGCCGCGATCTGGTGGCCGGTCGCGGTTGCTTTGTCTTTGGGATATTCGCTCTACATCCTGCGCCTCTTCCGCGGGAAAGTGCCCGCCGACCGTTAATCTGGGCAACAAGTTGTTGCAGGTATGCCCCCTCACCAGTGATAAACCGCATCTGTCCTCGAGATTTAGTCGCCCAAACCCCGTTTGCCGTGCTATCTTTATGGATACCCCATGCGCTCCGCGAGAAAATCGCGTTTGCTCTGGCTGGCACTTTTCACCGGAATAGGCCCGCTTTGCCCCACTGCGCGGGCGATCGTCACCTACGGCACCAGCGGTTATAACGTTCCCCCGGCCACGGGTAACGTCGATCAATACGAAGGTATCTTCGACGGCGTCGCGGGAACGCCCATCACGTCCAATGTGATGGTCACCGCCGCCCATATATTTCCCGCGACCAACAACGTCCCGTTTGTCTACAACAACGGAACGAACACCGCGACCACCTACGCGGTGCAGGTTGTCGCCACGCTCGACGACCTGGCGGTGTGGGAGATCGCGCCAAACAGCGGCCAGTCGTTTTCATATACCGCGCCGATGTATACCGGCAACAGCGAAACCGGTTTGAGCATGGTCGACCTCGGCCGCGGATATGGGCAAGGCTCGGCCATTACCGGGGGGTGGGCATGGAACACCAATTCGCAGCCAACCGGGCTTTCCTGGGGAACCAATACCGTCGCATCCGTCGACACCGACACCGCGATCGGCGCCGGCGGCAATTTCGGCGGTGATTTTCTTCAATATAATTTCAATCCCAGTCCGTCCGACCCCAACGAATGCATCGTCTCCCGGGGCGACAGCGGCGGGGGGGTCTTTGTCGATGTCAATGGGACCTACGAACTCGACGGCGTCAACAGTTTCTTCGGCGTCAGAGTTCCCATGGGCAGTACCGATTATGTGTACAACCTTACCGATGCAAACCAAAACGTTCTGAACGACGCGCTGTACGACACTCAGAATTACTACGCCTGGGACGGCTACCAGCAGGACGCGCCCACGAAGATCACTTCCGCCATCCCCGAAAGCTCCTACGCGACGCGCATCTCCAGCAAGCAGAATTTCATCGGCTTCGCCGACGGCTCGATCTCGCCCGCTAACGCCGCCGCAAATACCATCAGCGATGACGGACTTCTTACGCTCTATTCCAATCTCACCACCGGCGCGATCACCGGCGGCGCGCAGCTCTCCGTCGGTCCCTATGGCGGTGTCTTCATGACCATTGCCAGCAACAGCGCCACCAGCCAGCTTACGTCGCTGGCCATCGCCACGAATTCGCGGCTTGATATCACCAACAACAAGATCATGATCAATTACGGCTCGGCCGACAATGATCCCATCTCCTCGATCGCCGCACTGATCGAGACCGGATACAACAACGGCGGCTGGAACGGCGCCGGCATTTATTCCACCACCGCCCAGGCCAATTCCCAAAGCTACGGCATCGGTTACGCCGACTCGGCCACTCCCGGCAACCCCGCGGGTCTTCCCGCCGGCACCGTCGAGATCATGTACACGCTGCTGGGCGATGCCAACCTCGACGGCAAGGTCAACGGGACCGATTTCACCCTGATGGCCACCAATTTCAACGATTCCGTCACCAACGGATGGGACCGGGGCGATTTCAATTACGACGGCGTCGTGAACGGGGCGGATTTCGTCCTGCTTGCGGAAAATTTCAACCAGTACGCCACCGAGTCCGCCGACATCGCCGCGGTGAATTCTTTCGTCGCCGCCAACGGCCTGGGCGCTGATCTCCCCGAGCCCACCGCCGCCGGCCTGCTCCTCGCCGGCGCGCTGTGTCTCCTGCATCGCCGGAATCCACAAGCGGCGTGGCGACTTTAGTCGCCCTGTCCCCCGAAAATTCGAAACTCCTCTCTCGCCGATCTTAACCATCTTTTCATCAAATCGTGCCCATTGACTCACCTAACGTTGACATTTCCACGGTTTAATCCCGCCGTCGAGTCCAGCGGTTTCAGCCACCGGGCACTTCGAGTTCCGAATCTTTCAGGGAGGATTCGGCCGTAGATTATGTTTCACGCTTCGATGTAGTACAGGAGCATTCATGCAACGGACGCATCGCGTGGCTTTCACTCTAGTCGAACTTCTGGTTGTTATTGGGATTATCGCCATTCTTATTGGCATTCTTTTGCCCGCACTGTCCAAGGCGAGAGAATCCGCCAACACGGTCAAGTGCGCGAGCAACCTGCGTTCCATCGGCCAGGGGCTGGCTCAATATCTCGACGATTACAACGGCTTTTACCCCGCCTCTTACACGTACGTGGGCATGCAATTAAACCAGAGCGCCGGCATCGAGACGCCACCCTACGCTACAGCCGGCTATATCCATTGGTCGAGTTTTATTTATGGCCGGAAGGATTTGGGAGTCAATTATCCACAGGCTTTTTACACGACCTCCGGATGGGAGGCCTTTCAATGTCCCGACTTTATTGACAACGGGCTTCCCTGCGATGAACCCAGCAAATTCAATATTGAATCCGGTCAAAACTACGATCCCGCCAACGGTTCCAATCCCCTGTTGCCCGACACGCAGGCCCCCCGTCTTTCGTACACCGCCAATGAAGCAATCATGGGGCGGAACAAGTTCGTCGCCGGTTTCGGAAATCCTCCCGCGGTCAGAACCTATCAATGGGTAAGAGCCTCGCGAATTCTCCACTCCGCCGCCACGATCATCGTCACGGAGTTCAATCCTGACTGGCACGTCGTCACCGCCTACTCAGACGCGGACGGGGCAACTATTGTCTGCAAAAGCCACCGTCCGGTATGTCCGTATGAAGACGTGCTGCTGCATGGCTCTCCCGGTGCCTATCAGGTCGATCAGGCGGGAAATTTCGGTGGACCCAATCTGATACGCGTCCACACCGACGATATGACCCCTTATCCACGCCTGGGTTATCCGGCGATGGGTCAAACGATCACTTCGCTCGATTGGGTCGGTCGGGTTCACGGCTCCTTCAAGCTTGGCACCGTTCAAAATTCCGACAGCGGTGGCGCTCCCATCAACGGCTGGGATTTGAGAACCACTAACTTTCTGTACTGCGACGGACACGTCGAAACGAAAAATATCGCGGACACGCTCCAACCCTGGGAATGGGGCGACCAAATGTACAGCCTGAATCCAGGGGCGGACATTAGTCAGTGAATTGCAGGAACTTCGTTGCGCGAAATTTTGGCGAAGTGTAAAACGCCAAAGATGACGCCAACAGGAATCAACCGAGGGAGAAAATCATGTTCACGAATCACATCGAGAAAAATCGTGCCAAAATCCTGGCCGCTGCTTCAGTCGCGTCATTGGCCATGGTTTCCAGCGCGTTCGCTCAGTCGAACGTTACCGGTGGACAGGTCGTCATTTCATCGGCCGGTTCCACCGCCCTGAAAAACTGGATCGTCAAGACCCCGTCTTTCACATATGTCCAGCCGAATACAACAATTAACATTGGCGGAAATAACTATCCTTCCAATGCTAGTTACTGGTCCTCTGGGCTTTCTTATCAGATCGCCCCCTCGACCAATGCCGCAACCGGTGCCGGCAATACGCAAGCCGCCGCTGCCGTCCAGTTTGTTTACCACGAGTCGGGGTCGGTGGAAGGAATTCTGGAGATGGCCAACGATCAGCTTTATACCAATGACGATTTCGCGGGCAACTCCACGATTCCGGTGACTTCCATCGGTTATGTAACCGCGAATGTCGATCGAAATCCCGAAGGGGGAAACGCCGTCTGGCTCAATGACAATCAAATCGGCTCAAGTGGTTCAACGACAAGCCCCAATACTTTTAACGCCAGCACAGGCGCGAGCGTGGGCTCGACAGGTCTCGATCTCGGTAATTTCTACGGCAGCGGAGTGGGACAGACCGGAACCAGTGGTGTCACCACGACCTGGACGCCCGGAAGTGCCAGCAATCCTCTGCCGACTTTTGTGCAAGGCACCGGCGTGATGGCTGGCGCTTTGGTCAATTCCAACGGAGGCCAGAATGCCGTTCAATTCGCTCTCTCCGATGCGATACCACAGCAGGTGTTCCAAAATAACTACTCAAGCCCAACGACTGCGAACACTTCCTTCAACAGCAGCCCCGCCAATTACGGCTATGGCGCCGGCAACCCCGCCCTGGTGTCCGGTTCTCTCGGAACGGCGGGTTCGCGGAATGCCTATCAAGCGCCCGGAGTTCTGAACGTTTCCGCCGCGGCACAGAATCCAGATGCGCCGGCGGGTACGGACTTTGGCACAGGTCCCTGGAATAGCGCCACCCAAGGCGGCCTCGGTAATCTAAACAGCCAGTTCACCGCCGTTACCGCCACGGCCTTCGTGGCAAATCCCGGGACCGGTCTTTCGCAACTCAATCGCACCGATGCCGATTGGCTCGAATTGACCGGTCGTCTCAGCAACGGCGCCGGTTTCAATATGACCACCCGCGACGTTAACTCCGGAACGCGAGACGTCGCTGGTCTTGACACCGGTGTCGATCCCAGTTGGGCATCGGGCAAGAACGACAACGGCAACGGGAATCTTCCCAACGGCGTCAGCACGACAAGTCTTTTCGACCAGACATCCATTGGTCCGGCGATGCGCTTCTCCAACAAAACCGCCGGTGGCGCGCAGCTCCGTCCAACCGTCCAAAACAATCGAATGGCCGTCGGAACTCTCTCGATTAACGATGCCAATACCCACGATACGAACAGCAATGCCAACCCGGTCTATGTTCTTTCCTATTCCGACAATGCCGCAACCGGCGCCACCGACACGGCCTCGGATTACCCCAACGCTGTCAGTCCGAATTACAACACCATCAGCAACGGAACCTATGTAATCTATCAGAACGAGCAGGTCGTTACCCTGAAAAGCATGTCATCCGTTGCCGCTTATAACGGCAGCAACGTGGTTACCGAAGCCAATGGCGCGGAAGACCTCATCGGCACGATTCAGGGCGACGACAACAACGGCGACGTGGTCACTCTCCTCAACAATACCGCCAATTCCGTCAACAGCACTAATTTCCAAACCAAGGTCGCCAACCCCGCCGATGGCCTTCTCTCCACAGGCTACATTATTCCGTCGCTGATGCAGGTGGAAAAAGCATATAACGGAGAGGGCCTCGTCCAGGGCGCACCGGGCACAATTGACACGGGCAACATCACAAGCACGGCAAACCCCAATTATAATTCCACGCTATGGGGTGAATACATCGCATCGGGTGGCTACGCCCAATCGCAGCTTCCAGTTTTGACTTCCAACGAGCCCACGACCGGCAGCGGAAGCTACTACGGCGCCGCCGGGAACTCCTATTCCAAGAGCTTTTATAACAGCGGCGATGGAACTACGACCGGCATTGCTATTACAAATAACAACTACCTTTTTGGGAATTTCAACCAGAATGGCATTCGCGATTACAACGCCGTCAAGTCAGCGCTCAATGCAGATGAGGCGCTGATCTCGGCAGACATCGCCGCGGGAGCCCTCGTCCCGGGCAGTGAATTCACGATTGCCGGCGATTCCAACGGCGCCGTTGCCAGCAACGCCACCTACAACGGCCTCGGTTACAACACAAACGACATCAGCTACACAGATGCTCTCGGAGTTACCCACAACAACCTCTCCAAGGGCGACCTGATCGTCATGGGTGACTTTAACGGTGACGGCCATTTCGACGGCGCCGATCTGGTCGCGATGGCTGAAAACAGCGCCATCTCCACCAACACGACCACCGATCGCCTCAGCAGCAGCGCTACCATGTATCAAACCGGTGTTTCCGACAAGAATGCGGCTATGGACTACATGAATACCCATGTTCCCGAGCCCGGCACGGTCGGCGCCAATGCCACAACCGATTACATTCGCAGCTCCGGTCGTGCTATCCTTGAAGGCGCAAGCATTCCGTTCGGCGCTACGCCCGTAACCAATCTGGTCACCGGCGCTCAGGTCGTCGATCCGGTCTCCAATGAACTTGAGTTCAGCTACGACCCCACCGGCGTCAACACATTCAACAAGAGCGATGTTAATGATGACGGCGTGGTCGATTTCAACGATGCGGTCGTTGTCGATAACGAGAATGGACAGGATTACACCAACATCGCAGACCAGACTGCCGCTACCATGCCCGCGCCCGTGAGCGGTACGGCAGAGCCGCTCAATCTGGTCATGGCCAAACAGTCCGATGGCTCTACGGTCATCAACTCAAGCGATGTCGCTGTGGTGAACACCCAACTCACCGGCACCGGCAACACCAACTGGTACGGTTACAACCTGCAGAAAAACGGTCCCGCAACCATCGACTGGGCGCGCACCGGCGGAACCGTCACCGTCTATTCCGGAGCAAAATTCGAAGTCTCCGGCGGCCTCGTGCAAATCGGCGGAACGCAGGATCCCTTCACCGATAACCACCCAATTGCCAGCGGATCCACCGGCGGGAATCATGTTGCCGTAGCCATCGACAATGGCGGCAAGATGCAGATCACGCAGAATTTCGGCACTATCGCCGTCTCAGGCCTGAATATCAATTCCTCCGCCAACAGCAGCCTCGATCTCGGCACGAGCACGATGATGATCGACTACGGCAGCGCGGCCGATCCGATCAACTCGGTCGTCGCCTGGATCAAGAGCGGATATAACGGCGGGGCGTGGAACGGCGCCGGCATCAATTCCAGCGCTGCCGCGGCCGCCGATGCCCTCGCACCCGGACAATACGCGATCGGTTATGCCGACGGGGATTCCCCCAACTCCGTCGGTCTTTCCTCCGGTCAGATCGAAATCAAGTACACCCTCGCCGGCGACGCCAACCTCGACGGCAAGGTGAACGGCGACGATTTCACCCTGATGGCGACCAACTTCAACGACATGGTCACAAACGGCTGGGATGAAGGTGATTTCAACTACAGCAACACGGTCAACGGCGACGATTTCGTCCTGCTCGCGAATAATTTCAATGATTACTACGGCGCGCCCGGCGTCCAGGGCGCCGATCTCACCGCCCTGGAAAATTTTGCCGCCGCCAACGGCATCAGCCTTTCCGGCCCTGCGAGCGTTCCCGAACCCGCCAGTGGTGGGGTGCTGATCGCCGCCGGCCTCGGATTTCTTGCAAAGCGCCGCCGAAGCCGAAACGCCTGAATCGGACCGATCTTTCTTCTGCCACCGCCAGCGGCAGTCCCGACCTCGAACTTCCCGGGCCGGTAAAGCGTGCCAAGCGCGCCGCCCCCGGTCGAGCAAGGGACGCCGCTCGGCGTGTTAATACGAAAATCCCCTATCTCCATCACCCTCACTGGAAAAACTCTCCCCGCGGTAAAATAATATCTCGGCCACAGACTCATAAGTTCCAAACGAGGTTGTCGCTTGGCCAGACGCAATTACCGCTTGATCTTCACCATCACGTTCGTGGCCATCATCGTGCTTTTCGCCATCACGATCATCGGCCTGGGATATCTCTCGGCCACCAGCCAGTCGATCGGCACCTTTGCTCCGATCGGCGATCCGATTAATGTGAAGCACAAAACATCAGGAAACTAATCCATGCCATCCAGCAACCCCATCGAAATTCTTCTCAAGCACGACCGCTGGGCCACCCGGCAAATCCTCGAGCAGTGCGCCGCCCTCACGCCGGAGCAGTTCGACCGAAAATTTGAGATCGGCCCCGGCTCGCTGCACGCGGCGACGACCCATCTCGTCAGCGCTCAGCGCACCTGGTGCGATACGCTTGCGGGCCGGCCGGTGCGTCCGCATCTCGACAAGGAGGGGAAAAATCGCACCGCTGCGGAAATAATGGCTCTTCAGGATGAAGTGTCACCCGAATTCATCTCCCTCGTCAGCGCCCACCCGCCGGACCAGACCGTCACACGCGAGCGCGGAGGCAAAACCCACACCTTCACCCGCGGCACCGTTCTCGCCCACGTCCTGGTACACGGCGCCCACCACCGCGCCCAGTGCATCAACATGCTCCGCCGCCTTGGCGTCACTCCGCTGCCGCCGTCCAGCGTCATCGAGTGGGCGTTTATGGAGGATAAGTAACGGTCTGATTCACGCCGCGGGAATCGATTCGACATCCACGCTGAATTCCAGCGAATGGCCATGCCCGCCGATGGTCACGCCCTTCACCGGGCTCAGATCGTCGTAATCGCGCGCCCAGCCAATCGTGATGTGCTGATCGCTCGGCACCGTGTCGTTGGTCGGATCGAAATCCATCCAGCCGTATCCCGGAACAAACGCCGAGATCCACGCATGCGATGCGTCCGCGCCAATCAGCCGCCGCTGTCCCGGCGGAGGCTTGGTGACCAGGTATCCGCTCACGTATTTCGCCGCCAGGCCGAGGGACCGCAGGCAACCGATTTGCAGATGCGCGAAATCCTGACACACCCCGTGATGGTGCCGCAGGATTTCGAGGATCGGCGTGCCGATCGTCGTCGCATCCGTGTCGAAAATAAATTCGTCGAATATCCGATGCGTGAGGTTCAGGATGCACGGAATCAGCGGCGCCCCCCGCGGGAAATCCTTCCGGGCATAATCCGCCAGCTCCGCCCCGCGCGCCACGTGCGGTGAATCAAACGTATATTCCCGCGCCGCCAGCACCTCCGGGTCGAGCGTGCCCGACATCATCGCCGGAACCTCGTCCCACGCCGGGCCCGTCACGCCGTCGGCGATTTTCCGGCGCGACACATCCACCTCGCTGGTGGTGTTGATCCGCAGACTCACGTGCGGCTCCTGCACCGCGATCCACGTGGCCAGGTTACCGAAATAATCCACCCGCTCGCGCTGATCCGCCGGCACGGGATTGATCGCAAGCTCGTGCTTCTCGCACGTCTGATACGCGGTATCCCTCGGCCGAAGCCGGATCACGTTATGACACAGCGGCACGCGGTCGCCGTAGAAATATTCAGTCTGGTGGGTGATGCGGTATCTCATTCCAGGCTCCCGCCGCCCAGCGGCCCGCTCGCCAGCGCGTGGCTGAAATAAATCTCCGCCAGCAATTCCGAAATCCTCCCCAGCGAATCCAGAATCTCCTCGAGAATACTTTCAAGCTGCCCCCGGTAGCCGTTGGTCGCCTGGCAAATCGACGCCATGTTGCTCAGCCGGATCATCGAACGCAATTTGACGATGAGCTGAATATCCGGGCTGCGCTGCGGATGCGTCGATTCGCGCGGCATGTGCGAAAGATGCTCCTCGAGCCCCGCGATCTGAAACGCGATCGCCCGCGGATTGGTCTCATCCGCCAGAAGCAAATCCAGCACCGCCGTCGTCTCCAGCCGCGTGAAATATCTCCGCCGATACGTCAGCGAGCTGTCGCCGATGTCCAGCAGCGCATCAAGCAGCGGCAATTCATCCTTCGAGACCTGCACCAGCGTCGCGCGAATCAGCCGCGCCATCGCCAGCCCGCGCTCGATGCGCATCCCCATGTCCAGAAATCTCCACCCGAGCCCGCGCGTCATCGAATCCGCCGCCATCCCGCCGAACGCCAGGTATCCGTGCACCAGCCGGTTCAGCAGTTCCATCACATCGGCAATCCGGTCCTCGCGAATGGCCCGGTCGATCGCGGGAAATTCCCGGTCCACCTCCCGCAGGATCTGCCACGCATCCACCGAGATTCGATCGCGCAGCACCCGCGCCAGCGTGTGCACGTTGCCGATCGCCGACATCAGCCCGCTGGGATCGGCCCGCGTGAAAAGCTCCACCGCCACCTGCCGCGCCAGGCTGCCGTCGAGTTTGGGCGTCCATCCGATCAGCGGCCGCACCAATCGCTCGCACGCCCGCATTCCTTCCAGCGAATTTGGATCGATGAGCCGCGTGAAGATCGACCGCGCCAGCCGAACCACCGATTCCGCCCGCTGCGTGTACCGCCCCAGCCAGAAAAGATCGTCCGCCACCCGGCTCGTCAGGTCGCCCCCGTCGCGGCTCAATTCCAGCGGCTGCGACGCCGGCGTCAGCAGGCTCACCTCGTTCACCGGCGCATCGCCGAGAACCCAGGTATCCTTGCTGCCCGCGCCGCTCTGGATGGAAACGATCAGCGCATCGGGCGATTTGCTGATCCGCGTCAGCGCCCCCTGCATGATCGCATACGATCCTTCCGACGCCGCACCGAATGCCCGCACCACGATCCGCCGCGAAACCGTCTCATCATCCATCAGCGCCGGCGCGGAAAAGGAAGCGACATTTTCCTGCGCGACGAATTCCGTCGGCCGCGCCAAGATTCTCGCGGCCAGCTCCCCCAGTTTTTCCGCCGCCAGCCCCTCGCCGAAAATCGGGTTGGTGTATTTCAGCGGCATCGCCGCCTTGATCACCAGCTTGCTGAGGTTCTCCAGCACGTATTTCCGCGAGTCGGCATCGCCGCACCACCACGTCGGAACCGACGGCAGCTTCAAATCCTCCCCCAACAGATGCCGGCACAGCTTCGGCAAAAACGGCAGAAACGCCGGCGCCTGCAGCACACCGGTTCCGATCGCGTTGGCGATCGTTACGGTTTTTTCCCGCATCGCCTCCAGCAGCCCGGGCACCCCCAGAAACGATCCCGCGAACAGTTCCAGCGGATCGCAGAAATCATCGTCCACCCGCCGCAAAATCACATCCACGCGCTGCAGGCCGCTGAGCGTTTTGAGAAACACCCGGCAATCGCGCACCGTCAGATCGTTCCCCTGCACCAGCGTATATCCCAGATATCGCGCCAGGTACGCGTGCTCGAAATAAGTTTCGTTGTAAGGCCCCGGCGTCAGCAGCACGACGCGCGGGTTTTCCCGGTTGTGCGGCGCCAGCGACATCAGCATCTTCCGCAGCGTGATGAAAAATGGCGCGAGCCGCAGCACGTTGCATTGCCGAAATGCGGCCGGCAAAACGCGCGCGAGCACGATCCGATTCTCCAGCGAATATCCCGCCCCCGACGGCGCTTGCGTCCGGTCGCTGATCACGTGAAACCGGCCGTCCGCCGATCTCACCAGATCCGCGCCGTACAGATGCAGCCACACATCTTCTGGCGGTAAAATCCCATGCACCGGACGCAAAAACCAGGGATTGGCGTAAACCAGTTCCGCCGGCAGCACGCCGCCTGTTACCAGCGACTGCGGGCCGTAAATATCGCGCGCCAGCGCGTTGAGCAGCCTCGCCCGCTGCGCCAGAGATTCGGAAACCTCCGTCCATTCCGCGGCGGGAATCAGCAGCGGCAGCAGATCGAGATTCCACGGCCGCGCCAGCCCGTCGCTGTCGCCGTAGACATTGTGCGTAACGCCGTTCTCGCGAATGATTCGCCGCGCCTGGTTGGATCGCGCGACGATTTCCTCCCGCCCCAGTTGATCGAGCATCCCCACGAACTGCTGCCAGTGCGGCCGCAGCGCCCCATCGGCCCCCAGCATTTCATCCATGCCCGGCGTGCGCGGAAGATACGTTTCCGCCAGGCTGCCAGACCGATCCACTTTGGGCTCGGACACGTTGGTCGTCATTGTTCAGCCATGCTGTTTGTGACGCGTTCTTATCAATATCGGCATGCCCACGCGCGATCCAGGCTCTGTCCAGCCCAATGCACGATTTTATTGCCGCCGCAGGTCCAGAGTAAATGGAAACTCGGGACTTATCGGCAATTCAACCATCCGCAGCGGTCCCGGACTGTGCCCAAAATCCGAAAACCGCGAAATTCGCCGACTTTCCGCTTCGTACGCATTGACCGGAAACCGCTCGAAATTCCGGCCTCCCGGATGCGCCACGTGATACGTGCATCCGCCAATCGACCGGCCCTGCCACGTGTCCACCACGTCGAAAATAAGCGGAGAATGCACCCCGATCGTCGGATGCAGACAGCTCGCCGGCTGCCAGGCTCGATATCGCACACCGGCGACGAATTGCCCGTTCACGCCGGTCGGATGCAGCGGCACCTTCACGCCGTTGACGGCCACCACGTGCCGCGGATCGGTCATACCGTTGACCAGCACCTGCAATTTCTCGACGCTGGAGTCCACGAATCGCACCGTGCCGCCGGGGCCCGGTTCCTCGCCGAGGACATTCCACGGCTCAATCGCCTGCCGCAGCTCGACAGTGATCCCGCGCTTTTCGATCGATCCATACAGCGGAAACCGAAATTCAAAATGCGGCGCGAACCACTCGCGCTTCATCTCATAGCCCGACCTCGCCAGGTCGAACGCCACATCCTCAAAATCCTGCGACACGAAATGCGGCAACAGAAAACGGTCGTGAATCTCCGATCGCCACCGCACCAGCTTCTCGTGGTACGGCTCTTTCCAGAAATGCGCGATCATCGCCCGCAGCAAAAGCTGCTGCGTGAGGCTCATGCGCGCGTGCGGCGGCATCTCGAACGCGCGCATTTCCAAAAGACCCAGCCGCCCCGACGCCGTTTCCGGCGCGTAGAGTTTGTCGATGCAGAATTCCGCGCGGTGCGTGTTGCCGGTCGCGTCGATCAGCAGATTTCTGAACACCCGGTCCACCAGCCAGGGCGGAACCGATTTACCTTCGTGGATCTCCTTGAACGCGATCTCCAGCTCATACACCTGATCGCTCCGCCCCTCATCCGCGCGCGGGGCCTGGCTTGTCGGCCCGATGAACATCCCGCTGAACAAATACGACAGCGAGGGATGGTTATGCCAATATCCCACTAAGCTGCGCAGCAAATCCGGCCGCCGCAGAAACGGCGAATCCGCCGGCGAGGCGCCGCCGATCACCAGATGATTGCCCCCGCCCGTGCCCGTGTGCCGGCCGTCCAGCATGAACTTTTCAGTGCCCAGCCGGCCGAAATGCGCTTCCTCGTACAGCGCCGTCGTGTTCTCGACGAGTTCGTCCCACCCGCCGGCGGGGTTGGTGTTCACTTCGATCACCCCCGGATCGGGCGTCACCTTGATCTGATTCAGCCGGTAGTCGTACGGCGGCGCATATCCCTCCACCAGCACCGGCACCGCCAGTTCCGTCGCGGTCTCCTCGATCGCCGTCACCAGCGAGAGATAATCCTCCAGATACCGCTGCGGCGGCATGAAAATCCGCAGCACGCCTCCGCGCACCTGCGCGCACATGGCCGTGCGGATGATCCACGGCGCCGGTTCGCCCACGGCGGGGGGAAGTTCGTGGTCGGGCGTGCGCATGCGCTCCCGCATCCGCTTCGCCGCGCTACCGGAGATCGGCTTGCCCTCATCCATCACCTGATCCACGAACCCCTGCGGATTGCGCGCCTCGGGATTGCCGATCAGATATCGCTGCCGCACGATCGCATCGCGCAGCGGCAGGGGGCCTCGCGGCGACCACGGGTCCATCTCCTCGGTGAATGGCCGATCCGACATCGCCGCCCAGGGAATCGAATCCAGCGGCAGGCGATAACCCATCGGTGAATCGCCGGGAATCAGATACATCCGCTCGGCGCGGAAGAACCACGCGCCGCTCACCCACTCGCCTGTCCCATCCGTGTAATGCTCGCGCCGCAGCGGCAGGGCGTAGCCCACGACCTTGTCCAGCCCCTGTTCAAATACCTTCGCCAGCCGTTCGCGATCTTCCTTGTTTTCCAGCTTGCTGTCGAACGGATCAACGTTGGTCGGCAGCCGCCGCTCTTTCCACAGGTGATACCACGCATCCTCAAACCCCGGCATTACGAATCGTGGGCTGACCTCCAGCCGCTCGGCAAGCTGCGTGATGAAATGATGCGCATCGTTTTCGGTGAATCGATTGGGTCGCCGCTCATCGGCCACCAGCGCCTTTTCCTTCCAGATCGGATGCCCGTCCTTCCGCCAGTAAAGCCCCAGCGCCCAGCGCGGCAGCGATTCACCCGGATACCATTTCCCCTGCCCGTGATGCAGAAACCCGCCCGGCCCAAAGCGGTCGCGCAGCCGCCGGATCAGACTGTCCCCCAGTTCGTATTTCCGCGGGCTCTGCGCGATCGAATTCCATTCCGGCCCATCCATGTCGTCCACCGAAACAAACGTTGGCTCGCCGCCCATCGTCAGGCGCACGTCGCCGGCGCTCAGGTCCAGATCGACCTTGTGCCCCAGCGTTTCGATCTCGCTCCACTGCTCGACGGTGTACGGCTTGGTGACGCGCGGATCTTCGTGAATCCGCTTGATCGACATGGAAAAATCAAACCCATCATCCTTCCCGTCTCCGTGGGCGACGCCGTCCTCCGGATCGGCCTCGGCGACCGCCTTGTCCTCGTAGGAGAAAAATCCCGTGATCGCCGCCGCCGCCGATGGATCGGCCGTGCACGCCAGCGGAATATGCCCCTCGCCCGCGAGAAGTCCCGACGTCGCGTCAAACCCGATCCAACCCGCGCCAGGAAGGTATGCCTCCGCCCAGGCGTGAAGATCGGTGAAATCCTTGTCCGCTCCGACAGGGCCATCGAGCGATTTCACGTCCGGCACAAGCTGAATCAGATATCCCGAGACAAACCGCGACGCCAAGCCCAGATGCCGCAAAATCTGCACCAGCAGCCACGCGCTGTCCCGGCACGAGCCGCTGCACAGCGTCAGCGTTTGCTCGGGCGTCTGAATTCCCGGCTCCATGCGGATCAGATATTTGATTTGCTGGCTCAGCTTCTGATTCAGCTCCACCAGGTAATCCACCGTGCGAACGGCGGATTTCCGATTCTCCTTCAAAAACTCCGTGAGCTTCGGCCCGGCCGGCTGTTTTTCCAGGTAGGGCGTCAATTCCCTCGCCAGCACCGCGTCGTATGCGAACGGAAATTCCTCCGCGTATTTGTCGAGGAAAAAATCAAACGGATTGATCACCGTCAGCTCGGCGATCAAATCCACTTCGATGGAAAGTTCCTTCGCCTTTTTGGGAAACACCAGCCGCGCCATGCGATTGCTGTACGGGTCCTGCTGCCAGTTGATGAAATGATCCTGCGGGTTGACGCGCAGAGAATAACTGAGCACGGGCGTGCGCGCATGCGGGGCCGGCCTCAGCCTGACCACGTGCGGCGACAGCCACACCTCGCGGCCAAACCGATAGTTGGTCTTGTGATTCAGCGCAACACGGATGGACATAGCAACTACGCGGTGGAAAGCAGTATACCAGCACCGTCAGAAAATGCCGCATTCGGCATTGTCCTCATGCCACCGCCGCCGGTTCCACGATCTGCCCCCATCTCTTCGCCTCGCGGCTCTTCCAAGCGCCTTTGTGATACGCATATCCCGCGATCAGCGGCACCGCCACCGTCGCTTCGCTGAAGACCATCTGCTCGAACACCGTCTCCACCTTCCCCCAGCTATGCGCTTCCTTCAGCGTGCTGCCGGAGAGCGCGCCGTCGCGCACGTCCGCCACCGTCACCTGCACCGCGTATTTGTGCATCGGCGCTTCGTTGCCGATGATCTCCGCCGCCACCACGATATCCTGCGCGAAATTCTTCGGCACACCGCCGCCAATCATGAACAGGCCCGTCGTCGGGTTTTTGATCTTGATCTGCGTCAGCTCGAGAAAATCCTTGGCGCTGTCGAGCGTCACTTTCGGCCGATCGCCCCGGCCGTGCTGATGCGCCACCAGCCCAAACCCCGCCGAGCAATCGCTGAACGCCGGCACGAAGATCGGCACATCCTTCTTGTACGCCTCGTACACGATGCTGTCGGTCGATTTGCAACCCATGCGCTTCAGGTATGCCCCCATCTCCTTGATGAATTCGCGCGATGAATACGGCCGCGGCTCCAGCTCATCGGCGATCTTGTGGATCGTTTCATCGCACACGCGCAGCTCATCCTCGTCAATCAGCGTGTCATAAATCCGATCGATCATCTGTTGCCGCAATTCTTCGTCGAACATCCCGCTCTTGAAGCGATCGTCCGCCACGTAATGCTTGAATCCCAGCGCCTCGAAGAAATCCTGATCAACGATGTTCGCCCCGGTGCTGACGACCGCATCGACCATGTTGTGCCGGATCAGATCGGAGAAAACCTTCTTAAGCCCCGCGCTGATCAGCGACCCCGCCAGGCAGAGAATCACGCCGCATTCCTCATCCTTCAGCATGCGGTTGTAAATATCCGCCGCCCGCCACAGATCGCGCGCCGTGAACGCCATCGTGCGCATTGATTCCACCAGGGGAACGACGTTGTGCGTTTCGATATTAAAATGGTTGATCGATTCGTTGAGATAATCTTTTTTGTTTGCCATTGGAGGCTCCTGTTGAATGCCGTCAAAATAAAAAAGCCACCGTGGTTCGCTACGGTGTGCAGTTTTCCCGGTTGCCCGGAGCACCCGCCATTGCGGACCATGGTGGCTTTACGACAATTATTATTGCAAAGGTCCCGCCCGGATGTCAATACTTTCCCATCCTGAGTCATCCCCACTTTTTGAAGTGGCTTTCGGGAGTGAGGGCTGAAATGCAAAATCATTGTTGTCGTTGCGCAGGCGATGCCGAACACGACCTCTTGCTCGAATGATGAACCTGACCGCCGATTCGAGCGGGCATGGTGGGCCGGTTGACGGTCGAGCCGGCTGTTTGCAGTGAGGCAAGTAGTCGACGCCTGCGGCGTCAGGCGTGAAGGAGTTTCGAACTCGGGTTCGACCTCAACCGCCGCAAGGCGACCCGCCTCGTCCGCCCCCCCTTGAATCAGAAAAATCGCGAGGATTCCGACTCCCCGGCGAGGTCGGGCAAGCGGGCGTCGCTCTGGACGGTTGAGGGCGCGCTTGGGCGCGAA
>Ga0302325_10002607_pt1 | contig 43553 bp, 31 predicted proteins | sample Palsa_T0_2_FD_201948 | JGI IMG/M metagenome (GOLD analysis project Ga0302325, IMG submission 201948) | Peat permafrost microbial communities from Stordalen Mire near Abisko, Sweden - Palsa_T0_2 | ecosystem: Environmental > Terrestrial > Soil > Palsa > Peat permafrost | place: Sweden: Abisko... | reverse complement strand
GAAAATCGCGGTGACGACTGGCTTTACTCTCACGAGTTGGCCGACCGAATTGGTGACCGGGAAAATCGCCGTGCTAGGGCTCGACAACGGCGCCGCCGAGGCGGTCAGGGATCCGTAAAGCGCGCGCGGCTAGGAAACGGCCGCATCCTACGCTGGAGCGCGTTGTGTTCGGATGGAATCGTCATCGCTATGAGCGAACGTGGCGATCACGGAGTCTCTCGACCGCCCCGATCACTCCCGGACCGCTTCGCTTGCCGATCACGTCTCGACCCAAATGCAGTTTGCTCTAGGAGCGCGTCGCGCCCTGCTTCTCGAGGCACGAGCGAATTTCGGGCCCCGCCGCCGCTAAAAACGCTCTCGACCAGCGATCGGCGCTCGCCCGGTCGAGGTGGAAGCCGTCGAACGTGGAGAGCCCGTCCATCTCGGGCACAACCAGCGGCAAACCGGCGGCCGCCGCGATCGCTTCGATGTTCCCGATCTTCACTTCCGGATAGGGAACGTTGGTCAGGATCACGCATTTCCCCTGAGCGAACCGCTTGAGAAAATCGATCGCCAGCGCCGCGCTGTCTTTGACCACCTCGTCATTGACCCAAGAGTCATAGCTGACTGCGTTCTGCGGAAGAGCGACCTCTTTGAATGGATGCCTGTAATAGGCCCCTGTTTCGCGCGAACGGATGATGGCAGGTTGCCGGCCGCAAAGCAAAAGTATGGGGAACGTGCCGCAAATCGGCCGGTGGAGATATTGCGAGAAGCGTTTCCACTCGTATCGACCCTGCGCTTCGGGATCGTGCAGGACCATCCTTGCAAATGGGGTCTCTCGTCGCTCAAAGAAATCGTCGACGTTAATGATGTAAACGCTGGCGCGCGGATTCATCCGCGCCAAGAGCTCCTGGAAGAAGACTATGTCCTCGTCGTAGCTGAATCCCAACAGGTAATACCGAGCCGACGCGCGCTTGAACCAATCGTCCACAACGTCATTGGACAATGCTATCTGTATTCGGCTATTGCCTAAGACCAGCACGTCGGCTTCGCGGGCGCGGTCCAGCGCCGGAGGTTCGAGGTTGAAAAAGAGGGCGCCGTGCTCGTAATCGGCGTAGTTCGGGGCGCCGCAATAGGCGAGGTAGCGCGTGGCGCTGTACCCCCAACCCTTGCAAGCGAAGATGGATCTCGTCGTCGCCCAGTAGGCGTAGGAAGCGAAAGCGGTGAGAAGAACAATGCCGATGTAAAGTGCTAATTGGCCGGCGAGGAGACCTTCCCGCGGCTTGGCCAAGGTTTTTGCCGCAACAGTCAAGTCGGTAGCGGTCTTATCCATATGCATTTCTCAAACAGGGGCGGGTGCGAGTTCTTCACGGAAGATTTGTGGCTAGCGTTCTCACTAGCTGCCGCCGGCGCGAAGCTCGGCAAAAACTGGCCACGGAGATCGGCCGCCCCCATCAGAACAAGCAGCGGCGAGATTATAAGGTTCGACGGCCGATAAGTCTACAGAACAGAAGCGCGTGTCCGGGCGACGCTGCAACTGTCCAGACGTAGCGGTCCGAATCGCGCTTATCGCTGCGGCTGCCTGTTGAATACAAAATTTTGGATTGCGATCTCGTCTGATTTTTGCTGTCCTACAACAAGCTCCAGTTGAAGCGAGGTTGGCGCACTCTCTCTCCGTGCGGCCGACGTCTGAGGAAAACGACATGCGGGTCGCCCTGATCGCCACGGCTGCGTTCGACTATTGCGTCGAATTTGCCGAGTTGCTGACAGAGTCCTGCGAGGTCTTGTTCTGCGCCCCAGAAAAAAGCGTCGCCAGTAGAGCCTTCATAGACCCGCGGGTCGAGATTGCGCCTCTTCACTGGCCGCGCCATAGATCGCCGACCAATCTCCTCCTGATCGCCAAGTTGCTCGCCCGTATTAAGGTGTGGCGGCCGGACATTGTCCATTTTCTCGGCGAGAACAACATCTGGCTGAATCTGCTGCCTCCGCTTATAGGGCACGTCCCGGTCGTAGTCACCGTTCACGACATCGAATATCATCCCGGCGACAGCGAATCGCGCCGCGTGCCAAGAGTTTTTATCGACGGGTTCATCCGCCAGACCGATGCTGTCATCGTGCACGGAGAGTCCCTTCGGGCGGCGGCTCTAGCAAAGCTGCCCGTGCGGTCCCGCCCTGTGTTCGTCTTCCCGCATCCGCCCACCACCTACTACGCGCGTCTTGCGGGGTGCGAAAAAATGGCGCGGACGAAGGATGGATTCTTCCGCGCTCTCTTCTTCGGGAGGATCTACGAGTACAAGGGGTTGAAATATCTCCTCGAAGCCGCTCACTTGGCGCTACCGCGCCTCCCCTCCCTGCGCGTCGTTGTCGCCGGGCGCGGCGACGATCTCGCGAAAGGAGGCTTGACTGTTCCCGCGACAGAAAATTTCGATCTGCGCAACCGTTTCATCCCAGATCTGGAGCTCGCTCAGCTCCTGACCGACGCCGATGTCGTGGTGCTTCCCTATATTGAGGCTTCGCAAAGCGGCGTACTGATGACAGCGCTCGCCTTCGGCCTCCCGGTGATTGCGACCGACGTTGGTGAAATGGCGGATGTCGTGCGGACGACCGGCGCGGGGAGGATCATCCCGGCGCGCGACAGCGCCGCTCTCGCCGAGGCTCTCGTGGAGGTCGGCGCCAATGAGCCGTTGCAACAGGCTCTGGCGGAGAAAGCCACCGATGCGCTTCAAGGTATCTATTCGAGGAGGGCCCTCGCAGCGCGGGCGAAGGACATTTATGAAGCGATTTTCGCCGATTCGCCGCCGCCGGCGGGAACGATCACACGACCGACGAATGACCGCGAGATCTCTTCGTAGAAGTCTTCAACTGAATTCATTGCGCCAATCGAACAAATCACAGGCCGGGCCTTCGGATTTAAGCTCCACGCCCGGCGGCATGGAATTGCGCCAGAAACTCATGGGCGTGCTGGACACTTGATGTTCTACGCCCAGGTGTTTGAGATGCGCGGCCAGTGATAGGCCGTGCGGCCCCGCGCCAATGATCGCTACATCGACTTCGTGCACTCGGGCGCCGCTCCTATGTCGCGGACGCCGCAAGGCAAGGCCTAGAACGGATTGCACGAACGACAAACGTCGTCGTATTTCACCGAACGCGCATGATATTAACCACGGCCCCGACGCAAGCTCCTAGAGACCCCACGAGCAACCGCTCATCGGGAGCGACCTCGTCGATACGCTCGCCGTTCGCTTCTTTTGGGGACGCCTTGGAACCGGACTGGGACTCGGGTGGGGGTGCAAGGGGAACGGACTTCCCAAAGAGGATGGACGTGTGCGATCTTCGATCGCGAGCAGACTTGGCCGAAAGGGACGAATATGCTTGCATTCTGAGAGGCATAAGACTCCACGAGCGACTGATAAGAGGCCCCAATGGCGTATTTTGTCCTGGGAAGCTTGGCTGTTGGTTCCCGAATTTGCGATGATTCACGATTTTCAAATCAAACTGTTCGAAAAGGGAGAGATTGTGAGCAAGCGCGAGGGGTGGGACGAGGAGTGGCGGGAAGTCGGTCGAAGCCACGGCTGGCAATTGCCGCCGCCTGCCCCATGGCCACTGCGCCTTTGGGGTGTCAGGTACGTGCGAGCCGCGGTGGCCTCGGCCCGGCTCATACGACGAGTTCAACGATCGTCATCGCCTGAGTGCTTCCCGACAGGTTATGGCGATTGGGTAATTTACGCGATCGCGCGCGGCTGGTGCTGATAGTGTCAGGACCAATGATGAATTTCTTGGCCGACGCGCAGGCCTGCGAACCGCAGCCACGCCAGCGTGTCGATCTCGTCCGCCGGCGTGTTGCGAATCAGCGCGCAGTATATTTCGTCAGAGTCATCGTCCAACCAACTGGTGTTCAGCGTTGCCCTAACTCGTGGCTGCTGACATGATCGTCTGCGATTTGGTCAAAGGCGGCATTTGACGGCGCGGGCGCGGCCGCTGCCTTCTCCGTTGGCTTCAAGGCGAGCGGGCGACTTTGTCGAGCCTGACCTTGGCACGCAGACATCGCGCTTGACCGACCGCGGCGACGAGAGAGGTCGGGATAGGCGCCGTCTCCCTGCCGTCGGCGCGGGGCGGTAGACCGGTCAGCCTTGGGATCGTCGACGACCAAGCTATTTGAGAATCTTGGCGCCACCAACGAGCAAACTTTTCCATGTCCTTGCATCTAATGTTGCTGCCTTTGCCGGAAGCGGCGGCGTCTCAATGCGGAACTTCGCTCGCGCCTCCGCGGCCAAGCCTTCGCGGTCCAGCCACCGCCGGCTTGAGGGCGCGCAGGCCAACGACCGCCCCTGCTCGCGCTCGCGATCCCGACGAAAGACGTCGCGCCACGACGGCCCGCACGGCTCATCAGTTATATAATCGCACCGAAAATCTCAATTCTGAGAGGCTCTCGAAACCTCTTTTTCCTCAAATCCCAAGGCGGCGAGGATTAACAAGGCAACGGAGACGCCGAGAAATCCCCCACCAAGAACGTCGCCCAAAAAGTGAAAATCCCCGGCGATCAGGGCGATCGCCACCGTAGTGGCTCCCGCCGCATAAAGAAGCCTGAATCTTGGATACGTCATCCACAGAACAGCCGCCACAGCGCAGACTGCCGCTGTGTGCCCGGACGGGAAGGCCTTGAATGCGGGGCCAGCTGTGAAAAAGTTGAACCCGTAGCTGCCGTCGGTCAAATATGAAGGATGCCCATAGAGCGGCCACGTGCGTCCCAATGCGAACTTACTCGGCAACAAGAGGAGTTTCGTCACCAGCAAGCTCGCTTCACATAAAGCGATCACGGCATCAGCATACTCGAGTGGGTAAAGCACGATGCGCCTAAACAAGAAAATCGACAAGACGACTATCTCAAGCGGGCCGAAAAGGCTCGGTGTCCCAGCAAACTGTCGTGCGAACATGAAATGGCCGAAGAAGCGGTAGCAAAACCGAGCGATCGGCCGGTCGAGAAACTGCACGGAGATCACGATCACGAGAGTTGTCGCGACCGCGGCGATGCTCCAATTCCGAAGATTCTTCACCTCAACCTCCCATAAACTCGCTCGGCGAGGATCAGACCAGAATAGAACAATCCTGCGATGGTACTAGGAAAACGACGCGCGACCAACGCGACGAATCGTCCCCGCGGCGACGGCGTTCGTGACTGAGAGCCGGGAGCGGCGAACCGGGGCGGAAGAATTGATAAGTGCCGATTGCTTTATGCCCGCGTTCGGGGCGTCGAGTCTTGCAGCTGCGGCAGAATAGTTACTCTTGGATGCTGGGTATCGCTGTCCCGGCCTGATTCAAGCAACTCTTCCAGCGAGCCCATGTGGTCCGGCAGTCACGCCGAGTTGACGAGGCGTTGATCGTCCGCTCGCACCAGAGCAGCCATCGCAGCATCCATCCAAGTACCTTGCCTCCGGTCACTATCGCTGCATTCTCGGCGACCAATATGCAACCTCTGTAGCCTCACTGAGACCTTTAAGCGATCCGCGATTTCCTGCGGCGAAAGCGTTCGACCTCGTAGATGAGGACTGAAAGGCGTAGCCCGAAAAGTCGAGGACTAGCTCCTTGACACAACTGCAAAAAAGGCATCCATATAACGTCTGTGGATTGTCGAACCGTTGGGGAAGCATGTGGCTGGCGACCTGGAAAATTTTAGCTTAAGAGCCCGACGCACCCGCCGCAACATCGTGAAGATGGGCTCCATTCTTGCGCCTGCGGTCCTGGCGAGCGCGGTTTTGTCGAGGGCGAAGCGGGCGCGTGCAGCCACTCCTGCTGTTGCTGCTGTCGCTCACATCAGCTGTTTCCTCAAGGGAACCAAGATTCGGACCGCCGAGGGTGACCGGAACGTCGAAGACCTGGCGATCGGCGACATGCTGCCGACCATGTTCGGCGGATTGCGTCCCGTCCAATGGATAGGGCGCTATCCCATCAAGAAGAGTGATCCGTCAAAACCCTGGGTGAGGGAAGCGCTGCCGGTGCGGATCGCTTGCTCGGCTCTCGCCCCCAATGTTCCGCAGGCTGATCTCTATGTGACGGCGCCGCACGCGTTATTGATCGATGGCGTCCTGGTGCCGGTGGAGATGCTGGTCAACGGCACTACCATCAAGCGCTTTGAGGCGCGGGAATACGACGAGCTGGAGTTCTTCCACATTAAGCTCGAAAGCCACGACGTGATTTATGCGGAGGGAACACCGGTCGAAACGCTGTTGAAGGTCGACGAATCCGCAGTGAATTTCGCCGAGTTTTTTCGCCGATACGGAACGCCGGCAACAGACGAGGCTCGCTGCGCCCCGCATGTTGACTTTGGCGGCCGACGTGGCGAGCTGAAGTCGAGGATCCGTAGCGCGATCTCGCTTAGGGTTGATCGCCGAGAACGAGCTGACGTGGTTAGGGATCGCGTGGAAGAGCGCGGGTTCACCTGACTGGCGCTGACGGCACGGCGCGGCATCAAGATCGACTGCGCGGCCTTTCGCGTTTCTCGGAAAACGAGGCCATGCGTCATGGCCGGCGAGGATACCGCCGAGGTATAGTCACCATGTTGCTGGGCCCTGCCAAATCCATGGCCAGTCAAATAGATAGAGCCCAGTCGACCTCCATCGCTACCCGATCTTCAATCGATTTTCATCTTCCAGACGTTGAAACAGCTCGCGGGGTTGAAAACGTAGCCGCGGGATTGGTGATCAGGGTCGGATGGACGCAGGTCGCGACATGAAGCTGCTCATCTCGACTTACGCCTGCGCCCCTGATCACGGCTCGGAACAAGCTGTTGGCTGGAACTGGACGACTGCAGCGCACAGGCTCGGCCACGAGGTTTGGGCAATGGCCTCGACGGCGCATCGCTCGGCGATCGAGGCGGCATGCCGGAAGGACAAGGATCTTGCGGGCATAAACTGGATTTTTCCCGAAATCCCCGCATGGTCGTTGCGCCCGGGCATCGAACCGATCTGGGAGCGGACCTACAACCTTTTGTGGCAGTGCGCCGCCCTGCGCCACGCGCGAGCCTTGGAGCGCCAGATCCCTCTCGATGCTATCCACCACCTCACCTGGGGCGGGGTGCGGGCGCCGACCTTCCTGGGCTCGCTCAGAGCGCCCCTAATCGTGGGCCCGATCGGCGGCGGAGAGACCTCGCCGATGGCGCTGCGCGACGGCCTCACCGCCCGCTCACGGACGATCGAGCGCATTCGCGATCTCTCCAACGCCAGCATTACCGTCAATCCGATCACGCGCGTCGGCCTTGCGCAGGCAAAGGTCATCTTCGTGAAGACCCCGGACACGCAGCGAATATTGACCGCGGCGATGCAGCGCAAGTCCCGTACGTTCTTGGAGCTGACGCTGCAACGCTCCCAGCTTGGCTCCCCGCGCGGCCCGCGGAGAGGACCTCCGCGGCTGCTTTATGCTGGCAGGCTGCTGTATTGGAAGGGTGTGCACATCGCCGTCCGGGCCCTCGCACAGCTCTTGCCGCAGATGCCAGAAGCGCGGCTGACCATCGTCGGGAAGGGGCCGGAGGGCGAGCGGTTGAAGGCGGAGGCCGTGGGCATGAACCTCGGCGACCGGATCGAGTTCATTCCGTGGCTGCCGCAGCAGCACCTCTTCGCTCTTTACGGAAACCACGACCTATTCGTATTTCCAAGTCTGCACGACAGCAGCGGCAACGTCGTACTTGAGGCGCTTTCGCACGGCCTGCCGGTGATGTGCCTGGACCTCGGCGGCCCGCGACAGATCGTAACGTCACAATCCGGAATTGTCGTAGGGACGTCGGGGCGCGACGCGAATGGCGTCGCTGCAGCAATAGCAGACGAAATAAACGCGCTTTTCGCCGATCCCGCGCGCGTCGCCGCCCTCTCATCTGGGGCGCTGGCAAGGGCCGCCGAATTTGTGGTCTCGGATCGCATCGCCGCATTCTACCGCGCCGCCGAAGAAGCGATTGGCCTTGCGGCCCATCCCGCGTCGCCGCGCGCCGCTTTGTCCTACGCGCCATGAAACTTTGCAGGGGCTTCACCTGAGCGCGCCTCCGGGGAACAAAGATCGGTCGGAAGCAGACTCTGGGTCGGTCAATTGTCTGCGGCCACCTGTCGTCATATCGGCGGCGTCTTCGGAACGGGTTCGAAACGAGCGCCGGTTAAGCGGAGAGGGCGCCCTCCTTCTCTGCATGGCCGTCGGTCGAGAATAGCGACATGCGGATTGCCCTGATTGCTACGGCCTCCTTCGACTATTGCGTCGAATACGCCGAGATGCTGTCGGACTCTTGCGAGGTTTTATTCTGCGTCCCGGAGAAAAGTCTCGCCGCCAGAGCTTTCGTCGACTCGCAAGTCGAGGTCGCGCGTTTCGACTGGCCGCGCCATCGGTCGCCTTCCAGTTTCGTTCTGATCGCTAGGCTGCTTGCCCGCATCAGGGCGTGGCGGCCGGACATCGTCCATTTTCTCGGCGAGAACAACATCTGGCTCAATCTTTTGCCGCCGCTCTTGGGGCGGACGCCCGTTGTGACCACGGTTCACGACATAGAACTTCATCCTGGCGACACCGAATCGCGGCGCGTACCCCGCCTCTTCGTCGACCGGTTCATCCGACAGTCCGACGCTATTTTCGTGCACGGAGAGAATCTCCGGTCCGACGCGCTCGCAAAGCTGCCCACCCCAGCCGAGCGTGTGTTCGTCTTCCCGCACCCCCCGCTCACCTATTACGCGCGTCTCGCGCAGCGCAATAAGATGGCGCGGACGAAGGACGGGCTCTTTCGCGTTCTCTTCTTCGGACGAATCTACGAGTACAAAGGGCTGAAATATCTCATCGAGGCCGCCAAGTTGGCGCTCCCGCGCCTCCCTTCGCTGCGCGTTGTCGTGGCCGGTCGCGGCGATGAGCCCGCGGAGGGAGGCGTCCCCATTTCGGCGATGGAAACATTCGAACTGCATAACCGTTTCATCCCGGATCTGGAACTTGCTCAGCTTTTGACCGATGCTGATGTAGTGGCGCTTCCCTATATCGAGGCCTCGCAGAGCGGGGTTCTCATGGTCGCGCTAGCCTTCGGCCTTCCGGTCATCGCGACTGATGTTGGCGAAATCGCAAATGTCGTGCGAACGACCGGGGCGGGCAGGGTCATCCCCGCGCGCGACAGCGCCGCGCTTGCCGACGCGCTTGTTGAGATCGGCGCCAACCCGCCATTACGGCGGGCGTTCGCGAAAAGAGCCGCCCATGCGCTTCAAGGGATCTATTCCCGCAGGATCCTCGCCGCATCGGCGAAGGACATCTATGAAACGATCCTTGGGATGGCGCGCACATGATTGATCGGTTCCATTCACGCTCAAGTTCCACGCCTTCAGGGACTGCACCGTGTCGTCGCCCCGATCGTCCACCGCGGCAAAACAGCCGGGTTACAACGTTGCGTCGTATCTCTCGTCCCGAGCCGACCAGGTAATTCTTCATCTCGCCCCTCTCTCGCTCGACGATTTCGGTACACGGAGGCGCAACAATGCGGGGCTCTGTTTTGCATGGACAAGATAACGATTTCGGTTTGCGAGATCGGATCGAATGGGTCGATGCGGCGAAGGGCATCGGCATTTTACTTGTGGTTATTGGCCATTCCTTGGGCGGAATGATCGACAGCAGCATGCTAAGTAGGTCGGGGGGGAGCGCCTTCGTCGTTCGTTGCATTTATGTGTTCCACATGCCGCTTTTCTTTTTCCTGGCGGGCATGTTTGTTCCCCGTTCAGCCCATCGAACATTTCATGACTATTTTCTCAATAAAGCCTCGGTGATCGTCTATCCTTACTTCTTGTGGTCCGTGCTTGAGGGATCGATCCAATATTTAGCTTCCCGGTATACGAATAATCACATCGCCGCAAGCGATCTTCCCAAAATAATACTCCAGCCTATAGATCAATATTGGTTCCTGTATACGATCTTTTTAATGTATATGATATACTGGTTTGTCTATCATAGGCGCTTTTCGAACTATGAGTTTCTTATTTTTGGGCTATTACTTTATGCTTTTGAAGCTTTTGGACTAAATATCGTGAGGTGGGACGTTTTTCATTCTTTTTGTTCGTTCTTAATATATTTTGCGCTGGGAGCAAAAGCTGGGGAGACCTCAATCTTCACATATCTGAGAATGCTTAACGGGGTGCGGCTCTTAGGTCTTGCGATCAGCGGATATGTGTTGATTGTGGTGGCGGCCGCCGTAGGCCTATCGGATCTGCCATTCATTCATGCCGTATTTGCGGTGGCGGGGACAGTCGCGACGATTGCGTCCGCAATGTTGCTTTCACGCTCTTCCGTTTGGTCCTCGTTCTTGAGGATTCTCGGCGTCTATTCATTAGAGATTTACGTCAGTCATACGATTTTCTCCGCGGCGGCGCGAATAGCTATGCCGAAGGCGCTCGGCTATTCGGGGCCACCTCTGCATGTCCTCGTGGAAACCACGGTCGGAATTGGTATCCCCCTGCTTCTGGCGATATGGGGACCAAGAATCGGGCTTCCATACCTGTTTACCTTAAGCCGATCCCGTCAGAACACGGAGATAGCGGCGGTCGAAATCCCTTTGACCTGAAGGCCGCCCGTCCAGATTGGAGTCGGGCGCTCCTCCGTCACGCAACTTCGTCCTTATGCGCAAACGGGATAACTCGTGTTGCCGAGAAGCGGTGCACACCATCGATCAGCCCGGAGTCGAAGGAGAGCACTAAAATATCATGTCAAAGCCTCGAGACAGGGAGCTGGAACACGGTGACTTTGGGGGCGGCGTTTCGCTCCGTCGGCATCGATGCCCCGCTCGTTATCGATGGGCGTCACGGGTCGCGAGGGATTCGCACGGCGCAGAAGCTCCCGTGTCATACGGGCGGTTGGGGCTGGCCGCCATACGGTGGCGCCCATCGCCGAAGAAGGGGGAAGCGCTGGATTATCCAGCCGCGCACGTTCAAGATGTTGAGTATAATGACAAGTGACGTATAGACGGCGCATCCGACCGGTACTTGCCAAAGGAGAGCCCATGGCCCTGACCACGATGCTAGTTGGCGAACTACCAAAAACATAACGCCCGTGCTTGCCAGCACTTTGGCTGTATCGATTATCGGCAACGGCAAAGGAAATACGAATCGGCTGTAGATTGCCGCTACAACCGATGAAGACAGCAACGCGAAAAAGCTAGCTATTGCCGCCCCCAATACGCCCAACGATGGAATCAACCACATGTTCAAGGCGAGATTTACAACGAGAGCAAGCAACGTAAATATAGCTAGCAACAAGGTTCGATTCGCAAGTTGGAAAGCGGTGTCGATATAGTAAGCGCGTATGGTCGCCACGACCGCTGCCGCCGAGAGCCACGGCGCCAAAGAGACGACTGATTTCCAATAGAACTCTGCGACGATCACGTGGGCCAGGTTGTCTGACAGAGCAACTACCCCGGCCGCGCTGGGCAGTACGATGCCAATGAGGATAATGAAATTCTGCTCCAGCTGCGATTTCGTCGCTTTGGAATTAAGCTCCAGCGTTCGTACGGCCAATGAATAGGCCAAGGGCCCTATGCCGCCCGCCAGAGCCAGGATCGGCATCTGCGTTACCAAAGCAGCGGCGTTGAACAAGCCGACTGCCTCGGGGCCTGACAACGCCTGCAGCAGCCATTTGTCGAGTGACATCAAAACAGTGGCGAGTCCTACGCTGACCGATAGCGGAACTCCGAACCGGAGGACTGAGGCGAATACTTTTCGGTCGAAACGAAATCGGCTGAATCCGAGCTGTCGTTCCGGCACAAGAAGACCAGCGAGAAGATTGCTCGCGGCGAGGGCGAACAAAGTCAAAGACGCGCTACGCCAAGCGAAGGCTGCCGCAGAGACCAGCAGGGTGGTAAGCAGCCCACGACCGACACTCATACGAAAATAATCGATGGCCCGAAGTTCGGCCATCTGGAGCCGTTGCCGCAGCTCGAACCACACCGTTACGGAAGAAGCGAAGAGACTTGCGAGAACCAGCGAAGCATAGTTGCCGAGGCCGCCCAGCATAAGCCCCAGTCCCGCCACTATCACGCATACGCCAAGAAGCGTGATAAAGCACGTCATGATCGTGCCATAGAGTAGCTCCGGACGACTGGCTCCTGCAGCCATCCTCATTAGGCTGAGCCCGAGCCATTCGAAGACGCCAATCGTCAAAAAGAAGATGATCGAAAGGCCTAGCGCGTACAGGCCATATTCTTCCGGTTTCAGCAATCGCGTCAGCAGCGCCGCGACCACCAGCGAAAGGACGCTAGGAATAAGCCGCGCTACTAGAAATACGACGCGGCCCTGCAAGCGAGTTCCTTTCGCGATGGATCCGCGAGCGTCGCGACCCGGCCGCTAGCGTGTGAGAAAGGAGGTCCTATACAACAGACTCACTCGGGCGCAAATGCGGCGGATGTTCAAGAATAGACCGGAATTGAGGACTGCCGTCCGCCAGAATTCCGGCGATATGATCTCTGGTTCGATGTGGACGCACGCTCTCGCGCGTCGCATCCGGCTGGCCGTGTGCGAGACTGCGCCAGCCTCCACCGGCCCGCTTGGCGGTGCAGACGAGATTGTCGAGGTTGACGAAACCATTGTCGGCGGAAGGGCGGAGAACCGCGCGATTCGCGAGCCTGCGCCAAAGAAGGCCGTCGTCACGCTTGTCGAAGGCGGCGGCCGGGCGCGCTGGTCGCCGTGATCGAAGCCGGCGTCTCGTTGCTCGTCGAGGCTCGCCACATCCTCGCTCCAGGCAATAATCCGCAAGAGATCGTCGAATTGGCTGATTTTGCGCCGCGCCACCCCGGTCAAAACTTCGCGGTCGCCGCCGACGGGGCGATGTGAGCGGATTGGGTTCCAACAAGATTTCCGCGGGCCACTGGAGTTCGCCGCCGCGCTCTTGAAACCGCTTTTTCACAAAAGAAGCCTGTTATGAAGAAGACGCCTGCTAATCCGGTAGCGTACAGCAGAACCTGCTCACTGACGCCTTCCAATAGAATCCCGGCGCAACATGAGAAACAGGTTGTCGCCATTGCGCTGTCGTAACGCAGGCATTGCAACGACAACCGAACGGTTCGGGCCCAAAGATAGACGGACCAAACGGCGCCGACCAGGCCACCGCTCAAAAGAATGTCTAGAAGGCCATTGTGCGCCTCCGGCGCGAACCAATTAAGGGCACTCGCAACTTCCCAGGCCGCCGGGTTCAAGGTGGAAAAGAATGCGACATACCCCCATCCCAGCAAGGGCCTCTGATAGATATACGGCATCACATACGCCCAGATGTTCGTGCGACCCGTCAATGTCGGGTCCTTACCCATCAATTCCAGCAAGGAATCCAGGCTGATGGCGGCAACTGGGGCAACGATGAGGAGAAGGGTGATCAAAACGACGCCAAGAATTCTGGCGCCCCCCCCTTTCTGCAGAAGTTGAATTACGGCTCCTATAACGTAGAACAACAAGATAACCAGAGCGGAGGTGGTCGACCTACACTTCAACGCCACGAATGTAAACACTAGGATCATGAATAGGCCCGATAATCGGCCTAGGGTCTGCGCCCGAAGACCATGAAGGCAAGCGAGTGTGCCAACGGCCATGGCTTGTCCGAGGATGCCTTTGTAACTAAAGATGCCTATGAGATCACCAGTTCCACCATCTGCCAAGCTGGGAGAGATAAAAATGAGACTAAGGGAAGCGATAGCTGACAGGAAGCACACCGAGGCAAGGAGACCCATGAAGTCGTCACCATCAAGGTTCTCTGCCGCCCCGATCAGGCCAAGTATAAAGAAAAAGTAAGAAACCCCGGTTCGAGCACTGGCTCCAGGGTCGACCGACCACGCCACAGAGCACAGTAAAAAAATGGCTAGAGATAGAGAAAGAAGAGCGCCTTTGCGGAGGCTAGACCAGCGTCTCGATCCGACAACAAATAGTATAATACTGATGATAATCTGGGATATATTCGTGAGCTGAGTGAATTTATCACCAGGTTTGCCCAACCAATTACCGTACAACATACGATCAATTATACTGAGCCCCTGTATTTGGCACAGCAAAAGCCAGCAAACAGCCCAACGAGGCCATTGGCGTTTGAATAATGTTGCCATTGGAGTTACCACGGGGCAGAATCAAATGGTTGGAACCGGCGCCAGTCGCTGCTCGCGACCGGCGCGATCGGGGAAACTGGCAGAGGAGTGGCCGGGACGGCGAAGGGTAAAAAACGTCCTTGCACGATCCGGTTGAATGGCCGCTCGACACCACTGGCAAAAAACCACGCCGCCGACCACAGCGGAAGACACCCGTAGAACCATGCAGCACAACGGCGTTGTGTTCCTCCAATGGACCGGTTCGGCCAGCACCGAGAACTCGGGTCTTACCACGAAGCCCTGCAATATGTAATCTCAGCGAGCCCCAGGGTTTTCGACTTCGCCGGGGCGCCTTTTTGCCGATGTCGATCCGTCTCGGATATTGGACGAGGCATGCGAGGAGCGCCGGGAACTAAAGACGCCTTCCGTCTGCGCTCTTGGGGGACGACGGTCGCGCAGAGAAGACCGCGCATGCGACCAAGCGGGACCGACTCGACATCCTGAAGCGGCGCGAGGCTTGGTTCGAATGCCAACTCGATCTGGATCCCGAACGCTTAGAGCGATGACGGATCATGTTGCATCGTAAGCGGCGGCGAAGGAGTTTTGGCGCTCGGCGGGGGGGGTTGAAGAGGTCGAGGAGGAGGCCCGTCGCCGCCCAGAGGCCGCGACCGTCCGTTCGGTCGCATTTCACATGAGCGTCTTTGATGTCGTCGCTTTTCGGGGGGGAACACGATATAATTCTTTCGAGGCCGACCGAGATTGAGGAATATCGGTTTGACGGTCCGCAGCGACACCCGTGATCGCTATCCTGACAAAAGGATTCCTATGGATAGTTCGAAGACGAGCCAAGTGTTCTCACTAACCCGTTCATCAATCTATGGATTAGGTCGCCGAGAGAAGAATGACGCCATGCTATCCTCATCCGCATGTATGGAATGCGGGTAACTAGCTCATGAACAACAATATGAAGGTTCACTTCCTTCAAGCATTGCGTGCCGTCGCTGCATCGTTGGTAGTGATAGACCATACTTTGCTTGAATTGAGCGCAAACGCGGCAAGCAATCCTCTGACGCGTATTGCGTATTATTTAGGTATTACTGGCGTTTCTTCGTTTTTTGTCGTATCTGGATTTATCATGGTGTGTGTATCCTGGTATAGCTTCGGAGAGACGGGCGCTGGCATAAACTTTTTCAGGCGGCGTATTATTAGAATTATACCCCTCTACTGGATTGGGACAATTGTTGCACTCGGTTTTCATAAAGTATCGGCAACACACGGGGCACACGACGGCTGGCGAGAATTAGCTTACTCGCTCGCGTTCATCCCGTATCGCGGGAGTGATGGCGCTTGGTCTCCGATATTGCCGCAAGGATGGACTTTGAACTACGAAATGATGTTCTACGTAATTTTCTCGCTGGGACTGTGCATTCCCCGAAGGTTCGGTTTGCCGGCTGTAGGTGCTGCGCTCTTAGCCTTTGTCCTAATTGGAGGTCAATCGCACTCCGCGGTGGTGGTCTATCTGGCCTCGCCCTTCGTGCTTTGCTTTCTGTTAGGGATCGCTCTCGCCATAATTTGGATGCAGTGGGAACTTTCTGAGCCGACGTGGATCGGGAGGTCGGCGCGCCGCTTGGAGCCTATTGGTGACGCATCTTATTCGTTATACTTGGTTCATGGATTTGTTTTGACCATGCTGTTTCGTGTTTGGATATACTTAGTCGGCCCTCCGTCGCTATGGCTAGTGCCTCTTAGTCTTGCTGTTGCGATTCTAGCGGGTTGGGTGACTTACGTGGCCATTGAAAGGCCCCTCCTGGGACTTCTTAGTGGCAAAAACAAACGCCGGGACCAAACGCCTGGCAGAAGACGAGTTCAAGCGGCATCTCCCCTCAACGAGGCGCACGCTCAAAGAGGGGAAATAGAGCCAGACGGCGTGCGAGACGATCTCGGGAGACAAATCGATGGCGCTTGTCCCTGATTGGGCGGAGCTCATGATGGCGCCACAACCTAGCCACCCGCAGGTCGCCCTCGCACAACCCTTGGATGCCGCGCTGAGGGTGACCGCTATTCCTCGGTGCGGCGGGCCGAGGATCGCGGTCACGAGTCGTCAACCTTCGCGACCTCTATTCAAGCCCACCGCCCTTATGAGATCGTCGACGGATCGGGTCGAGACTCCTCGACACAGGCCTCCTAGGATTGGCCTGCCGCTCGCAGGCGTCGTATTACGACTATTTATGGGCTCGACGCGGCTCAGTCTCACGCCAGTCCTTGCGAACTCTCACCCCAAAGGTGTCCAGCGATAGGCACGGCATCGGGAAAAACGCTTGCACTGGATAGGTCGCGGCGATATGGGCTTGCTCACGGTATCCATATGGTTGCCGTGAATCATCCCGATCTGTAATTTTTAGTCCGATTTTCGCCTTGGCCCAGAACGGGAACGGCTCCCATGACCAATGAGCGTTTCGTGAGTCTGGATGCCGGTCGCGGGATCGGCGCGTTCAGCGTGGTCTTGTGGCATTGGTCACATTTTTTCGACGAAGGCGTGCACCCAGCAACGGGCGGGGTGTCCATACGACCGTTCTCCGAGCTCTTCTACTGGCTTTATAGTTATGGGTGGATGGGGGTCGAATTCTTTTTCGCGCTCTCGGGGTTCATTTTCTTCCATTATTACTATGGATTAATACAAGATCGCCGGATAGGGGTTGGGGAATTTTTCAAGCGGAGATTCGCCCGCTTATACCCGCTCCACGGCTTGACCCTGTTGATTGTGATCTTACTGCAGGAGATCTATCGCCAGCGGCATGGCAGCAACTTCGTCTACCCGCCAGGCACCACGTCCGACCTGTTGCAGGCGGTCACACTGACCTCGCACTGGTGGCCAAACCAGGAGTATTTCTTCAACGGGCCAAGTTGGTCAATCTCCGTCGAGTGCTTCCTGTATGCGCTGTTCTTCGCATGCGCTAGATTCGCAGGGGATCGGCGCGTCCCGGTGTTTCTCGCGTTGTCTGTCATCGGCCTGGCGCTTAGCTTCCTTCTCTGGCCGATTGGTCGGGGCATGGTATCATTTTTTACCGGTGCGCTGGTTGGCGTCGGCCTGGGCCTGCTGGTACGGTCCGGGTGGTACCTGCGCGCGCCCGGCCAGGTTCTGCTGACAGCCCTCGCCCTCGGCGCGGTGGTGCTGCTGGGTATCGCGGCGCTGCCTGTGCTGGCCGGTCTGCTCAGCCCGTCGATACCAGCAGCGCCACGGCTCGCCGGGGCCGCCGCCGGCCACCTCGTCGTCTTGGTGGTGTTCCCGTATCTCGTCCTGTTGCTGGGGCTGATCGAGACCATTCGCCCCGTGCGTGCCAGGACGCTGCGCCTCCTCGGCGACTGCTCCTATTCTATCTACCTGCTGCATTTCCCTCTGCAACTATTCACCGTCATCTGTCTTGACGCCGCTGGTGTTGGTCGTGCGGTGTTCGGCCAGCCGTTGACCTTCGTCCTGTGGTGTGCGCTGCTGTTCGGCGTCAGCGCGCTCTCTCACTATGGCTTCGAGAAGCCCGTTCAGCGGCGGATCCGAGCCCTCGGCGGCGTGATCGCTGTCCGCCCGTCGCCCACCGTGTCCTGACGCTGGCCTACTGCTATCTTTTCCCACAGCTTGCCTCGAGAGCCAAGCTTACCGAGGGAAGGATCTCTTAAAGCGGATCCTACCCAAACCCAAGTCTCGGCGGCGGCCAAACGCCGCGGAGACGGCGGATCGTTCAGGTTACATGTCGCAAGGCTTCGTGATTAAGCCTTGGTTCTCTGTCAATGTCTTTCCGTTCCACTGGAGAAACACCACACCTTTCAGCCAGACTGGGAAAAACGGGTCGGTCGCGCATGCGCCAGGCTCCGGATAGCCGCGAAAGCCGGTAGTCGTCTCGTTCGATGTCAAGTCCGCTGCAACGTGGTATCCCTCATTCATGCAAGCTGTTGTGTTCGTATAGCCACTGCAATTCGGCGCCTCCGTGGGAAGGACTTTCGGATCGGCGAAATTAGGGTTTTGATAAGTGTTCGTTCCAAACGGAAAGGAAGTGGTATTACGGACGCCACCCACCCAGACGTCCGTATTGGGATTTCCTGCGGTCGTCGATTTTCCCGGGTTGCTCTGCCAGAAGATGTTCCCCGTCGCGCTAATCAAAGAAAGGGTAGCGCCCTTAGTCACCCAAAATGCCGCCGTATAGACAGGCGCCTTTCCAGCGTTGCCGCTCGTCGCTTCGGTGGATACAACGATATTGTCGAAGACGCTATAGGACGAGCCGTACTCTGAAATCGGCTCGATATTGCCAAGAAGCAGATCGGATGAACTCCCTAGGTGCTTAGGATCCTGCGCGTTTCCATATGAGGTGTTGTTAAAAACGTAGACTTGGGCCCGGTCACCGTTAGACAAGCAATTCGGAAAGACCTCAAATCCCGGGCCGCCATTGTACCACCAGACATTCTGTTCGGCGACGCCTTGATGCGTGAATTTCGCACACGCCCACGAGTCAAAAATAAGTCCTTCGCCATCGGTGTTGCAGCCTGCACCCGACGGGGCATTGATGTTTTTGTACCCGAAGTATCCAGCAACAAACACATGAGTTCCGGCGCTCGTATCAGGGCCGTCAACAGGAATTATGGAGACCCCGCTGCTACAAATGCCATCCGCATGGCTCGACGCGCTGTTAAAGACAATCGCGCCGACAACGGCGGTCTGATCGACGCCCCCGGGAGAAGTCCAGCTCACCGCGGAGATGCCGGCGAGATTGCAGTTGACAGCAATGTCATTGATGAAGGCGATGTGGTGCTGAGTCGTATTCGACTCTGACGTGGCTATGTAGCAGGCGTTACCGCCGTTCGAGTTTTGCGTCGCTGTGAATCCTTCCACAGCCCAGTTCGACTTGTCTACGCGAAACGCCTCGTACGCTCCTCCGTTGACTGAACAGCTGGTCACATAAGGCCCGGCGCAAAGGAGCGTGGCAAAATAAATACCGCCCTTGCCGTCAATTCCCCCACTTGTTGACGGACAATTAGAGACAGTCCCCCAAGTATTTGGGCCAAATTCGGAATATTCAGCTGCGTAACTCCCAGGTGCAGCAATAATTACATCACCACAGACAACGTTGTGACGGGGGCCGGCCCATGCCTTACTTGGAGAAGTACCGGGATTAGCGTCATTCCCCGTCGGGGAAATATAATATATATGAAGCGGAGTGAAGGGCACGGTTTGGGCTTCGGCGAAACTCCCGCCAAAGAGCAAGAGAACCGTTGCGAAGACCAGACGTTGCAGAACGACAAGATCCAGCCACACGGACTTGAGAGTACAGGCCGCAAGTGTTATTTTTTCCCACAGGGTTTGTTTTGTCATTTGGCCCTCGAGTTTGCAAGTCGATGATTTCGCTTGTTTTGACCCAGCGTTGATAAGTAGATAGCTATGACCTCGAAACCGCCAGCTCGGATATGATCGGAGTGCGCCAGTTTTGCGGCGGCGGTACACTCGGAAATCGATTTCACACTTAAGCATCACGCGGTTAGATGGCGCAATTGGAGTCATCGAACGCTCGCGCGTCTTGTGGGCGCCATTCCACTTGACACGCGGCTCGCGGATATACGTATCTTCACTGAGGATCCCGCCCGCCCGTTAGGTTATGCAAATGAATCTTGAAATGCAAGTCTTGAACGTCAAGACACAGCTCGCTCGCCGAAACGTCTTCAAGGCCGGTGTCCGCAGCTGCGCGCGGGACAAGCGTCGCGCCGTCCGCCAGGGAACGGTCGCGTCCGCCTCTCGCCGCTCTTGGATGCCCGCAAGAAGAGGCAGGCCGAGGCGCGATCAGGATTCAGCATAAAAGCGCCATCGTCCGATCGGCCCCCAGCCTGGGCTTACCCGAATGAGCGCCGGAACGGCCTCTTCAGTAAAGGCGAAACTGGACAGATCTTGAGTGATGCCTTCACCCGTCGCTTTTATGAAAGCCTCGCCGAGGGTCCAGTATCTGTAGAATAGCGCCATACGGGCAGTCCAATCCGAGCGGGCAACCAGCGCGGCGCGCGCCTCGGGGCCAAATGCGGTTCTGGCAACCGCCATCATATCGAGCATTCGTCGGCGTCGCTCGACATCAATCCCGACGGCGCATCTGGCGACCGCGATAGCGACGCAGCCGCGGGTGTGGCTTATGCTGAACTGCAATGCCGCGCCTCGGCCTTTGTTATCAAGGTACGGCTTTCCGCTTAAACTCGCGCCAAAGCGTAGCTCATGCGGCGCGCATCGCGTCATCGGTCCTAACAGCGCTCGTAGCCCGGCGTGGGCAGCGGTGAAAGCCCAGCGGTCCGCTTCGAAGTGGAATCCGGCGGCGCGCCCGCGTTCGTCGTCGCTGAGATAATTGAGAAGATTCGGCCCGTATTGAGGATCTGGGGCGCCGAACCAAAGAATGAGTTCATCTTCATTCGGCAGCGTTCGCGCTTCGGTCGCGAGTTCCCGCACAACGTAAACACTTAGCTGCTCGGACGCGGGACGCTCCAGCGCCCAAGCCCACGCAAATTCGGGGGGTGGTGCGGCCACGGTGCGGACGAAGCTATTGATACTCACGCACCCAATCTGAAACGAACATTGAGTATTGGCCAGCCCCGCGCCGCGAGAGGACTGTTAAGCGGGGTTTTGGTCGCTTGACCGCAACAGCGATTCCGGGGCGTCGATCATCGGGCTCGCACTTGATTGTTGGGCGACGCCTTGGGGCGCCGATGGTCTCGGAGCTACGCCTGCGGCGAACCAAGCAGTCTGTCATCTGCTGAAGTTGTAAGCGCGAGGCGGGATCGGGCGCGTTCTCGCAATCGAGCCGAAGGCCGCAAAAGCGCCGGAAGCTTCGGCTGAGGTTTCTTGGAATCTCTTTCGGGCACCTTGTCTTGCAGCCGAAAGGCCTAGAATTCAACGCCTTTTGGGCAATGGCGCCCGCAAAGGAACGGCCGTATCGTTGACAGAACGCTTCTGGAGAAGAGGTTCTGAATTTTCCAACTTTGCTCGAAACTCAGGTGCCGGGAAAGTCGACTCGGCCGGTTTGATCGCCGCTTGTCCGCATTGCCGCGCGATCTGCTGCCGCGACGCCGAGCTGCCATCAATTCAGAGCCACTTAGATGCTCTGACAGAGGGTCTAAGTCGGACTATAACGCGGTTTCACTATTTTGGAGGCAGTAATGCGAAGTGCGTTGGTATGCGGCGCAGGTGGCTTCATCGGAGGTCACTTAGTAAAACGTCTCAAATCTGAGGGATTCTGGGTTCGAGGCGTTGATATGAAAAACCACGAATACGCGGTAAGCGAAGCCGATGATTTTGTCATTGGCGATCTTCGTGATCCATATTTCTGTAGACACGTCATCGACCGTCGATTTGATGAGGTTTATCAGCTGGCGGCCGATATGGGGGGCGCCGGATTCGTGTTCGTGGGCAAAAATGACGCCGATATAATGCACAATTCTGGTATGATAAACCTCAATCTCTTGGATGTGTGCTGCAAGAGGTTAATCCCGAGGGTATTTTACTCGTCATCCGCGTGTATGTATCCGGCCTACAACCAAATGGATCCGGACTCGCCCAACTGCGAAGAAAGCTCCGCCTACCCTGCGGAACCGGATAGCGAATACGGATGGGAAAAGCTGTTCAGCGAGCGGCTCTATCTTGCGTTCGCTCGTTGCCGTGGGATCGAGGTTCGGATTGCTCGCTATCACAATATCTTCGGCCCTGAGGGGACGTGGGACGGCGGTCGGGAAAAGGCGCCAGCTGCGCTCTGCCGTAAGATCGCGATGACGCCAAACGGGCGCACGATCGACATTTGGGGTGATGGCAAGCAGACCCGTTCTTTCCTGTATGTGTCCGAATGCGTCGAGGGTACGGTCCGGCTGATGCGCTCCAGCTTCGAGGGACCGGTCAACATCGGCTCCGACGAGATGGTCACGATCGATCAACTTGCCGACTGTATCATGGTGATCGCTGGCAAGAAGCTGGAGAAACGCCACATTCCGGGGCCCCTTGGCGTCCGGGGTCGCAATTCCGACAATAGACTGATTGAGAAGAAGCTGGGTTGGAGGCCCGAGCAACCTCTCTCCGTCGGTCTGGCCGCGACATACGAGTGGATCGAAAACCAGGTAAGCGCAAGGATCGGAAAGAATGCGTTTCCGCAGGCCGCGGAATGATCGGGACGACGCGGTGTGAAACGAAAACTCCGATCGTACCGTGGTTCAGTCTTATGAGCATCGTCTCGCTCTGCTCGAGAATGAGACGCCGCGGCCTCTTTGCGAGACCTTTGCGGCTCATCCGCGGTGCCCCGACGGACCTTGTCGGTTTTCCGGAGACGCCGCTCGAGCCGGATGAACTCCGCTTTCTCAATCGGATAGTAGGCGTATGGGCGCGGGCGGCGCGGAGATCGATGTAGTGAAGGGACCGCCGGCCACATGGCGACGGAATGCTGGTGCGCAGGCAGCACTAGAGGTCAGACATGTCTGACGTTCTGGAAAGTCCGAGAGCCAGCGTCGACCCGGGCATGCGCCGCTTGATCGAACTCGATCGCAATATCTTCCGTGAGAAATTCAACCGTCGACAGTTTGTCTTCCGGCACCACCTCAGCGATGAGCCGCTGTTCCAGCTGCCGAGGCTCATTGAGCTGGCGCGCAGCACCGCTGCGACGCGTGCCGATGACCTGTACTACGACGCGGGTGTGCAGGACATCGGGCAGCGCTGGGGCACGGCGCCGGCCGCGTTTCCGGTGGACGAGACAATCAACAGAATTGAGCATGCGGGAGCTTGGATCGTCTTGAAGCGCGCGGATAGCGATCCCAGCTATGCGGCGCTGCTGGACCGGTGCATGTCAGACATCCTGGAAGTCAGCGGCCGTGAGCTTGAGCGCAAGATGCGCCGAAAGGAGGTGATCGTATTCATCACTTCCCCCAACCGACTGACTACATATCACATCGATAGCGAGAACAACTTCCTGTTGCAGCTGAGCGGCAAGAAAGAGATCAATCTGTTCCGGCCCGAGGATCGCGAAGTGACGACCGAGCAGGAGATCGAGCGCTTCTATTCGATCGACACTAACGCAGCGACCTATAAGCCGGAGCTACAGCACCGCGCGGAGGTGCTGACGATGGAGCCAGGCATGGGCGTGCACATCCCGGTGAACGCGCCGCATTGGCTGAAAAACGGCGACAACATCTCGATATCTGTCAGCATCAACTACCACGGTTACGACAGCGAGCGGGGGGCGATTTATCGGACCAATCATTACCTTCGCCGGCTCGGCCTCAATCCTACGCCGCCCTTTCGTTCGCCGGCGGTCGACCAGCTGAAACGGCCTGTTGGGGTCGCGCTGGGTCGACTCCACGACCGCTTCCGTTTTCGATTGCGTAAGCCATAGCTTGGGCGAGACTTCGCGACGTTACCGTCACGCGTGAGAAATAGCCGGTCGGCGCCTTCTCCCGACGCGGTCACGACAAGCCGCCGCTACGATCGGGACGCAATTAGCGTGACGATCGAGATACTATCCCGCAGCGCCGTTCGCCCAGACGGGATCAGCGCCAGCACCAGCACCGTGAGTGCGTAAGAGAGGCATAGAAAGAACGCGAGAGCGGGAATACCGTCAAGGGTGATCGCGTGGCGCACGACAACGATCGCGGTGAAGGAGACCGCGCTTGCCAGGACGTGCATCGTCCCGATGTTGCAGAGATCTCGCAGTCGAACCGGCCCCGTTTGCGTCGCCATCCACAATATGACGGGCGACCGCAATAGAACCTGTGAAATGGAATAGGCCGCGGCGACGCCGATCGGTCCCCAGGGCAAGCCGGCGCAGAACGCGAGCGTGCTGATGGCGGCATCGAACCCCCCAAACCAGGCAAAGGCTCTGCCCCGCCCTTGACTGACGAACAGCCAGGTCGTCGCAGCGCTGATCGGCTGTAGCAAGGCCGCGAGACCCATCCACCGGAAGATCGGCGCCGCCCCACCCCATTCTTCCCCAAGCAGGATGGGGACAAAGATGTCGGCCGTGGCGATCGCAACCACGATGCCTGGCTGCGTCACCAGCAGGAGCTGATTGACCGCCCGCAGATAGGCGGAGCGGTAGCGCTGCTCGTCGGTCCGCAGACGGGCCAGCATCGGCAGCATCACACGGCCCAGCGGGACGTTGATCTGAAGCAGTGGGAACATAAGGAGCTTGTACGCGCGATCATATAGGCCAAGCGGGGCATCACCCCAGACGCGGCCGATCAAGACATTGTCGAGGTTGCGCGCAATAAAGGTGAAGACCTTGAAGCTGGTAATTCCGGCTCCAAGGCGGACCATTTGCCCCGCGCCTGACCCCCGCCGCGGCAGGCGGGGCACGAAGCCCGTGCCGATCCACGCGCCGACCACGCTCACTGTCGTGCCGATCGCAGCGGACGCGAACAGCGCCCAATAGGTGTGGAATACAGCGGCCAACAGCACCGCGCCCAAAAACCCAGCAAACACGGTGATTGTATCGAGCGCTGCGAGGAAGCGAAATCGCATGCTCCGGTTGAGGAGAGCCGAGTGTTGTGCCCCGAAGGCCCCAATCGCGGTCACGAGCGCAAATCCCCGGGTAAGAGCTTCAACCCGCTCGTCACCGTAGAACCAGCCAACAATAGGCGCGCCAAATAGCAGTGGAACCGCAAGGCACAGGCCCACAGCGATGTTCAGCCAAAACAGGGCGTCGCTCTGCGCGGACGTGACCTGCGCGCTCTGTACCGTCGCATGACCCAGGCCGAGATCCTGGAAGATCAACGCCAACCCGTAGAGCGGCGCGACCATCGCCAAAAGGCCGAAATCGGCGGGAGACAGCAGTCGGGACAGAACGATCACAGAGCCGAATTGCACGATCACTTTAGCGACCTGCGCCAGGGTCGTGACAAACGCCCCCTTCACTGCGCTGTGTCTGAGGCCGTCGATCGGTCCGTCGAAGGCCGCGTTGCTCATTGTGCGCCGGTCTCTGGTTCAGCCGTCAGCTCAGGAACGAGCTGCCCGCCCGCGCTGGCCCGGAACGATCAAGAACAAAGTAAAATCCGCTGTAAGAATCCAGAGAATGAGAGGCGTGGTCCGGGATCCAACACGCCGATTCGGGCGTTCGCCACTCATCAACCAGACGATAACCGACATTGTTGAACGCGGCGATAAACGACCGCCGTTCGAAGATATGGTATGGGATGAACGACACCCCGACCATGTGCAGCGTCACGGCATTTGTTTGGCCGCCGACGGGCGTTCGGTTGATGAGGAGGTGACGAGGCAAGTTGGGCGCGCGGTGGAGAAATCCATTCCAGTCCTCCAGGACCTGCAGCACGCCAGAGGCAAGCAGAATCTCCGCCTCTCCCAGTCGTGCGTAATCGGTGGTGAACTGGAGATGGACCGCCGCCTCTTGCTCGGCGATCGCGGGTCCCAGCGCGACCACGGCGGGGATATCATTCACCAGCCAGGTCAGATTTTCCGGATAAGTCAGATACTTCCGGAACGCGAGGTACCGGTTTCCGACGTTGCCGCCGAGATCGAACAACAGTCGGGTCGTGGGAAGCAGCCGGGTGAGCCAGAACAGGACCGGATAGTCGCTTGGGAAGAGGATATGCCGCCAACGCGTGTGCCAGGTCGCCGTGGCGTCGCCGTCGTAACCGACCTGCTTCCCGGGAGGCACGTCGGCCGCGGCCTCCGCAAAGTCGCGGTACAAGCCGCGGAACATGCGTTGATGACCGCCGGCCGACTCGAAATAACCTTCGTATGCGGCCCGCAAAACTTTGCTGCCTACCGTCGTTCGCGCGAGCCCGTTGACCCAAGCTCGACCAACGCTTCGCCAAAGACTCCGTCGATGAGTGGATTTTTCAGTCATTGTCGCCGCTAGTCTCTGCTGGGCGATTGATGCCGTTCAACCGTGACCCCGCCGGCGAGCAGGTGTGAAGCAGTCGACTAGTCAGCTTGCGAACCGGGTCTGGGGCCGCTCGATGCAACTTTTGGGCGGCGGCGTTCAGCATCTCGAAGCGTCGGACCTCGCGCGAGAAGCCTGGCTCCAACGGACGAATCTGCTGTGCAAACCGTTCACGCACCCACTCGTACAACTCTGTATCATACTGGTTCATTTGCCTCAAACGATTTCGTGTCGCAGCCGACACCACGTCCTTCGGTCGGCCGCTCGCCGCAGAATCATTTTTTATATTGAAAACAGCCCGGTGCACCGGCCAATTGTACAGGCGCTTAAAAAACCAAACCAAGGCGGAGAACTGCTCCATTGGGGCGGCCACTATGAAGCGTTCCTCGATATTTCGTTTGGCTAACTCGAGGTGGCACCGCTCGACGGGAGCGGCAGAGAGAGCGCGCCCTTGTAAATCCCACCGACAATCCAGGCTGGCGCAACCACTTAAAATTCGCACCTGATGATTGTCTGCATCGATGCCGATGCCACTATCAAGGTATTCCTCTATCGTTCTATCCTTGATGAGTGGGTAGCAGGGAAGGTGAGCCGACGCCCGGTTGTGAAAGAAATGCGAAATCGCGCGATCAACGGGTTCCCGCAGGATTGTAAAGAACCGGACCGGCTTGTCGAACACTGTTGCGATATCCATGGCGACATGTTCATCCACAAAGCACCGTACCGCTCTCTGCTCCTCTGGCGGCAGCCGACTGAATTTCTTGGCGATCTCGCTGGTTGGACGCACGAGCAACGCTGAGGCAGAGCCACGAATCTCTCCACGAAAGTTAGCGCCAGGGAGACAGCGCTCAAAAACTGCTTGGATGGTGGTTCCAGCCGTCTTGGGGATTCGGAGGAAGACCAAAATCTCCGGCGGCGCAAGACCGGGTATGCCTGATTTCCAGGGATCGAGCCTAATCACGTACTGCACACCCCACTTCCGACGAATACCGAATTCCGGGTCAGTGCTGGGTCCCCGCATGCCCAGGCTTAGCCTGTTGGCGTCCAACCCGAGTTCTCGCGGTGTGTTGCCGCCTGAGGCCGGAACAGGCCGCGCATCGCGGCCACTGTCCTGGCGCCCAGCACTTTCGCGCCATTACTCCAAGTTTCGTCACGCGGGGATCTCGGCCTGATTCCAAGACCGCGAAGCCGATGATTTGTCTTATAGACCAACCCCAGCCGCTGCATGGACGCCAGATCGAAGCAACAGCTCATCGCTATCGACACCTGCTCCCCATTGCGCGCCCAATGCGGCGCCATGCACGGGACGTGCGCGCCAAATCCCGCCCGAAGATCGTGGGTCGTCCCTTCGCTCTGCCGGTCGGGCTTGAAGCACGCCGCGCTTTCATCCCCGGCGAAGTAGCGCTCCAGTTCCTTGTCGGTGATCAGCGTGCGGTCGGTCTGGTCATAAACGGCGAAGGCCTTGTCGCCGGCGACCTGCAATAGGTAATTGACGTCCGAGTCCATATGGTAGTTGGTGATCCGATGGGGCGACGCAATCAGGATGTTTGCTCGGCCGACCAGAACATCCTCGGCCATCCTGGGCCCCGCCAGCCGTATGATTGTAGCCAGGAGATCGCGGAAAAACGGGCCTGCGATCGGGTCGTGAACGCCGAACTTCAGTATTACGAGGGAGTCATTCTCCTCGATGTTCTCAATCGTCTTCCGCAAAGACTGACGCCGGTCGGTTCCTTTCTCCCACCGATCGGTTACTTCGGCCGGTCCGTTGGACCAATAGCAGCCGTCGTATTTCTCCAACCGGTCCGCAAGGTCGATCAGGCTCGACAGTTGCAAGAGCGGATGGCCCGACAGGCCATGCCGGAACATGAACGTCGACCGGTTGTAATGCAGCGGGAACTGTCCGTCGGGGTCAGATAGGATTTCTGGCGCCATCACATCCACCTTGAACTCGGAAGATCAATCTTGGGGGCACGCGAAGCCGACCATTGCGAATCAGCTGTCCGCGCCCACTCGGCTGCGAGCGTCATCTCGCGCTCTCCTCGTGCGCGGGACGATCCCATGTCCTCAACCGCACGTCCGGAGGGGGATTGGAAAACAGCGGGGATGCCTCGCCGTCCAGCGTCTGCCCGAAGAAAGCCGCTGAATAATCGGCCGCCGTTCGTATCGCAGCGCCATCAGGCCGTCGCCCTTGCAACAGAGCAAGGCGGCTCAAATAGGCCATGTCGGAAAAATCCAGGTGATCGCTGCCAAGGACGGTGACAAGCACGCCGCCATGCTTCGCAAGCTCGCCGGACATACGTCGATCCGTCGTGTCGTCCAGTATGGCCGGATAACGATGTGCAGGCTTCGGGCTGCTGAGGTCGGCGGGGGTTGCCGCCGGACCGTCGTCGCTGATGAACATGAAGGGCTGTTCGATCCACCCGCCTGGCGCGGCATCGAAAAACCACCCGTCGATGTTGATCACGGCCTTCAGCCTGTCATCTCGCCAACACAACTGCATCGCGATCGCGCCACCCAGGGAGTATCCCACGACGCCAATACGATCGAGGTCGAGCCGGCCACCGAATCGGCCGTTTGGGTCGACGCGGTCCAGCAACTCCAACGCATCAATGACTTGCGAGGCCGCGTTCGCCACTCTCTCGATTTTTTGGTCGGCGACGCGATGAGTGCGTTCGAACGCAGCCTGAGACGAGAAATCCATGTCAGTCGCATCGGTATTGCCGGCCGATCGATTCATGCCTGCACATGCTGGATCATCATACCCAACAGCGGCGACGACGAAGCCACGGCTGGCCAGATCCTGCACGAACGTGGTGTTCTCCGCACGCAAGCCGGCCCAGCCGGGCACTGACAAAAGCACCGGATACCGGACGCGGCGTGACGAGACCGCGGCGTTCAGTGTTGCGCCAGTGCGAACCCACCGCGCAGCCGAGAGTAAAGGGGAGCCCGCCAGATGATACGGCGCGGGTCCGTCGCCGCTCCCGGGCTCCGCCGGATACCAGAGCTGTACCGATAGTGGGCAACCTCCGCGAGCCGACGCGCCGGTCGGATCGACCTCCCACAAGACCGTTCCCACCGGATATGGACCGGCTGGCGGGGACAGATAAGGGACGAGGTGTATTCTCAAGACAATTCCAAAGACGAGCGCCGTAGCGACTGCCACTCCGAGGACCTTCCAGAAGATACGCGCAGTTGCGACGAGCCGCGCCAACCTCGACAAAGATCCTGGCTTCGATTGCTCTCCATAGGAGTAGGGCCTCGGATCCACGCCGATCTCCCGCAGGCTATGATTGTACCGCCATTCCCAAATGGGTTCCCGCCCGGTCGCAGACGGCGTCGCCGAGGTTGGACCGCAGAGCTGCCCGGATGCATTTTGCCATCAGCGAAACTCCGGGTTCGCTGAAGACCGTATAGTGATCCCCGGGAATAAGAATAAGGTCGACGTCGCTCGCCATTCCACCCCAACCCAGCTTCGGATCGAGAAATCGACCGGTCGGCTCACTTGTGCTCCGGAATATCGTCAATCGCCCGGTGATTGGTTGTGGCTCATAGGTCTTCAGCATCTCGGTTGTGTAATCGAGCAGCCAACGGTCATAAACTTGCGCTGCCGCATAGGCGGGTTCGGCATACGCTTCGGCGATCTGGCCGCCGCCGAAGAAAAGTTGAACAGTCCGGCGATCGGCAATGAAGTCCCACAATGACTTTTGCCCGGAACGGACCATCTCCCAGTCCAGCCGGATTAGTCCCCATCGATAACTGTAGTGCGCGAGTTTGGATCGCAGCCAGCCTAACCGTTTATGATAGCCGGGAATCCAGGTGTCCACGAGGAAGACGCGGGATACAACTTCTCCAGCTTCCTCAAGCTGACGGGCTATCTCAAATGACAGCGTGCCGCCGTTGCACCATCCGAGCAGGACGTAGGGGCCACTGGGCTGGATTTCGCGGATCAATTGGAGGTATTGACCGGCGGCCCCCTCGATCGTACCGGGAAGGTTTTCCGTTTGGATCAGAGGATCGAACAGTTGCAGAGCCGCAATCGATTGATCTGCACTAAGGCGTTGTGACAGCGTCAGAAATATGCCGGTGTTGTTGATGGCGAAGATGTTTTGATCCGCGTTGTGCGGTCCCATCCGCACGACCTTGCGGAAGTCGAACTCCCGCGGACGGAGGGAGCGAAGCAAATCCGCGAATGCCCTGAATCCTCGGGATTCGAACAGCGCCGCCAGACCGATCCGACGCCCGGTCACTGCCTCAACACGGGCGAGGAGACGCGCGGCGAGCAAGGAGTGACCCCCCAACTCAAAGAAATCCGCGGACGCGTCGACGGACTCGATCCCCAAGATCTCGCACCAGATTTGTGCGAGGCGGGTCTCGAAATCATCCAGCGGTTGCAAACGCGTGCGTTCCGGCCGCTTTTGGGAAGCTGAAAGGAGCAACGCCTTGCGGTCGACTTTGCCGTTCGGCAGCAAAGGGATGGCGTCAAGAACCACGATATCCTGCGGCCGCATGTAGCCAGGCAGCATCTTAGCGATGTCCGCCCACAGCGCCTCGGCAATCTGTTCGCGATGGGCGGCCATGTCACCATGCAGCTCGACGTAAGCAAAAATGGCGGTTTCGCCCGAAGCATTTTCGCCGGCTACAGCGATTGCACGTCGTACGCCGGTGTGTCGGAACAAGATCGCCTCGATCTCACCAAGTTCGATCCGAAACCCGCGCAGCTTGATCTGCTGATCGCGCCGGCCCAGGTACTGAAATTCGCCGTCCTGCCGCATCCGGACCAAGTCGCCGGTCCGGTACAGCTTCGCGCCCGGCGCTTCACGGAACCAATCGGCCGGGAAGCGCTCACGGGTCAGGGCCGGCATGTCCCAATAGCCAACTGCGGCGCCGTCGCCGCCGATCAGCAATTCACCTATTCCTCCATGTGGAACCAAATCGTCATTCGGGTCAACGACATAGAACTGGGTGTTGGCCATCGGCGGACCAATCAGGATCGGGTCGTCGCCACGCGTAATCTGTCTGGCCGAGGACCAGATAGTAGTCTCCGTCGGTCCGTACATGTTCCATAGCTCAGGGCTACGATCCAAAAGCCGCTCCGCCAGATGGTGGGGCATCGGTTCGCCTCCGCACAGCATCCGCAGTTCCGGGTCGCCGCGCCAGCCGGCCTCAATCAACAACTCCCACGTCGCCGGCGTCGCTTGCAGAACGCGTGCCTGCGCCCGCTTCAGCAGCGACAGCAGCAGGCGCCCGTCTTTTGTTTCCTCCTCGCTGGCGATCACGACTCTTGCGCCGAGCGTGAGCGGAAGGAAAAGTTCTAGCGCGGCGATGTCGAAGCAGATCGTGGTAACCGCAACGATGGTGTCCCGCATCGTGAAGCCGGGGGTCCCGCGAATGGCAAACAGAAAGTTGGTCAACGCGCCGTGCGAAATCTGCACGCCTTTGGGCTGGCCTGTCGAACCCGAGGTAAAAATGACGTAGGCAGTGTCCTTTGCGTGGATGGAAGGCTCCGGTTGGTCGACCATCGTCGCGGAGTTAGAGGCGCCGCCGCTTGCAACGATCGGCACGGCGCGCAGGGCCGGCGGCACGATCTCCGATTGCGCGACGATTGCAGCCAACCCCGATTGTTCGATGATTTGGGTTAGTCGTCCCGGCGGATAAGTCGGATCGAGCGGGACGTAAGCGTTGCCGGTTTTCAGGATTGCCAGAGGAACAATAACCAGGTCAGCGGTTCTGTTGACGAACACCCCTACTCGAGCGCCCGGTCCGAATCCGCGGCTCAACAGTAGCCGGGCGAGAGCGTCAGAGCGTTGATCCACATCGCGATAGGTGAGCGATTGCCCGCCCGCAACAACCGCGATCGCGCCCGGCGTCTCCGCCGCCTGACGCGCGAAGAGCTGCGGTAATGCGAGGTCACGGGGATACGCCGCCGCAGTATCGTTGCACTCGACCACCAGATGGTGACGCTCGCTCTCATCGATGATCGGAATGGTCGCGATCGGGAGCGTCGGGTCGCCGGAAATGGCAGACAATATGTTGACGAAATGCCTCAGCAGCCTCTCGACCGAAGCCGGCAGGTAGAGTCCTTTATTGAATTCACAGGACAGTCGCCAGCCTTCGGGCCGCTCCACCATGAAGAAGTTCAAGTCATGCAGCGCACCGGCCGACCAGGACGGAACGTCCACAAGCCTGAACGTTCCGTAATCAGTGTTTGTGACAAATGATCTTTGGTAGATGAAATTTATCGAGAAGACCGCATTATTGCCCGGGTAGCGCTTCGGCGTCAGGACCTCGATGACTTTCTCGAGCGGCATCGCTTCATGGTCGAGCGCATCGAGAATGATGCCGCGCGCCCGATCCAGCACCTTCGCGAAAGTCGGTTCCCCAGTCAGGTCCGCCCGCAGCACAAGCGTATTGATGAAGAGCCCAACGAGGTTTTCCGTCTCAACCTGATAGCGCCCGGCGACTTGCGTGCCGATCGCGATGTCCGTGGCGCCGGAATAGCGATGTAGCAGCGTGATGAGAGCGGAGTACGCCAGCATGAACAGCGTGCACCCATGCTGGCCCGCGACCAATTGGAGCCTGTCCGTAAGGCTCCGGTCCAAGAGCTGCGATTGAATCGCCGCGGCAGATCCTCGCGCTGATCCCCGTGGGAAATCGGCCGGCAGTTCGAAAAATTCAAGGCCCGTGAGTGCGCTCGACCAATATGCGATCTCCGGAGCAAGACCATCGCCGAGAACGACATCCCTCTGCCAAGCGGCATAGTTGCCGTAGGTGACTGGTAGATGAGGCAGGTCCGGCTGACGCCCCACCTGCAGGGCGGCGCAGATAGAGCCCATTTCGCGCGCCAGCAGGCCGATCGACCAGCCGTCACACACGGTGTGATGTGTGGTGACGAGCACGATGGCGATGTCAGCTCGCACCCGGACATATGTCACGCGGATCAACGGCGCCACGGCCAAATCGAATGGCGTCGTTGCCTCCGCGCGTGCGATACGATCGCACTCTGCGAATGCCTCAGCCTCGGGCCGCGCTGTCAAATCGATGGACGGGACCCGCAGCGAGACCTTGGGCCGCACGACCTGAAACGGCTCGCCATCAATCTCGATGAACGAGGTTCTCAGCGTTTCCTGCCGCTCGACAATCTGAACAAAGGCCCTTTCGATCAGTTCGGCCGGCAAGTCGCCTTCGATACGCCATCGCACCGCGACGTTCAGCGCGGGATTGCGGGGTTCGAGCTTGTCCAGCACCCAAAAGCGCTGCTGCGCCAGGGAGGCGGGGTACTGAACCGCATGCCGCGTTTCGGCCACGGTTGATATATCGGGCTCCTCCGCAACATCGGGGACGTTCAGTCTCGTGAGCGTCCGGGCGGGACTCATGTTGCTGCACGCCCTTTGGCGTCCAGCGGAAACAGGCGCCGCAATGGATTAGGGCGCGATTCCGGAACTGCGGACGGCCTGTCGCCCTCTATCTCCAACTGAGCCGCCAGCGCGGCGACCGTTCGATGATCGAGCAACTGCCGCGCGCTGAGACGGATCCCTTTGCCATTGGCGCGCGCTGCAATCTGGAACAGATGGATCGAATCGGCGCCGAGGGAGAACAGGTCACTGTCGCGGCTGACGTGGTCCACCTTGAGAACCTCCGCCAAGATCGAAGCCAGCGACTCTTCGAGCGGCGTTCTCGGTGCCGCGAATGCGGGCTCGTTTGGCGCGTCCGGCGGGGGCAGCGCGGCGCGATCGAGCTTCCCATTCGGCGTCACCGGCAAGGAGTCGAGCCGCACCCAGACGGATGGGATCATGTACTCTGGCAAGTCTTCGGCGAGTTTCGCGCGCAGCGCCTGATCCGACCCCGCGCCCGCCGAAGCCCCCGCCAGATAGCCCACCAGTATTGACTTGCCTGGGGCATCCTCACGCAGAGCGACCGCGGCCTGTCCGACGCTGCGGGACAGCACTGCCTCGATTTCCTCGATTTCAATGCGAAAGCCGCGTAGCTTGACCTGCGTATCGGCGCGTCCGAGAATCTGGATTTCGCCACCAGGCAGTCGTCGGGCAACATCGCCGGTCCGGTACAGCCGCGGACTCCCATTGAACGGATCGGGAATGAATTTTTGTGCGGTCAATGCATCCTGCCTGAAATACCCTTTGGCGACCCCATCGCCCCCGATGTGTAACTGACCAGGTACGCCGATAGGCGCAGGCTGGTCATAAGGGTCGAGAACGTGCAGTTGCGTATTGGCGATGGGCTGGCCGATCGTGATCGGATCCTTTCCAGCGAGCACTTCGCCGCAGGAAGACCAGACCGTCGTTTCTGTTGGCCCATACATGTTCCACAGGGCGCCGCCCCCTTCGAGGAGTCGGTCAGCCAGGTCGCGCGGCAGCGCCTCGCCGCCGCACAACATCTTGAACCCCGGCCGCGAGCGGAAGCCAGCCTCAAGCATGACCCGCCAGGAAGCGGGCGTGCCTTGCACGATCGTTGCCGCGAAGCGATCGATTGCGGCGAGCAGACGATTGCCGTCCGAGACGTCCTCTCGCCTCGCGATCGCGAGCGTCCCGCCAACGATCAAGGGCGTGAAGAGCTCCAGCGCGGCGATGTCGAAGGCGATCGTTGTAATCGCGAGCAGCGTATCGGTCCGTCCCACGCCGGGCCGGCGTGCGACGCTGTACAGCAGATTGACCAAGGAGCGATGAGCGATCTCCACCCCTTTCGGCGCCCCTGTGGATCCCGATGTGTAGATCAGGTAAGCGGTTGCCTCGGCGTTCGAAACAGCGCCGGGCGGCAACGCCGGCCTGCTCTCGATTACCTGCCGCTCTCGCCTCAGGTGGACAACCGTGAGGTCCGGAGGAAGCGTCAACGCTGCCCAGAGGTCGGTGACCACACCTGAAACGCCGGCGTTGGAGAGAATATTGCGCAGCCGTGCCGGCGGATGGGTGGGATCGAGCGGAACGTAGGCGAGGCCTGCCTTCCATATCGCCAAAAGCGCAACGACCATGTTTGGTGAGCGCTCGACCAGCACGCCGATCCGGCCGCCATCTGATCCGACCCGCGCACGTAGGTGATGCGCCAGCCGATTGGCCCGCTCATCCAGATCGCGGTAGCTCACCGTAGTGCCGTCAAATGCGAGCGCAACGGCGGCGGGATTGGCGCGCGCCTGCTCCTCGATCAGCGCGTGGACGCATTGCTCGCGCGGATAATCGGTGCGAGTGGCGTTGAACCCCTCGACCATTTCTTGCAACACAAGGCGGGGGATGTACTGGATCTCGGTGACGCGTCGATTGGCGTCTGCGATTGTCGACCCCAGCAACGCCTCGTAGCACGCGAGCCACCGCACAATCGTAGCTTGGTCGAAGAGGTCGGTGTTGTAGTCGCAATCGATGCGCAACCCGTCCGGAGACTCGATGACGTTCCAGAAAATATCGTAGTTGACGAGGGCCTTCGCATTTGGCTCGACCTCGATCGCCAGTTCGCCGGTCTCGATTCGGTTCGGCAGCCGCTCGAGGTTGAATTGAAGCTCCGTCAATGGAAGTCGGTTGACCTCGCGCGGCGGCGCGAGTTTCCGCACGATCGTGCCCAGCGTGCAGTCCTGATGCTCGTATGCGTCGAGGACCTGTTGGCCGACAGAGCGCAGATGGTCGACGAACGACGTTTCCGGGGTCCAACCGCCGCGGATAGGCAGGAAATTAACGCAATGGCCGACAAGCACCTTATCCCCGACCAGCGATTGACCTGCGGTCGGGACCGCGACCACAAGTTCCTCCACCCCGGCCAGTCGCCCCATCAGCGCCTCAAAAGCGGCGAGAAGCGTCACGAAGAGCGAGCAGCCTTGTGTGGCGCCGGCTGCCTTCACCGCTCGATAAAGCTCTGCACCGATGCGACGGTTGGCCGTTGCTCCGGCGTAAGTCTTCATCGCCGGCCGCGGCCGGTCGGTCGGCAAGTCGATCGGTCTCGCTGGACTCCCGAACTGGCCTGCCCAGTAGGTCGCAACGGCGGCCTCTTCGTCGGGATAGCTCGCCGACTTCGCACGCGCGTATTCGCTGAACGACAAAACCAGCCCGAGATCGGGTTGCCGCCGTTCGCGCAGGCTTGAGTAAATCTCCGCGAGTTCGGTGACGACAACGTTGATCGACCAGCCGTCGCAAATGATATGATGGGCGGTGAGGACCAGCGCGTGACTCGTCTCGGAGAGCTTGAACAGCCGCGCTCGGATCGGCGGCCCTTCGATCAGGTCGAACGGTGTCGATGCGTCGGCCCGCAAATATGCGTTCACGATGTCGTTGGGCGAGCCCTCTTCCTGGACGGCGTCTGTGATTGGGCAGGGAAAAGACGTATCCGGTGAGATCGTCATTGTCTCACCCGTTGCGCTGAACCGCGCCCTCAATGCGTCGTGGCGCGCCGTGATTTTTTCCATCGCGGTGCGAAGGATTGTGTAGTCGAGATGACCGGTAAGCCGCAGCGTGACAGACTCGTTGAAAGCGCAGGACGCCTGATCCCCGTTCTGCGCGGACAGCCAAATCTCAGTCTGGCTCTCGGTCAACGGCACGACAGGACTCGCGCGATCGGCCGCCGTGTTGGCCAGCAGCGCGACCGACTCAACGCCGAATATCCCGGCTTGAGCCATCTCGTCGAGGCTTTCGTCGAAGGCGGTAGCGATCTGCTCAAGATCTTCAGGCGTATGCGCCGCATTCAGGAACAGCGGGAACCCGTCCTGAACATAGATGCCGCGATCGCGAAGATGATAGAAAAGGAGGCTGGCGAGCGGCCCATCCGCATGCAGGCCGAAATAGAGGAAACTCGAATATCGTTCCGCTTTCGCCTTGAGTCCGTGCCGAGCAAAAACCTCGTTCAGCCTTCCCGCGAGAATGGCAGCGCGCTCCGCGATATGCTGTTGTAGTGTCGGCCCTTGCGCCTTGAGGTGTCGCAGCACTGCACGCGCCCCAGCCAGCGCGAGGGGATGGCGGACGAATGTGCCAGCGAAGAACGTGACGGCGACTTCGGGTGCGGATTCGTCGCCATAGCTCCATGCCCCGCCATCGAGGGCGTCCATGAATTTCGCCTTGCCGGCTAGGATGCCAATCGGCAACCCGCCGCCGATCACCTTGCCATAGGTCGCCAGATCGGCCCGGATTCCCGTCACCGCTTGGATGCCGCCTGGATCCGCCCGGAAGCCGGTGACAATCTCGTCCATTATGAAGGTGACGCCCGCATTTGCAGTAATCTCACGAAGCGAGCGTAGAAACTCGAACGGCTGCAATTCGGGATGGCGGCTCTGCACCGGCTCGACGATGACCGCAGCCACGTCGTTAGCGTTCTGACGGATCCAGTTGAGCGATTCCGGGACACCGTAGTCGAGCACAATTATGTTGTCGACAGCCGACTGCAGAATACCGGCTGCAATCGGCGCTGACCTCGGAGGGCCGCCCGCCCGACGAGCGCTGCGCACGAGAACCTCGTCGAACTGGCCGTGATAGGCGCCGTTGAACATCACAACCTTGTCGCGGCCGGTGACCGCGCGCGCCACGCGAAAGGCGGCCATGACCGCCTCGGAACCGGTGTTGCAAAACGTCATTCGCTCATTGCCGGTCAGCTCGGCGAATAGCGCGGCGACTTCGCCCGCGAGCTCCGCCTGCGGCCCGGTTGCAAAGCCCTTTTCCAATTGCTCTTTGATCGCCTCAACGACGAAATCGGGCGAATGTCCAAACGCCGTCGGTCCGTAGCCGTTGACGAGGTCGATGTACTCGTTGCCGTCAACATCCCAAATGCGCGAGCCGCTCGACCGCTCGCAGATGAGCGGATACACAAGCTCCTTCCATTCTGGCCGGAACCCAGCCGCCGCTCGGGGATCCGCGAGCACGGCCCGCGCCGTGGCGGTGCGCTGCTTCGAACCTCCGGTCTTCGCCGTTAGACGGGCTGTCAGTGCCTCGATGTGCCGCCTCTGCGCCGTTGAGATTTCGCTGTCGCGGCCTCGCGCGTCGGCGCGATAGGTCTGGAACCGCGAGGGCCGCTCAACTTCTGACGTGGCGGCTGGCTGCTCCTTGGACGTCCCCATTGGTTCCGCAACGAGTGCAGGCGCAACTGCGTCAGCGCCTAAGCCAGGGGCCGTACCTGCGCCGCCGGACAGCCCTAGGCCTTTAAGCGTGTCGAGCTGTCGCTCGATCAGCCTCGACATCGCGTCGATCTGTACTTGCATGATCCCGGCGATGCCTGGGTCCGTTCCATCCGGCGGAGATGAAGCCGGCGGAACCGCAACCGTCACAGGCGCGGTTGTCGCGGCAGGCGCCGCGACCGCAGACAGGGCCGCGAGCAGGTGGGGCCTCACCGCGGGCGGCGCCTCGGCGCCAATGAAGCGCCCAAGCGCCGGGATTGTCGACAAATCGCCGAGCAACTGGCGGAAAGCAACTTTCACATTGAGACGGCGCTGAATCTGTTGGGCAACTTGACTGAGCAGGAGTGAGTCGAACCCCAGCTGAAGAAAGGTTGCGGTTGAAGTGGGATCGATCGTTTCGCCCGAGATATTCTGAAGGATTTCGACGATTGCTTCGTGAATTCCGTCCACCGCCATCCCCGTATCCTGCGTCTGCACCAAGTTGGCCGGCGTAAGCTCGGTCGTCTCGGCCTGCGCGATAGCCTGCAGAGCTGACCCAAAAGCGGGCGCCCCGCGCACCGCACTCCTGACAGGCGCATCAATCCAGTGCCGGCGGCGTTCGAACGGATAGGTCGGCAGCGAGACGCGTGAACGTGGCCCGTCTTCTATCCGAGCCCAGTCTGGCGCCACTCCGCCCACCCAGAGTTTCCCGAGCACAGAGAGCATGGTCTCTTCTTCGGTCGGCTGGGCGCCCACCTCAGGCAATGATTCGAAGGTCCGGTCGGCAAGATGGCGCGCTGTCTGCAGCGCTAGGGTCGACAGACCACCGCGAGGGCCAACCTCCAACAAAATCGGTGTGCGTGACGCCGTAAGCGTCTTGATCGCGGCGGCGAACTGAACGGGTTCGCGCGCGTGTCGCGCCCAGTATCCGGGCGACGTCGCCTCTTCGGGACGGATCCAATCTCCCGTCACGCTTGAGACGTAAGGCATCGCGGGCTCGCGCAGTGTGATACTTGCGAAGCGCTCCACGAATATCCCGATCATCGGGTCCATCATCGGTGAATGGAACGCGTGCGATGTGTCCAAAAAGCGGTGGGCAATTCCAAGCGCCTCGAGCTTCCGCGCGGTCGTCTGAAGCGCCTCAATCGGTCCTGCAAGGACGACGTTTGTCGGACCGTTGATCGCCGCGAGTGCGACCCCATCGCCGATCAGTGGCTGAGCCTCTGCTTCCGACATCCGCACGCTCAGCATGCCGCCCGAAGGAAGGTCTTGCATCAGCCGGCCGCGCGCGACAATAAGACGAAGCGCATCCGGCAGTGTGAACACGCCGGCGAGGCAGGCTGCGACGAATTCTCCGACGCTGTGGCCGATATAGGCCTCAGCGTTCACTCCCCAGCTTTGCCAAAGCCGGGCAAGGCTGTAGGACACCGAAAATATGGCCGGTTGCGCGATTTCGGTTCGCGCCAAACGCTCGGGCTGCGATGGCTCGCCCGGGCCGTACAGCGCACGGATCAGGTCAACGTCCTCTGCGGCCAAAACCTCCGCGCATCGGTTAAGTTCGGCGCGGAACGTCGCGAAGCGCCGGTAGAGCCCGTGCGCCATCCCGACATATTGCGCGCCTTGTCCAGGGAACAGAAATGCGACCGATGGCGGAGCGACGGGCGCCTCGCCCAAGCTCACGCGAGGTGAGAGAGGCCCGGACAGCAGGGCCTGGGCGTCGGCATGATCCCGGCAGGCGACGGCGAATCTATGAGGGAAGTGTCGCCGCCCCCGCTGAAGGGTGAGAGCGACGTCGGCGAGGGGCGTGTCAGGGTTTGCCGCCAGAAAGCCTGCTAAGCGCTCCCGCATCTGCTTGATCGCAGACTGCGACCGCGCCGCGAGCACGAGCAATTCCGGCCGCAAGAACGCATTTGCCGCCGCGCGCCGGGGCGGCTCTTCCAATATGACGTGGGCGTTCGTGCCGCCTACACCTAGGGAAGTGACGCCGGCGCGACGCGCTTCCATGGCGTCCGGCCAAGGAGCAAGAGCGGTGTTGACGAAGAATGGCCCGCCTTCGAACGCGATGTGCGGGTTGCGCGCCTCAAAATTCAAACTCGGCACGAACTCGCGGTTGCGGAGCATCAGGGCCGTCTTGATCAGGCCAGCCACGCCTGCAGCGGCATCGAGATGGCCAATATTGCCCTTCACCGACCCGATAGCGCAGTAGGCTTGCGCCTCGCTCGACGTCCGAAATGCCTTGGTGAGCGCCGCGACTTCGATCGGGTCGCCCAGTGGCGTGGCAGTGCCGTGACACTCTACGTAGCCTACGCTGCCCGCGCCGATGCCCGCCTGCGCGAACGCTTGCTCGATCGCTGCGACTTGACCGTCGAGACTGGGGGCGGTGAATCCAACCTTGCGGGAGCCGTCATTGCTCAGGCCGCAACCGAGGATGACCGCATAGACATGGTCGCCGTCGGCGATCGCGTCTTCCAACCGCTTCAGCAGGACCACACCGGCGCCGCTGCCGAAGATCGTCCCGCTGGCGAGCGCGTCGAACGGGCGGCAGTGACCGTCCGCCGACACCATGCCGCCTTCCTGATGCAGATAGCCGCGATGTTGAGGAAACGAGATCGAGGCGCCGCCAGCCAACGCCATGTCCGAGTGATACAGCAGCAGGCTTTGGCAGGCTTGTGCGACCGCGACGAGCGAGGTCGAGCAAGCGGTCTGAATGGTCAGACTCGGGCCCCGGAGATCCAGCTTGTACGACGCGCGGGTGGCGAGGAATTCCCGCCCGGCGCCCACCAGGACCGGGTATTCGCCGACCTGAAACGTCCCAGTGAAGTCATCGATGGCCTGACGGTCGCGGCAGACATTGTTCAAGAAGTACGTGTTCATGCTGCAACCGGCGAATACTCCGATTGCGCCCCGATAAGCCGCGGGGTCGTGCCCGGCGTCCTCCAAGGCCTCCCATGCGCATTCAAGAAAGACGCGGTGCTGCGGATCGGTCAGCGATGCTTCCCGATCGCGCATGTCGAAGAAACCCGCATCGAATTGCTCGACGTCGACGAGCACTGGACGGGCTTTGACGTAACCGGGCGACGCCCGCGTCGCGGGGTCGGCGCCGTCTTCAAGCTGGTCGTCCGTAAAGAAGGTGACGCTCTCGACGCCCTTGCGTAGATTCTCCCAGAATGTCCCAACGTCGGGGGCGCCCGGAAATCGCCCCGACATGCCGATGATGGCAATACGGCCTTCTGTTTCCGTCGCTCCGCTCATGCCGCCCCCGTCCTGCCGGCGGTGAGCTGCGCGCGGCGGAGCGCGGCATAGCGCCCGCGCGCGCGTTCGGCGGTTGAAATGAATGTCATCGGGCCATCGGCACGCCCATCGATCTTTGCAGCCACTGCCTTGATGTTCGGGTGGCCGAACAAATCCACGACAGTCACCACCGGGCCGAAAGCCTCGACCATCTTCGCGTGGATTCGAATTAGGTCTAAAGACGAGGCGCCGAGATCGAAGAAATTGTCCTCGACCGCGATCCCATCCCGCCCAAGAACGTCGGTCACAATATCGCGAAGTCGGCCCTGCGCTGAGCCATCTGACCGCAGCGAGGAAGGCGGAGCCGCGGACGCCGAATCGGGTTTGAATTGAACAAGTTGCCTGCGGTCAACTTTTCCGTTTGGCGACAATGGTAACGATCGCAGGACAGTGATCGAGGCAGGGACCATGAAATCGGGCACTCGCACGCGGAGCGACCGCCGAAGCGCATCGGGATCGACGCCCTCCGGCGTCACAAATGCAGCCACGGAACGCCGGCCTGCGGAATCGACACGCGAGATTACAGCGGCGTCTCGAACGGTCTCCTCAGCTCGAAGATGCGCCTCGATTGCGTCGAGTTCGATCCGGTGCCCGCTAAGCTTTATTTGTCGGTCTACGCGTCCGAGGAATTCGATAGTTCCGTCGGGCCTTTGACGCACGCGATCGCCGGTGCGGTAGAGGCGTGCACCGGGCCGCGCCGCGAAAGGATCCTCAATAAACTTCTCCGCTGTGAGTTCTGGCTGGTTTACATAGCCCAACGCTACGCCGGCGCCGCCGGCATAGAGCTCTCCGTCCTCACCTACCGGGACCGGCCGCCTGCCGGCATCGAGCACGTAGACCGAGGTGCCCTGAATGGCAGATCCGATGGGAATAGGTTTCGAGGGCGGTGTGTCGTGCGGGATGGTGTAGCAGCAGGTAAACGTCGTATTCTCGGTGGGCCCATAGCCGTTGACGATGCGGCAGGACGGGAGCGCCTTTAAAGCCTTCACGACGTGAGCCGGTGACAGCACGTCACCGCCGACAATCAGTTGGCGCAAAGGCTTCAACCCGTCCAGACGACTCTCGACCATGAGGTGAAACAAACCGGCGGTCAGCCACAGCGATGTAACGTCATTGACACGAATCGCTTCGACGATGTCGTCGAGCGACGGGTGCGCCGCCGGCAAAATTACAAGCCTCCCACCGTTGAGAATCGCACCCCAAAGTTCAAACGTTGAGGCGTCGAACGAAAGGGGGGCGAGATGAAGTATCACCTCCTCCGGGCCAAGATTGACGAAATTGCAATTCAAGACGAGGCGGACGATTCCGCGATGGGCGATCATGACTCCCTTGGGACGCCCGGTCGATCCCGAGGTATACATCACGTAAGCAAGATCATCCGCAGATATCGTTGGCTCGGCCCGGATAGTGTCTCCCCAGGTCGCAGCACCGCTCTCCCACGCGGACAAACCAATCAGGCCGTCAGAAAGACTAATGTAGGGGGTCCTTCCGGTCCAGAACTTCGAAATCTCAGCGTTTCCGCACAGCGCTTGATCGACAATAACGAGGCTTAAGCGGCTGTCATTGCAAATGTATTTCAGATGCTCTGGAGGGTAGGATATATCCAAGGGCAGATAAGCGCCGCCGGCTTTCAATATTCCAAGCATCGCGGCAGTCGTTTCAATCGAACGGCGCGCGATCAGACCGACAACCTGGCCTTGGCGGAGTCCAGCGCGGCGCAATTGAGCCCCAATGCGCGTAGAGGCACGATCGAGGTCGGCGTAGGTAGTGCGGACACTGTCGCAGACAAGCGCCGGGGCCTCGGCGAATCGCGCAGCGGCGGCCGCAAAGGCAGAGCAAACGTTGGGGCTGGACACCCCGTCCGCCCCGTTATCCGAAGGAAAGGAAAAAATACCGAACCCCTTTTCCAGAAGTCTTTTGTCAAGAATACGTCCCTTACCTCGGTCGGCGCCATCGCTCGAAAGGCGGTGAATCCTACGTCTTTCGGCCGTCGGAAGAAGCAAGTGGAGCTTCCCTAAATCCCATCCAAGTTGTGCCGCTCTTGACGCGTCCAGCGGCTAGCCATTGCCAAAGTGTCTCCGGTAACGCGGGCGGTCGCCTGCGTTCATGACCTCTCTGTCGGAATCAAAGCTCAGACCGCAGCGGCGGCTAGCCACGTCTTGAACGCCTCGTCCTCACATGGGGGCGTGTGCGTCAAGGGCTATGATTATTGAGACATTGTCGATGTCCTGTTTTCCGGATTGCAGGTGTGAGCCCGGTCAGC
>Ga0302325_10002606_pt1 | contig 43554 bp, 37 predicted proteins | sample Palsa_T0_2_FD_201948 | JGI IMG/M metagenome (GOLD analysis project Ga0302325, IMG submission 201948) | Peat permafrost microbial communities from Stordalen Mire near Abisko, Sweden - Palsa_T0_2 | ecosystem: Environmental > Terrestrial > Soil > Palsa > Peat permafrost | place: Sweden: Abisko... | reverse complement strand
CGCTCGCGCTGGCCGTGTTTCCCTCGTTCGTGGCGGTCTCGCGCGACAACGGCGTCGACCCGCTCCTGATCCTGCTGCTGATACTCGCCTGCGGCGCGGCCCTGAACGCGATCGACAGCGGCCGCTGGCGCTCGCTGTTGTGCTGCGCGGTGCTGATCGGCCTGGCGTTCAACACGAAGACGCTCGCCGCCTATCTGATCGTCCCGGGGGTCGCCCTCGGCTACATCCTGTGCGCGCCCGGCCCGATCGGCCGGCGCGCGGCCAGGCTGCTCGCGGCGGGTGCGGTGATGTTGACGGTGTCGTTCTCGTGGATCGCGTTCGTCGAACTGACTCCCGCCTCACAGCGTCCGTTCGTGGGCAGCTCCACCAACGACACCGAGGTCGGCCTGACGTTCGACTACAACGGCTTCGGACGGGTCGGAGGCGAGATCGGCGGACCGGGACGCACCCCGGTGGCCGAAGGCGGGGGCCTGCACGTCGTGCGGCGCCCCGCCACGCCCGTACCGGTGGCCGCGCACGCACGTGTGTCCCCGCGCCCGGCACCCGAGCGCTCGACCTCGAAGTACCTGCCCAACGGCAGGCTCGGCACTCCCCTGGTGTTCGGCACGGTGACCGGTCTGCTGCGGCTGTTCGAGACGGGTCTCGCCGGCCAGGGCGCGTGGCTGCTGCCGTTCGCGCTGATCGGCCTGCTGGCGCTGGCGCTGCTGACGTTCACGGGCGAGCGGGCGCGGCGCAACCCGCGCCTTGCGACGACGATCGTCTTCGGCGGGTGGCTGCTGGTCGAGGTCGCGGTCCTCAGCTTCTCCAAGGGCATCGTCCACCCCTACTACGTGTCGGCGGTGGGACCGGGCGCGGCGGCGATGATCGGGGGCGGCGCGGTGGCGTTCACGGCGTTCGCGCGCCGGCGCCACTGGAGCCTCGCGCTGCTTCCGTGCGCGGTCCTGGCAAGCGTCGCCGCGCAGCTGGCGATCCTGCACGAACAGCACTACATGGGTTGGTTCGGGCCCGTACTGATCGGTCTCGTCGTGGTCGGAATGGGCACGCTCGCCGTGCGACGGCTGGCGCCGGTGGCGGTGGCGATCACGCTGGGCTCGCTGCTGATCGCCCCCACCGTGTACGCCACCACGACCTGGCTGGCGCCGGTCGAAGGCACGTTTCCCGCAGCCGGCCCACATGAAGCGATCGGCGTGGGCAGGTACGGCGTGGGCTCCGCCGCCCTGCACGTCGATCGTGCGCTGATGCGCTACGTCGAGAGCCACCGTCCGGGCACCCGGTGGGCGGTGCTGACCGTCGCCTCGCCGACCGCCGCATCGCTGATCCTGCTCGGCCTGCACGCCGGATCGGTGGCCGGCTACAGCGGCACCGATCCTGCCCTCGACGGCCCCGGCCTCGCGCGCCTGGTCGCCCGCCACGAAGCGCGCTACGTGGTGCTCGGCGGCGCCTACGCGTCGCGCGGCGGCAACCTCGCGACGAAGGCCGTGCTGCGCTCTTGCCGGTTCGTGCGCCCGAGCCTCTGGCACGGTCCGCCGCCGCAGTCGGTCTACACGCTCGCGCTGTTCGACTGCGCCGGGCGCGAGCGCCAGCTCGCGGGCCTGCTGCCGACGCCGATGGCGCCGCTGTCGCCGATCACGCCCCTCTCGCCGGTGCCGACGAGCAGACCGGAGCTGCCGGCAGAGCCTCCTACCAGAGTAGTATACTTTGCCCATGCCGCGCGGAAGGCCATCACCTAAGCTCGCGATCACGGTTGACCCCGACGTACACGCCAGGGTCATCGCGGCTGCCGCGGACGACGAAATCAGCGTCTCGGCATGGATGACGGAAGCCGCCCGACAGGCCCTGGTGACCGCAGATGGGCTGCGCGCGGTCGCTGAATGGGAGAAGGAGCACGGCAGCTTCACCGAGGTCGAGCTCGACGCCGCCCGCGATCGGGTCGCGGGCGAGCTCGCCACGTCACGTTCGCCTGAGGCGGCATGAGCATCCTCTACGACGCCGGCGTACTCGTCGCAGCCGAACGAGGCGATCGGGAGATATGGGCCGATCACCGAACGCGCTTGGAGATCGGCGTCGTGCCCTGGACAACCTCACCGGTCCTCGCACAGGTCAGCCGCTCGCCCAGGCAGACACAGTTGCGGCGTTTTGTACGCGGCTGCAACGTCGCGGCCTTCGCGCCCGAGCAGGCGCACACGGTCGGGGCGCTTCTCGGCAGGGCCGAAACCGCCGACGTGGTCGATGCGCACGTGATCGTCACAGCCGCTTCGAGGTCTGCGACGGTGCTCACGTCAGACTCCGGCGATCTGCAACGCCTGTCGCTCAGGCTCCCGACACCGGTCGCCGTACGTCCGATCCGATAGTGCCGGCCACGGTCAGGCGGTCTCGACGGAGTCCTCCTCGCTGTAAACTAAACTAAGTCGACTAATTTTATGAGCTTCTCATCGATCTTCTCCTTCCCCAATCCCGTCCCGCGGTCATCGCGTACGGCTTCCTCGCACGGGTGGCCAGCTGCCCGACCGTGAGCCCGCTCGGGCAGCTGGCCACGCGACGGACCACGCCGCGGCTGCGCGTGACTCGCCGCAGCCAAGCGAACCTCTGATGCTCTTCAAGCAGATCACCCACGACGACCTCGGTTGTGCCTCCTATCTGATCGGCGATGAGCGGGCGGGGGTGGCCGCGGTGGTTGACCCGCGCTTCGAGATCGACGAGTACCTCGAGCTGGCCCGGTATCGCGGCGTGAGCATCGAGCACGTGCTGGAGACCCACAACCATGCCGATCACGTATCTGGTCACGGTCGCTTGGTGGCGGCCACCGGCGCTCGCATCCACGTGCACCGCGCGGCTGACGCCAGCTACGCGCACGAGCCGTTCGACGACGGCTGGGAGCTCGCGCTCGGCTCGCTGCTGATCCGCGCCCTGCACACTCCCGGACACCGCCCGGAGCACACCGCGTTCCTGCTGATCGACACCAACCGCGGCCCCGACCCGTGGGCGGTGCTGAGTGGAGACAGCCTGTTCGTCGGAGACGTGGCGCGCACCGACCTGGCGGTCGAGAAGTCGGCCGGCGCCGCGCAGATATTCCGCTCGGTGCACGGCAAGCTGCTGACGCTTCCCGATGACTGCGAGCTGTGGCCGGCCCATCTCGGGGGATCGATGTGCGGAGGACCGGGGATGGACGTGAAGATCTGCTCGACGATCGGCTTCGAGAAGCGACACAACCCGACGCTCGCGATCGACGACGAGGCCGAGTTCGTGGCGCAGTCGGTGGCGAAGCTCGGCCCCCAGCCTCCGAATTTCGAGCGGATCGTCGCGCTCAATCGCGGCGCGCTGTTGACAACCGGCGTCGAGGCGCCCGCACTGTATCCCCATCAGGTGCAGGTCAAACGCGACGAAGGGGCGCTGCTGGTGGACGTCAGGACCGACCTGCAGTTCGACGACGTCCACATCCACGAGTCGATCTGCATCCCGTCCTTTGGCGCGGGCTTCGGCTCCAAGCTCGCGTGGCTGGCCGACCACGAGCGCGAGATCGTGTTCATCGGCCGTGACGATGCGGACGGGCATCGCGCCGCGCAACTGGCGCTGGCGGTGGGCGTGCGCAACATCGCCGGCCTGCTCGCGGGGGGAATGACCAACTGGCGCCAGGAAAGACACCCGGCGGCGCACACCGAGCGCGTGGCGGCCGACGACCTGTTCGGCTGGCTCAGGCAGGAGCCCGAGCTGCAGTTGCTCGACGTCCGCGAGCGCCACGAGTGGGACGCCGGTCACGTCCCGGGGTCGGTGTTCACGCCCTGGCACGACATCAGCGGCATCCCCCAAGGGCTGGACCCCACCCGGCCGATCGCGGTCATCTGCGCGGCCGGCGGGCGAGCGGCGACCGCCGCCAGCCTGCTCGAGCACTACGGGGCGACGGAGGTCATCCATGTGGTCGACGGCGGCGTGCCGCTGCTCGCCGGCCGCGGCCTGGAGCTGGCGGCGAGCGCGAGCGTGTGAGCGGACGGGCGCTCGTTGGGACTTCCGCGCCGGCGCTGATCGAAGTCTGACGCCGCGACGCGTACGCTCACCGATGAGATGTTCCTGCTCCTCATCATCGGAGTGCCTGTTCTCGAGGTGTTCGTGTTCATCGAGGTCGGCCGCGCGATCGGCTGGCTTCTGGCGGTCGTGCTGCTGCTGGCAAGCTCGGTGCTCGGCGTGTGGCTCCTGCGCATCCAGGGGCGCGCGGCGGTCGAGCGCGTGTCGCTGGCGGTGTCCGAGCGTCGCGCACCCGCTCGTGCCGCCATCGACGGTGCGCTCGGATTTCTCGGAGGCGTGCTGCTCGTGGTCCCAGGGTTCGTCACCGATGCCCTCGGCGCGCTGCTCCTGTTTGGACCTACCCGGGCGCTGACGCGCCGTTGGATGTCACGCCATTACGCCGGTCGCGCGGTGAGCTTCCTCGCGACGGCCGGACGCTTCGCCGCACGCGAGCGCGGTGTGCGTCCGGCTGACGTCGAGTCGACGGCGGTCGAGGAGGACCCCGACCAGCTCGGCCGCTGAGCGGCCGGCACTCTGGCGCGCCGAGCTGCGCGCCGCCGCAAGCTACCCCGTCGCGGCGGCGCGTTGGCGCTGATCAGCCCTGCTCGACGATCATGAACTTGTTGCCGTCGAGGTCGCGGAAGAAGAACATCGGCGGTACCGGGTCTCCCATGCGCATCACCGTCTCATCGACGTCGACTCCGCGGGCTCGCAGCTGCTCATGATCGGCGTCTGCGTCGCCGGTCGTGAAGGCCACGCGCGTCTCAATCCCCGTGGGTTCGCCTTCGCGCGGGGCCACCAGGGCGACCGTCGTGGTCGCGCCCGGCGGCGCCACTTCCACCCATCGTTCGTCGTGGCCGAAGGGGATGTCTGCGCGCTTCTCGAAGCCGAGCTTGTCGAGGTAGAACTCGATCGCCCGGTCGCGGTCGCTGACGGGGATCATCACCGTGCTCATGTGGGTGATCTGCGTGCTGGTCTGGGTGTCGGTCATCTGCGGCCTCCTTGTGGTGGATTGCTCGATTCTCCTATCTCAGACCGGTGAGCGCGCGCGAACTCATCGCTCACCGCTCCGCGGCCGTGCGCTTTGCGCACTCGGCGCGCAGCGTTCAGCGCTTGAACTGCCAGAACGCTATCTCGCCGCCCGCGCGCGAGCTCACGACGCTGCGCCAGCCGGCGGGGCCCTCGCGCGGCTCGAGCAAGACGGTAGCGCCGAGCAGGCGGGCGTCGTCGGTGGCGAGAGCTATATCCTCGACCTCCACGTAGGGCAGCCACAGCGAGCGCTCGGTCGCGCACTCCACGATGCCGCCACCGAGCCCGGCGCCGAGCGCAAGCGCGAGGTAGGACCCGTGGCGCGTATCGATCCGCTGCGCCTGCCAGCCGAGTAGCTCAGCGTAGAACGCGCGGGCGCGCGCCTGATCGCCGGTGTGGAGCTCCAGGTGGACCACACGGTTGGTGGCTGCATGCGTCATTTCCCCAGGTGTTGACCGCAGCCAACGCCCGAACTCATCGCTGCGATGAGTTTCCGCCGCGCAAGCGGTCTACCCTGCTCGAGCAATGTCTTCATCCTCGACAGGCAGCATCACAGCGGAGCACGGCCTGATCGAGCGGGCACGCGCCCGCGACGAGAACGCGTTCGCGCGTCTGGTCGACCCCTACCGTCGCGAGCTGCACGCCCACTGCTATCGCATGCTGGGGTCGGTGCACGACGCAGAGGATGCGCTGCAGGAGGCGCTGCTTCGCGCCTGGCGTGGCCTTGCGAAGTTCAAGGAGCGCAGCTCGCTGCGCTCCTGGCTCTACACGATCACGACCAACACCTGCCTGGATCAGATCGCGCGCAGGCCCAAGCGGGTGCTGCCGATCGACTATGGCCCGCCGACCGATCCGCACGTCGGGCCGGGCGAACCGCTCGTCGAGTCGGTGTGGCTCGAGCCCTACCCGGATGAGATCCTCGGCGTCGAGGACGGCTTCGCCGCCCCCGATGCGACATACGAGCGGCGCGAGAGCGTGGAGCTCGCGTTCATCGCCGCCCTCCAGCACCTGCCCGCCACTCAGCGCGCCGTGCTGATTCAGCGGGAGGTGCTGGGCTTTTCCGCCAAAGAGGTCGCGGCGTCGCTGGACACGACCGTCGCGTCGGTCAATAGCGCGCTGCAACGCGCGCGTGCCGCGGTTGAGGAACGCGTTCCCGAGCGCAGCCAGCAGGCCACGCTGCGCGCGCTCGGCGAGGACTCCGTGCGCGAGATCGTCGACCGCTACGTCGACGCGTGGGAGCGCTGTGACATCGACGCGTTCGCGGCGATGCTCGCCGAGGATGCGACCTTCACGATGCCGCCGCTTGCCAGCTGGTATGACGGTCGCGAGGCGATCATCGGCTGGGCCACGCGCTGGCCGCTGTCGGGCGCATGGCGTTGGCGCGCGATCCGCGCCCGCGCCAACGGGCAGCCCGCGCTGGGCTTCTACGCGTACGACCGGGAAAGCGACAGCCACCGCCCGTTTGCGCTGAACGTGCTGAGCTTGCGCGGCGAGCGCGTCAGTGGCGTCAGTGCCTTCATCGCCCGCTCCGCCGCGCCGCGCGAGCGCGAGGTGTTCGAGCGCTATCCCGACGAGCCGCTCGACGCCGGGAAGGTCGACGACGTGTTCGGGCGCTTTGGGCTGCCCGTAGAATTCGACTGACGCGCGTCTACGCACCGCGTTGACGCGAGCGCGGCACCGGTGAGCGCCGGGAAACGCCGCGGCGCGCGATCACGCGGGCGCTTCGGCGGACAGGCCCACGAGCGCGGCGCTGCGCTCCCACAGGCCCTCGGCGAGCGTCTCGTCCTGCGCCTGCGCGCTCGGCGCGAGCACCTTCTCGTCCTGCACGTACTCGCCGGTGAGCGCCGCCGCCTGCTCGGAGACCGCGAGCCACACCAGCGAGCGGGCGCCACGCGCGGGCGAGCGGAACATGGGGCCGCCGAGCGTCGTCAGCACCTTCCAGATCCCGCCCTCGTTCTTGCCGAAGCCGGTGCGAACGACACCGGGGTGAAAGCAGTTGGCGTGCAGATCCGGCGCGCGCTTGGCGAGCTCGCGCGTGAACAGGATGTTGCAGAGCTTGGAGGTGCCGTACACGCGCATCGCCGCGTAGGAGCGCTGTGACTGCAGGTCGTCGAGGTCCAGGCGTCCCGCCTGGTGCGCGTCGGAGGCGGTCGTCACCACGCGTCCGCCCTCCAACCGCTCGCGCAGCAGGTTCGTCAGCAAGAAGGGGGCGAGATGGTTCAGCGCGAAGGTCCGCTCGAAGCCCTCGGACGTTTCCTGACGGGAGGCGAACAGCGCGCCGGCGTTGTTGGCGAGGACGTCGATGCGCTCGTAACGCTCGCGCGCCTCCTGCGCGAGCGCCCTCACGTCGGCCATCAGCATCAGATCAGCGACGTGCTCGTGAACGGGCGCGCTGGCGCCGGCCGCCTTAGCCTCCTGCGCGACGGCCCGCACGCGCTCTGCCTCGCGGCCCACCAGCGCGAGCTCGACGCCCTCACGGGCGAGGTCGATCGCGGCGGCGCGGCCGATGCCGCGCGTGGCCCCTGTGAGCAGGACGAGCACCGTGCGTGGACTCTACCTGCTGGCGAGCGGGACGCTTCGTGCGTCACACTTAGGCGATGCCCGACCTGCGCTACGCCACGCCCTCGGGTGAGCTCGGCGGTTATCTCGCCACGCCAATCGGATCCGGTCCGCACCCCGGTGTGATCGTCATCCAGGACGTGCTCGGGCTATCTGACGACATCCGCGGGCAAGCCGACCGCCTGGCCGCCGCCGGTTACCTCGCGCTCGCCCCCGACCTGTACTCGGGTCGCGGGATCCGCTGCGTGTTGGCGACCATGCAGGCGTCGCGCTCGGGCAGGGGGTCCGCCTATGAGGAGATCGAGGCGGCGCGAAGCATGTTGCTCGCGCGCGAGGACTGCACGGAACGCGTGGGCATCATCGGCTTCTGCATGGGCGGCGGCTTCGCGCTGCTGTGCGCGCCGCGCGGTGGCTTCGCGGCCGCGTCGGTCAACTACGGCGAGGTGCCCGCCGACGCCGCGCAGCGCCTGGAGGGCGCGTGCCCGGTGATCGGCAGCTTCGGGGCGAAGGACTTCGGCCTGCGCGGTCGCGCCGCGAGACTGGAGCAGGCGCTGCAAGCGGTGGATGTCGCGCACGACGTCAAGGAGTACACGCAGGCCGGTCACAGCTTCCTCAACCGCCTGAACGCCGGACCGCTGCTTACGCCGCTACTGCATGTCGCCGGCCTGGGTTATGAACACGTGGCCGCGGAGGACGCCTGGCGGCGGATCCTGGAGTTCTTCGCCGAGCATCTGGACGCCGCCTAGCGGCTGGGCCGATCAGCGACGGTGCACTATTTCTTCGTCGCGAATCATCTCTGAGCCGTATTGCAGTGTGACTGCCCGGCACTCGGGTACAGAGTTGAAGTTCGGACTCGTCGCGTCCAGGAAGGGATAGGTAATCGACGAGGGATCCGCCTGTCCGCTGTCGGGGTGTCCAAACAGATGCCCCACCTCATGCGTCATCGCGTCACAGAACCACTGGAATGACTCGTCGTCCTCGTGCCAGCTTCCCCACAAAGAAGCGTTGATCGTGATTTCGCACTTCTGCACTTCAGTCCACATCTCAACTACGGAATCCTTGGGCTGTGGGCTCGTTATACGTTCGTAGTCGGAGTTTGGGAGTTGACTGGGACTCATCACAATCGCAGGCGTGCCGCACGCCGGTACGCCGTGCCAGTACTCCTCGGCGAGCTTCAACGAAAGCGCCACCGGATTTGTCGTCGGGCGCCCTGTCGGCTTGTGAGCCGCTGCCGACGCGGGCACGAGAAACGTCGCTGCGAGGATGACTGGAAGCAGGAAACGAGCCATGCCTTAGATGGTGCGCCGAGCTGTCCCTCGATTCTTCCTCCGGTGGGGGTGATCTCGGGGGGTGCGGCGGGGGAGGAGAGGGTGAGGCGAAGCTAACCCTGGCGCTGTCTTCTGTCGATGACGAAGGAGGCGCTGGCCCACGCCTGGGCCGCCTATGCCGCCGCATACCCCCATAACCGTAGTCCTGGCCCACTTCGATGATCTCCTTGCGGGAGGACTTCGTGGGCTGATCGAGAGCGATCCAAGTCTCGAGATCGTCGCCGCCGACGTGGAGCACAGGCGAATCCCCGTCGTGTTGAGAGCTCACCGTCCAGACGTGGCGATCCTCGACATCGGCGCGCTGGAGAAGTTGGCTGAGGTCCGGGAGCTCAGCGCCTCCTATCCGGCGACGCGCCTGGTCCTGCTCGGCGACGATCCCGGGACGGTCGAGTGTGCGCAGTTGCTTGCATTTGGAGCGAGCGCCTGCCTCAGCACCTATACCCAGTCGCGCGATGTGATCCACGCGATCCATCTCGCCTCTCGGGGACTCCAGGTGCTCCCGCGGGCTGCGGCGAGCGCAGGTGACGGTCTGGTTGCGGGAGGAGGTCTGCTGACTAGGCGAGAGGCCGAAGTGCTTCCGCTGCTCCAGCGCGGGTACTCGAACGCGCAGATCGCCGTCGCCTTGCAGGTGGGCGTCGAGACGGTCCGCACCCACGCACGCAACATCTACCGCAAGCTCGGCGTCTCCTCTCGCCGCGAGCTCGCCGCGCCGCCTGCGCCCGAATCGAAGCCGGAGCCTGCGTGGCCCGTGCACTCGCCGCGTAGTCGGATCGCCACGCCGGCGGGACGTACTCGCCGCGGACACGGCACGCTACGTGGCTGACGCTCATCCACGTCGAGCGGCCGCCCGCCCTGAACGCGTTGACTCAGAGCGTGTCCGACATGTGTCCACTCGCTCGGGACGTTTCTAACGCCCAAGCGGTTAGCTGTCGGTTTACATAACAGGTCGAAGAGACCGGGGAGCGATTCCCCTTCTATCGCGGTGCTTTGACGCCGTAGTCAGGAGACGCCTATGAACCGTGGCGTCCCACAGAAGCACGAGTCGCGTCCGAGCGACTCCCTCGCAGTAAGCCGTCGCTCCGCCCTTCGGGCCGGCCGCAGGACGGTTCGCATAGGACTCGTCTTGCTCGGATCGCTATCGAGCCTCGTCTTCGCGAGCAGCGCCCTGGGTGCCACCGCCACGGTGGGTCTGGGACAAGCGGCCAGCTTCTCGGTGCTGGCAGGCTCGACCGTCACCAACACCGGTCCGACGACGATGTTCGGCGACCTGGGCCTGGCTCCCGGCTCGTCGGTGACCGGCGCTCCGCACGTACTCGGCCAGACTCATGTCGACGATGCGGTGGCAACCGAAGCCAAGAACGCCCTGACGACCGCCTACAACGAAGCTGCCTCTCGTCCCACCAATGGTTCGGCGGGGACCCAGCTCGCAGGTCAGATGTTCTCGCCAGGCGTATACAACGCCAGCGAATCGCTGCTGCTGTCATCGGGGACCGTCACCCTCAACGCCGAAGGCAACCCCAACGCGGTGTTCATCTTCCAGATCGGCTCGACGCTCATCACCGGCTCGAACACCGCCGTCTCGCTCGTGGGCGGCGCGCAGGCATGCAACGTCTTTTGGGAGGTCGGCTCCTCGGCGACGCTGGGCAGCGGTACGCACTTCGTCGGCACAATCATGGCCGCCGCCTCGATCACCGCCAATACGGCTGCGACGATCCACGGCCGGCTGCTCGCGCAGACCGGTGCGGTGACGCTCGAAGAAAACACCATCACCACGTCCACGTGCGCCTCCAGCGCCAGCGGGAGCGGTGGCGGAACGGAAACGACGACCCCGGAAGAAACGACAGCGCTCGAAGCAACTAGCGGCGGCGGTGCAACGACTCCGACCACCGGCGGAGGAACAACCACGACCACCGGCGCGGCGGGTACAACCGCTTCCGGGACGACGACGGGCGCTGGAGCAGCCGCGCCGAGCCCGGTCGCCAGCACCACCAGCCCCGGACACCATAAGCGTCACGCACACCATCGCGCGCGCAAAGCATCCAAGCTGCGCTCACGCGCGCGGCCGGCGCTACCGCATCGGAGGGGCTCATTCACCGGCTGAGTCTCGGGCTTGCCACGGCGTGCCTGCTGGGCCTTACGGCCGGCTCGGCGGCCGCCGCCGGTGTCCCGGCTCACGCGCAAGCGACGCAGGAGCTGGCGCTCCTGCTCACTGCGCACGCCGCACTCCGCACGCCCAACGCCGGCGCCCCGCAGGTCGCGCTGGTGGCCGCCCGCAGACCGATCACCGGCGAGCAGACCACCCTGCCTGTGATCGGACACTCGACCGGCCCTGACGCGGTGCGTTGGTTGGAGGTGATGCTCCCCGGTCGCCCTGACGGCTCGACCGGCTGGATCGCCCAGACCGGCACCCGCGAGCACGTGACAGGCTGGCGCATCCTCGTCGACCTGACCGCCCGCCGCGTGAGGGTCTACCGCGACGGGCTCACGCTCAGAACCTTCCAAGCCGTGGTCGGCAAGCCCTCCACACCCACGCCCACTGGCCAGTTCTTCGTCGAGGAGACGGTGCAGATGGAACCCGGCCAAGCCGGCGGGCCGTTCGCGCTGGCCCTTAGCGCACGCTCGAACGTGCTGCAGGAATTCGAAGGCGGTCCCGGTCAGATCGCGATACACGGACGCAACGACCTTGGAGGCACGCTCGGCGCCGCCGAATCACACGGCTGCATCCGGCTGGCCACCGCGAGCATCGACTGGCTAGCCGCCCGAATCGGCCCGGGCACTCCGGTGAAGATCTACGCGGGCTGACGCAGCGCGCTCCACAGCGATCCCACACGATCATTAAATCCACGAGACTGTCGTGGCGATGGCGAGCGTCCGCGAGGTCACCTACGAGCTGCTGCGAGGGCACGGCATGAACACCGTCTTCGGCAACCCCGGGTCGACCGAGTTGCCGATGCTGGCGGACTTCCCCGAGGACTTCACCTACATCCTCGGGCTGCAGGAGCTCGTCGTCGTCGGCATGGCCGACGGCTTCGCCCAGGCCAGCGGCCGTCCGACCCACGTCAACCTGCACACCGCCCCCGGCGTCGGCAACGCCGTCGGCGGGATCTTCAACGCGCAGGCCAACCGCTCGCCGCTATTGATCACCGCCGGTCAGCAGGTACGCGCGCACATCGCCATCGAGGCCAATCTCGTCAACCGCGAAGCGATCCTCGGCCCGCGCCCGTACGTCAAGTGGAGCCACGAGCCGGCGCGCGCGCAGGATGTCCCGCATGCGATCGCGCGGGCGATCCACCACACGATGCTGGCGCCGCGGGGGCCCGCGTTCGTGTCGATCCCGATGGACGACTGGGGCGTCGAGGTCGACGAGGACGCCGCGCGCCAACTGCTCGCGCGCACCGTCACCGGCGGCGGCGCGCCCGACCGGCAGGCGCTCGAGCAGCTTGCGCGCAGGCTGGAGGATGCCCGCAATCCCGTGCTCGTCGCCGGGCCCGACATCGACGCCAGCGGAGGTTGGGAGGCCGCCGTCGCGCTCGTCGAGAAGCAGCGTCTGCCCGTGTACGCGACGCCCGCCACAGGCGGCGGGCGCGTCGGCTTCCCCGAGGACCACCCGCACTTCCTCGGCATCCTCCCTCCCGCCATCGGCCCGCTCGGCGAGGCGCTCGCCGGCCACGACCTCGTGCTCGTCGTCGGCTCCTCCGTGTTCCCCTACTACCCGTACATACCAGGCCCGCTGCTACCGGCCGACACCGCGCTCGTGCACCTCACCTGCGATCCCGCCGAGGCCGCGCGTGCGCCGATGGGAGCTGCGATCGTCGGCGATGTCGCGCTCGCGCTCGCCCAACTCGTGCAGTTGCTCGGGCCATCCGCCAGGCAGCCGCCGCAGCCGCGCCCCGCGCCAGGCGAGCCCGCGCCGGGCGACCCACTCAGCGGCTCCGCGGCCATGGCCGCGCTCGCCGACTGCTGGCCCGGAGACGCGATCGCGGTGCTGGAGTCGCCCTCCAGTACGCTGGCACTGCGCAATCGGTTGCGACTCTCCCATCCGGGTAGCTATTACTTCTCCTCCAGCGGCGGCCTCGGCTTCGGCATCGCCGCCGCCGTCGGCGTGCAGCTCGCCCAGCCCGAGCGCCCGGTCGTGTGCGTGCTCGGCGAGGGCTCCGCGCAGTACGGCATCACGGCGCTGTGGAGCGCCGCCGCATACAAGGTGCCAGTCACGTTCCTCGTGCTGCGAAACGACGAGTACATGATCCTCAAGTGGTTCGCGCAGCTCGAGCAGGCCCAAGGCGTCCCCGGCCTCGAGCTCCCCGGTCTCGACGTCGCGGCCGTCGCGCGCGCCTACGGCGTGCCCTCGCGCGAGGTCACCGGGCGCGAGGAGCTGACCGCCGCGCTGCGAGAGGACATCGCCGCGCAGGACGGGCCTCGCCTCGTGCAGGTGCCCGTCGCCGGCAGCATGTGGCTGGAGTGAGACCACGCTGTGGGGCGCGACACCCACAGCCGGGCGCCCGCCACCGATGAGTCCGGCGCCCGTCACCGGTCTCACTCAGCGACCGGCCCGCAACCGATGAAGGAGCCCGAAAGATGAGCGATGTAGTCGTCTCGCAGTTCATAACGCTGGATGGCGTGATCGAGAGCCCCGGTCCCGAGCCGGGCTTCGAGCACGCGGGCTGGGCGTTCCAGTTCGAGCGCGGCCCCGAGGTCAACCGCTTCAAGTTCACGGAGCTGATGAGCTCTGGTGCGCTGCTCCTCGGTCGCGTCACCTACGAGGGCTTCGCGCAGGCGTGGCCGACGATGGAGGGCACCGGCGAGTTCGGCGAGAAGATGAACAGCATGCCCAAGTACGTCGTCTCGAGCACGCTCGAGCGGGCCGAGTGGAGCAACTCCACGATCGTCTCCGGCGATCTCGGCGACGCCGTGCGCCAGCTCAAGCAGACGGTCGAGGGCGACATCCTCGTCAACGGCAGCGCACAGCTTGTGCAGGGCCTCCTCCGTGAGGACCTGATCGATGAGCTCCGGCTGATGGTCTTCCCGATCGTGCTCGGCTCCGGCAAGCGCCTGTTCGGCGAGTGCAGCGAGCCGCGCACGATGCGGGTGAGCGAGGTGACGCGGGCCGGCGACACCGTCGTCGCGATCTACCGGCGCGCGCGCGTGCAGTAGGCCGTGGGCGTATGCATAATGCGAGGCGGACGGAGCAACCGATGCCACTGAGCACGAGCAAGAGCCCTCACAGCGTTCGCGCGACCGCCGACCGGATCATTGCCGAGCTGGACAGCAGGGGCATTGAGCTGTTCGCGCGGGTGGATCACGGCGGCGGAGCACACGCGGCCGGTCTCGAGCTTGCGGACGAGGAACTGCTGATCTTCGGCGACCCGCGGGCCGGTACGCCGCTGATGCATACCGACGCGCGGGTCGGCTATGAGCTGCCGCTGCGGCTGCTCGTGTGGAGCTCACACGGCGAGACCGTCGTCGGGTTTCGGCCCCCTGCCGAGCTTGCCGGCGACTACGACCTCGCAGATCACGCCGCCGTGCTCGAACGCATGGGCGGCCTGCTCGAGCAGCTCGTCGCGGAGGGCGTCGCACCCGCTTGATCGCCGGCGGCGTCTGTGAGCTGCGCTCTACCGCGATCTACGAACGAGTCACACCGTGATCCGCACGGTTCCGCGGCCGATGACCTCCACCTCTCCACCCGGTTCGCAACAAGAGATCGCGAGCGTCTCGCGCGCAACCGAGCGGCGCAGCATCGCGAACGCAACCACGCCGACGGCCGCAGGCACAACCAGCGCGATCGCCCGGTAGCCGAGGACGGCCGCGGTGGCGGCGCCGACCGGCACGTGGTAAAGGACGAGCATCCCCACCAGCCCCAGTTCCACGCCGCCGAGTCCGCCCGGCAGCGGTATCAGGCCTCCGAGCTCGCCGATCAGATAGCCGATCCACACGATCGCCAGCGTGGGCGCCGAGCCGAACGCGTGAAAGGTGGCCCACAGCACCATCACGTCGAAAACCAAGTAGCCGACGAGCCCGATCAGCAGCCACGGGTTGCCTTCTCTCAGCAGGCTCAGCGCCTCCACGACGCCGTCTGACAGGGCTCGCAGGATTTTCGCGGCCCGCGAGCTCCGGCCCCTGCGTGCTGCCAGGCGCTGCTCGGCGGCTGCCGCCAAACGCCCGCCGGTGATCGTCACGACGATCGCCGCGGCTGCGATCAGTGCCGGTAGTAGCGTCAGCGCGAGCCCCGCGTGGCCTGGGAACGCGCCAACCGCCAGGCCGAGGCCGATGATGATCACGCCGAGCACGTTCGGCAGGCTCGTCAGAAGGAAGAACGCAACGCTGCGCCGGGCGATCTTCGCGCCATCCATGCCACCACGTTGCAAAGCCCACGCGCCGAGCGCCAGCCCTCCGGCTCCGCCGACCGGGATCACCGCGTTGGCGCCCAGCTCCGCCAGGCCTATCTCCGCGCTGGTCCGCCAGCGCATCCGCGGGCAGAACACGCCGCGAAAGACCGCCACGTAGGAGAAGCCCGAGAGAAGCTTCAGGGCCGCTCCCAGCGCCAGCCACCAGGCGTCGCCGTGGGCGAAGCGCGTGCGCAGGCTCGCAAGACCCGGGACCAGCGTGATCGCCGCCACCGCCACGATCACAACCGCGCCGAGGATCAGCACCCGCCTGCGCACACGGGAACCCCCAACCTCGGGCGGCGGCTCGAAATCCTCTCTCCGCACGGAGCTCGTCGGGTGGGCGCTGGGCGCGGGCGCGTAGCGCGCTCGTGCGGCCTGCACCTGTTCGTCGCTCGCCGAGCCGCCCATGACTTGCCAGGCTAGCGCGAGGCTGTCGTCTAGCCGCTGGCTTCGCCTTGGGTCCTGAAGATCATCTGCGAGATGCAGGGCGAGCGCCGGCAGGGTGAGCTGGCGGGCGACGCGGCGTCCGACGCGAGGAAGCTCACGGTCACACTGCCGGGACCCGGTATTTCGAGTTCGTCGACGGCGGCGTAGGAGGCCGTCAGGGTGGTTGCCTGCGCCGTGCTGGACACGACGTGGTTTTCAAACGTCAGGTCGTGGCTGATGGCGGAGTTCGCGAAGAACTGCGATTTCAGCGTGCCGACCACGCTTTCCAGCCCCGTCACGCTCTGGCTGCCCGCCGTGCCCGGGTAGGTCATCGTCACGCTGTGGGCCATGATCGTATCGAGCCCGGACGGATTTCCTTCGTCCCAAATCGTTTCGAACCGTTCGAGCAGTCGCGTCGCCGATGCTTCGCTGACGATTTGCGCAGACCGCGGCGCCGGGTGGGGTTTCTTCTTGGTGCCACCGCCGGACAGCGCGACCACCGCGACCACCGCGATCACCGCGACCACCACCGCGGCGGCGACGCCGATCAAAGCCTTGCGGGGTGGCCGATCGCGCCGGGGTTCGGCCTGTGCCTGCTCGTCGACCGGCGGGGGCTCGCTCTCCTCGCTGGCCTCCCGCCCGGCCTGCTTGGGGACGTGCTCGCTGACGACCGTCTGATCGAGGGCGGTACGGTCGTGGGGACCGGCCACCGGCACCACCTGCCTGAGCACGGTGCGCCCAGGGTCTGCCGAGGCCGCGCCGGCCTGGGGCTCGCCGTCCGGCGCGTCGGCCTGGGGCTCGCCGTCCGGCTCCAGCGCGCGGGCAGCGCCCAGCGCGATCACCGACTTCGGGTCGTCGAGATAGTCAGGCGGCTGGCCGAAGCGGCGCTCGATCAGCCGCGAGACGAGCGGTATGCGGCTCGAACCGCCGGCCAGGTAGATCGCCGCCAGCTTCGACGGGTCCAGGCCGGCCGCGACGATCGTGCGCTCGAGCTCGGTCACCGTGCTTTCGATGTCGGCGGTGATCAATCCCTGCAGCTCCTCCGCGGTGACCTGGATGTAAGCGTCCACGGGCGCCGCGACGTACACGTCGTAGTCGGGGCTCTTTGAGAGTGTCTCCTTCGCCTTCTGGGCCTCGCGCAGCAACTGCAGGTTCGTCCGGCGCCAGATGTCCTCCTCGGATGTGCGCAGAGCGCTCCACTGCTCGGGGTCGAGCTGTGCCCCGAGATGTCTGTACAGGTGGTTGTCGAAGTCCTCGCCACCGAGGTCCTCGCGCCCGCCGGGGACGCCCACGACTTCAAAGCCGCCATCCTCGGTGCGCTTCAGCACAGCGGTGTCGAACGTGCCGCCGCCGAGGTCGTAGACGGCAACGTGCTGTCCGGGCGCCAGGCGCTCGCTCGCGAAGTGGGTCGCCGCGGCGACCGGCTCGGGGATGAATCGAGGAGAGCCCAGGCCCGCGATCTGCGCGGCCCTCTCGAGCTTCGACAGGCGCTCGGCGCCCCAGCGGGCGGGGTATGTGAGTCGCACCTCGCTCGGGGACTCGCCGCCCCGGCGCCGGATCGCCTCCGCCGCCGCCGTGCGGAGAATCGCCGCGACCGCGTCGGTCACGCGCACTTGCTTGTCGCCAAGCAGCATCAGCTCGTCTCCGAGCCTGCGCTTGGGCGTGCGCTCGAGCGCCCATGGAGCGCGACTGGCGAGGTTTTCGGCCTCCGTTCCGATCATCAGCCGGCCGGTCTGGCCACCGCTTCCCTCGCGCCAGAAGACCATCGAGGGCATCCGCGCGGCGCCGTCGATCTCCACCAGCTCGACGCGATCGCCGACGCGCATCGCGACGGACGTCGAGGTCGTGCCGAAGTCGATGGCGAGAATCCAGGGCACGCCTACCCGCTCCCGGGCGGCACCTTCTCTGGCTCGTGTGTTCGCTGCTCGGCGCCGCCGCTCATCGTCGACCCCGAACTGTACCTGCTCAGGCAGTCTGAGAGCTGCCCCCCGCGCCGCCGGTCAACCGGAGGCGATCATCTCGTAGGAGCGCGCCACGACGCTCGCCACGCGTCGCCCGTCAGGACTCGCGATCGGCCCGTTCTCGAACGTCTTCCATGCGCGCACGCGACCCCGCGCGGTCTTCGACCGTTCATCCGGCGGGGCGTCCTCGCCCAGCCCGAGCCGCTCGGCGAGGGTGCTTCCCGTCACGAGACGGTCGAGCTCATCGAGCAGCTCCGGCGGAAGTTCGGCGTTTCCCTCGACCGCTTTCTGGAAGGCGCGAATCAGGTCGAGCACGTGCATGCCGGGCGCCAGTCGCAGCGCTTCGACGCGATCGAGCAGGAAGCCCAGCCGGTGGTCTGTGAAGGCGAGCTGCTCCAGGCGATTGAGCGCGTGGTCCGCCTTCAACGCGTCGGCCCGCTGGCGGAAGCCGGCGATCTCGGCGATCACGCTGTCGATCCCCGACATCTCCCGCAGCCAGCGCACCACCGCAACTGCGCCGCGCTGGCCGGAGTCGTCGAGCTCGACGGTCCTTCTAACTCCGAACTGGCCGAGCATGTCGAGTAGGCGGGCGCGGTCATCGACGCTGACGGGGGTGGCGAGCTCGAGGAAGCGCGCGCGCGAGCTCAGCAGATCCCGACGTCGCTCGCCGTCCATCAGCGCCAGGTCTCGTATCCGCGCCGCATCGCGTTCGGTGAATCGGCCGGTGTTGGCCGTCTCGGCGAGCAGCCCCGAGAACGGCACGACCGTAGCGACGAGCGCTCCCAGCTCGGCGTCGATCAGCGCGGCCCGCCTCTCGGCGAGGAGCCAGGGCTCTGCGTCCTCGGCGATGTCCGCGTGGGTGAGCACGACGCTCGCGTTGGCGGCGGAGGCGTGCGCCGCCGTGAGGCCGGCCCGCAGCCAAGCAAGCTGGCCCTCGAGATCGGGCTCGTCGGCACGGACGAGGAAGATCAGCGCGTCGGCAGCCTCGACTGCTGAGCTCCACAGCTCCGGTGTCGAGGCCAGCTCTGCGCGAACCGGCACCGCCGTGAGGATGATCTCGCGCAGCGCCGGCGCAGGCAGCTCGACCTCCAGCGCGGCGGTCTCGCCCAGCGGGGCCGACAGGGTCTCCGGCAGGCGCCCGTCGGCGTCGACGGTGACGCGAGAGCGCCTGCCGTCGGGCGAAACCAGCTCCGCGCCCTCGCGTTCGCCGTAGCGCAGGCGTGTGACCAGCTTGTCGGTGGCCCCGCTGCGCATCAGCCGGCGCGCGATCAGCGCGTTGATCAGCGTCGAGGATCCGGCCCCGGGCGCCCCGATCACGGCTAGATGAAGGGGCTCATGTAGCTGTGCGAGCTGTGCGTCCACGACGAGCCGCAGCTCGTCGCTTTCGAGCCAGTCGAGCACCGTGCGGCATAGCTCGTCGACCTGGTCGGTCAGCCCCGAGCTGAGAGCCTCGCCGACGAGCGGCGGGCGAACGACGGTCGAGCGCCGCCTGATCGTCATGATCGAGTCCGTGGTGGACTCGTGCCGGCCTGCTTTGCCGAGCTCGAGCGCCGCGCGCGCCGCGCGCGCCATCGCACCGGCGGAGGCGAACCGGGCTTGCGGATCCGCCGCGACGGCGCGCTCGACCACGTCGGCGAGCGGCGATGGGACATCCTCGACGCGGGAGAGATCGAGTCGATCGATTCCGCCCAGCAGGTCCCACAGCACGCAACCGAGCGAGTACACGTCCACACGCGGGTCGAAGCCGGCGCTGGGATCCTCGCGCTCGGGAGCGATGTAGCCGGTGGTGCCGAGCAGCGGTTGCGAGGCGGTCGATTCGGCCTGAACCTCGGCCGCGGCCGCCGCCAGTCCGAAATCGGTCAGGTACATGTGGCCGGTGGCGTCGTCGACGAGGACGTTGCTCGGCTTGACATCGCAGTGCAGCAGACCCCGCTCGTGCGCGGCGTCGAGTGCCGCGGCGATCCCCTCGATGACCTCGACGGCGCGAGCCGGGCCCAGCGGGCGCTCCGACATCAGCAGCTCGCGCAGGTCGCGTCCTTCGACGAAGCGCATGACTATGTACAGCAGGCCGTCGGCCTCTCCGGCCCAATGGATCGGGATCACATTCGGATGGTCGATCGACGCCGCGACTTCCATCTCGCGCTCGAAGCTCTCGCGGAAGACCGGGTCGGCGGCGAGCTCGTCGCTCATCACCTTCAGTGCCACGGTGCGTCCGAGGCGTACCTGCCGAGCGCGATACACCACCCCCATGCCTCCGCGTCCGGCGATCTCTTCGATCTGACAGTCGGCAAAGCGCGTGCCGATCACGATGCTGCTCCTGCGCCGAGCCTGCGGGCCCGGGCCACGGCTGGCCGCCACCGCGGCCCTGCCGAGCTCGCCGGCGCTGCCGAAGCGCGCGGCCGGATCCGCCGCCATCGCCTGCGCGACGACGGCGTCGAAGCTCTTGGGGATCTCGACGGCCGCGCTCGGCGAGGGCGGCGGCTCGTTGAATTTCGCGAACATCCTCACCGCGCTGTTGCCGCGCGGATACGGGACGCTGCCCGTGAGCGACTCGAATAGCACGCATCCGAGTGCGTAGGTGTCCGCGGCCGGGGTGACCAGCTCGGCGCGCGCCTGCTCGGGCGGCATGTAGTCGACGGTCCCTTCGACGAGCCCGGCGCTCGTCAGTCCCGTCGGCGTGGCCTCGCGTCGCGCGAGACCGAAGTCCGTGAGATAGGCGTGGTGGGAGCCGCTCTTGACGGTCAACAGCACGTTCGCGGGCTTGACATCGCGGTGCACGAGCCCCTCGGCGTGCGCCGCGTCCAGCGCCGAGGCGATCTGGTCGATCAGGTCCGCCGCCAGAGCCGGCTCCAGGCGCCCGCGCTGGCGGATCAGCTGGGACATGTCGGTCCCCTCGACGTAGCGCATCACCGCATACAGCTGCCCGCGAACCTCTCCCGCCTCGTACACGCTCGCGATGTGCGGGTGATCGAGTGACGCGGCGATCACCATCTCCATCTCGAAACGCTCGCGAAATCCCTGCTCGCGGACGAGCTCGGGGGCGACCACCTTGATCGCGGCTTCCTTCTTGAGGATCGTGTGCACGGCGCGATAGACGAGCCCCATCCCGCCGCGCCCGAGCATCTCCTCGATCCGGTACCCGGCGATCGTCTCGCCGGCCTCAAAGCCTGTCGCTTGCGGCGACATCAGAGGACCGGTGAGAGCGTCGTGGGTACCGACCCTAAGATTTCAGTTTGCCGGTCGGCGTCAGCGTGATCCTCGAGATGCACGGGTATTTGATGCACGGATCGCCGGGGTCGTTGGGGTCCGGTGTCGGGCCGGAGACGTCGAAGCGGAAGGTGCCGGTGGTTCCGTTGACGTTGGGAGAGTTGTAGTTCCCCGTCACGTAGGTTCCCCCGCCGCTTTCTCCCACTTTGATGGCGCTGACGGTGAAGTAGTGAGCTTCGGTTTCCCTCTGGGCCGCCACGAAGAAGTTTTTCGCCAGGTTGTCGTAGGTCTCCTTGAGCCCGGTCCAGGTCCCGATCCCTTCAAAGGTCATGTCCGCGGACCCCGTCAGGATCTGGTAGAGGCCAGGCTCGTACTGCTCGTCCCACACCTGAGCGAAGCGTCCGACCAGCAGCGTCGCTGCTTCTGCGGAGACCGGCCCGGTTTTCGGTGGCACCGCCCGTGCGGTCACGGTCACCGTCTTCGTCGTCGTGGACCCGCACGCCGCGATCGCAAGCGCGCTCAGCGCGAGCATCAACAGCATCACAGTCGTTCGACGCGCACCTGGTTTGCTCTTCCGCATTGGGATCATGCTCCCCCCTGGTCGTGGCTGCCCGCTCGGTCCATCGCGGCGAGATTCTAAAGCGATGGCTGTTCGAGCGCGTCGCCGGCTCGGCCACGGCGCGCAAATCCGCCGCTGTCAACGCCCCGTCCGCGAATATGTGAGGTAGTCCTGCGCGAGGTTCTCCACATCCGGGGATCCGAGGCCGGTCGCGTAGTCCCAGCCGTGCGTGGCCGCGTAGTAGCCGTTGTTGCCGTGAATCACGTCGTGGAACGGCGCCAGTGCCTGGGGGTTGGCGGCGAGCGCGTACAGGGCCGGGGCGGCGAATTCGCTGTTGTGGACGCCATGCCCGCTCGCGTACTGCTGGACGAGCAGCATCGAGGCCGCCCAGAACGGCGTGGCCGCGCTGGTGCCGCCGTTGCCGCCTGCGCAGGGTTCCCCGCTCGAGCCTGCTTCGGCGTGACAGACCAGAAATCCGCTGCTGGGATCGGCGGGCCCGGCCACGTCTGGGGTCTGACGATGGCCTTGTGGGTTCAGATCGGGGGTGCTGACACCGGGACCCTGCTGCCAGCTGGGCATCGGTTCACTCGCCGATACGCCGCCCCCGGTTCCCGTGCGCTCGAGCGGATCCGACCACGCCTGCTCATCGACGTAGCTGCCGTCCTCGGCCACCGCCAGGCGCGTCCCGCCGACGGAGACCGCATATTGGCTCGAGGAGGGAAACTGGACCGAGAGCGCAGTGTCGGAGGGGTCGTCCTGCTCGCACGCGTAGGCCCCCGTGTCACCGCTTGCGATGAACACCGTGATCCCGAGCCTGTCGGCGGCGGCGAGTGCATTGTCGACGAGTTCCTGTTCTCCGGACTGGATCGCAGGTTCACACTCCCCGAGGCTGACGCTGACGATCTTCGCCCTGTCTTCTTCGACGATCTTGTTGAACGCGTCCGCCAACCCCACCGCGAAGCCGGTCGTCTGCTGGCCGATTTCATACTGGAGAATGCTCGCCTGCGGAGCGACGCTGAGAATCACCTGGAGGTCGAGCGCATCCTCCGTCCCTCCCGGCGAGTCGCTCGCCGCGGCCGAGCCTGCGCCCACCGGGATCGAGGTGATCGAGGGCGTCGTCGTCGACCCGGTCTTCCTCTGCCACGCCTGAATGTCCGAATAGCTGAACTTGCCCTCGGAGACGACGGCGATCGTCTGGCCCTTGCCGAGGATGCCTTCGTTCCACAGGGGCGTGATGTCGTAGGCGGTGCCGAGGACCTGTGGTGTCAGCCCCGTCGCCGGGATGTCGTCCGTCGCCAGCGGCGCATCGCCGAGTTCGCCGACGCCGGTCACGTAGCGAGCGAGCCGAGCGGGAACCCGCGGCCGACCACTGGCCTCGTAGTAGAGCTGCCCGGTTCGGGAGCGCAGATCCACGAAGTGCAGGTCGAACAGCCGGCTGACACGAGCAACCGACCCCCGGACGAGCATCTCGGTGCGCTGGCGGTAGGTGAGCCCGACGCTCAGGCCGAAACCGCGCAGCCTGCTGCGCAGGTCCTCCAGCGATCCGCTAGACAGGCCGAAGCGAGCACCGAACTGCTCGGCGCTGAGAAAACTCTTGCCACGCTGGGAGCCGGGACGCTCGAATCGGGCCAGCGAGCGATGCAACGCGCCCGTGCGCAGACGCAGCGCGACGCCGAACTGGATCGTCCGTGCCGGGTCGGTCGGGCCGATCACGTGGAGCTCGGGCACCCCGGCGGCCGATCGGTCGTGCGTGCGGGCCAGACCGACGCCCAGCAGACCGGACGCGAGCACAACGGCGATCGCTGCGGGCACCGCCGACAGCCTCCTCGATCTCACGCGGCACCGCCATCGCTGGGAAACCGGATCGTCTCGATCACCTCGTCGGCCGCCTGCAGAGCCGGGTTCTCTTTCCCCGCTTCCGCTTCCGGGAAGGAGGCCTGTTCAAACGGCGGCGCGTCGAACAGCGCGGTCACCAGGATCGTCGTCGTCGCGTCGCTCGCGGCCACCAGCTCGACGGCGATCGCCTGTCCGGAACCCTGCGCCGTGTTGACCTCGCCGCCGTATACCGAGCCGATGCCGCCGTGGAACCCGACGGCGGGCACGCCGAACATCTGGTCCTGCGGTTCGGTGTCCTGGGTCAGACCCACGACGTGCTGTTCGAGCGAGCCGAGCTCGGTCTGGATGCTCGCTTCGGGCGTACTCTGTGAAGCCGGCTTCGAGCTGACCGCGAGCGTCAGCCCCGACGCCTGAGAGTCGCTCAGCTGGATCTCGTTCGCCTGCCGACCGGTGATGCTCATTTCATGCGCGTCGTACTCGAGACTCCAACCGGACGGGTTCTTGTACAGGGTCTCATCGAGCAGGGGTCGGGCCTTCGGCACCGGGTTGCAGGGATGAGCGGGAGGACACTTGTGCGGCCCATTGGGAGCGACGAGCACGATCCCGAGGACCGCCGCGCCGATCGCCAGGACGAAGACCGCGGCGAACAACGACACCAGCCGGCGTGAGGACACACGGCTCGGCGCTGACCCGCGCGGCATGAACGCCTCCGAGCGCGGCGGCCCCGGGCGCTCCTGCGTCTGCTCATCTCGCTGCGGGACGGTGCGGACCGCCAGGCGCGATGCGCCGAATGAAAGCTCGTCTCCGCTGGTCAGCGGCCGCGGGGAGCGCAGCTGGTTGTCGTTGAGGAACGTGCCGTTGGTCGATCCGGTGTCCTCGATGTAGAACCGCTGCAGCGGTCCGCGCGCGATGCGCGCATGATGGCGCGAGAGCGTCTTATCGCCGGCGAGCGCGCCGTCTCCCTGGAAGGCGCGACCGATCAGCAGCTCGTCGGACACCACGATCTCGCGGCCGGACAGGGGGCCGTCTGTGGCGAGCAGCACCAGATCCGTGGGCGTCGCCTTTACCGTATTGCGCTCCCCCGCGACGATCGTCGTCCTGTTGGCGTCGAGCGCCTGCGTTCGCGCACCGGCGAGCTTCACGGCGAACGTCGTGCGGCCCACCCGCACCTCGTCGCCGTCCTTGAGGGGCGTGGCGTCGGCGATGAGGGCGTCGTTGACCCACGTTCCGTTGGTCGAGCCGAGGTCCTCGATGATCACGCTGCCCGCGGCGGTGACCGTGATGCGCGCGTGCCTGCGCGACAGCCTCGCGTCCCCGCCGAGCGGACCCGGATCCTCGGTCGCGCGACCGATCGTCAGCCCGGCGGCCTCGAGCTCGATCGTCTCTCCCTCGAGTATCCCGCTCAGACAGCGCAGCTCGGCGAAGCTCATGCCGAGCGACTGCGCGGCAGCGCCGCCAGTGAAATGCCGCAGTTCTCGCAGAAATGTCCAAGTCGCGTGTGGTGAGCGCAGTTCGCGCACACGATCGCCGGGGCGTCCTCGATCTCCAGCGCCTCACCGAGTAGGCCGACGTGGATCACACGTCGCAGCCACAGCACGCCCGCGACCGCCATCAGCGCGATGATCGCCAGCGACAGGCCGATCGACAGCACGATCTGAACGACGGAGGCCGCGATCATGCCGGCTGCCGCCAGCGCCAGCGCGTTCGCCGGCCTGCCCAGGCGGCCGAGCGCACTTCGATCCCGGACGGGGGCTCTGTGGCTCAGCCACAGCGCGGCAGCGCTGGCGCCGGCGACCGACATCGTCAGCAGCGGCAGGGCGACTGCGATCGTGGCGAGCTTGACGAGCCACGGCACAACGGCACCGAGCGGTCGCAGGCCGTCGCCGAAGGCGGACAGCGCTTGCACGATCACCTCCGTGCCCGTGAACGCGACGGCGCTTGCGACCCCGAACGTCGCACCGTCGAGCGCGGTCGCGTACCGCGGGTAGCGCAGCAGGTACAGCGGTCCGAGCATGATCAGCGCCAGGCTGACGAGCGGCACGAGCACACCTCGGGTGAGGATCGCGTGGCCGGTGCTCTCGAAGAAGACCTGGGTTCCGCTCGGCGAGAGCTGCTCGGCGACCACCGCCGTCACGGCACCCGCCGCGGCGCCGGCGAGCAGTGTGCCGGCGATTATCGAGAACGGATGGTCCTCGAAGATGTTGACGTCGTAGAAGTAGAAGACCGCGAGCAGGGGCAGCAGGATCGCGGAGGCGATCAGAGCGACGGGATAGAGCTTCGCGAGCCCGAGTACGAGCACGCTTCCCACGCCGAGCGCGAGGCAGGCGCGAAACGCGCCGAGCGATGCCCGCGGCAACTGCGGGAAGATCGTCGAGACGATGCTCGGGCGCAGCACGCTTTCCTCGGGCGCGGCCGCGAACGCGCGGCGGACGCCGGACAACGAGGACGGGTCCATGCCGGTGATGCCGCTGACACTTGGAGTGAGGCGGGAGAGGCGCGAGTACTGTCCGGGCTCGCGCTCGGGTGTCAGCTCGTTGCCGCAGCGGATGCAGAACCTGCTGTCCGGCACCACGCTGTCGCACCGCTCGCACCGCCGTAGTGCCATAGGGCGCGCATCCTAGTCCTAACCCACTGGTCCGATCGGGAACGGTGCGCCGGCGAGCGCGGTGAGCGCCTGCGCGGTGACCCACACGGGCGTCTGCGCGCTGGTGCGCGAGTAGCGCACACTGCCGTTGGCAGCGACCAGGCTCTGCAGGTAGCCGAGCGGGGAGCGGCTGCCGCTGCGCTTGACCGTTTCGACGTCGCGTCCGGCGGCCACCAGCCCCTGCACGGCCCAGGCTGTGGACTGGGCGTTGGATTCGCCGCCGGGCTGCTGAGGCATGCCGCCGTCGAGGTTCTGCGCGCGCTCGATGTAGGCGACGGCGCGCTGCACGCCGGCGGAGCTGCGGGCGGCGCCGGAGTCGATCAGGCCCTGCAGCGCCGCGGCGGTGTCGTCGACGTCGCTGGCGGAGCCGTGCGTGGCGAAGCTGAAGCCACCGTCGGCGTTCTGCTGGCGCGCGAGCCAGCGCCCGGCGGCGCCCACCGTCGGCCCGTTCCACGCGATCCCCGCCGCGCGTAGTGCGAAGATCGCAAACGCCGTCAGGTTGACCTGGTCGGCGAACGAGCCGTCGCTGTCGCGATAGCGCAGCAGCCCGCCGATCAGGCTTTTGCCCGCGAGCCCGCCCGTCGGTGCTCCGCAGGCGCGCAGCGCGAGGATCGTGCGCTCGAGATCGCCCGGGCCTTCCAGCGTGCCCGCCTGGGCGCCGAGCGCGTACAGCACCGAGTGCCCGTCGCGGCGCACACTCGCCGGGTCGCGCCCGCCGGCGGCCAGGCCGATCGCCGCCCAGCCGGTGTACAGCTCGCTGCTGGCCTGCCCCGGCGCCGCGCCGAAGCCGCCGTCCGAATCCTGCGCGGAGGCGAGGTATGCGAGCTCGCGCGAGACGTTCACGCGCGCCGCGCGTGCCGGCGAAGCGATCGTGGCGGCCAGGCCCGCGGCGAGTGCGACGATCACGAGTGGGCGGACGATCGGGGCGGCCGCCTCCCAGCGAACGTCCATGCGGGCGCGCATACGAGCGAGGATGCGTGCCAGCTCGGGGCCGAAGGCGAGCCCGAAGAAGAAGCTCGCGACGGTGTCGAGGACGTCATACGGCAGGCCCTGGCCGACCGCCAGCAGCAGGGCGGCGGGGGTGTGGGAGGCGCCGATGCTCCACGTGTACACGTTCATGATCTCCTTCGCCATCAGGGCGGTCGCGGCGCACGCGAGTGCCAGCGGCACGCGCCGCAGGCGCCTGCGGGTGAGCCGCCCGAGGGCGGCGCCGGCGAGGCCGACGAGACCCCAGGCGGCCATCTGCCAGGGGGTGTAGGAGCCCTGGCCGAGCATGATGTTGGAGGCCAGCATCCCGATCGCGCCGACCGAGAAGCCGGGCAGCGGCCCGAGCGAGTAGCCGACGACCAGCGTCATCGCCGTGATCGGCTTTACGTCCGGTAGCGCCACGAACGCGTCGCGCCCGAGCGCCGCCACGGCGGCCAGCGTGGCGACGACCGCGACCATGCGAGTTGACGGCCGCGCGCGCTCGTACGCGAGCCAGCCGGCGAGCAGAACCACGCCGACGATCGAGAACGACGCCAGCGGCCAGCTCATCGGGCTGCCTCCACCGGCGCGCGCGGCGCGGGAGTCGCCTCCGGGGGTGCGCGCAGGGCTGCGGCGCGGTCGGCCAGCAGCTCGGCGCCCTGCCCGGGCGTGAGCGCGCCGGCGGCGCCGCCGAGGATGCGGGCGGTCTCGGTCGCGAAGTACCAGCCGCCCGCCAGCAGCTCCGAGGCTGGACCGTCGGCGATCACGCGCCCGTCGGCGAGCAGCACCGCGCGCGTGGCGCACGCGCATGCAAACTCGGGGTCGTGGGTGGCGACGATCACCGCCTGCCCGCGCTCGGCGCGGCCGCGCAGCTCGGCCGCGAGCTGCGCCTTGGCGAGACGGTCCATGCCACGCGTAGGCTCGTCGAGCGCGAGCACCGCCGGCTGCTCCTGCTGCGTGTCGGTGACGATCGCCAGCGCCAGGCGTTGACGCTCTCCGCCCGACAGGTCGCGGGGGTTGCGCTCGGCCATCGCCGCCAGGCCGGCGTCCGCGAGCGCGCGCGGCGAGGCCTCGCGGTCGAGGCGGTCGTGCAGGAAGTAGTCGCCCGGATTCTGCAGCAGCAAGGCGATCCGCCCGGCGCGCTCGATGCGCCCGCGGGTGGGCTCGAGCAGGCCGGCGGCGTGGCGCAGCAGCGTCGACTTGCCGGCGCCGTTGCGCCCCATCAGCGCAAGGCTTTCGCCGGGCTCGACACGCAGCTCGACGCCGCGCAGGATCGCCGGCCCGCGGTGCAGCTCGTGCCACACGCCGCGCAGGCGCAGCGCGGGTGGCACCTTGGTGCGCCGCGAGCGCCGGGACGGGCGAGCCGCCGTGGCCTGCAGCGATGGGTCCTGCGCCGGCGTGGGCGGATCCGCCGGCGTGAGCGGGTCCGCCGGCGTGTGGGGATCGGCGGGCAGCAGCCCGTGTCGGCGTAGGGTCGCGCGGGCCTGCTTGACGCCGACGGGGGCGGGACGCAGGCCGGCGAGCGCGAGCATCTTGGCGCCCGGCGTCTGCAGCGCGGGGGCCTCGGCGGCGGCCCATTCGAGGAACGCGCGGGGCTCGCCGTCGTGGGCGACGCGCCCGTCGCACAGCGCGATCACGCGGTCGGCGCACACCAGGCAGCGCTCGAGGCGGTGCTCGGCGAGCACGATCGTCGTGTCCCACTCCTGGTTCAGGCGGCGCAGCAACCCGATCAGCTCGTCGCCGGCGACGGGATCCAGTTGCGAGGTGGGCTCGTCCAGCAGCAGCAGCGGCGGGCGCCCGGCGAGCGCAGCGGCGAGCGCGACGCGCTGCTGCTCGCCGCCGGAGAGCTGATGTGTGGGACGCTCGAGCAGGTGGTCGATGCCGAGCGCCAGCGCTACCTCCTCGACGCCGCGGGCGACCGCCGCGGAGGAGTGCCCGCGAGTCTCCAGCGCCAACGCCAGCTCGGCGCGCACGGAACCCATCACCAGCTGCGTCTCGGGGTCCTGGAAGACGGAGCCGGCGAGCGCCCCCAGACGCCCGGGGCCGTGCTCGCGCGTGTCCAGGCCGGCGAGCGTGACGCGGCCGGCGAAACGGCCGCCGTGGAAGTGCGGCACCAGGCCGGCGGCAGCGCGCAGCAGCGTCGACTTGCCGTGCCCGGACATGCCCGCCAGCAGGCACAGCTCCCCGGGGTCGATCGCCAGGGTGACGTCCTCCAGCGCCGGTCGCTGCGCCCCGGGGTAGTGGTATGTGAGGTTTTTTATGGAGAGGATGGGGGCGCTCATGTCTCGACCCCGCGTCGGTCGCAGAACGGGAGCGCGATCACGAGCACCAGCGCGGCGCACAGGGCCAGCAGACCGGCGCCGAGCGGCGCGTGCAGCAGCGGATAGGCGGTGAACGACGCCAGACCGGCGAGGCGTCCGAGCAGCGCGAGCGCAAGCACGGCCGCGGCGGAGGCGAGGAACGCGAGGTCGTGGCGCGACCACGGACGGTGCAGGCGCGGCGCGCGGGGAGCGCCGGCGAAGCCGCGGACCTCGAGCGTGGCGGCGACGTCCATCGCGCGGTCGAGCGAGCCGGCGACGACCGCGCCGAGCACCGCCGCGCGGGCGCGGGCGCCGCCGGGAGCGCCGCCCGGGCGCGTGCGCTGCGCGTCGGCCAGGCGCTGTGCGTCTGCGGCCAGCAGCGGCAGCATGCGCACCGCCAGCGAGGCGGTCAGCGCCGAGCGGAACGACAGGCGCCGGCAGATCCGCAGCAGCGCGTCGGGGTCGATCGCGAGGCTGGCCAGCGCGGCGAGCAGGATCAGCACGGTCACCTTCAGCGCGATCACAGCGCCGTACACGAGCGCCTCGACCGTCAGGTCGCCCTGCCCGAACGGACCGAGATCGCCGAGGCGGGCGAACACCGTCAGCCCCTCGCGCGCGACGAGCACGTTCACGAGCACGATCGGCAGCGCGACGATCGCGGCGGTGCGAAGCGCTCGGGTGAGCTCGCGCCCGACGCCAGCCCCGCGCCCGGCGAGCAGGATCGCGAGCACGAGCGCGCCCAGCGCCAGCGGGTGGTAGAGCAGTAGCGCGGCCGCCGTCAGCGCCAGCGCCCACAGCGCGGCGACGCCCGCGCGCGTGGCGTGCAGCGGGCTCGCCTGCGGGCGGTACAGGAGCATGGCGGAGCGTCTCACGGGCTCGGCTGGGGCAGCGCCAGCACGGCGGCGGCGCTGCCCGCTTGGCCGGCAGCGAGCGCGACGGCGAAGCGATCGTGGAGCGTGGATTGCGTGAGCGAGCGCGCGGCCAGCGCGAGCCCGGCGGCGTCGGTGCCCACGATCAGCCACTCGGGCTCGCCTGCGCTGACGCGGGTCGCCGCGATCAGCCCGGCGCTGGCGCCGAGCGTGCGCACGACGTGGCCCTGCGCATCCAGCAGCGCGATTGCGCTACCCCGATCGAGCACGCGCGCGTACACGCCGCTCGCGCCGGGCCCGCGTTCGAGCAACCGCGCGCCGGGGTCCGTGCGCAGAGCGCTCCACGTGCCGACGAGCAGGCGCAGAGCGTCGTGCGTGTGGCCACCCCCGAGCGCTGTGACGCTCGCGCTCACGCCGGCGGCGCGCAGGCGGGCGGCGACCGTACTACAGGCCCCCTGCGCACCCGGCGCACATTCCACGCGCACCGGCAATCGGCGTCCTTCGATCCCGTTCAGGAACGGCTCCGGGAAGGTGCCCACCACGGCGGGCACTTCCTCGGCCTGGCTCCAGTCGTGTAGGTCCCACCAGACGCGATCGCCCGGGCGGACGTTCGTCTCGGCGGCGCCCTTTGCGGCGAGCACGCCGTTGACGTAGTAGAACCAGTCGACCGGCTGTCCGTCTTCATAGCCGCCAGCGTGCCCGTCGATGCTCTGCACGAAGCCACCGCCGTAGCGCGTGCTGACGGTCGCGTTGCGCAGCAGCAGGCTCATCGCCGTCTCTTCACCTTGGCCCCGGGGCCTGGGAAGCGAGCGCACGACCTGCGACCCGAACGCTCGCGTGATCTCCAGGCGCACGCCCGCCGGCGTCGCGCCGGCGCCGAGGCCGCAGCCGGCGAGGACGGCGCCCGCGACGAGCGCGACCGTCGCCGTTCGCAGTCGCGCCGCGCGGGATTCAGCAACGCCAACACCCCTACTCAACATAAAAGACGACCCGCGAGCTTCCGCGCGCGAGCGCCGTTCGATTGCCGGCCGCGTCGGTCGCCTCGATGTCCAGCACGTAGCGCCCGGCGGGCAGGCGCGAGGGCAGCAGGTAGGAGAACGTGTCCCCGCCGGAGGCCACCTGGAAGAAGCTCCCCTGGCCGCAGCGCGCGCGCGCCAGCCGATCGCGGGTGCCGTCGTAGGACCAGCAGCGCCCGCGGTAGCTGCGCTGCAGCCGCAGCGAGATCGACGTCACGGAGCTGTGCGCGCTCACCGTGCCCGACAGCAGGCGGGGGGCGCTCGCGCGGGGATAGTGGCGACCTTCGCGGATGCCCGTGATCGCGGCTACCAGCGCGTAGGGGCCGGTGTAGGTGGGGACCTGGGGGACGACGGTCAGCGCCAGCGGCACACCGGTGGGCGCGGTCGTGCCGCAGTTACCGTCGTCGCCGGAGTGCACGCACACGATCGCTTCGCCGGGGATCGCCTCGGGTTCTTCACCGGCGGCACCGGTCGCGCGCAGCGTGTACGTGCCTTTGGCCGGGAACGTCAGTTGCGCCTGCCCTTGTGCGTTTGTTTTCGCGCTGACGGCTCCCGCTCCGATCATCGCGCCGCCCATCGGCGAGGGTTCGCCTTTGGCGTTGTAGCGACTTACCGTCACCGCCAACGGAGTCCCGACTTCGGCGGTCGAGGGCGTGGCGATGCCGAGGATCGCGGGGATTTCTTCGCCACCGGGGCAGCCCGATCCGTAGCAGGAGGGCACGAACAGGATCTGGTCTCCGGTTTCCGGCGTCACTTCACATACGCCGACTTCCGCGTACTGGTTGTCGTGCCAGAAGCTCCAGTAGTAGTTCGCGGGAGCGCCTTCTTCGAAGGGAAAGCTCTTACCGTCGATCGAGATCACTTCGTAGTCGCTGTACTTGCTGCTCCAGTTCCCTTCCCAGTTGCCGTTGGTCGCGAGTTCCAGGGCGCCCGCGGCGCTCGTGCCCGAGCAGGAGCCGCCGTCCTTGGTGACCGGCGCAGTCGTCGTGGTCACAGTCGTCGGTGGCGTCAGCGCTTCGTAGGACGGCGCCGGACCGAGCACCCTGACGGTGACGGTCGCGGGCGTTCCGGCAGCCAGTGCCGGACCGGCGGCGAGCGCGGCGAGCAGCGGACACAGCGAGGCGGCGGCCAGTGCCGCCGTGATGCGAGTAGATATGCGCATTGAAGCCAACCCCTTTCCACGAGGGTCTTGTGGGCTCGCGGTCGGAGGCAGGTCTCCTGGCTTCCGGGCCTACCCTTCGCGCCTTCCCGATCGGCCGAGCGGCCGATCAGTGGCTGCGCCTCTTGCGGGCGCCAGCGGGGGCATCCCCGGTAACAGTGGCGGGTCCGCGCCGGACTTGCACCGGCTTCCCTTCGCCACCGACCGTATGGACGGACAGATACTACCGCCGGCGCGAACCGCCGGCGTGTGCCGTCGACGAGGGGCGCCCGGCATGCCGTGACCGTGCGCCGGCGGGCGGCTCGCGCCGGCCTCAGCCGAGGTATTCGACGATCGCCGCGGCCATCGCCCTCGCCGCCAGGCGCTGGAACGAGCTGCGCACGAGCAGTGAGGCGTCGCTGGCGTTGCGCATGTTGGCGCACTCGATCAGCACCTTCGGAACCGTCGTCAGGTTCAGCCCGGCGAGGTTGTCGCGGAGCGAGATGGCGTCGGTGCCGTCGTAGGTGCTCTCGGGCACGCCGGTCAGGGTGCGGTAGCGTTCGCGCAGGTCGCGCCCGAAGCGCTTGGAGGCGGCGATCACGCGGTCGTTGGGACCGTCGGCGACCGGCTCGAGGATCGTGAAGCCGCGCCCTTGCGGGGGCCCGCCGTCGGCGTGGATGTCGATCGCGACGTTCGCGTGGGCGCGGTTGATGATCTGCGAGCGTTCGGTCACGCACGGCCCGACGCCGCTGTTGCTGATCCTGGTCATCACGACCGTGGCTCCGTCGGCGCGAAGGTCGGCGGCGAGGTAGCTGGCGACGTTGAAGTTGAACTGCGCCTCGGTGTAGCCCCCGTCGGTTTCCGTTCCGGTCGTGTCGCACGCCTCCTGTTCGCGCCCATTCCAGATCAGGTGGTCTATGTAGGAGGGATCGGTGTAGTTGCGGCCGTTGTGCCCGGGGTCGATTCCGACGACCTTGCCCACGAGCGGGTGCACGGTCTGCGCCGCCGACGTCGAGATCGCGCTGCCTGCCGGCGGCGCCGCCGAAGCCGAGACGAGCGCGGCCGACACAAGCGCGGCCGCGACGTACCGGCCCATCCCCGCTCGCCTAGGCCGCCGGGACGGCGCCGCCCACCTGGGCGTAGGTCGCGGCGTCGAGGCCGAGCAGCACCTGCACGATCCTGGCGTCGAAGAACGGCAGCACCTGGGTCATCAGCGCGACGCCGATGCCGGCGGCGCGATCGATCCAGAAGAAGCAGTTGAACAGGCCCGCCCAGTCCCCCGTCCCACTGCTGCGTCCGCCGGGGATGTCCATCTGCAGGAGGTGGAATCCCAGGCCCCATCCCTGCGGTACGGGCAGTGCGGGGACGTCGTTGGCGAGCAGCGGATCGGCGGACTTCATGAAGTCGGGCAGCGGCACGCCGCGCAGGTGGTCGCTGAACGCGAGCTCGACCGTGTCGGCGGCCAGGATGCGCTCGCCGTCGAGCTCGCCGTCTCTGAGCATCGCGCGCATGAACCGCCCGTAGTCGTCGATCGTGCCGCACGAGCCGTGGCCGGCGGAGGCCCACTTGGGCTCGGGCGGCAGATCGATGTCGAGGGGGACGAGCGTACCGTCGGTGGCGCGGAACCTGAGAGCCAGCAGCCGCGATGCCTGCTCGGCGCTCGGCGAGAACGTCGTGTCCCTCATTCCCAGCGGCTCGAACAGGCGCTCGTGCAGGTACACGTCGAGCGTCTGGCCGCTGACGGCCTCGACCACCAGGCCGAGCCAGTCGGTGCTGACGCCGTACTCCCAAAGCGTGCCGGGATCGCGTGCGAGCGGCTGCATCAGGGTGGCCTTCAGGCCGGTGAGCAGGCTGGGGACGCCGGCCACCTCCGCGTAGCGGTGTAGGTCCTCGTTCGTGAACGCGTAACCGCACCCCGAGGTGTGGGTCATCAGCTGGAGCACGGTCGCTTTCGACGCCGGCGCGCGCAGGCGCGGCTCCTCGCCGTCGAACCCGTCGAGCACCTGCAGCTCTCCGAACGCGGGCACGATCGACTCGACGCTCGCGTCGAGGTCCAGGCGCCCCTGCTCGACCAGCTGCAGGGCGCCGACGGTCGCCAGCGCCTTGGTCATCGACGCGTTGCGGAACACCGTGTCCGCGTAGGCGTCGCCCGCAACGCCGGTATGGAGGACCCCGTCGCGGTCGACCACGATCGCGCTGACCCCGTCGAACACGCCGTCCTCGACGGCGCCGGTCAGCAGAGCATCGACAGCTGCGCCGTCGAACGTCACGATTCACTCCCCTTTCGCCCCTTGGTCACGCGAGCCTATCAGCGTGCAGCTCGAGCGGTGCGAGGACCACCGGCCTCGCCGATCAACGTCCCTCGCTCCTTCTCGTGCGACAGTGGGGTCACGTAATCCATCTCAAGGGAGAGCACATGACGACCATCGCCGAGCGGTCAGCCGGGATCTCCGCCGCTTCCGCCAACCACCTGCCGGCAGACCTTGCGGGCGTCTTCGCCGACGAGCAACGAGGATGGCGCGAGCGGGGCGAGCCATCCGGGATCGTGGCCGCAGGCTCGCGGCTCGAGGACTTCACACTTCCGGACGCGACCGGCTCCTCGGTGACGCTCGGCGAGCTCGTCAAGGACGGCCCGGCGGTCATCGTCTTCTACCGCGGCGGCTGGTGTCCCTACTGCAACCTCGCGCTGCGCACCTACCAGGCTGAGCTGCTTCCGCAGCTCAGCCGATACGGCGCCCGACTCGTCGCCATCAGCCCGCAGAGCCCGGACAAGTCGCTGACCACCGCCGAGAAGGCCGAGCTGTCCTTCACCGTACTGTCAGATCCGGGAGCGGATCTCGCGCGCACGGTGGGGATCGCCTTCCAGCCCGCCGACGAGGTCCTCGCGGCGCAGCGCAAGCTGGGCCTGGACCTCGGGCACTTCAACGACTCGGCCTCGCCCGAACTGCCGATGCCAACGGTCCTGATCGTCGACAGCGAGCGGACGGTCAGATTCGCCGACACGCACGCGGACTACACCGCCCGCACGGAGGTGCCCGCGATCATCGCAGCCCTGGACGGGCTCGCCGACGCCTAGGTCTCTTGGCGAGCGATCTCGACGCGAACGCCGCTGGCTACGCCGGCCGGACGGCCTGGGCGCGAAGCCTGGCGGCGCCCGTACGCGACTTCCTCGGCACCGAGACCGGCAGCGCGAGCGTGCTGCTGGCGGGGACGATCCTCGCGCTGCTGTGGGCCAACTCTCCCTGGTCCCATTCCTACGAGTCGCTGTGGAGCACGAGGCTCGCCGTGAGGATCGGCGGCGACGGGATCTCGCTGGACCTGCGCCACTGGGTCAACGAGGGCCTGATGACGCTGTTCTTCCTCGTCGTCGGGCTGGAGGCCAAGCGTGAGCTCGACCTCGGCGAGCTACGCGAGCGCCGGCGGCTGACGATTCCGGTGGTCGCGGCGCTGGGTGGCATGAGCGTGCCCGTCGCTATCTACCTCGCGTTCAACGCGGGCGGGGCGGGCGCGCATGGCTGGGGGGCGGCGATGTCGACAGACACAGCCTTCGCGCTGGGCGCGGTCGCGGTGTTGACGCCGCGCGCGGCCACGCGCCTGCGCGTGTTCCTGCTGACGCTCGCGGTGGTCGACGACCTCTGCGCCCTGCTGGTGATCGCAACCGTTTACACGGTCCACGTGTCGGTGCTCGCGCTGGCGGTCGCAGCGGCGCTGTTCGGCCTGCTGCTGGCGCTGCGATACGCACCGGAATGGCGCCGGCCGGTGTCCTTGACGCTCGGCGTCGGCCTGTGGATCGCGATGTTCGAGTCCGGTGTCGACCCTGTGATCTCCGGCCTGGCGGTCGGGCTGGCGACGAGCGCCTACCCGCCCTCGCGCGAGGACCTCGAGCGCGCGACCGATCTGGCGCGCTCGTTTCGCGAGCAGCCAACGCCCGAGCTGGCGCGCTCGGCCCAGCAGGGGGTGATGGGCGCGATCTCGCCCAACGAGCGCCTCCAGTACGGCCTTCACCCGTGGACGGGATATGTGATCGTGCCGCTGTTCGCGCTCGCCAACGCCGGCGTCCACGTGACCGGAGGGCTGATCGAAGACGCGCTCAGCTCGCCGATCACGCTGGGCATCCTCGTCGGCTACGTCGTCGGCAAGCCGCTCGGGATCGCCGGCGCCTCGTGGCTGGCCTCGCGACCGGCCGTACGCGGACCGCGCTCGCCGCTGAGCCCGCCGCTGCTCGCCGCCGGCGGCGCCTTCGCGGGGATCGGCTTCACGGTCTCACTGTTGATCTCAAGCCTCGCCTTCAGCGGGCAGCGTCTCGAGGAGGCAAAGCTGGGAGCGCTCGCCTCGGTGGTGATCGCGCCGGCGCTCGGATGGGCTGTGCTGCGGGTCGTCAAACGCCTGCCGGCGAACGTGCGCGCCCGCCAGATCGCGGGCACCGCGGAGGACATCCTCGACCTCTCCCAGGAGGTCGACCCCGAGCGAGACCACATCCGCGGCGCGCACGACGCACCGGTGACGCTGGTCGAGTACGGCGACTTCGAGTGTCCGTACTGCGGCCAGGCCGAGCAGATCATCCGCGAACTGCTCGCGTCCTTCGGCGAAGACGTCCGCTACGTCTGGCGCCACCTCCCGCTCAACGACGTGCATCCACACGCGCAGGTCGCCGCCGAGGCCTCGGAGGCGGCATCCGCCCAGGGCCACTTCTGGGAGATGCACGACATCCTGCTCGCACACCAGGGGGAGCTACGCCAACCGCAGCTCGAGGACTACGCCGAGGGGATCGGGCTCGACGCCGGGCGCATGATCGACGAGCTGCACCGCCGCGAATACGCCTCACGGGTCAGCGAGGACGTTGCCAGCGCGGATGAGAGCGGCGTCTCCGGCACGCCGACCTTCTTCGTCAACGGGCGCCGGCATTACGGCGCCTACGACATCGCCACGCTGAGCGCTACGGTCACGGCCGCCCGCGGACGCGCGCGGCTGACGACGAGGACGCGCTAGCCGAGCGATAGCTTTCAGCACCGATGAGCACGGAGAGCACTCCTCGCTTCGGGATCCTCGGGTACGCCGTCGAGGTGGCCAAGGCGCTCACCCCGGGGGAGCGACGGCGAGCCGGCTGGATGTTCGCGACCATCGCCGTGCTGCACCTCGTCGGCTTTGGCGTGTTCATCGCGTTCGTGGTGCCCTCCCATTACAAGGGCCTGGGAATCGGCGTCGCGGGGCTGGCCTACTCGCTGGGTCTGCGCCACGCCTTCGACGCGGACCACATCTCCGCGATCGACAACACCACGCGCAAGCTGATGAACGAAGGCAACCGACCGCTCAGCATCGGCTACTGGTTCTCACTCGGGCACTCGACGATCGTGATCGCGATCGGCGTCGGGATCGTCGTCGCCGAGAAGGCCGTCTACGGCGCAGTCTCGAACGACAACTCCAACCTCGAGCAGTTCGGCGGGATCTTCGGAACGGTCGTATCGGCGTCGTTCCTGTACCTGATCGCATTGCTCAACGTCGTCATCCTCGCCGGCATCTTCCGCGTGTTCCGCTCGATGCGCCAAGGCAACTACGACGAGGCGGAGCTCGAGCGCCAGCTCAACAGCCGCGGGATGATGTACCGCTACTTCGGCAGATGGATGCGCTCGATCACCAGGGAATGGCAGATGTACCCCGTCGGCGTCGTGTTCGGGATGGGCTTTGACACGGCCACCGAGGTCGCCCTGCTGGCGAGCACCGCGCTGCTCGCCTCCCAGCACCTGCCGTTCTACTCGATCATGTGCCTGCCGATCCTGTTCACGGCCGGCATGAGCCTGATGGACACGATCGACGGGATCTTCATGAACTTCGCCTACTCGTGGGCGTTCTTCAACCCCGTTCGCAAGGTCTACTACAACCTCGCGATCACCGGGCTGTCGGTGTCGATCTGCTTCTTCATCGGCACGATCGAGGTGCTCGGCCTGCTGCCGACGGAGCTCGGCGGCCTGCACGGCGGCTTCTGGCACTACATGGAAGTGTTCGACATCAACAAGGCTGGCTTCGTGATCGTCGGCATGTTCGTCGTCTGCTGGTCAGGCGCGCTGGCGTTCTGGAGGTTCGGTCATGTCGAGGAGAAGTGGAGCGCGAGGCTGCACGACCATCTCTCGTGACGGTGAGCCGCCGGCGTACAGGAGCTGCACGGCCGCCTCAGGCTGGCCGCGCCGACCAGCCCGACCAGCGCTCGACGTCGATTGCCAGCACAGGGCCGGTGGCCCGCTGCTGGGGATGACGCTCGGCCAGCAGCCGGACGGCAATGCGAGCCTCGGCGTCGGCCAGCTCGAGCACTCTGCCGGCTCCGTCGGCTCGCACCCACCACAGCGCGCTCCAGTCGGCGTCGTCGTAGTGATCGACGAGGACCGACGCCCATGGGTTGGACGTGACGTTCTGCAGGCGCCGAAGCTGCGTGGTGCGCTTCGGCTTGGCGTCCACCACGCTGTAGATCGTGTCGTTTGCGAGCGCGAACACGATCGGCACGAGATGTGGATGCCCGCGAGCGTCGACGGTGGCCAGGCGCGCCACGTGGGCCGCCGCGAAGCGGCGTCGCGCCTGCGCCGCGGTCACTCTCCGTGGAGCTCGGCGATCGCGCTCTCCCAGCGCTCCAGCGAGCCTTCGACCGGCGCGAGCCCTGCCGAGGGGATCCAGCGCACGACCCGCCGCACGCCGGCCTTCTCGAGCTCCTCCAGGACCGCCGGCTTGGCCGGCACGCCCATCACCATCACCTCGATCGGGCGCTCGGCCCGCGACCACAGCTCGCGCGCACGCCCGAGCAGGTCTTCGCCGGTGTAGTTGGGCATCCACGCGTCGCCGAAGCGCAGGACACGGTCGAGCACGGTCGCGCCGTTGCCGCCGACGAGTACGGGAGGATGCGGGCGCTGAGCGGGCTTGGGCCACGACCAGATGCGCTCGAAGTCGACGTGCTCGCCGTGGTAGCTCGCCTCCTCCTGCGTCCAGATCGCCTTCATCGCCTCGACTCGCTCGGCCATGATCGCCATCCGCACGCGCGGATCGGTGCCGTGGTTGCGCATCTCCTCGCGGTTCCAGCCGGCGCCGACGCCGAACTCCAGGCGCCCGCCGGAGAGATGATCTACGCTCGCGACCTCCTTGGCGGTCGTGATCGGGTCGCGCTCGACGACCAGGCAGATGCCGCTGGCAAGGCGCAGTTTCGTCGTGGTGGCCGCGGCCGTGCTCAGCGCGACGAACAGGTCATACGTGTGTGCGTACTTGCGCGGCAGCTCGCCGCCGGCCGGGTAGGGGGTCTTGCGGCTGGCCGGTATGTGCGTGTGCTCGGGCAAGAACAGCGACTCGTGGCCGCGCTGCTCGACCAGGCGTGCGAACGCTCCCGGGTCGACGCCGTCGTGGGTCGCGAAATAGCCGACGCCGAAGTCCACGACGTGAGTCTAGTAGTCAGGCGCATATCCTGACCACGCATCTCCTCCACGCCGATACGAGAAAGTCGAGGATCTGTGCCCCCTCCCCCCCTGCGCCAGCGACGGTCCTTCCAAGAGCTCCAGGCCCACCACGCGCTGATCGGAGAGCGCCACCTGCGCGAGCTGTTCGCCGAGGACCCGGATCGCGCCGAACACATGACCGCGCAGGCGTGCGGCCTGTACCTCGACTACTCCAAGAACCGCGTCACCGGGGAGACGATGCGCCTGCTGCTCGAGCTGGCCCGCGAGTCCGGCGTGCAGGAGCGACGCGACGCGATGTTCCGCGGCGAGCGGATCAACGTCTCGGAGAGCCGGTCGGTGCTGCACGTCGCGCTGCGCATGCCCAGAGAGGCGTCGCTGATGCTCGACGGGGTCGACGTGGTGGCCGAGGTCCACGAGGTGCTCGAGCGCATGGCGGCGTTCGCCGAGCGCGTGCGCTCGGGCGAGTGGAGGGGCCACACCGGGCAGCCGATCCGCAACGTCGTCAACATCGGCATCGGCGGCTCCGACCTCGGGCCGGTGATGGCCTACGAGGCGCTTCGCGCCTACACACAGCGCGACCTCACATTCCGCTTCGTGTCGAACGTCGACGCGACGGACTTCGTCGAGGCCACACGCGACCTGCGCGCCGAGGAGACGCTGTTCATCGTGTCCTCGAAGACGTTCACCACGCTCGAGACGCTCACCAACGCGAAGTCGGCGCGCGAATGGACGCTGGCGCATCTCGGGGGCGACGAGTCGGCGATCGCCAAGCACTTCGTGGCGGTGTCCACCAACGAGCAGCTGGTGCGCGAGTTCGGCATCGACACCGCCAACATGTTCGGCTTCTGGGACTGGGTTGGCGGGCGCTACTCGATGGACTCGGCGATCGGCCTGTCGACGATGGTGGCGATCGGCGCGGAGCAGTTCGCGCAGCTGCTCGGCGGCTTTCACGCCATCGACGAGCACTTCCGCAGCGCGCCACTGGAGCAGAACCTGCCGGTGCTGATGGGGCTACTCGCCGTCTGGTACGGCGAGTTCTTCGACGCGCAGTCGATCGGCGTGATGCCCTACGAGCAGTACCTCAAGCGCTTCCCCGCCTACCTCCAGCAGCTGACGATGGAGTCCAACGGCAAGCACGTGACGCTCGACGGAGCCGGCGTGGACTACCAGACCGGCGCGGTCTACTGGGGCGAGCCCGGAACCAACGGACAGCACAGCTTCTACCAGCTGCTGCACCAGGGAACGAAGCTGATCCCGGTGGACCTGATCGGCTTCGCCAACAGCATCAATCCGCTGCGCGACCACCACGACATCCTTTCCTCCAACGTGTTCGCGCAGGCGCAGGCGCTGGCGTTCGGCAAGACCGAGGAGCAGGTGAGGGCGGAGGGCACGCCCGAGGCGGTGGTGCCCCACCGCGTGATGCAGGGCAACCGCCCCACCAACGTGCTGCTGGCGGAGAAGCTCACGCCGGCCGTCCTGGGATCGCTGGTGGCGCTGTACGAGCACAGCGTCTTCACCCAGGGCACGATCTGGGGCGTCGACTCGTTCGACCAGTGGGGGGTCGAGCTGGGCAAGGCGCTGGCCAAGGCGATCATCCCGGAGCTCGAGAGCGACTCCGAGCCCGAGCTCGCGCACGACTCCTCGACCAACGCGCTGATCCGCCGCTACCGGGCGCTGAAGGCACGGCCGTGAGCCCGGCGGGCGACCCGCCGGTCAGGATCGTCTTGGCGGACGTGGACGGCACGCTGGTAAACCAGGAGAAGGTCCTCACCGAGCGTGCGATCGCGGCTGTCGCTCGCGTGCGGGAGGCGCGGATCGAGTTCGCGGTGACGAGCGGGCGCCCGCCGCGGGGTATGTCGATGCTGGTGAAGCCGCTCGCCCTGACGACGCCGATCTCGGCGTTCAACGGCGGGCTGATCGCGCGTCCTGACATGTCGGTGGTCGAGCAGCGCACGATTTCCGGGGAGGTGGTGCCGGCGGCGATCGAGCTCCTGAGCGAGCAGGGCCTCGACGTGTGGCTGTACAGCGGCGCTGACTGGCTGGTGCGCGACCCGAAGGCGCCGCACGTGGACCGTGAGGCGAAGACGGTGCAGTTCGAGCCGAAGGTGGTGAAGAGCTTCGACGACGTGAGGGACGTGGCGAAGATCGTGGGGATCTCAGACGACCACGACCTGGTTGCATCCGTCACCGAGAAGGCGAGTGAGAAGTTCGGCAAGCAGGTGTCGGCGGCGCAGTCCCAGCCCTACTACCTCGACATCACACATCCGCAGGCGAACAAGGGCGAGGTGGTGAGCTACCTCTCAAAGCACCTCGACATTCCCCCTGAGCAGTTCGCGACGATCGGCGACATGCCGAACGACGTGCTGATGTTCGCCCGCTCGGGACTGAGCATCGCGATGGGCAACTCCGATAGCGAGGTGCAGCACGCGGCACGACACGTGACGGCTTCCAACGATGACGAGGGCTTCGCGAAGGCGATCGAGCGCTTCGTGCTGGGCGCGAGCACACGGGCATGAGCTGGGTGGTGGACTTCCGCGACGGCTCGCGCGAGATGCGCGATCTGCTCGGGGGCAAGGGGGCGAACGTCGCGGAGATGACGCGCGTGCTCGGCGCCGAGCGAGTGCCGGGCGGCTTCACGATCACGACGGAGGCGTGCGTGGCCTACATGCGGGGCGACGGCGCCTTCCCCGACGGGCTCGACGAGCAGATCGCGGCCGCGCTCGATCGCCTGGAGTCGCTCGCGGGAAGGCGCCTGGGAGACGCCTCCGACCCGCTGCTGGTGTCGGTGCGCTCGGGTGCGCGCGAGTCGATGCCGGGGATGCTCGACACGGTGCTCAATCTGGGGCTCAACGACGAGACGGTGGCCGGCCTGTCGCGGCGGTCCGGCAGCGAGCGCTTCGCGTGGGACTCCTACAGACGCTTCGTGCAGATGTACGGCAACGTCGTGCTGGGCGTGCCGGGCGAGCGCTTCGAGCAGGCGATCGCCGCGAGCAAGGCCGAGCGCGGGGTGATCCTGGACACGGAGCTGGACGCCGAGTCGCTGCGGGAGCTGACGCGTGAGTTCCAGGGCTTCTACGAGTTCCCGTCCGACCCGCGCGCGCAGCTCGCGAGCGCCATCCGCGCCGTGTTCGACTCCTGGCAGGGCGAGCGCGCGATCGCGTACAGGCGCATCAACCGCATCCCCGACGAGTGGGGCACGGCGGTGAACGTGCAGCAGATGGTGTTTGGCAACCTCGGCGAGGACAGCGGCAGCGGCGTGGCGTTCTCGCGCGACGAGCTGACGGGTGCGCCGCAGCCGTCGGGGGACTTCCTGCCCAACGCCCAGGGCGAGGACGTCGTCTCGGGCGTGCGCACGCCGCGGGACATCCGCGAGCTGCGCGCGTGGCTGCCCGACGTGCACGCGCAGCTGATGGACATCCTGCGGACGCTGGAGCGCCACTACGGGGACATGCAGGACACCGAGTTCACCGTCCAGGAAGGCCGCCTGTACATGCTGCAGACGCGCAACGCCAAGCGCCCAGCGCAGGCGGCGGTGCGCTTCGCGGTGGACGCCGTGGCCGAGGGTCTGCTCGATCGCTCGCAGGCGATCTCCACGATCGACCCCTCGAGCCTCGACGCGCTGCTGCACCCCACCTTCGACCCGAGTGCCGACTATGCGGTGATCGCCACCGGCGTGGCGGCGTCGCCGGGCGCGGCCAAGGGGGAGATCGTGTTGAGCGCCGCCGACGCGGTCAGCGCGGCCGCGGACGGGCGCGAGGTGATCCTCGTGCGGTCGTTCACCGAGGCCGACGACGTCGCGGGCTTTCACGCCGCTCGCGGCATCCTCACGAGCGAGGGCGGCAAGGCCAGCCACGCGGCGCTGGTCGCCCGCGGTATGGGACGTCCGGCGGTGACCGGCGCAGGG
>Ga0302325_10002605_pt1 | contig 43556 bp, 42 predicted proteins | sample Palsa_T0_2_FD_201948 | JGI IMG/M metagenome (GOLD analysis project Ga0302325, IMG submission 201948) | Peat permafrost microbial communities from Stordalen Mire near Abisko, Sweden - Palsa_T0_2 | ecosystem: Environmental > Terrestrial > Soil > Palsa > Peat permafrost | place: Sweden: Abisko... | reverse complement strand
ATCAACGGAGCCGCTGGCGGCGTCGGCCACTTTGCACTCCAACTGGCCAAGTGGAAAGGCGCTCGCGTGATTGCAGTTGCCGATGGCACCCATGAGGCTTTCCTGCGCGAGCTCGGCGCGGACGAGTTCATCGACTACACCAAGAGCAAGCCTGAAGACACCGTCAGCAACGTCGATCTGGTTGTAGACTCGATTGGCGGTCCGACCTCGGCTCGCTTCCTTCGCACGCTCAAGCGTGGCGGAGCGCTGTTTCCCATTTTCGGCCTGGGATTCAACGGCGCCGAAGAGGCTGAAAAGCTCGGAATCACGGTCTCGACCACCCAGGTCCGCTCGAGTGGTGCGCAGCTCGCAGAAGTCGCACCCCTGCTCGATCAGGGAACGGTACGTGTCTGGATCGACAGCAGGTACGACCTGGCGGATGCGCGGAAAGCGCACGAGCGTGCGGCCCGTGGACACATTCGCGGAAAGATTGTCCTTGAGGTCAAGTGAGGGTCGCCTTCTGAGCGTCCGTGCGGACATTGCTTTCCCGAAGAACGCCCGGAAGAAATTGTACGCCACGTCCGAGCTCTGATGATCTGCGAATCCTGGAGCAATGCGGGGAATGACACGCTTTTCGGCGGACTGATCGGCTAATCGAAAAGGACCCGCTTGTTGGCGACCATTTTCCCGCCCATTTGCCGGAGCGAATTGCAGCGCGCTGTCAGCCGTTTTCCGGTGTTGGGATCATTGCAGTCGCAAAGGGAAATAAAGGCCGCTTCCTCTACGTTTCCGGTTGGGTTTAGTCGGCCGGCTACGTCGCTAAACCACTCGCCTGCGGCGGTGTTTTTCTGAGAGTAGTAGTCCCTACGGCCAGGTGCTCTTTGGAATATTGCCGCACTCCGGCAACGTCGGTTTGGGTGAACGGTGAGATCATCCTAGATCCTCCCCAGATATTCTGGGGACCCGGGGGGTGGGAAACAAAGACTTGTTTCCCAATTTACGGCTACACCCAACCCCTTGCGCTGAGCGCAACGTTGGATCGACAGCCGTCGTCGGTCAGAAAGTAGACCCAGAGCGTGACGGCCAAAGTGCCATTAACCGCATTTGTTGCAGGGCTGGCTGCCCCCCGCCACGATGGGCGAACCGCTCATCTATGCATCGCTTAAACGGTGCTTGCTCAGCGATTCACGACCTACCGTATTCCCATCCATGGCATCCCTGCATCGCCTTCATTCCGCTGCCGATCTCCTTACCAGGAGTCGCATTCCGGTTGCCCATGCCGCTGCCGTCTTGGCGCGCGAGCCGAACAGCCCAATTACGCGGACGGTAAAGCTGTGGGGAGACGATGAGAGGCCGTTCAAAAACCTGATTCGGGCCAACACGGCAGCGGCACGGGAATGGCGCCGCATGATGGGGCGGATCGTCCTCCATTTGGAATGTTACCGGTCGGACGAGCCGGTGTATCGTGGATGGAGCTTTCCCAACGCCAAAACAAGGGCCGCGTTCATCGCATCCATCCAACGGCGGGGTGGTTTCGTAAACGGGCGTATCGGCATGAGCGCCAGCCGCACCAAGAGGGTTTCCACAGGGCGTCCGTTTCTCAACCGTTTTGGGCTTTTATGGGAGATACGACGGCACCGCCTGGCCCGAGATGTTTCGCCGATCTTTCGCGCAATTGGCGCGAAATACCCACGCCAGCGGGAGGTGATTTTCCCGCGAGGCTGTGAGTTCGTTCTCGCGGAGTCGCCTCGGGAGTTGCGCGTGGTTCGCGGTGGACAAACCCTGCGCGTGCCGTATCTTGTTTTACACGAGGTATGACCGATGAATTGCAAAAGCTTGCCAAGGCTCTCGATCAGATCGAACGCCGTTATCCTGCGGGAGGGAAGCGTTACAGCACGATCGTCGAGAACCCCTACGAAGCGGGCTACATGCCCTTTCCGATGCCCTCAAAGAGGGCAGTGGCCGCCGGCCGTCGTCTGCGGAAACACCAAAGTCAATCCGCTGCCAAGTAACGCGGTTGGGAGTTACGGGGCGAGCCTCTTTGGGTCAGCCAAACCTTATCAAAGTCGATAAGGAGTAGGTTGTCCCCCCCGGGGGAACTGAAATGCGACTGCATTTCAATGAGCCGTAATTCGGCTTCGGAGGGATGGCGCCTAGCCTGAATTCAAGCGAGTCGCTGCTGCTGTCGGTTGGCCGGATAGGGCCAAAGGAATGGCTTCTATCTGGCCGGATTCTGAAATATTCGAAGCGCGAGCTTCGCATAAGGCGTGCCACAAATTCCCGGAAAATAGGACAATCGGATAGCTTCACGAAGGTCCTATTTGGTCGCCCAAGAATGCGCGATACTTCGCGCATGACAGCGAGACTCCCAGCCGTTTTGACGACCGAGGAATTCGGATTCCTTGTGCGTTATGATCCGCAGGTTGTCCGGCGATACATCCGGCAGCGCCGGATCAAGGCCCATGGACGACCGGCGCGGATACCTTGTCGCGAACTGGAGAAATTCGGTGTCAATCTTGGGGATGCGGCTGTCCTGCTGGTAGAATGGTCACAGAGTCGGCGGCTTGACCCAACTGCTGCTTATTTAGCGAGCACCGAAGCCGTTTCCGGTGTGATCGTCCAATAGCGTTTCCCTTGGTCCTGCGTGGCGTTCCCGTTGTACCGAGCCCACAGCATTCCTTGATTCCGATGGCAAAGGATCGTGGCCGTGAGCCCGGGATTTTTGTACGCGGCGACGTGGTAGGTGCAGAAAGAATGACGCAGGCAGTTGTGCGGATGAGGAACCTTTGCGTCAGAGAAAAGCTGGCTTTTCTCCTTCATATATTCCGCTGGAGTCAGGCTCCAGCATGCGTCGCTGGTGACGTCCATCCAAAGCCACAGATTTTCTGGCAGGCCGTCAATGTAATGCCGCCGTTTCGTTTTGATTTTATGCTTGGGAAGCAACAGGCCTCGATCTTTGAAATTGATGTCGGCTTTCTCCAGTCGGTACGCCGATGCAAACCGCAGGCCGGCGAAGGACTCCAGCGCCAGGCGGCCGATGAGATGGCGGCGGTTCTCGGTCAGGGCGTGGGAGAACAGCTTTGCCGTTTGCGCCGGGGTCAAAATGCCAACGTGCTCCGTGGCGTCGTTTCGGGTGCGGATATCGTCGCAAGGGTTTTGATGGATCTGCTTCCGGTAATGATCGAAGAGGGTTCGGATGTGCTTCCGCCAATTGTTGAACGTATGGGGATTGTCGTAGCCGAGATCGCTCTCGATCCAATCCTCAATGTCCTCGCCCGTGACCTGGGTAAGCCGGTTGCCGCCGAAGGCGGCGGCAAATGCCTCCACCTTTTGGCGTTTTTGGCGCACGGTGTCCTCAGAAAGCTGTTCGCCGGCCTCCAGGGTTTTGATTTCCTTGAGGTAGGCCTCTACCGCCTCCTGAACGGTCAAAGGGCACAGAACGATGCCAGAAGCCTTCTGGTAGGCTTTCCAGCCCGTCACGACATCCTGCCAGGGCGTGTCGCCAATGGAGGTCTTGAACGCTTGCCATTCGGCCTGCTCGGCCCGCTGAGGTACCTGGACGAGGATGCCCTTGGTTCGGGCGCGGGCGAGTTCCCCGGCGCGCTTGTCCCGATCTTTGGCTTCCTTGAAGTACTCGCTCTTCACTTGGCCATCGATTCGCCACTGGACGCAAAAGGGGCTCGGTCGGCCACGTCGAATGAAGCGCCTTATGCCCCGAATCTGGCTTTCCTCTGAACCCAAGGTCGCGTTTGGATCGCGTCCTGGATCGTCTTTGGATCGCGTTTTCACGATCCAACGGGTGATATCGCGATACATCGCGATCAAGCTTTCCCTCTGAAACACGAATCCCCGCCGGAAGGCGGGGATAGATGGTGGACCCGATCAGGTTCGAACTGACGACCTCCTCAATGCCATTGAGGCGCTCTTCCAACTGAGCTACGAGCCCATTCGCGTGTGCGAAGGGTGAGAAAACTCCGTTTTTCCGTGCGGAACGCAAGGAGTTTCTGGAACGCTCACGGCAGCGCGTCCGGCGGCGGGGTGATGACGGCGCGATTGGCAGCGTCCCTCCACTGGGCCTCCTCGAGGTCGCGCCTCTTCACGGAGCGGTATTCGGCCTCCCCCGCGGAAAAGATGAATATGAAGATGATGGCCCGCCTGACGTTCCCGAAGTAGATGGAGGCGAGTATTCCCACGCCGAGCAGGACCTTCGCGACCGTGACGGCCCAGAACGTGGCGCGGACATAGGACATCTGGGTCGCCAGGAGCGCCCGCAGCATCCGTCCTCCGTCCATCGGGAAGGCCGGGATGAGGTTGAAGAGGAGCAGGATCACATTCGCCTCGAGAAGCAGCCTCAGGGCGTCGGCGGGCGAGCCCATGGAAAACGACTCCCAGTCGGCGGGCGGGCCCACCGTCAGCCACAGGACCGCCGCGATTGCGACGTTCACGGCTGGGCCTGCCGCAGCGATCAGGAACTCCTGGATCGGGCGCTTCGGTATGGAGTCCAGGAGCGCGATGCCGCCGATGAACGTGACCAGCACCCGCCGGACGCGGACGCCGAACCTCATGGCCATGAATGCATGCCCAAACTCGTGGAGGACAACGCAGATGAAGATAGCGACCAGGAAGCCCGCACTCCACCAGAGCCCTGTTATCCCGTTGTCCTGCCAGCCCGTGTAGGCCGCCCAGGCGAGCAGCAGGAAAAAGGTGAAGTGCAGCGAAATCATGATCCCGCGCACACGGAACAAGTTGATTGACCAGCCGGACATGCCGTCTAATGAAACCCGGCTCCGCCAAATCGCGAGCCGAACCTTGGAAGCAAGCGCCAAAGCACCCACCATTCTTGTCATAGACGACGACGCCGAGATCCGGTACTCGCTCTCGCGCGTGCTGTCGTCCAGGGGCTATGTCGTCTCGGAGGCGCCGAGCGGGGAACAGGGCGTGGCGACGGTCAAGAAGGGGCCGCTTCCCGACCTCATCTTCCTCGACATCCGGATGACCGGCATGAGCGGCCTCGAGGCGCTCCAGCACATCCGATCCGCCAACCCGAAGCAGCTCGTCATCCTGATGACGGCCTTTGGTACCGCCCAGACGGCCATCGAGGCCATGAAGTTCGGGGCCCTCGACTACGTCATGAAGCCCTTCGACCCGCAGCGGGTCCTGGCCCTCGCCGAGAACGCCCTGAAGACCCACGCCGACCTGCGCGCGGTGGGCGAGTACAAGCCGACCATCAACACCGAGGACTACAAGGAGGGGATCGTGGGATCCTCGCACGTGATGCAGGAGGTCTTCAAGGTGATCGGACAGGTGACGGCGAGCGACGTCACGGTCATGATCACCGGCGAGAGCGGGACGGGCAAGGAACTCGTCGCCCGGTCCATCTGGAAGCACAGCCACAGGGCCGGCAAGCCCTTCATCGCCGTCAACTGCGCGGCCATCCCGGACAACCTGATCGAGAGCGAGCTCTTCGGCCACGAGAAGGGGTCGTTCACGGGCTCCACCGGCCAGCGGATCGGCAAGTTCGAGCTCTGCGACGGCGGGACGATCTTCCTGGACGAGATCGGCGACATGGCCCTGGCGACCCAGACCAAGATCCTGCGCGTCCTGCAGCAGGGCGACATCCAGAGGGTCGGCGGGACGGAGACGATCAAGGTGGACGTCCGGATCATCGCGGCGACGAACAAGGACCTGGAGGCGATCGTTAAGACAAAGGCCTTCCGGGAGGACCTCTACTACCGCCTGAATGTCGTGCGCATCAGGATGCCGCCCCTCAGGGAGCGCATCGAGGACATCCCGCAGATTGTCGATTTCTGCGTCCAGAACCTGGTCAAGCAGAAGAAGGCCCGCACATCCAGGGTCTCCCCGGAGGCCATGGCGGTCCTCACCCGCCACATCTGGCCCGGCAACGTCCGCGAGCTCGAGAACGTTGTCTACCGGAGCGCCGTGGTGGCCCAGGGCGACGCGATCCTCGTCAAGGACCTCCCGCCGGAGATCCGCGGCTCCACGGGCGAGTCCGCGTCGCCCTTCGCGCTGACATTGGACACCGCCCTCGACTATGTCGCGGAGCACCTCAGGTCAGCGGAGCAGCCGCTCCTGGCGAATTTCGAGCGCGCGATCATCCAGCGGGTCCTCAAGGCCATGGGCGGCGACGAGGCCGCGGCGGCGAAGAGGCTCGGCATCACGAAGGCCGCGCTGAAGAAGCGCCTCTAGGCGCCAAAGCCGCCCGGGTGGGTGCGGTGCCAGTTCCAGGCCGTGGCGACGATCGAGTCGATGTCCGGGAACTTGACCCTCCATCCGAGCTCCCGCTTCGCCTTCGACGAGTCCGCGTAGAGCGCGGGCGGGTCGCCGGGCCTGCGGGGGCCCTCGATCACGGTAACCTTCTTCCGGGTGGCCTTCTCGACCGCGCGGATCACCTCCCGGTTGGAGGTGGGCGTCCCCGTCCCCAGGTTGTAGAAGTGCGCCGCGCCGGGCTGCTCCAGCTTGTCGAAGACCGCGATGTGGGCGCGGCTCAGGTCGTCCACGTGGACGTAGTCGCGCAGGCAGGTGCCGTCCGGGGTGGGGTAGTCGGTGCCGAAGAGGCTGAGCGACGGCCGCCTGCCGGTCGCCGCGTCGATCGCAAGCGGTATCATGTGCGTCTCCGGGTTGTGGTCCTCCCCGATGGAGCCGTCCTCGGCGGCGCCCGCCGCGTTGAAATACCTGAACGCCGCGAACGAGACCTGGCCGACGTGGGCGAGCGCCTTGAGCGCGGCCTCGACGTCGAGCTTGGTCTGGCCGTAGGGATTGATGGGGGCCTGGGGGAGCGTCTCCGTGATCGGGAGCTTCTCCGGGACACCGAAGGTGGCGCACGTCGAGGAGAACACGAACTTGCGGACCCCGGCGCCCTGCATAGCCTTCAGGAGGTGGAGGGTGGCCGCCGAGTTGTTCAGGTAGTACTTGAGCGGGTCGGTCACGGACTCGCCGACGTAGCAGAACGCGGCGAAGTGCATGACGACGTCGATCCTCTCGCCCGCGAGCAGGTCGCCGACGGCCTTCTCGTCGCCCAGGTCGCCCGTGTGGAGGGGGACGCCGGGCGCCACGGCGCCGCGGTGCCCGTAGACCAGGCTGTCGAGGACGACCGGCCGGTGGCCGGCCGCGGAAAGCTGCCGGACGCAGTGGCTTCCGATGTATCCCGCGCCGCCGACGACAAGAACGTTCATGGAAAGGAAGGTTTTATTGCGTTCGGGCGGCTGTTGGCTAGCGATTTCCTCCTTGCGCACCCATTGAACCTGCCTCGCATAGTCATCACAGGGGTCGGCCTGACGGCGCCGAACGGCAACTCCCTTGCGGAGTTCCGCCGCAGCCTGCTTACCGGGGTGGCCGGCATCGAGTGGCTCGATGTCCGCTACATGGGCAGGCTCCTGGCCGGGGTGTGCCATTACGACGCCCTGAGGCACCAGAATAAGAAGGAGGTCCGCGTCGGGACGCGGGCCGGGAGCATCAGCATATGGTGCGCCCGCGAGGCGATAGCGGACAGCGGCGTCGCCTTCGAGGCCTTCCCCAAGGACAGGATCGGGATCTACATCGGCTGCACCGAGCACGGGAACGTCGAGACCGAGAACGAGATCTTCGCCATCTCGAAGTTCAACTACGACACGAAGTACTGGTCCCACTACCACAACCCGCGGACGGTCGCTAACAACCCGGCGGGGGAGGCGTCGCTCAACCTCGGGGTGACGGGGCCGGCCTACACGATCGGCGCCGCGTGCGCCGCGGGCAACCTGGGGCTGATCCACGCCTCGCAGATGCTCAGGCTGGGCGAGGTCGACCTGGCGGTCTGCGGGGGCGTGAGCGAGAGCATCCACACCTTCGGCATCTTCGCCGGGTTCAAGTCGCAGGGCGCCCTGGCGACCAACGACGTCCCCGCGAGGGCGTCCCGGCCGTTCGACCTGGCGCGCAACGGGATCGTGGTCTCCGAGGGGGGATGCCTCTACACGCTCGAGCGCCTCGGGGACGCGCTCGCGCGCGGCGCCCGGATCTACGGGGAGATCGCCGGATACGGCGTCAACAGCGACGCGAGCGACTACGTACTGCCCAACCCCGTCCGCCAGGCCGAGTGCGTGCGCAAGTCGCTCGCCAACGCCGGGCTCGCGCCGGCTGACATCGACATCGTCAACACCCACGCGACGGCGACGCTTCTCGGGGACATCCAGGAGTGCGAGGCCATAAGGGCCGTCTTCGGCGAGGGATGCCCCCGCACGCACATCAACAACACCAAGAGCTTCATCGGCCACTGCATGGGCGCCGCGGGCGCCCTCGAGCTCGCCGGCAACCTGCCGTCCTTCGACGACCTCACGGTCCACCCCACGATAAACGTCGACAACCTCGACCCGGCCTGCGCGCTCCCCGGGCTCGTCCTGAACGCGCCCGTGAAGGCGGCGCGGGTCGACACCATCCTCAACAACTCGTTCGGGATGCTGGGGATAAATTCCACGTTGATTGTGAAGCGATTCGTGGCATAACAGGCGCTACCGACCCACCCATGACCAACGAAGAATGCAAGAAGGCGGTGCTGGACATCATCGCGGACATCGCTCCCGACGAGGACCTGACCAACGTCAAGCCCGACGTGCGGCTGCGCGACCAGCTCCAGCTCGACAGCATGGACTTCCTGGACATCGTCATGGAGCTGCGCAAGCGCCACGGGATCGAGGTCCCCGAGGCCGACTACCTCCGGCTGGCCTCGCTCGACAGCTGCGCGGAGTACCTGACGCCCAAGTTCAACGCCCTCGCGGCGAAGAGTTGAATTCGGGCACGCACTACGACGTAGCCATCATCGGTGCCGGTCTGTCCGGCCTCGCGGCGGGGATAAGGCTGGCGCACTTCGGGAAGCGGGTCTGCATCTTCGAGCGCCACAACGCCGCAGGCGGGCTCAACAGCTTCTACAGCCTTGGCGGCCGCAAGTACGACGTGGGCCTGCACGCGGTCACGAACTTCGTGCCGGCGGGCGTCAAGGGGACGCCGCTCGGGAAGATCCTTCGCCAGCTGAGGATCGACCGCGACGAGTTCGCGCTCTGCCCGCAGAAGGGCTCCCGCGTCGCCTTCGGCCCTCGGGGCGAGCGGGTGCTCAGGTTCACGAACGACTTCGCGCTCCTCGAGTCGGAGGTGGCCACGCATTTCCCGGCCCAGTTCGAGGGTTTCCGCAAGGTAGCCCGGTTCGCCCGGGAAATGCCGCTTTCCGGCGGGGGAGAGGGGGCCTCCGCGCGCGCGTTCATCCGGGAGTCGGTCACGGACCCGCTACTTGAGGACATGCTCCTCTGCCCGCTCATGTTCTACGGCAGCGCCAGCGAGGACGACATGGACCTGGGACAGTTCGCGATCATGTTCCGCGCCCTCTACCTGGAGGGCTTCGCGCGCCCCCTCGATGGGGTGAGGGTGATCATGCGGGTGATACTCGACAAGTACCGCCAGGCGGGCGGCGAGCGCCGCATGAAGTGCGGCGTCCGTAGCATCGTCGTGCGCGGGGGCAGGGCCGCGGCGCTCATCCTGGATTCCGGCGAGGAGATCACGGCGGACCACGTGCTCTCTTCCATCGGCGCGGCCGAGACGGAAGCCCTGGTCGGCGCCCGCCCCGATACCGGGCGCACGCTGGGCTACGTGGAGACGATAACGGTCCTCGACCGGGCTCCCGCGGCGCTCGGCTGGGGCGACGACACGATCGTGTTCTTCAACGACTCGGAGCGCTTCAGCTACCGCGACCCGGAGGGCCAGGTCGACACCCGCAGCGGGATCATATGCTTCCCGAACAACTTCGACTACGGCCCCGGCAGGGGGCTCCCGGAGGGGTTCTTCCGGGTCACCTGCCTTGCGAACTACGAGTCCTGGGCCGGACTGCCGGAGGAGCGGTACCGGGCGGACAAGGCGCGCTGGTTCGCCGAGATAGAAAGATCCGCAAGGCGGTTCCTGCCCGCGCTGGACCCGGCGGACTCGCTCGGCAGGGCCACGGTGGCGACCGACATGTTCACCCCCACGACGGTCGAGAAGTTCACCGGGCATTTCCGCGGGGCGATCTACGGGGCGCCGGTCAAGAACCCCGGCGGCCGCACGGAGCTCCCCAACCTCTACCTCTGCGGCACGGACCAGGGGATGCTCGGGATCGTGGGCTCGATGCTGAGCGGCATATCGATGGCCAACAGGCACATCCTGCAGGCCCCAGCCGCCGCCGCTTAGCCTCCCCGAAACCAGTTGCCGACGGCCCAAGCGGTGCTCCAACATCGGCCTTCCATGGCTTATGACTGGCTCAAAGGGGTCGCCGACGAGTACGACGTGATCGTCATCGGGAGCGGATTGGGGGGCCTGACGGGCGCCAACGTGCTCGCGAAGGCCGGCCACCGCGTGCTCCTCCTCGAGCACCACTACCAGTACGGCGGCCTAGCGACATGGTTCACGCGCAAGGGGGGCCACATCTTCGACATCTCGCTCCACGGCTTCCCGGTCGGGATGATCAAGTCCTGCCGCAAGTACTGGACCCGCGAGATCGCGGACTCGATCGTCCAGCTGAAGGACATCCGCTTCGTCAACCCAGAGATGGACGTCTGGACGACGTTCACGCGGGACGACTACACGCGCGTGCTCGTGGAGCAGTTCGGGCTCGACCGGGCCCACGTCGAGGGCTTCTACGAATACCTGCGCGGGATGAACTTCTACGACAGCAGCACCGAGACGACCGGCGAGATGCTGGAGCGCTTCTTCCCGGGGCGCCGCGACGTCGTGCGCCTCCTCATGGAGCCCATCGCCTACGCCAACGGCTCCACGCTCGACGACCCGGCGATCACCTACGGGATCGTCTTCTCCAACTTCATGGGCTCCGGCGTCTACACCTTCAGGGGGGGCTCCGACGTCCTGATCGAGAAGATGACGGACGAGCTCAGGAGGAACGGGGTAGAGCTGCGCAAGAAGGTCCTTGTCGAGAGGATCCTCGTGGAGGACAGGGGTGGGACAAAGTTCGCGTGCGGGATCGTCGCCAAGGGCGGCCGGGTGATCCGGGCGAAGGCGGTCCTCTCGAACGCCAGCATCAAGAACACGGTCTTCCGCCTCGCGGGGGCCGAGAATTTCCCGCCGGAATACGCGGCGGCGGCCCAGGCCGTGAGGGTCAACTCGAGCTCCTGCCAGGTCTACCTCGGCATCCGCAAGGGGGAGACGATCCCGCACATCGGCGACCTGGTCTTCACGTCGGCGAGCCCGACCTTCAGCGCTGGCGAGCTCACCGACCTGCACACGACCAGCAGGACGTTCTCGGTCTACTATCCCGACACCCGGCCGGGCTCGGGGCGCTACACGGTCGTCGCGTCCATCAACGGGCTCTACTCGGACTGGAGCGCGCTCTCGGAGGCCGAGTACGCCGTCGAGAAGGAGCGCCTTGTCGAGGAGTCGATCACGGCGCTCGAGAAGTACATCCCTGGGGTGAGGGGGCTGATCGACTGGAAGGAGGCGGCCACGCCCCGCACGATCGAGCGCTACACGACCCACCTCGGGGGCACGTCCTTCGGGACCAAGTTCGAGGGCCTGAAGGTCTCTATGGACCTCTCCGAGCACCTTCCCGGGCTCTACCACGCGGGGTCGGTCGGCATCATCATGTCGGGCTGGCTCGGCACCATCAACTACGGGGTCATCACGGCCAACAAGGTCGACCGCTACGTCTGCGCGCAGAAGCAGGGGAGGGCCGCTTGAGCGCCGTCTCCCCCGAGGTCCTGAGGCGGATACCCCACCGGCCCCCGTTCCTCTTCGTGGACGAGATCGTATCCGAGTCGCCCGAGGGCCTCGTCGCGCGCCGAACCTGGAGGGCCGACGAGGACTTCTACGGCGGCCACTACCCGGGCGCCCCGATCACCCCAGGGGTTATCCTCTGCGAGGCCGTGTTCCAGGCGGGCGCCCTCCACCTTTACGGCACGCTCGCGGAGCGCGGCGCTCCGCCGGGCGTCCCGCTCCTCGTCAAGATTTCCGACGTGCGCTTCCGCAACCCCGTCTTTCCCGGCGACGTCGTCACGATAGAGGTGAGGAAGAAGGACTCCATGGCGGGGTTCTACATCATGTCCGGGTCGATGAGGCGCGGGGAGACGCGCGTGCTCTCGGTCGATTTCTCGGTCGCCTGGAAGGCCCCGGGGGCCGCGCCATGAGCTTCCTCGGCCTGGAGGGCAAGAGGTTCCTCGTGTTCGGGGTGGCCAACCGGCGAAGCGTGGCCTGGGCCGTCGGCAGGTCGCTCGAGGAGGAGGGGGCACGCGTCATCTACAGCGTCCGCTCGGCGGAGCGCCGCAAGTCGCTCGAGGCGCTCCTCGGCGAGCGGCCGGTCCACGTGTGCGACGTGGAGAAGGACGGCGACGCCGACCGCCTCGCCGCCGAGGTCGCCAAGTCCGCGAAGGGCCCCCTGTCCGGGATCGTCCACTCGGTCGCGTACGCGAACTACTCCGAGGGCGTGAAGCCCTTCCATGCCACGAAGAGGGCGGACTTCCTCCAGGCGGCCGCGGTCTCGGCGTTCTCCCTTGTCGAGATCGCCAGGGCGTTCGCCCCCCAGCTGGAGCGCGACGCATCGGTCGTCACGATCGGCATCTCGTCGCTCCTCGTGACCCCGGACAACTACGGCTACATGGGGCCGGTCAAGGCCGCGCTCGAGTCGTCGGCCCGCTTCCTCGCGAAGTCGTTCAGCGTCGAGACCGCGGTGCGCTTCAATGTCGTCGGGTCCGGGCCGCTGAAGACGAGCGCGTCCGCCGGCATACCCGGGTACCTCGAGAGCTACCTCTACGCCGAGAAGCTCACGTTCCGGAAGCGCAACCTCGAGACGCAGGAGGTGGCGAACGCGGCCCTGTTCCTCCTTAGCCCGCGGAGCAGCGGGATAAACGGGGCGACGGTCATCGTCGACGCGGGCTTGGGGTGCAACATGTTCGACAAGGACGTGATCCGGCTCGCGATGAGGCCCGAGCGCTGAGCGGGGGCCACCGGATCCATGCGCTTCAAGAACGTCTGCCTGGAGTCGATAGCGGTCGCGCTTCCCGGCGAGGTCTGGAGCAGCTCGGCGATCGAGGAGCGGCTCCGGCCGCTCTACGAGCGCCTCCGGCTTCCCTTCGGCCGCCTGGAGCTCATGACGGGGATCCGCGAGAGGCGGATGTGGCCCGACGGAACGCTGCCCTCGGAGGCGAGCGCGGCCGCCGGCCGTGCGGTCCTCGGCGTCTCGTCGGTGAGGAGGGAGCAGATCGGCCTCTTCATCCACGCCGCCGTCTCGAGGGACATGCTCGAGCCGGCGTCCGCGTCCTTCGCGCACCACAAGATTGGGCTGCCCGCCTCGGCCCAGATCTTCGACGTCTCGAACGCATGCCTCGGGTTCCTCAACTCGGTCGTCGTGGCCGGGGCGATGATCGACAGCGGCCAGATAGGGGCCGCTCTCATCGTTGCCGGCGAGAACGGCCGGCCGCTGGTCGACGAGACCATCCGCACGCTCCTCGCGCGCTCGCTCGACCGCAACGCGATCAAGCCGTTCTTCGCCAACCTGACGATCGGCTGCGGGGCCGTGGCGACGGTCATCTGCCACGCCGACCTCGTCAGGGGGCGGCCCCGCAGGATCCTCGGCGGCGTGTGCCGCTCGGCGACCGAGCACAGCGAGCTCTGCCAGGGCAACACCGCCGAGGCGGGCGCCCTGGCGATGCAGACGGATTCCGAGCGGATGCTGGAGGCCGGGGTCTCGCTGGCGAAGGAGACCTGGGAGGAGTTCATGGCGGAGACCGGCTGGACCAGGGAGAGCGTCGACCGGGTGATCTGCCACCAGGTGGGAAGCGCCCACCGCCGCCGCCTCTTCGAGACTCTCGGGCTCGATGTCGCGAAGGACTTCTCGACCTTCGAGACCCTGGGAAACATGGGCTCGGTCTCGCTCCCGGCGACGCTCTCGGCCGCCGCCGACGCCTGCGTCGTGCGCGACGGCGACCGGGTGGCGCTCATGGGGATCGGGAGCGGGCTCAACTGCCTGATGCTGGCCCTAGAATGGTGAGCGCGCCAAAGCCCGGCGGCGTTCCGGATTGGCTCTCGCGCCTCTACCCCTTCTCGCCCGCGTCCTTCCGGACGCCCCGGGGCGCGGCGATGAGCTACCTGGACGAGGGGCCGAGGGGCGACGAGGCCGTCCTCATGCTCCACGGAAACCCCACGTGGTCCTTCTACTACCGCGACCTCGTGCGCGAGCTCTCGGCCGGGGTCCGCTGCATCGCTCCGGACCACGTCGGCATGGGGCTCTCCGCGAAGCCCGCGGGCTACGACTACCGCCTGGCCTCGAGGATCGCCGACATCGAGGCCCTGGTGGAGGGCCTCGGGCTGCGCAGGGTCCACCTGGTGCTCCACGACTGGGGCGGCCCGATCGGCCTCGGCCTCGCGGTGAGGAGGCCGGGGCGGGTGGGGCGGATCGTCCTCCAGAACACGGCCGCATTCCCCGGGCGGATCCCCAGGCGGATCGCGCTCTGCCGCGCGCCCCTCGTCGGTGAGTTCATCGTGCGCGGGCTGAACGGCTTCGCCGAGCCGGCCACCTGGATGGCCATGGCCTCGCGGAGGCTCACGTGGGACGAGAGGAGGGGCTACCTCCATCCCTACGGCAGCTGGGCGAACCGGATCGGGGTCCACCGCTTTGTCAGGGACATCCCCATGGAGCCGGATCACCCGAGCCGCGCGGCGCTCGAGGAGGTCTCCGCGGGCCTCCCCAGGCTGTCCGGGCACCGCAAGATGATTCTCTGGGGGGGCCGCGATTTTTGCTTCGACGACTCCTACCTTAACCGCTGGCGTGGGATCTACCCCGACGCGCGCGTTGACCGCCTCGCGAGCGCCGGCCACTACGTGCTGGAGGACGCCGGCGCCGACGCCCGCACGCGGGTAGCCGATTTCCTCAAGCAAACCTGAACCCATGAAATTCGAACACTTCGCCCTCAACGTCCCGGATGCCAAGGCCACGGCCACCTGGTATGTGGCCCATCTCGGGCTGCGCGTCGCGCGCACGCGCAGCGACTCGCCCTTCACGTCCTTCCTGGCCGACGAGACGGGGCGTGTGATATTCGAGGTCTACAGCAACCCCGCGGCGCCGTACCCCGACTACCGGGCGGCGCACCCCCTGTGCTTCCACGTCGCCTTCGTCGCGGACGACCCCGCCGCGGTCCGCTCGAAGCTCGTGGGCGCCGGGGCGACTCCCGCCTACGAGGAGACGCTTCCCGACGGCTCCTTCCTCATCATGGTTCGCGACCCGTGGGGCATCCCGCTGCAGCTCGTGCGCCGGGTGACGCCCTTCCCGGCGGCATGAGGGCGCCCTCCCGTGTTCCGGGTTGACCCATCCGTCACGCTCCAGGGCCGCGGCGTCAGGCTTGAGCCGCTCGGCCGCGGGCACGAGGAGGCGCTCAAATTGGCCGCGGCCGACGGGGAGCTCTGGAAGCTGCACTTCACCTCGGTTCCCGAGCCGGGGAAGACCCTCGCCTACATCGACGACGCGCTGGCCGACCGCGACAAGGGGACCCGCGTGCCCTGGGTCGTGCGCGAGCTCTCGGGCGGGCGCATCATCGGGTCGACGAGCTACCACGACATCATTCCCGCGGCGCGCCGGGTCGAGATCGGGTACACCTGGTATGCGACGAGCTGGCAGCGCACGTTCATCAACACGGCCTGCAAGCTGAGGCTGCTTGAGCACGCCTTCGACACCCTCGGCTGCTCGGTCGTCGGCTGGAGGACCGACAACCTCAACCTGAGGAGCCAGGCGGCCATCGAGCGCCTGGGCGCCAAGAGGGACGGGGTCATCCGCAGGCAGAGCCAGAGGCGGGACGGGACCCTCAGGGACACGGTCATGTACAGCGTCACGGATGACGAGTGGCGCGGGGCCATCCGCGGGCGCCTGATGGGGTATCTTGCTGAGGGAACCGCCGGCGCCTAGGGGGTACTAACCGAGGCGTATGAATGCCTCGACTCTCCCGCGTAGCCTGGGCCTCGCGTTCGGGCTCCTCGCCCTCCTGCCGGGCGGCCTTTCCTCCCTGGGCTTCGCCCAGAATGTCACTTCCGCCACCCCCGAGGTGGTGACCGGCGCCAAGTGGTCCGACATCAAGAACGACACCTACGACCAGCGCGCTCATTTCGCAGCCGGGGTCGTGCGCCTGACGGCGAGGCTCAACGACGAAATCAGCCAATTGAACGCGAAGCGGGCCGCGATGACGACCGACACGAAGGACTGGGACTTCGCCATGAAGGACGTCATGGACAGCCGGGACCTCTTCGTGAGCAGGGCCACGGAGATCTCGAAGACGACGACCCCCGAGGCCTGGTCCGACGCGAAGGACAAGGTGGGCGAGGCCTGGCAGCGCGCGCGTCAGGCGCTCGACAAGATGCACACGACCGTCACCACCTGAGGGCAGGCGGCCCCCGGGGCGGGGGACACAGCGGGCTTGAGCCCGGCGGGGAACGCGGTTCATATGGCGCCAGGGGCCGGGGCGAACGCGCCCCCTAGCCCGATTGAACCGACCCCATGTTCATCGTCGAATCCTATCCCGTCGCGGTGACGCTCTGCGTCGTCACCATGCTGTGCTGGGGCTCGTGGGCCAACACGCAGAAGCTCGCGAGCGAGGGCTGGCGCTTCCAGCTCTTCTACTGGGACTATGCCATTGGCGTCTTCCTCCTTTCCCTCATCCTCGCCTGCACCCTCGGGAGCTCCGGCGCCGGCGGGCGGCCCTTCGCGGCCGACCTCGCGCAGGCGCAGCGCCACTGGCTCCTCTCGGCGTTCACGGGCGGGGTGGTCTTCAACCTGTCGAACATCCTGCTCGTCGCGGCGATCGACATCGCCGGCATGGCCGTCGCCTTCCCGGTGGGGGTGGGCCTCGCGCTCGTCCTCGGCGTCCTGACGACCTACCTGTCCACGCGGGAGGGCAACGTTCCCATGCTCGCCCTCGGCGTGGGCTTCGTCGGGGCGGCGATCGTCATCGACGCCCTGGCCTACAGGCGCCTGGCGGCCGGGCGCTCCTCCGCGTCGGCGAAGGGCATCATCCTCTCGTTCGCCGCCGGGGCGCTCATGGGCCTATTCTACAAATTCGTGGCGCAGTCCATGGGCCACATAGGGCCCCACCTTGTCCTCGAGGCCGGCAAGCTGAGCCCATACACCGCGGTCGTCCTCTTCAGCGCGGGCGTGCTCCTTTCAAACTTCGTCTGGAACACAGCGATCATGCTTCGGCCCTTCACAGGCACGCCGGTTCCCCTCACGGATTACTTCACGAAGGGAAGCGTCCGGCTGCACGCGGTCGGGATCCTGGGCGGGATGGTCTGGAGCACGGGCATGGCCCTCAGCATAATCGCAAGCACGCGGGCCGGCGCCGCGCTGTCCTACGGGCTGGGGCAGGGCGCCACGCTGGTCGGCGCCCTCTGGGGGGTCTTCGTGTGGAAGGAGTTCAAGGGGGCCCCAAGGGGCACGCCGGCGCTCCTCGCCGCGATGTTCGCCTGCTACGTGGCCGGGCTCGTGCTGCTCATCCTGTCAAAGTCCTGATGCCACGGGTCCCGAACAAAACGGCCCGGGGGAAGAGGAACTCCGTCGTCGTCGTCGGCAGCTCCAACACCGACATGATCCTGCGGGTGGCGCGGGTCCCACGGCCAGGGGAGACGCTCCTCGGCGGGGCGTTCAGCACCGCCGCCGGGGGCAAGGGGGCGAACCAGGCCGTCGCCGCGGCCCGGGCGGGTGGCAGCGTCGCCTTTGTCGCGCGCCTCGGGCGGGACTCGCTCGGGAACGAAGCCCTAGCCGGGTTCAGGAGGGAGGGGATGACCCTGTCCCATGTCGTGCGCGACCCCTCGCAGCCCTCGGGCGTCGCCCTCATCTTCGTTGGCGCGGACGGCGAGAACAGCATCGGCGTCGCCGGCGGTGCGAACCAGCGGCTTTCGCCGCGGGACGTCCGCGCCGCGCGCGGCCTGATCGAGGGCGCGCGGGTCCTCCTGCTCCAGCTGGAGACCCCGCTCGAGACAGTCGAGGCGGCCGCCAGCATCGCCCACAGGGCGGGGGTCCAGGTCATCCTCAACCCCGCGCCCGCCCAGGCCCTGCCGGACAGCCTCCTGGGGAGGGTGTCGCTCCTCACTCCCAACGAGACCGAGGCGGGCCTGCTTACCGGGATCGGCGTCCGCGATGTCGCCTCGGCCACCCTGGCGGCGGCCGCGCTGAGGAAACGCGGGGCCCGCGGCGTCATCGTCACCCTGGGGGCGGCCGGCGCGCTGGTGGCGACGGACGACGGCGTCAGCCTTGTCCCCGGCTTCGCGGTGAAGGCGCACGACACGACGGCCGCCGGCGACGTCTTCAACGGCGCCCTTGCCGTCAGGCTTGCCGAGGGCCGCCCGCTCCTGGAGGCGGTGCGCTTCGCCCATGCGGCCGCCGCGATCTCGGTGACCAGGTCGGGGGCCCAGCCCTCGATACCCACGCGGCGGGAGATCGACGCCCTTCTCAAAAAATGAAAACATCAAGGCTTCCCCTCCTTCTCGTTGCCCTGGCCGCGTCGCTGCCGGCCCGCGGGGCCCCGGCCGCGGCCCCAGCGCGGATCCCGGTCATCATCGTGACCGACATCGGGACCGACATCGACGACTCCTGGGCGATAGCCCTCGCTCTGCGCTCGCGGGAGCTCGACCTGAAGCTCGTGGTGGTGGACCCGGCCGACACGCCGTACCGGGCGGCCGTGGCGGCCAAGCTCCTCGAGCAGTCGGGGCACGCGGACGTGCCCGTCGCGCTGGGGGACAACAGCGGGCCGATGGGTGACGACAACAAGACGCTCAAGCCGTGGATCGCCGGCTACGACATCGGCAAGTACCCCGGCAAGGTCTACGCCGACGGCGTCGCCGCCCTGGTCGACGCGGTCGAGGCATCGCCGTCGCCGGTCACGATCATCGCCATCGGGCCCGTCCACAGCCTCGCCCTGGCCCTCAAGAGGGCGCCCGACATCGCGTCCAAGTGCCGGCTCGTCGGAATGTTTGGGAGCTTCGACGTGGGATACGGCGGCGGGGCGCCCTCGGCCGAGTTCAACGTGAAGGTCGACCCCGCCGCGTTCCGCTCGGTACTTGCCGCGCCGTGGCGCGACATCCTGCTGACGCCGCTCGACACCTGCGGCTTCGTGAGCCTGGCGGGAGAGCGCTATCACGCCATCTGGAGCGCCACGGGCGACCCCCTGCTGCGGGCGCTCATACAGAGCTACTGCGTCTTCGCGCCGCGGCAGAATTGGATGACGTGCGACTCCTTTGCGACGCGCTCCACGACGCTCTTCGACTGCGTCGCGGTTTACCTTGCCTACTCGGAGGACCTCGTAGAGACGGAGACGATTGCCTTCCAGGTCACGGACGACGGCTTCACGCGGCGTTCGCCGGACGGCCCGTTCAAGGCGAGGGTGGCCATCCGCTGGAAGAACATGGACGGTTTCGAGGCCCAGTTGGCCGGCCGCCTGCTCGCGCCCTGAGGGCCCGTTCTCCGGGCGGGCGCCGCGGGAGGACGCCCCACCGCCGCGCAGAAATAGGAAAAATTCTGGCGGGGAGGGGAACACCCCATTTCAGAATCGGTGTCCAAGGGGTAGTCTCTTTTCGACCGTCAGGTCCCAATCCCTATGCGTACAAAATCTATGTCCCGAATGGTCCCCCTCCTCGCAAGCGCGGCAATGCTCGCGCTTGGGTTAGCGGCGACAGCCAAAGCCGCGCCCTTCCCGGCAATCGCCTCGCCTTCGACCACCGAGCACCGGCCCGGAAAGCTCGTCTGGGCGGACCTCTTCACTTCCGAGCCGGACGCCGCAAGCAAGTTCTACTGCGGCCTCCTCGGCTGGACGGCGACCTCCATCGACCAGAAGGGCAAGGCCTACATCGTCTTCTCGAACGGCGGCGTCCCGGTGGCCGGTATCGCGCCTCATTCTTTTGCGAAGGAGAGCCACCCGTCGCGGTGGATCGGCTACGTGTCCGTCTCCGACATCAACGCCACGGTCGCCGCCGTGGGGCAGCTCGGCGGGAAGATTCACGGCAATGTGCGCGACTTTCCTGACCGCGGCCAGCAGGCGATCATCGGCGACAGCGAGGGCAATCCCATAGGCCTCCTCCAGTCGAGCTCCGGGGACCCGGCCGACGATTCGACCGTGCCAGGAACCTGGAATTGGTTCGAAATCTACGTCAAGAACACCCAGGCCTCGGCGAATTTCTACCACCAGGCCCTCGGGTACGACATGGCGCCTGAGACCCATTCCGACCGAAAGAGCGACTTCGTACTATCAAGCAACGGGAACAACCGCGGCGGAATCGCCCCGGTTCCCGAGGACGTCCCGGACGCCAAGCCCAGCTGGCTCGGCGTCGTCAGGGTTGCGGACCTCGACAAGACGCTCGCGCTGGTCCCCGGCCTCGGCGGCGAGGTCCTCGTGAAGCCCCACTCGGTCGAGTTCGGAAGCCGCTTTGCCATCATCCTTGACCCCACGGGTGGCACCATTGGCCTCGTGGAATACATCGAGAGCGCCAATCCCGCTAAAAGCCCATGAAACACACCAACAAATTCTTCATTGCCGCTCTGCTCCTTGTCAGCGGCCTTCAGCTCGGCGTGCTCACCGGCTGCGTCGGCCCCGGGTACGGCGGCGGCGGCGTCTACTACGGCGGCGGGCCATGGATTGGCGGCGACGTGATCGTGGGCGGTGGCCGAGGCTGGTATGGCCACGGCGGCGGCGGCTACGCCCATCCGGGCGGCGGCGGCTGGCGGCGATAGGCTGCCCCTAGGTTAGCTGAACCGGTAACTAGTCGACCTCGGAGGCGTCCGGCGCCCTTGCTGCCGGGTCGCTCTTAGACCGCGGGAAGGTCTCCGCGAGTAGCTTGCCCGCGCGCTCGACCCCGTGGACAAGGCCTGCCGTGAAGTCACCCGAGCGGAAGTGGCCGCCCATGGCCTCCGCAAGGCTGGCCCAGAACGCGTCGCCGCATTTCTCGTGGACGGCGCTGTCGCCGATCACGGCGAACTTCCTCGAACGCGGGGAGACGAAGATCAGGATGCCGTTCTTGTGCGGTGAATTCGCCATGCCCATCTTGTTGAAGTAGGCCTGCGCCGCGACCACAGGGTCCTCGACCTTGTGCCGCGCGATCGTCACCCGGATCTCGCCCGAGGTCCGGGCCTCCGCGGCGCGGATCGCCGCGACCACGCGCTCATGGTCTATCTTTGGTTCGGGGCTTAACCAGCTCATGGCGTCACCAGCTCCCCCCGGCTCCGCCGCCGCCGAATCCGCCGCCACCTCCGGAGAAGCCGCCGCCGCCGCCGCCAAATCCCCCTCCGCCTCCAAATCCCCCGCCTCCTCCACCTCCTCTTCCGCCGCTCATCATGCCGAGTATCATCCAGGGGAGGAACCCGCCAAAGCCCGTCCTTCCTCCGCCGTGGTACACGGACGACCGGCTGCGAATAATCGAAATAAAAACGAAGATGACGAACAGGAGCACAAAGAAGCCAATGGGGGAGGACTGCCGGCTGTGCTGGTCGCCGACCGTCCGGCCGGTCCCCTTGTACTCACCGCGGGTGGCCGCGATGATGGCGTTCACGCCTGCCGTCACACCGGCGTCATAGTCGCCCCTGCGGAATGCCGGCGTGATCTCATCGGATATGATCCTCTTTGACAGCGCGTCCGTCAGCGTCGCCTCGAGCCCGTAGCCGACCTGCAGGTACATCTGGTGGGACTTGACGAAGATGAAGAGCACGGCGCCGTTGTCCTTGCCCTTCATCCCGACATGCCAGGACTGGGCGACCCGGACCGTGTAATCCTCGACCGAGGAGTCGCTCTGCATCTCCGGGTAGATCGCCACGACGACCTGGCTCGACGTGGCCCGCTCGAACTGGTCGAGCTTCTGGTTCAGCGCCGAGGCCGTGGCCGGGTTCACGACCGACGCGTAGTCGTTGAAAAAGGCCTGCGGGGCAGGGGGGATGACCTCCGCGGCGCCGGCGCTGCCGGCCGCGAACGCTAGGAGGGCAAGGCCGACGCCGCGAACGATCACGGCTTGGCGGGCGCCGCGTTATTGAAGTCGAATTGGACCTTGGGCGGCGTCTCGGAGCCGGCCGTCGCCGTGAAGTACGGGCGGTTCGTGTAGTGCAAAATCCCGGCCAGGATGACGCCCGGGAAACTGCGGATGGCGGTGTCGTACGCCTGGACGACATCGTTGAAGCGGCCGCGCTCGACGGCGATGCGGTTCTCCGTGCCCTCGAGCTGCGACTGGAGGTCGCGGAAGTTGGCCGTGGCCTTCAAGTCCGGGTAGTTCTCGGAGACGACAAGGAGCCGGGAGAGAGCTGATCCCAGCTGGCCCTGCGCCTGCTGGAAGGCCGCAAGCTGGGCGGGATCGGTCGGGGCCGTGCCGGACGGCATCTGGACCCGGCCGACCGAGGCACGGGCGTCGGTCACGGCCATCAGCGTGGATTTCTCGAAATTGGCCGCCCCCGCGACCGTGCTGACCAGGTTTGGAACGAGGTCGGCCCGGCGCTGGTAGACGTTCTGGACCTGCGCCCACTGCGCGTCCGTGGCCTGCTGCAGGCTCACGAGGCCGTTGTAGCTGGACATGACCGCGAGCCCGCAGATCACGACCAGTGCTATGAAACCGATGAGGATTTTAGTCGCTGTACCCATCGCCGGACGCTACGCCCGATGGGTCGAACTGGCAAGGTCGTTCCGGCCGCGCCGGAAGCCCCCATGCACGTCTCGATCGATCAGAAGCACGCCATCCTGGCGATCTTCGCGCTGACCTACATTGGCCTGGCGATAGGCCGGATCCCCGGCCTGAGGCTCGACAGGACGGCGATAGCGCTCCTGGGAGCCATCCTGATGATGATCGTCTCAGGGGACTCGACGAGCCATGTGGCCTCGACCGTCAACTGGCCCACTATATCCCTGCTGTTCGGCTTCTTCGTCATCTCGGCGCAGCTCCGTCTGTCGGGATTCTACGGCCGTGTCGCAGAGGTCGTCGCGAAGAGGGTGGGCGTGCCAGCGAGTTTCCTGGCCTTCATGATCGCCGTGACGGCGGCGCTCTCCGCATTCCTGAACAACGACATCGTCTGCTACGCCCTCACCCCGGTCGTCGGGGCGGCGCTCGTGCGCGAGCGGATCGACCCGGTGCCCTTCCTGATCGCCCTCGCGGCCGCGAGCAACATCGGCGCCGCCGCGACGCTGATAGGCAACGGGCAGAACATGGTGATCGGCTCCGTCGCCCACCTCGATTTTCTCAAGTACATCCTGTGGTGCTTCGTGCCCGTGGTCTTCGGGCTCTGCGCCGTCTATGTCGTGACGTTGATCGGCAGGAGTGACACGCCCCCCGTCCTGCGGTCCGAGGACATCGAGCCCGTCGCCGCACCCTATCCCTATGACCGGTACCATGCTGTGAAGGGCCTTGTGATCCTGGGTGCCGTCATCGCCCTTTTCTTCACCTCGGTGCCCAGGGAGGTCACGGTGCTGGTGGCTGCAAGCATCCATTTCCTAAGCATGAAGTTCAGCACCAAGCAGCTGCTCGCCCTCGTCGACTGGCCGGTACTGCTGATCTTCATCTCGCTCTTCGCCGTGAGCGGGACCTTCGAGTATACGGGCTACGGCGAGCAGCTTGTCAGCTGGCTGGAGGGCGTCGGTTTTGACCCTGCACGGCCTCACAACGCGGCAATCCTCACTGCGGGGCTTTCGGTCCTGATAAGCAACGCACCGGCCGTGATGCTCCTGATAAAGATCGTACCGATCGCCCACGCCTCGAATGCGTACATCATGGCCGTCGCGAACAGCTTCGCCGGAAGCGCCATCATGACCGCTAGCGTCGCCAATCTCATCGTTGTCCAGCAGGCGCGCCAGCAGGGGATAGTCATCTCCTTTGCGGCCTTTGCCAGGCTGGGCATCCCCATTACCCTCGTTGCGATCGGGGGCCTGATCGGTTGGGCCGCGCTGATGGGGCCCTGAGGCCTTGTGCGGTCTTGCGCCGGGCGGCAGTATATAGGTGGGACACAAATGACCGATGACACCGAACTCCTTCGCCGGTATGCCGAAGACCGCTCTGAGGCCGCCATTGCTGAGCTGGTCAATCGGCACGTCGATCTCGTCTATTCATCGGCGCTGCGGCAGTGCCGCGGCGACCACCACAGGGCGCAAGAGGTAACCCAGATGGTCTTTGTAGATCTGGCCCGAAAGGCCTCGGCCCTTGTCCGCCATCCCGTCCTTCCCGCATGGCTCCACAGGAGCAGCCATCTTTCGGCGCTGGACCTCTTCCGCAGGGAGGGCCGCAGGCAGAGGTACGAGAGGGCGGCTGGAGCCGAGGCTGCCGCAACGGGGCCCGCCGGCGAGGCGGTCGTTTGGGAGGAAGTCGGCCCGGTGCTCGACGAGGCGATCGACAGGCTCGAAGACTGCGACCGGCAGGCAATTCTCCTGCGTTTTTTTGGAAACCGCCCCTTCTCTGAGGTCGGCCAGCGGCTGATGCTTTCAGAAAACGCAGCCCGAATGCGGGTCGAGCGCGCGCTGGACAAGCTGCACGCTATCCTTGCGAGGCGCGGAATCACGTCATCGTCGGCCGCGCTGGCTGCGGTTCTGTCCGGCAGCGCCGTTGCCTCGGCGCCGCCCGGCGTCGCGATGGCCAGCACCTCAGCCGCGATTTCGGCCGGGGGAGCCGGGGCCGCCTGGCTCGCATTTATGAGCACCACGAAATTCAGCGCGGCGCTGACCGCCGCGATCCTTGTCGCCGGCACGGCTGTCGTCGCCGTCCAGAAGCAGTCCGAGGGCCACGCAGCCGCCGAACAGGCGGACCTATCCGCTCAAAATCGGGCCATACCAGCACTCACGGGACAGAACAAGCGGCTCGCCGAGGAGCAATCCCAAGCGCGCAGCTTGGCGGACACTACTGCCTCGGTCGCAGCCCTTCAGCAACAGATCAGGGCCCTTGAGGCAAAGGCCGTAGCGGCGAAAACCGCTCAGGCTAAGGCCGCCCGTGCGGCCAGAATCGACGACAGCCAGCCAGTCTACGACATATCAAGGCTCGATCAGATGCCAAAGATGATGAACCAGAGCAGGCCCAAATATCCCGCCGAAATGCAGCAATCGGGCGCATCAGGGGAGGCTCTGGTCGACTTTGTCGTCGGGGCCGACGGCCTCGTCTACAATGCCTATGCGGCAACCTCCACAGACAAGGCGTTCGCGGAGTCGGCCGTGCAGGCGGTGAGCCAATGGGTCTTCAAGCCCGGGCAGGTCGGCGGCCAAAACGTCTACACCCACATGCAGGTGCCAATCGTCTTCTCGCTCTCGCCAGAGGAGCCACCGCAGCCTTCGTCCGCTAGCTGGTTCTAACGCCGTGAACATCTCCCGATTCGCCTGGGTTCTGCCCGTCGCTGCCACGGTCGTGGTGTTGGTCGTTGTCGAGGGTAACCGGTCTCGGGAGGCGCAGATGGAGGTTGGTCTCGGTGTCGCCCGCAGCCAGAACCTCGAATTGCATCGCCTCCTGGACGAAGGCCGCCGGCTGCAATCGGCTCAGCTGCCTCCGGTGGATAAAGGGCGGATGGACGACGAAAGCGCCGCATTGGAGGCGTTGCGCACACGCCTGGCTGAGCTCCAAAAGGACGCCGCGCAAGCCCGAGAGCCCAGGCTGATTCAGGCAAGCGATTGGGCTTTTGCGGGAAACGAGACCCCTGGAGCCGCTATCGAAAGCGTCCTCTGGGCGGCCTCCCGGGGCGACGTGGATCGCCTGGCGGGCCTGTTGGGATTCTCGCCTGATGTGCGTGCGCAGGCCGACGCCATGTATTCACGACTGCCCTCGGCTTCGCAGCAGGAATACGGGAGCGCGGAAAGGGTCGTCGCGACCCTCCTCGCGGGAAGTTTCCCCAAGGACGCCTCTGCAATGACCCTTCTTGCCGATAAGCAATACGACCAAGACGCGGCTATCTCGATGTCCGTCGAGCATTCCGAAGGGCAGAGCAAAACGAATATATTCAGGTTTCACCGCGCACCCGGGGGCTGGCAGCTGCTGGTCCCGTCCAGCGTGATGTCGGACTACGAGAAGACACTGATGGGTGACCCGAAGCTGGCCGAGGCAGGCGCGCCCTAGGCCCGCGCCCGGGTCTCGGTTTACCCGCCAAATTCCGGCTCGGTCGCGCACGCCGGCCCGCAACTGGAACATCGACAACAGACGGTACCCGTCCTACAATTCCAGTCATTCTCACCGCCGCCTTTGGCGCGCGAGTGACTGTCCCGCAATGTGCCACGCACGCAAACTGGCCCTATTAAGCGCCGCGATGCTGGCCGCGCGATTTGCAGGCGCCGCCGAGGACGAGACCCCGCACGCGACGTCAAGCTACATGATGTCGCCCATCGCATCCGGGCTGCACAGGTTCGACCCCGCAAAGTCCGAGGCCGCCGCCGCTGCACCGGCGGCCTCGGCGCCTAAGCAGGAAGCCCCATCGGGCGTGACGTTAATGCCCGCCTACAGGATAACCGAGGCAAAGCTGCCCACGGCGAGGCAGGCCATGACATACAAGGGCTGGACGGCGCCCCTTGTGGACAAATACCTGGGCCCGTCCGACGGACTCGACCGTGGCGTCCTCAACAGGCTTACGCTTGCGCAGCTCTGGGCGAAGATTCCGATCCTCGGCAGCCTTCCGTTTGTCGGCACACCGGCAAGGATGACCTTGCCGGAAAGGGCGCTCGATGACGCCGGTGCCAACAATCCGCTCAGGACGAAGCCTATCGAGTGACCAAAGGGGAGGCGAAGACCCCATTGGAGAGTCAGTCAAAAGGAGCTATGGTCCATGCATGAACACACTCCTACTCATTATTGTCCTCCTTCTCCTGTTTGGCGGCGGCGGATTCTACTTTGGCGGCCCCGCCATTGGTGGCGGCGGACTTGGTCTGATCCTTCTGATCTGCCTCATCGTCTTCCTCTTCGGCGGATTTCGGACGAAGGCCGACTAACAGAGGCGCGGTCAACCAGGCCGCATAGTACAAGGGCCATCGCGACATCCCTGGTAGGCTTCAGGGAAGGCGCGGTCGCGCGCGCCCTGAATTCGGCCGAAGCTAGGCCAGCGTGAACGTTATCTCGACGATCTCCGACCGGGTCGCGACCCGCATGGGCGGGCCCCATGTTCCGACCCCGCTGCTTGTGATCACCTGAAGCGATCCGAAGCGGTTGAGCCCGTAGGCGAACGGCCCAAAGATCCGGGTGACCAGGAGCGACCACGGCCAGAACTGGCCCTTGTGAGTGTGCCCAGAGAGCTGCAGCGAGATTCCGGCCTCACTCGGGATCGATAAATGGGAGGGCTGGTGGTTGAGGAGTATGCTCGCGCGGGTCCTGTCAATCTGCGAGCGCGCAAGAATCTCCCGAAATACCCGGCCATCACGGGCCGCTCCGTCGCTGACCCCGACGACCTGCAGGCCGTGGACCGTCACCTTCTCGTTGTCCAGGACGCGAACCCCGGCATTAATTAGCGCTTCCATGATCTTCGAGCTCTCGGAAAACTCATCGTGGTTTCCCGTGACGAAGAACGCCCCCATGGGGGCGTTGATCGTGCCCCATGGCTCGGAGCAGGCATCGAGGTCGACCCGCGCGCCGTCGAACATGTCCCCGCTGATGAAGACGACGTCCGGATTCAGGGCCTTCACCCGCGCCACTATGCGACGGGCATAGCCCGCGCCCCGGATGTTTCCCAGGTGAACGTCGCTCACCAGGACCCCGGTCTTGCCGTGCCATTCGCCTGGAAGGTTCTGAAGCGCGACCGTGTAACGGGTGACTCGGATTATTGCCGCGTTGATGAGCCCGTAAACGGCCGCGGCCAGGGCCACGCCGAACACGCCGAAGCCGATCGAGCGTGGTTCCACCGGGACACCCAGCGCCGATGTCGCCCCTGCGAGCACCCAGCAAGTGATCGCCGCGACCAGGCCGAAACTCAGGAGTCCGACGGAGACCGCGGCCGGGACCGCCACCGCCCGCAGGAGCGGGTTCTGCATGCGGAATCCCAGGATCGCCACGGGAATATAACCCAGCGCGAGGAGCGCTATGGCGATGGCCCAGCCAACGCCGACACCGCCCGTGAAATGGGCCCATGTCCAGACGACCGATAAAACCACCAGCAGGAGAATGGCGGAGATAACGGCCGCCCGGCGAATTCGACGCATTCTCGCAATACTACCTCACGCAACCCAATTAGCAAAATCCGACATCAAACTTCTCTTGCTGGCCCGCCTCGTTGGGCCGTCTCCGGCATGATTGCGGGCTTTCTCCCTTTTCGGAGAGGCATGGAAGCGCTCAGGTCAGCCGCCGGCTGAAAAGCCACGCGGCGCTGAAAAGGGTCACCACGCCGATGACTGCAAGCGGCAGAAAATCCGGCCCTAGCTGCGCGAAGCCCGCGTCCTCGAGATAAACCCGTTTGGTGAGGTCGAGGGCATAGCGAAGGGGGTTGATGACCATGACGGACTGAAGGAATTGGGGCATGCTGTTGATTGGCGTGGTCAGGCCGGAGAGGAGCGCGAACGGCATCACCAGGAGGAACGCGTAGAGCATTGCCTGCTGCATGGTCTGGGCGATGGAAGAGACAAAAAGGCCGAGGCCGACCGCCGCCAACAGGAACAGCCCGAGCCCTGCGTAGAGGACTGCAAAGGATCCGACAAAGGGGATCCTGAACCAAAACTGCGCGATCAGAAGGATCGTCGTGGACTGGGACAAGCCGATGACCATGTTGGGGACCGCCTTTCCCACCATGATTTCAAACGGCCGAAAGGGGGTCACCAGCAGCTGGTCAAACGTTCCCTGCTCGCGCTCCCTGGCCACTGAAAGAGCCGTCAGCATAAGCGTGCCCATCATGGTCAGGGTGCCGATGAGGCTTGGGATCATGCTCCAGCGCGAATCGAGATTGGGGTTGTACCACGAACGCGTGACGATCCTGACTGGCGGCCCGGGCAGCCCGTGAATTTTTCGCCAGTCGCCGTTGAAGGCGTCGACTGCGCTTCCGAGATAGCCCATGGCGGTACCCGCCGTGTTGGAATTGCGGCCGTCGGCGATCACCTCAACCTGGGCGGGCTCCCCGGCCTGCAGATGCCTTTCAAAATCCTGGTCGATCCGCACGACTAGGAGCGCCCGGCTGCCGTCTATCCAGGTGGAGATGTCCCTGGTCCTTTCGAGATTGGCCTGGCGCCGAAATACGCCCGATCCGTCCAGGCGCGAGAGCAGGTCGGTCGAGGCCGCGCCTCCGTCCTGGTTCAGGACGGCGTAAGGGACCGAGTTGAGGTCGAAGCTGGCGGCGTAGCCGAAGATCAGGCACTGGAGGATCGGCGGAAGGAAGATGATGAACCTGCTGCGTGGATCCTTCAGGACGGCGAGAAACTCCTTCCGGATGAGCGCAAGGATGCGGGAAAGAGAGGAGCCCATGGGTTCGGTTCAGGAGAGCCGCTTCCGAGTGGCCAGCCTGGTCAGGATCATCAGTGCCGCGGCCATCGCCCCCAGGATCAGCAGGTTGGGCCAGACCACGCTGCCGACATCGCCGGCGAGATAGAGGGTCTGCATGAGGGCCACGGCATACCTCGCGGGCAGTGCGTAGGTGATCCCCCGGATGAACACCGGCATGCTGCGCAGGTCGTAGAGGAAGCCCGAGAGCATCATCGCGGGCAGGAACGTCAGGAGCATGGCAAGCTGGCTGGCGAGGAACTGGCTCTTTACCAGGGTGGACACGAGCAGCCCGATTCCCAGGGCAACCAGCAGGTAAATCATCGATGCGAGGCAGAGGAGGGCAAACGACCCGCGCATGGGGACGTGGAAGAGAAACTGGCCGGCAAGGAGGCAGAGCACGAAGCCGATCATTCCGAGGCCGAAATAGGGGAGGAACTTGCTGACGAGAAACTCGCCCGCGCGCATGGGAGTGACAAAGAGCGCCTCGAGCGTTCCCCGTTCCCATTCCCGCGCCACCACCATGGCCGTGAGGAACGCCCCGATGATAGTCATCACCAGGACGATCAGGCCCGGGACGAGGAAGTAGTGGCTGTCGTTGCTCTCGTTGAACCACAGCCTGTCCACCACGACAACCGGGCCTACCGAGGGCTGCGCTCCGGGCGCGGACCGCCCCTCGCTCCATTGGGCCACCGGACCCTGGGCATAGGCCTGCATGATCCGCGCCTCGTTGGAATCCGTGCCGTTGACCAGGATCTGGACCTCCGCCTCCCCCAAGTGCCAGCGGCGCGTGAAATCAGAGGGGATAATCAGGGCCCCGTCGGCCTTCCGGTCCATGACAAGCGTCTTCGCCTCGGCCATCGAGTGGACGACCGTCACGCTGAAATACGGCGAAAGCTGGAATTCCCCGATGAGGGAGGCGCTGTCCGACGAGGCGTCCTCGTCGACCACCGCGACCGAGACGCGGGTGACGTCGAGCGAAAGCCCGTAGCCGAATAGCAGGATCATCATGAGCGGGAAAACGACGCCGATCGCTATGCTGCTCGGGTCGCGGAGAATCTGCCGCGTCTCCTTGAGCGTCAGGGCCCGAATACGCCGCAGCTTCGCGGACAGGTCGCTCATGACGGCTTCCCGTCGGTTTCGCCCGGCTGCCTCTTGCGCGCGTCGAGCACGATGGCAATGAAGGCGTCCTCCATGGTCGCGACACGGCCCGCCTCCGATGGGGCCCGGGCGCGGAGCTCCGCGGGCGTCCCCTGGGCCAGGACCTTCCCGTTGTCGAGGATCGCGGCGCGGTCGCAGTACTCTGCCTCGGCCATGAAATGCGTGGTCACGATCACCGTGACCCCGCCGTCGGAGAGCGCCGTTATCCTTTGCCAGAATTCCCGCCGGGCGAAGGGGTCGGCCCCGCTCGTGGGCTCGTCGAGGAAAAGGATCTCGGGCCGGTGAAGGAGGGATGCGGCCATCGCCAGCCGCTGCTTGAACCCTCCCGGCAGCTGCGCGCTCGGCAGGCGCACGTAGGGCTCAAGCTTGAACTGGCTCAAGGCCCATGCAATCCGCTCCCGTCCCTTGTCGCCGGAAAGCCCGTAGGCCCGCGAGAAGAACGCAAGGTTCTCGCCGACCGACAGCTGTCCATAGAGCGAGAACTTCTGGGCCACGTAACCCAGGTGCTGGCGGGCCGCCGCGCTCTCCCGGCGCACGTCGACTCCCGCCACGGTCAAGGTGCCACCCGACGGGGGCAGCAGCCCGCAGAGCATGCGGAAGGTCGTGGTCTTGCCGGCGCCGTTGGGTCCCAGGAGGCCGAATATCTCACCTCGCTTGACGCTGAAGCTCGCGTGGTCGACCGCCACGAACTTGCCGAAGCGCCGTTCGAGGTCGTGGACCTCGACCATCGAGTCGTCGCGGGAGCCAGCCAGGGGCGCCTCCGACTGGAGCGCCTCGGTCGGCGCCGGCCTTGGTCCCCTTGCCTGCTGCAAGAGCACCATGAACCCGTCCTCGAAGCGGGCGGCAGTGGGCTGGGCCTCCACGCCCCCGAACGCGCGCGTGCCGGGACGCCCGGAAACGGCGTCGCTGACCAGGCGGACCTTCCCGCTCTCCGGGACGGCATCGACGACGTCCGCCTCCGCAAGGAGCCGGGCCTGGAAATCGCGCGGTTTCATCCCGTCCGGCGGCTGCAGCAGGTACGTGCGCCCCCGCGCCAGGCTGGAGATCTCGGCAGGCGGCCCCTCCGCCAGCTTCTTTCCCTCGTTCAGGACGAGGACGCTCTCGCATGACTCCGCCTCGTCAAGAAAGCTGCTGCTGATGAGGACGGTCATCCCTTCCTTGACCAGCTTGCGGATGATGTCCCACAGCTCCCGGCGGGAGAGAGGATCGACGCCCACCGTGGGCTCGTCGAGGACCAGCAGTTCCGGGGACCTTACAAGGGTGCAGGCCAGTCCGAGCTTCTGCTTCATGCCCCCGGAGAGCTTTCCCGCCAGCCGCCTCTGAAACGGCTCCAGCCCGGTCATCTCCATCAGGCGGGCGTACTGGGCCTGCCTGTCGCCGGCCGTCACCGCGTGCAGGTCGGCGTAGAGGTTCAGGTTTTCCAGGACCGTCAGGTCGTCGTACAGGCCAAACTGCTGGGGCATGTACGAAATCCGCGACTGGATGGCCTGCGGGTCCTTGGCGGCGTCGATCCCGAGCACGCTGACCGTGCCGCTGTCGGCCACCATGAGCCCCGTCAGGAGGCGAATGAGCGTGGTCTTGCCGGCTCCGTCCGGCCCCACCAGGGCGGCGAGTTCGCCGCGCGCGACGCTGAAGGAGACGTTGTCGAGCGCCAGCACCGCCTCCCCGGTCTCGCGGCGAAAGGACTTGCTGACGCCGTCCAGGCGCAATGCCGGTGAGGGCGCGGGCGTCGTCACCGCGATGAGGCGGTTGGGGAGTCCGCAGTCGGCTCCACGGCCCGCGGCTCCCAACCTCCGCCGAGCGCCTTGTAGAGTGCTATGAGATTGAGGGCCACGGCCTGATCGCTCACCGCCAATTGGTCCTCGGACTGGTAGAGCGACCGCTCGGCATCAAGGACATCGAGGAAATTGACGCTGCCCTCGCTGTAGAGCCCGTTTGCCATGCCGAGCGAGCGCCGGTTCGCGGCCACTTCGCCGGCAAGCGCCCCATGCCGGTTCTGCTCCTGCGCATAGGCGACTACGGCATTCTCGGCCTCCTGGAATGAATTGAGCACGGCCTTCTCGTACGTCGCCAGCGCCGCCTCCTGCACGGCGGTCTGGGCGTTCACCTCCGCGCGCACCCGGCCGAAGTCGAGAGCCCGCCACTGCAGGGTCGGGCCAAGCGACCAGAACAGGCTGCCGGGCTCGAACCATTTGTTGAGGCTGACCGACTCCAGGCCCGCGTCCCCGTTGAGGGAGAGCTTTGGAAACCAGTCCGATTTCGCGAGCCCGATCCGGGCGGTCTCGGCCGCAAGCTGACGCTCGGCCCGGCGCACGTCCGGTCGGCGGCTCAGAAGATCGGACGGCAGCCCGATCGGAACCTCCGGGGGCGAGAGAGGCACGGGCTTGGAAGGCGAGAGCTCGGCCACGAGCTCGCCCGGCTCCAGGCCGAGAAGGAACGCAAGGCCGTACATCGACCCCCGCACGGCGGCTTCAAGCGGCGGCACGGCCGCCTGGGTTCCCATTAGCAACGCCGCCGCCCGCGTGACATCGAGCTCGTTTGCGACCCCGGACTCAAAGCGGGCCCTCGTGAGTTCCAGGGCCTCCTCCTGGAGCTTTTCGTTGCGCCGGGCGATCTCCAGCCGGAGCTGTCCGCCACGCAATTCCACATAAATCCTGGCCACCTCGGCGAGCAGGCTCACCATCGCGTCGTTGCGCGACTCGATTGCTCCCTCCCATTCCGCCGTGGTGGCCTCGAGCGCGCGGCGCTTCGCGCCGAAAAGGTCGATTTCCCACGAGGCGTCGAAGCCGGCCTGGTAGACGCTGTACTCGAAGGGGAAGTTCGGCGGCAGGGGCAGCGCCCCGATGAGGGGCTGGTTCTGGCTCTGCTTCGCCCTGGCGAATGAGCCCGTCGCGTCGAGCGTGGGCCAGAGATCGGATGCGCTCATCTGTCTCACCGCCCGGGCTTGCCGCAGCCGCGCCTCCGCCACCCTCAGATCCGGATTCGACCGCGCCGCCCGCTGAATGAGGGAGTCGAGCTCGGCATCGTTGAACGAAGTCCACCACGATGTCTCCACGCTCGCGACGTCCGTCAGGCCGTTTGCAGGCTTCGAGGTCCAGGCGGCCGGAGAGGGGACCGTCGGGGTGTGGTAGTCCGGGCCAACGGCGCACCCCGCGGCGCCCAGGACGCCGGCCGCCGCCGCTCCCTTGAGGATTTTCGTCCACGCCATGGGCTGGGCACCTCTTGCTACGGCTGGCCCTGCGTGGCGGGTGCCAACTCCAGCGTTACTGTCGCAGGCATGCCCAGGCGCATCTCGTCCTGGGGATCCTTCAGGAAGACCCGAATCTCGTAGACCAGGCCGGGGCGCAGTTCCACCGTCTGGACCGCTTTCGGCGTGAATTCAGCCACGGATGAGATGAAGCCGACCCAACCGGGGAGCGTCCGGCCCGGAAAGCTGTCCGAGCTGATCGACGCCCTCATGCCCGTGTGGACCCTTCCAAGGTCGGGCTCGGAGACATAGGCCCTGATCCATTTGGGATCGGCGATGGCCAGGTCGAAGACAGGCCGTTGGGGGGATATCATCTCGCCGGGCTCCAGGAGCCTCGAGCGCACCACGGCATCGCACGGGGAGACAAGCTGCGCATCGGCAAGCTGCCGGCGCAGGAGGTCGAGCTCGGCCTGATTGAAGCGCAGCAGCGCCTCGCCCTGGGCCACGTCCTCCGCCCTCGGGCCGATCGTCGACAGGTCGAGGCCCTTTTGTGCCACGTCCAGCCTGGCCTGGGCCGTGTCCAGGGACGCCTTTGCGCCGTCGATGTCCTGCTGGCTGACGGCCCGCCCCGTTGTCAGCCCTGCCAGGGCCGTGAGACGCTTCCATTGCTGCTCGGCATTGACCTGATCGGCCTTGGCCAGTGCGACGTTCGCCTGGGCCTGCGCGGTCTCCTCGGGGCGGCTGCCATTATGGAGCTTCTGCACCGCCGCCTGCTGCGCCGCCACCTCGGCCTCGGCCGCCAACTCCTGCGCCTTAAGACGATCGGTTTCCAGCCGGGCCAGGACCTGCCCGCGGGTGACCTTGTCTCCCTCCTCGACCAGCACCTCCGATATGCGTTCGCTGTCGTTGAATGCGAGCTCGACCTGCCGAAGGTCCACATTCCCGAAGAGGACAAGCTGGTTCGGGTCCTTTTTCGAGGCTCCCCAATAGCGCCCGAGGAGGATACCTATCGCGAGGGCGGCCAGGGCCACCAGGACCGCGATCAGCGCCATTTTCCCGGCGGATGCGGTCTGCTTCGCCGGCGGACCGGCAGGGGAAGGCGAAGGCTGCCCCTTGGGCGCAACAGGCTGTTTAGCAGCGTCGCCCGGCGACCCTGCCGCGCCGGCAGGAGGCTTCCCGCCTGCAGGAGGTGTCTCGGCCTTCTGGTCCACGTCAGTCTAGGAGAGGGCTCCCGGGGTGGAAAGGCGGGCGTTTGGGCGCAACTTCAGCATGGTAAGGACTATACTTGATTTGCGACCGCCCTGAAATGGGGTGGTCACCTGACCCCCCATTTCGGTCCGAGCCCTTCGCCACGTCGGCAGGTCCACACCCCATTTACCCCCGGCGCCGTTTGGCGCATGCTGCGGGAAGGCCCCGGCGATCAACTCCTTCGCAGTTGTGCCAGGCTTGACCAGAGCCCAAACTCCATCACGAAATACAACGAACCATCCTATCACCATGCCGCTCCTACCGCCCAAAGACAATTTTGCCGATCTCCGCGAGGTTGCGGAAAAAATCATCAAGACGACGACGGATGAAAACGTGAAGCGCCTTGCTGAGGTGGTGGGGAGGCTCGCATACCGTTCCGACCTGCTGGAGCGCGAAGTCGAGCGTCTCGAGCGGGCATCAGGCTCCAAGACGGTCTGAGGTCTGCCTGGAGGAGGCCGCGAGCGCGATCCCTTCTCCATGGAGGCCTCTTCTGATCCTGTAGCCGCGGGATCGAGGCGGGGGACCTTGGCGGAAAAGCCATGAACATGCGTGCCATGGTCCTACATGCGCCCGGCGAGGCCCTGAGGGAGGAGGATGTGCCGCGTCCAATACCGGCATCCGGACAGGTTCTGGTCCGAATCGGAGCATGTGCGGTGTGCCGGACGGATCTTCATGTGATCGATGGGGAGCTCGAGCACCCGAAGCTGCCGCTGATTCTCGGGCATGAGATCGTCGGCAGGGTGGAAGCGCTTGGAGCGGGCGCAACGCGGTTCAAGCCAGGGGCCCGGGTGGGGATTCCGTGGCTCGGTTGGACGTGCGGGCTTTGCCGGTATTGCCAATCGGGCCGGGAGAACCTCTGTGACCAGGCTCGCTTCACCGGCTATACCCTGGATGGCGGGTATGCGGAGTTCACCGTTGCAGACGAGAGGTTCTGCTTTCCGATCCCGGACGCCTACTCGGACGCGGCGGCGGCGCCGCTGCTCTGCGCGGGACTGATAGGGTACCGTTGCCTTCGAAAGACGGGGGACGCGAAGAACCTGGGCATCTATGGCTTTGGCGGCGCGGCGGACATAGTGGCGCAAATTGCGCTCCACGAGGGCCGGAAGGTCTACGCCTTCACCCGGCAGGGAGACACCGCGACGCAGCAGTTCGCAAAATCACTGGGCGCCGCCTGGGTCGGCAGCTCCGACGCCCATCCACCGGAGCCGCTCGATGCCGCGATCATCTTCGCCCCCGCCGGGGAACTCGTGCCCCAGGCCCTCATGGCGACAGCGCGGGGTGGGTGCGTGGTCTGCGGCGGGATTCACATGAGCCAGATCCCCGCCTTTTCGTATGACATCCTCTGGCAGGAACGAACAGTTTGCTCGGTGGCTAATCTTACCCGGAGCGACGGCGAGGCGTTCCTTGCGCTTGCGCCAAGCATTCCCATTCGGACTGAGATCCGCACCTTCCCATTGCAGGAGGCGAATGTCGCACTGGCGCAGCTGCGCGCCGGCGCCTTTCGGGGATCGGCCGTCCTTGTCATGCGCGGATCGACCTGAATCTGACCCCCCTCGCGGCCGCGCAGCTCATTTTTTGACCTCGACCCAGGTCGCCGTCCAGTGCCGGCCGTCCTTCGTGCAAAGCTCTATCTTGCAGTCCTCGGCCTTCTCGGGCGCAACCCAATGAGCCATCGTGTCCGGCATGAAGTGATTGCCGTCCAGGACGATCTCGGAGATTCCCGAGATGGTGAGGATGCCGCCGATTCCAACGAATGGGGCCGCGACGCCCCTTTCGTGGCGGTTGGATGCCCCCCCCGAAGACGCGTTCGACCCGACGGCCAACGCGGTCGAATTGGCCCCCGATGCGATGGCGGTGGTCGCCCCCGAGGCGGTGTTCTTGGTGGATTGAGTGGAGGGCGCCGCCGAATCTGCGAGAGCAGGCGCTTGGGCGGTATTCCCGGCCGGATGAGTATCCGGCGCTGTTGAGTCTGCGCGGACCTCGAGAGCGAAGCATGCGATTGCAAGCGCAGTCACCGTGACCGCGCGGTTGAGTATGTTTTCTTTATTCATAAGAGGGAGGATGTTGCGCAACTTGGCGTAATGAGGGCGTCTGACCTCGGCAATGCAGGCGCGGAGCGTTTTCGATTGCTTGGGCGTCATACTGTTGGATTCCCAAAAAGGGCGCACGAGCGGGGTCCGCGCGGTTCATGGAATCTCTAGTTTGTGCCGGATCATTGGCTTGCGGACTCCCGTCCAATCGCGTCCCAGGTGACCCCGCCCCCGTAGAGCGAGAAATCCATGCCGCTGACGCTGGATCCCGCGAGGCCCACGGCGCTGGCCGGGACGGAGAGTTGCACCCATCCGCCCCCGGCGGGAAGCGCGCCGGCGGCGTAGCGCCCCGCGGTCCCGTTGTTGCCGTACGTTATCGTGTTGGCGCCCCAGTACGCGCGGTGCTCCCACGAAGAGCCGTCGTACCAGGCCAGCATGATCTCCGACGGCGGGTTTGCGGCGTTTATGTAGACCCAGGCGAAAAGGGTGTCGCCGGTCTTGACCTGCATGGTCGACGTCGCGGCTCCCGTGAAGGAGATCTCGTGCAGGCCCGCGGCCACCACGGTTTGGAACCCGAGGGATCCGGAGTGGGGCGCCGGATTTGACGAGACCCAGTTCCAGCTGTCGCCGCCATCGGATGTCGTGGACGCGCCGGAGGGAAGCGCGTCGTCGATCCAGATCTGAAGCGGGCTGTTCGCCTGGAAGTCGTTCTCGGCGAACGCGCGGCGGCCGTCCGGCCACTCGATCTCGGCCTCGGCCCATTGGTCGCCGTTGTTGAGGGGAATGACCGTGAACGTCGAGCCAAAGGCCGGCTGCTGGTCGCGCCCCTCCCATACGATCCGCGCGCCGGTCAGGTCCAATCCGGGAACCTGCACGCTCAGCGTCGTCGGCGAGTTCAGCGGGGCGACCGTGCCCGGAACCGTGATGGTCGCCGCCGGGGCGGTCCACGCCCCCGACTCGCTCGAGGTGAGGGAGGCGAGGAGAGCGGAGGCCATGAAGCTGCGCGCCTGGTTCACGGTTATGAACTCCTGCGTCACGTTGTAGGCGTCGCTCCAGCGGTCGTAGTAGGGATAGGTGTCGATCGTGCCGCTGTCCGTGGGATAGGACAGTTCCGAGAGCTCGGCCCCGTACGATGGCAGGTATTCAAATGCGGCCGTGACCTGGCCCTGCGGGATGCCGGAGGGGGGAAGCACGCGGCGGGAGTTGACGGCAAACTGGGAGACCTGGTTGTGCTCGCGCTTCAGGCCGAGGCCGGTGAGGTACACGACATTATTCGGATTGGTGCCGCCCTCATAGTTCATGGCGCCCACAAGGGCGTCCACGAAGGACGGATCCGGGCTGATCAGGTAGGCCACGGCCGCGTCCGAGGCCTGATCGAGGGAGAAGTACCAACCGCCTCCAAGGACAGCCTTTGTGGGGGGAGGAAACGGTGTGCCATAGGCGTTGTCGGCCACCCAAGCAACGACGTCGTCGCCGGCGTCCACGATCTGGGCCCGGCACATGCCAAGGTACGCTGCGTCGAGGTCGGATGCGGGCAGCCGTCCGCTCGATGCGGCAAAGGCATAGTCCCTGATGGCGTTGCCCCAGCCCTCCGCCATGGACCACCATCCCCAACGAAAGGTCGACGAGGCGCTTGGATTTGGAAGGAGCGCGAAGAGCTGCGTCTTGAACGCGGCACCACCGGTGGCGGCATAAAGGGCTGAAGCCGCCCATGCGTATTCATCGTTGTCCTGCCAGTCATCGGAATAAAACGTCAGCTTCTGGTACCTGGAAGCACCGTGGTTGGCGGTGGCCGCCTGAAGGAAGGCCCATCCCTTCATTGCCGCGGCGAGATAGCCCGCGGCCGCGCTCGGATAGAACCGAATCATGGATGGAGAGGATCCCGCCTCGGCCATTGCTGCCGTGGCGGCGGCGCTAACCGATGTGTTCTTGGGCCAGACAACCTGCGCCTCTCCGTTCTGCGGGAGGACTCCCTCATATTCCTCATTGATGGGGTAGACGAGGAAGTAGAAGCCGCCATCGGCATCCTGCATCTTTATAAGGAAGTCGGCCTCCCATTTGGCCTCCTGAAGGGCGTCGGGGATGCCGTCGCCGCTCTCGGGTATGCCGAGGTTGTCCAGGGTCGAGACGCCCGGTATATTATCCACGGCGAAGATGAGCTCGTGGACGAGCTGGGCGCTGTTCTCCGTGTATTTGCTGTAGTCGCCGGCGTCCCAGTGGCCACCAGAGACGTCGACCGTGCCCGTGTTGACGAAGGGATAGAGGGAAGTCTCGTCGCTCGTCAGGGTCGGGGCCTTCTGCGGAAACTGCAACGGGGGTTGGTTCGACGTGACCTGCGAGGTGTAGCTGTTGATGCAGGTCCATGTGAAAGCGAAAGCAGGGCTGGTGTCGGGGACGGGAATCGACGCCGGGGCAGTATGGTCGGCGGGGTGGGCGAAGCGCGTCCATGGGAGCCCGATGCCCGGCGCGCCGCTGCGCTGCTCGTACATACCCAAGGCGTAGGAACGGACCCAGGCCATCGCTATGCCGTCATTGACCAGGAATGGCAGCGACGCGCCCATGCCCTCGACCTGGATCTGGTATTCGCCGGGAATCGTGAAGCTGCTAAAGTCGGCTTCGTAGACCTGTTGGTAGGGAAGCGGACTGGTCGTATACCCGACTTCCTGGCGCAGCGTGAGCGCGCCCTGGAACACCACCGCGTTGGTGTTCACATCAATAATGCTAAAGCTCGCGGCCGCGACGGACATCTCTCCCATGTCACCTAGGTAGTAGCCGACCATCGCCTTTTTCGGGAACGACGGCACGTAGCCCTCCTGATTCACGTGTATGGCCGGGCTGTAGCGAATGGGACTGGACGTGACTGAAAAAGCCACGCCGGAGGGAAACACCGACTCCGACGGATTTGTCACCGCCGCAGGCGAGTTGTCGGCGATGGGCGCTCCCAATGTCAGGTAAAGGGCGTTGTCGATTCTGAGATCGTAGGTGCTTAGTGGGGCGAACGAAACCCTCCGCCGGAAACCGACTGATTCGACAACAACCGTCTGGCCCGAGACCGTCACAACAAATTGGGACATGTCGGGAGCCGTCAGCGCGCCGCTGGAGTTAACCAGGTTCCAAGTGGCTGGCTCAGCTGGGTCGGGCGCCTTTGTGTTGATCTGCCGCAACTCCAAGAGCGTCGGAGTGAGGATGCGCAGCGCATATCCGCCAACCAAGGGCGAAATCAGGTTTGTGTAGTCCATCTCGCTGTCCGCCGATGACAGGACCGGCGTTGCAGTCGCCGTGGGAGTCGGGGTCAGTTGGACAGGCGTGGGCGTTGGGCTCGGCTCAGTCGGCAGAGGCGTCGGCGTGGGCGAGATGGGCACGGGAGTCGGCGTCAGTTGGACAGGCGTGGGCGCTGGGCTCGGCTCAGTCGGCAGTGGCGTCGGCGTGGGCAAGATGGGCACGGGAGTCGGGGTCAGCTGGGTGGTGTGGGAAGTCGGGGTCGGCCTAGGTGTCGGCGTGGCTTCCCGCGTGGGAGAGGGCGACGGGATTGGCGTCGGGGTCGGTGTAATTCCGGGAGTCGGACTAGGCACGGGCGTTGGGCTCGGCACAGCCGTAGGGCTCGGCCTCGGTGTCGGCGTGGCCTCCCGCGTGGGAGAGGGCGATGGGATTGGCGTCGGGGTCGGTGTGATTCCGGGAGTCGGACTGGGCACGGGCGTTGGGCTCGGCACGGGCGTAGGAGTCGGCCTCGGTGTCGGCGTCGGCGCACGCGTGACAGAGGGCGATGGGGTCGGCGCCAGCGTCGGAGTCGCCCCCGGCGTTGGACTCAACGTCGGGCTGCTACTCGGCTGCGGGGTTGGACTGGTAGGCACGGGAGTCGCAGTCGGCGCACGCGTTGGCGTAGGCGACTGGGTTGGGGTCAAGGTCGGAGTCACCACCGGTGTTGGACTTGACGTCGGACCGTTACTCGGTTGCGGGGTCGGTGTTGTGGCCAGCGGAGTCGCGGTTGGCGCACCTGTTGCCGTGGGAGACTGGGTCGGCGTCAGGGTCGGAGTCACCCCCGGTGTTGGACTTGACGTCGGACCGTTACTCGGTTGCGGGGTCGGAGTTGTAGGCAGCGGAGTCGCGGTCGGACTGGTAGGCACGGGAGTCGCGGTTGGCGCACCTGTTGGTGTGGGCGACTGGGTCGGCGTCAGGGTCGGAGTCACCCCCGGTGTTGGACTTGACGTCGGGCTGTTACTCGGTTGCGGGGTCGGTGTTGCGGGCAGGGGAGTCGTGGTCGGCCCTGCTCCTGTGGAGAACGTAATCGTCGCCGAATTCGCACCGCCGACAATATAGGAGGGATCGGCGACGATCGTGAAGATTGCCGTCTCGGGGTTGGCATTCGTGGAGTTGCCCTTCCCCGTGATCTGCAGCGTCACGCTCGCGGCTCCAGAGGGGATCGTGACGGAGACCGGCATATCGCCTTCTGGGAGGCGGTAATAGTCGGTCCATTTCGCGGCTGTGCCGCCCAGCGCGAAATTAACGGTTAAATCACCGGTGACTACGCTGCTGCTCGCGAACGTTAGCAGGCCGACTGACGATCCAGTTGCGTTGGCCGATGGTATCGTTGCCACTACCGTGATGGACGGCAATACGGGCGCCGTTGTATCGCCGTAGGAATTCCCGGCCGTGGCAACGGCCAAGAGGCAAGACACGGACAACGCAGCGTATTCCAAGACCGTACAGCCCACTATTCGAACCCAATTCATGCTGTTTGAATTGAGTTCTCACTCGACCGTCAGGCTTACCTAGTCCCAGGGGACGTGCCGCTCCACAAGAGCGAGCAGTCTTGCCAAATACTCCCCGATCTCCGCGCTATCGTCGCCAACGAGGGTTCTCCCGCGACCCGGCCAACCGCCTTCTCTATTCATGCCAGGGTTTCCAGGCTCGCCGGCCCCGTTCGACTGGGCCCTGTCCACATATAGGCTAGGTCCGGCAGGTGACTGCATGGCATGGGTTCCTGTGGCGTACTTTGAATTAGAGTTCAAACGAACGAAACCTGAGATCTCCCGTCCTGAGTATAAAGCCAAGCAGACCTCTGATATATGGGGTAAACCCCTGATACGGTCGCGCATTCGATGGAGACCGTATTTTTTCCCAGCGCATGGGGAAGTGCAGGCGGGACGGCGCCGCAACAGCTAGCTTATGGAAGTAAAGGTCATCGCAGCTTGAAGGAACATGACGCGAGCTTTGAGCGACCTAGCAGCTAGCGCACCGGAGAAACCCTTATACGAGATTCTGATTCTGGGCACAAATCAGTCCAGCGCCACCGGCAACGCGAATTTCAACTCATGGCAAACCCGATGCGCGACTCGAACTCCGTAGGCAAAGGCGAGGGACTGGCCGTCTGTCATATTGCGAGTTCCCTTCCTCGGACAACAGTTGTGTGGGGAAGTCCAAGTCACTCCATTTGCCTCCCGCAAGGGCTTTCTCAATAGGATCCAGATTAGTCTATTACGGAATCAGCTCTTTTGAACGGCCGAAAATGTAGCGACTTTCCCTTCCAAGTGAAATGACAGGGAAAGTCACGCCATGGCGGACGGATTTGCGCAGCCCACTATGCGCAATAGGATCGGGGGGCGGCTGCCCTGCGAATGCCGGTGCAAGGTCTTACCGCCACCGTAGCCGCCTATTCTTGAACGGAATCAAGGCAAGGATGACGGCAGTTTCGTAATACGATCGCCGATCCATTACATCGCCCGTTAGAAGGCCCACCGCCCCGTTTTGCTGTTTGGAATTCATCCGTCCGAAGACTTTGTCGTCGGCTTCCCCAAGCTCAGTTCCCAGTAGGACTAGGTCGGCGACTTCTTTGGGCAGGCAAAAGGCTCCGGTTCTCCCTTTGCCAACGGAATCCGAATCTCTCGCCACCACTACAATCCAGGCGAATGTCAGCACCTCGCCAAATTTGGCCTCGCATCCGCCTTCGATGCCGATCCAGTAGTCTGCGTCCACGTCCCGGGCTCGCGCATTGTTCGCCCGCTGAACCGCCCCTTGAAGTGTCTCTGCATCAGACATAGGCTGAGCGGCGACGCCGGAATCGACCGAACAACCTCTGACTGTGAATGCCTCCCCCGGAAACATTCTGCGAAATCCATCCAAGGCGGCTTCAATTTTAACGGTATTCGTCGACCCAACGGATGCTATAGGCATTCCATGGATCACAATCCAGATCGCCCCGCACGCAACACTGGGTGATCACCGCGATAGGGCGACGCGGCCGATTCCGCGTCACATCCCATCGGAAGATCGATTTGCGGGAATACGGCGGAACGTTCAGACTCCTATTCAAACTTCCCCGTCATGAAGATTCTCAACCCCAAGATCCACGGCATACTCGACTATGCCGTCGTCGTTGGGTTCGCAGTTGCTCCCTCTGTCGTGGGGCTGGCGGGCCTGCCCGCCGCAATCTCGTATGCTCTTGCGGCCATCCACCTTCTTCTGACCCTCGTTACGGCTTTCCCACTTGGGGTGGCCAAAATCGTTCCCCTGCGCGTGCACGGCGCAATTGAGTTTGTCGTATCGCTTACGCTCGTCGCACTGCCGTGGCTCCTGAATTT
>Ga0302325_10002604_pt1 | contig 43556 bp, 42 predicted proteins | sample Palsa_T0_2_FD_201948 | JGI IMG/M metagenome (GOLD analysis project Ga0302325, IMG submission 201948) | Peat permafrost microbial communities from Stordalen Mire near Abisko, Sweden - Palsa_T0_2 | ecosystem: Environmental > Terrestrial > Soil > Palsa > Peat permafrost | place: Sweden: Abisko... | reverse complement strand
TGCAATGGGCGAAGACTTCGAGTCCCAGATCCACGCCGATCACGGATTTTATGGCGCGCTTCTCCGGAGTGGGGATGGCGATTTGCAGACAGACGAACCATCCTGATCCGTCCTGACGAAATACGCAGGATCGAATATCCGCATGCTCGGGCAACTCCCGGTGCAGATGCACTTTGAGCCCCCCGGGCATACCGGCAAAACGCAGTCTCTTCCCGTCGAAGCGAATACCCTTAAACTCAGCGAAGCCGAAGGCATCCCAGCGTCCCTTGCCACGGAATCGGGGAAAGCCAGCCTTCCCTTTACGCTCCTTCAGACGGCAGAAGAACCCCTGAAAGGCATCATCCAGCCGCTTCAGGGTCCAGCGCTGCAGGTTCGCGGGTAGCTCCCTCCAATCGGGAAACTCGCGTCGCCATTCGGTCAACCCTTTGCACTGATCGATGTAGCGGCGTGTCGTGCCGGTCTTGCGATAACAGTCGATACGTTCTTCTAGCGCTGCGTTGTACAGCTCACGTTGCCCGTGGAGCAGCCGCTCTAATGCGTGGTGCTGGCTCTTCAGCGGCAGCAAACGATAGCGGTGCGTCAGGATCACGGCTTATTTTCGCACATAGGAGTCAAGTATCTACCACTCACCGGTATTAGGCATCGATTTCCAGGGCTCGGCCGGTTCGAGCGCCGCCCCTTTTTGTAAGAGTTCGATCGAGATGTTCTCGGGAGAGCGCACGAAGGCCATATGGCCGTCACGCGGCGGTCGGTTGATAGTAACCCCATGCTCGAGCAGGCGCTTGCAGGTCGCGTAGAGATCGTCCACCGCGTACGCCACGTGGCCGAAATTGCGCCCGCCCGTGTAGCTCTGCGGATCCCAATTATGCGTAAGCTCGATCTGCGCCGACTCATCACCCGGCGCTGCAAGAAAAATGAGCGTGAAGCGCCCTTTGGGGTAGTCCTGCCGCGACAGCTCCTTGAGGCCGAGCGCGTCGCGAAAGAACCTGAGCGAGGCATCCACGTCCGTCACGCGCAGCATCGTGTGCAGGTACTTCATGGCCGTCAAAACATCTCTGCGGGCCCGGGCGCCTCGATCTCGACGTCGTGGCGCGAGGCAATGAAGTCGCCGGTGATCATCTGCGCGTAGATCTGGCCGGGACCAACCATGGGATAGACGCCGGCATCCGGATCGATCATCACTTCGACAAAGGCCGGCCCGTCGAACTCGATGAGCTCGCGCACGACTCTGGGCACGTCTTCCTTGCGATCAAGCCGAACCGCATAGCGAAAGCCGTCCGCCTGCGCAGCCTTGACGAAATCCTTTTTGTGCAGCGATCGATCGCTCGCAGACAGGCGGCCCTTGAAGAACAGCTTCTGCCACTGCTTCACCATGCCGTCGCCGCAATTATTGAGTACGACAATCTTGATCGGCAGCTCATAGGTCGTAACGGTCTCAAGTTCCCCAATGTTCATGCGGATGCTCGAGTCACCGTCGATATCGATCACCAGACGGTCAGGGTTTGCGATCTGCGCTCCGATGGCGGCGGGCAGACCGAATCCCATGGTGCCCATGCTGCCGGACGTGAGCCACAGGCGCGGGGCGCGAAAATCGCAGTATTGCGCCGCCCACATTTGGTGCTGTCCGACCCCGGTTGTGATGATCGCTTCGCCGCGCGTGTGGCGGTTGATCTCCTCGATCACGTAGTAGGGCTGAATGAGCGGACTCGCCCGGTCATAGTTCATCGCATGAGTGCGCTTCAACGCATCGAGCTCCGCGTGCCAGAGCGCATAGTCCGGGCGAAAGCTTGCGTCTTGCCCGTAACTCACGAGTGCCCGCAGCGCTTCCGGCAGCGTGCCGACATGACTCCAGTCAACGTGCTTCACCTTGTTTATCTCAGCGCGATCGATGTCCAGGTGGGCGATGCGCTTCGCCTTGGCCGCGAACTTCGCGGGCACGGCGGCGACGCGATCATCAAAACGTGCGCCCACGGCGATCAGGAAATCGCAGTCGTCCACGGCGTAGTTCGCGAATGCGGCGCCGTGCATGCCAAGCATGCGCATCGCCAAGCGCTGCGTCGTATCGAATGAGCCAATCCCCATGAGGGTCGTCACGACCGGGATACCGAAGGAGAACGCGAACTCCCCCAGCGCTTCGGCCGCGCCGGCGTTGATCACTCCGCCCCCGGCATAGATCAGCGGCCGGGAGGCGTTCCCCAGCATTTCGAAGAATGTCCCCGCCTCCTGAGGCGTGAGCGTCTGGCTGGCAAGCTCCTGCATCCGACGCCGATAACCTGGCACCGGCAGCGTACCGCCGCCCACGAACTCCCCCTCCCAGGTCTGGACGTCCTTGGGCACATCGACCACCACCGGACCCGGACGCCCGGTTCGCGCGATCTCGAAGGCGGTACGCAAGGTGGCCTCGAGCTTGCGCGGATCGGTGACGAGAAAAATATGCTTGGCAACGGCCCCCATGATGGAGGGTACGGGTGCTTCCTGAAATGCGTCTGTGCCGATAGCGCCGGTGGGAACCTGGCCGCAAATGACCACCACCGGCACGGAGTCGGCCATGCAGTCGCGCACCGGAGTAACGGTGTTCGTCGCCCCGGGACCGGAGGTCACGAGACACACCCCGACCCGTCCGGTCGCACGGGCATAGCCGGCCGCCATGAACCCCGCGCCCTGCTCGTTCGCCGGCACGTAGAGCGGTATCTGTGCCTGGCCTTTCGCGGTGCGCTGCTCGTTGTAGAGAAACACCGCATCGTAGGTCGGCAGGATAGCGCCGCCGCTGTAGCCGAAGATGGCCGATATACCCTCGTCCGCCAGCACTTGCACGATCATCTCAGCGCCGCTCATGCGTTGCCCCGTGCGCGGGTGGGTAGCGGCTCGCGGCAGGATTACCGTGTCATTCATTAGATCGGCCGTGTCGATGCACAAAAGGGAAAACCTCCGAAGCCTAGCAGCTTAAAGGCGTGGTGCAAGCTGGCAGCCGCGCCGGGCATGCCAGCGGATCCGCGGCCAATCATTTATTCTTCGCGGACCATCGAGCGGCCGGCTGCCATGCGTCATATCATTGCCATACTCCTGCAAAACGAGGCTGGCGCCCTCTCTAGGGTCGCCGGACTCTTCTCCACACGGGGGTACAACATCGAATCGCTGTCGGTTGCGCCGACGGAGGATCCGACCGTCTCCCGGATCACGCTCGTGACTAAGGGATCCGAGGCCGTCATTCAGCAGATCGTGAGCCATCTGAATAAGCTCATCGATGTGGTCAGCGTCGAGGACATGACCTTGGGCGAGCACCTGGAAAGAGAGCTCGTACTCTTGAAGCTCAAAGTTCGTGCGGGGCAAAGCGATGCCGTGCGCGGCTACGTAGTGCGCACCGGCGGCCGGGTTCTGGATCCCGCGCCGGACGGCTTCGTGGTTGAGCTGACGGCGAGCGAAGCGGAGGTCACCGCCTTCGTCGCTGAGCTAGCGCGGCAGGCGCAGCTGCTTGAAATCGCCCGCAGCGGCGCCCTGGGGATGGGACGCACGGCGCGCGCGCTCAGGATCGTGCGCTAGTGACCCCTTCAAGGGGTGCCGTCGCGATGGCGAGCTCACGCACCGGTTGGCCACCGACGAGGTGCTCCTGGATGATGCGCTCGAGATTTTCCGGGGTGCACTCCTTGTACCAGACACCTTCCGGATAGACGACCGCTATCGGGCCGCCCACACAGATGCGCAGGCAATCCGCCTTGGTGCGCAGCACCGAGCCGCGCGGCGCGACGAGACCGAGTTCCTTCAGACGCGCCTTGAGAAACTTCCAGGACTCCTGCTGCAGATCTTCTGCAGCGCACTTGCCGCCCACGCACAGAAAGATGTGGCGCCGGGCGCGGCCCAGGCCGACTTCCTCGACTGCCTGGCGCAGTGCTTTGCGTTGGTCCATCGCCTGCAGGAGCTGCCGGCGCTAGAGCGCCGCGTCGTCCGTCTCGCCCGTGCGGATGCGGATCACGCGGCCGATGTCGGTGATGAATATCTTGCCGTCGCCCACCTTGCCGGTCTTCGCCGCCTTGATGATCGCCTCTATCACCTGGTCAAGAAGATCGTTCCGCACGGCAACTTCGATGCGTGTCTTCGGGACAAAATCCACCACGTACTCTGCTCCGCGGTAGAGCTCGGTGTGACCGCGTTGCCGGCCGAAGCCCTTGACCTCCGTGACGGTCATTCCCGACACGCCGATATCAGACAATGCCGCGCGCACGTCATCGAGCTTAAAAGGCTTAATTATTGCGGTGACGAGTTTCATGGACAGCTCTCCGTCGGCACTCAAATTCATGTCGGGGCAGCCAGGCAGCGGCTTTTTGCAGCTTTCATGCCACACCTGATCCGTTCGCGAAATGACGGCCTTTGGCGCGCTACCACAGGCACGCGCGCCGCAACTGCGCACTATTCTAGCGCACTTGCGCTCATGGACCGCTTGGGCTTGGTGCACCGCAAGTCGCCCCGCTATCCTCTGCACCCATGCTGCCCTCGCGAATAGTCATCGTCGGCGCCGGCCAGGCGGCGGCGGCGGCCATCGACACGCTGCGCCGCAAGGGTTTTACCGGTGCGATTGCATTGGTGGGTGAGGAGGAGTCATGGCCTTACCAGCGACCGCCGCTGTCGAAGAAATACCTCGCCGGCGCCATGGCAGCGGAGCGTCTGTTGATCCGGCCACCGCACTTCTATGGGGAGCATGCGATCGAGATGCACCTTAGCCGGCGTGTGACCCACATCGATCGCGGCGCGCAGCGGGTCCGCCTGGATGACGGCACAGCCCTCCCGTATGACGAACTCCTGCTGGCGACCGGCAGCCGGCCGCGCGCGCTGTCCGCGCCCGGCGCCGGCCTGCCCGGCGTGCACTTCCTGCGTACGCTCAAGGACGTCGAGGCGATCCGTGGCGAGTTTGCGCGCGCCGAGCGTGTGGTCATCGTCGGCGGCGGCTACATCGGTCTCGAAGTGGCCGCGACCTGCCGGGAGCTCGGTCTGGATACGACCGTGCTCGAGATGGCGGACCGGACCATGAATCGGGTGACCTGCGCCGAGGTGTCCGCGTTCGTGCAGGCGGAGCATGCGCGCCGCGGGGTCAACGTCGTGTGCAACATGCGGGTTCGAGCCATCGCGGCCGACGCCTCATCCGGGCGCGCGCGCGCCGTGATCTGCGAGGATGGGGCGGAATATCCGGCGGATCTCGTTATAGTGGGCGTCGGCGTCGCCCCCGCCGATGAGCTCGCCAGCGCCGCGGGACTCGACTGCGCCAATGGTATTACGGTTGATGAGTTCTGTCGGACCTCCGATCCGCGCATCCTCGCCGCCGGCGACTGCTGCATACATCCCAGTCCGCATTATGGCAGGCGCGTGCGCCTGGAATCGGTCGACAATGCATTCGAGCAGGGCACGAGCGCCGCGTTGAGTCTGCTCGGCGCGCCCGTGGTCCACGACAAGGTGCCCTGGTTCTGGTCCGACCAATTCGACCTCAAGATCATCATCGTCGGCCTGAACCACGGCTACGACACTTTGGTGATGCGCGGCGCCCCAGCAACGCGCAGCTTCAGCGCCTGCTATCTGGCGAACGGTGAACTCATCGCCATCGACACGGTGAACAGCGCCAAGGACCAGATGGCGGCGCGCAAACTGATCGCGGCGCGGGCGCGGCCGAATCTCGACAAGCTCGCCGATTCAAATCTTCCCCTGCGCGATTGCCTTTGAGCATGCACGCCCTTGCAATTCACGGGGGTGCCGGCGCGATGCCGCGCAACAGCGTCTCAAATGAGCGCGCGCAGGAATACGGCGTAAGCCTTGCGCTCGCGCTCGATGCAGGCTTTGCGATTCTGGATCGCGGCGGCACGAGTTTGGATGCGGTCACCACCTGCGTGCGCATGCTCGAAGATGATCCGCTCTTCAATGCGGGCCGTGGCGCAGCCCTGACGCGCGACGGCTGGGTGGAGCTTGACGCTGCGGTCATGACGGGTGCGAAACAGAAGGCCGGAGCTGTGGCCGCCGTCCGCCACGTCAAAAATCCCGTGGACCTCGCCCGCCGCGTGATGGAGAAGTCGCGCCACGTGTTGCTGGTCGGCGCCGGCGCAGAGGAATTCGCGCTGGAGGAAAACTTTACGCTGGTCGCGAACCTCGTCCTGCGCACCGACGAACGACGCCACCAGCTGATCCATGAGAAGGAGGGCGTCAGCGTCTCAGATCTGATTCCCACGCCGCCGGGCACGGTCGGCGCCGTAGCGCTCGACGCCAAAGGAGATCTTGCCGCAGCAACATCGACCGGCGGCATGACCAACAAGCGCCAGGGCCGCGTAGGCGACTCGCCCATCATCGGCGCCGGCACCTACGCCAAAAACGGCGTCTGCGCCGTGTCCGCGACGGGCCACGGCGAATACTTTATCCGCGCTGTCGCCGCGTATCACATCTGCTGCGCGGTCGAATACCGGGGGCTGACGTTAGCCGAGGCCGCGCGCGAGGCCATTCACAAGAACGTCCGTGCGCTTGGGGGTACGGGCGGCGTGATCTGCGTCGACGCGCACGGCGGTCTCGTCATGGAATTCAGCACCGAAGGCATGTTCCGCGGCGCGCGCGATGCGCGTGGCCGGCGCGAGATCGCAATCTACCGCGACGAACCGGCGCCCCGTATTACTTGCTGATGCGACGATAATGATTGAAGTGTCGGATCGCGTGTTGCACACGCCCGCTCGCCTCAAAGAGGCGTGCGAGATTGTGATGGCTGTCGCGATGGTCGGGCTCACACTGCAGCGCTTGCTGATACGCTGCAATCGCTTCATCGAAGCGATCGCGGTCCTCGAGCAACACACCAAGATTGAAGAAAAGAGTTGCGCATGCCCCGCATGCTGCAATCCCGTTGCGGTATACGAGTTCGGCTGCCGCCCATTCGCGCGCCAGATGCAGCAGCCGCCCGCAATTGATGTATGACTCGACATGCTCGGCATCCGCTGCGATGATGTGCTGATACTGCTCCCGCGCCGCTACCGGGTCCGAATTCTCGAGCGACAGCGCGCGCGCGAACCAATCATCAACATCTGGTTCTGCCTTGACCGGCTCGCTCGGCTCGATGAGCCGGATGCCGCCATCGCCGCCTAACACGTCAAATGCAAACATGCCTTGGCCGCTTTCGGCATCCCAGGTGCGGCCTATCGACTGCACCGCGATGCGATCGCCCACCGCACTGATGCGTAATCCCGCGAGCGGCAGCTCCGCGGGAAGTCGTTGGCGCAGCGCCGCCACGGCCCGGGTCACCTTGCGCCGGGGTATCGAGGCTGCAATCAGGCGGCTCGCGGTCTTAAGAAGCAGTATGTCCTGAAAGGAAAATTGCAGGCGGCGTCTGGGATCGCGGGCCGGCGTGACGAAGCCGCTGCGCACGAGCCCATAGACTGCGCGGCTCGACATCCGCAGCGTACTCGCAACTTCACGCACATCGTAGACAGTCATTACCCTTGATCAACGTTTGGCAGCTTTGCGGTTCCGCGCAGCGACCTGGGTTGCGCGCTGCGGCGGTTTGCGCGCGCTCAACCCGGCAGCGCGACCACGCGAGCCTTCCACATCTTTGAGACTCTTGCGCAGCACTTCCATCAGGTCGACGACGTTCTGCGACGCGCGCCGCGGCATGTCCGTCACTGTAATTTCCTTGCCTTTCACTTTCTCCTCGATTGCCGCATCTATGCGCGCCTTCACCTCGTTGGTATATGCACTCGGCTCGAAGGAGTCGCTGCTTTGCTGTGCGATGAGCTGCAGCGCGAGCTTGCGCTCCGCATCCTTGAACGTCACTTGCGGAACCACGATTTCACTCGCGGGACGGATTTCGCTGGCAAACAGCAGTTGCTGCATCACGAGCACTGCGCCGGCAGGTCTGAGCGCAACCGTATGCTGCTTGCCCTTCGCTGACCAGCTGCCGACGGCGCAGCGCTTCGAATCACGCAGCGCCTCGACCAAGAGGGCATAGGGCTTAAGGCCACCCTTATCGGGTGCGAGGTAGTAGGTCTTCTCGAAGTAGATCGGATCGATCGCCTGCAGGGGAACAAATTCGACTATGTCGATGGAATCCGAGCCTACGGCGTCCAATGCCTTGATCTCATCGGCCGTGAACTGCACATACTGGTCTTTGGCGAATTCATATCCCTTCACCATATCGGCGCGCTCGACGATCTCACCATCCTTCACGCAGATGTATTGCTGTTTGAGCCTCGAGCCACAGTCCTTGTGCAGGAGATTGAACGAGACGCGCGCGGCTGACTCGGCAGCCGTGAATACCTGCACCGGGATGGAAACGAGACCAAAGGATATGGTTATTGAAGCAATGGGACGACCAGCCATTGTTATTCTCCCTTAAATGCCAGAGTGCCCCGTAGCGTCCGTCTGCAGCGCAACAGCGTCAAGTGCGACATGCCAGGCGCACCCCTTGGCTGCGCATAAGTAGCTGAAATTGCTGGGATCTTTGTCGTTGAGGGAAAAACCGCTCGCCCCCGGGCCGCTGCGCGGCCGCCCGAGGAATCGACTGGCGATGTCACCGATGGCGCAGCCGCGGCCGATTCGCCCCTGCGTCTAGCCCGACCCACCGGCGCGCGCGTCGGCGGCCAGGATCTGCAGTCCGCGCAGGCGCGCCTGCTGCAGCGAGCGTCCCTCGCCGGCAACGGCGGCGCTCAGAAACTCTCGCCAGATGCGCACCTGCCGCGACCAGCGCGGCTGCAGCCACGCCGGGTGCTTGGCAGCCAGTTCACCCACCTGGGTTAAGGTGCACTCGCGCACCAGGTTTACGCACTGCGGCGACATTCCGAGCAACAGCCGCGCTGCTGACTGGCGGTTTTGGGCAAGGTGCCAGCCGTAGGTCAGCACAGTGCGCATGAGAGTGCTCGCGCGCGGCACGGTGAAGAACGGCACCGTCGGCCCGCGCGCACGCTCGAGCACCTGCCGCCCCTGCGCCCACGTCCAGCGCTGCGGATCGGCAAACCCGGTATCCACGAGCAGATATGGACATGCCGCGGCGCGCTTCAGCGCCTTTGCGTCGAGCTTGGACCATAGCTGTGCGAGGTCGCGCAGCATGGGGTGCGCGGATGCCGGATTCCGCGCCGCCGCCTCCTCGGCGAGCAGGCTTAAACACTGCTCATTGAGTTCGGCGAGCACGCTCAAAGTCGCGCCTCCAAGCCATGGCTGCGCCGACCACTGCAGCCCCACGGGCTCCTCCACAACCGGAATTATTTCAGTCTTCATCGAGTTTGCTCCCACTGTGCGAAGTTCGTGCCCTTTTGCCGCTTGCAATCCAATCCGAAATTTGGGATTTTCCGCCCAATTCTTGCAAGATCAGTTTTTGGGATTTTCCTCCCAAAATGGTGCAAGAACAACCCGTACTGGAAACAAAACCAAAGGAGAGCAACATGCGCATCTCGGATGATCGTTACAGCCGCGACCGCCTGCGTTTGGATCTTGCACTGCGCTTCCTGAGTCATGGGGCGCGCACGCACACCATTCGCGCCTGGACCGCGTTGTCGGATGATCGCATCCGCAAGCTTTACAGCTCATACGTGCGCGCGGCCGACGGTCCGCCGCGGCACCGCGGCAAGTCGCCGCACCAGGTCAGTTTTTTTATGCGTGGCGTACACGCGCAACACGAGACCGGCATTCTCGCAAGCTTCTTCTCACTGCTCGGCGTTGTGCCGACGACGGGTGTCGCTGATGTCGTCCATACGCTACCGAGTCTTGCGCGCGGCGAGCGGATCTGTCAGGCATTCGAGCTGTTCACGGCAATATTCCCCACCGCGCGGATCAGCTTCGAACACGCCATCCTGCTGGTGACGGCGCTTGCGCGGGGCACCGAAATACATTACGGACGCTGCACGGACTGCGGCGCCTTGGTAGTAGTCGATCGGCTCACGCTTAAGGAGACACGCTGCCTGCTGTGCGCGCGCGGCTTATCTACATGCTGATCGACCTCGTAGTACCGCAGCGTTGTCGTTGAGTCTGAGGCGGCGCCCGCGGCGGCACGCACGCACGTCATGAGAGCTGCACGTTGTAGTCGGCTGCTGCCGTCTATGCGGCAGAGAGGTCCTTGCATTTGGCGCGCGCGAGGCAGACTTGCCGGACTTAAGTTGTGCATTCGAACCCGATCCACGCGAGGCGAAATGTGTGGCAAAATTTTTGCTATACGGCAGCTGACGACCCATGTGAGAGCTCGCTGCGGCAAGTCGAGCAGTCACCTTCACAGTTGTGATGCGTGACGCGCTTGCGCAAGGTAAGAGCTCGGGCCTCGAAAGTTGCGGCCACGCGTTGTCTTCCCGTGTGCGCGGGGACTGCGCACCGCTGATACAATCGGCACTCCCGCATGGCTTATCGTCGAGCTCATGGATCAGGATCACACGAGCCCCAATTTCTTTGCCGGTCCGTATATCGATCGGCATTCTGACGCCCGCGAAACGCCCGAATGGCGGGGGCACGCCGCCGCTGACCCGGCGACGCTCTACGTCGCCGCATGTGGTACGACACACCTTGTGTACAGCGAACCCGCGCCGCGCATTGCCTTTCTGCCTGGTGATCACCCGCTCGTAACAGGGGCGAGCGACGGCCAATTCGTTCTCCTCGGTTGGTTTCGGGGTGTGCGTTGCGTGCTCGTTGAGCTCGACGCGGTGAACGAGGCAGAGCTGCCACCGGGCACACGCTTTGCGGAACTGCGGACCTTGGCAGGCCTGTTGCCGTCTGATGAGGCGGGGCTCCTCGCCTACGCGCGCGGACTTTCCATTTGGCGCTCACGGCATCGCTTTTGCGGCGCGTGCGGCGCCCGCCTGCTGCGCGAACGTGCCGGGCACATGCTGCGCTGTTCCGATCCGAGCTGCGCCCAGGAAGCATTTCCGCGCATTGATCCTGCGATCATCGTCATGGTCAGCGACGGCGCGCGTGCACTGCTCGGCCGGCAGGCCAGCTGGCCGGCCGGGCGTTACTCGACGATTGCGGGGTTTGTTGAGCCGGGCGAGAGTCTCGAGGACGCGGTCGTGCGCGAAGTGGCCGAGGAGACCGGCGTTGCCGTGCATGCTATTCGATACCATTCCTCCCAGCCTTGGCCATTCCCGGCGTCCCTAATGGTCGGATTTCAGGCGCGCTGCGCGCCGGACGCGGCGATCCAGGTGGGTGGCGAACTGGAAGACGCCCGCTGGTTTACCCGAACCGAGATCGACGCCGGGGCGGCCGGACTGCCGCCGTCGCATTCGATCTCCTATCGCCTGATCAGTACCTGGCTCGCCGGTGCCGCCAATACGCCCGACTGATCCTCTGCCAGGCGCCTTATCTTGTGTCTCTTAGTGCTCGCCTGGCAGGTTCACCCCCGCTATCGGCTGATTCTCGCGGCCAATCGCGATGAATTTCACGCGCGACCGGCGGCGCCCCTGGGCAAGTGGCCGGGTGAAGAAATTCTTGCCGGTCGTGATCTCGCGGCGGGCGGCACCTGGCTCGGCATCGATAAGCAGCGCCGCTTCGGCGTCGTGACCAATTTTCGCGAGTGGCCTGCCTCGCGGGCTGCTGGGCCATCGCGCGGCCGCCTGATACCCGACTACCTTCGCGGGCAGGACTCTCCGCAGAGCTTTCTTGCAAGTCTTCAATCTGCCGCATCCGAGTTTGCAGGCTTCAACCTGCTGGTCGGAGACGAACACGAACTCTGGTACGCCTCAAATCGTGCGCCGGACTTTGCGCACCCTCTGGCGCCGGGCGTGTACGGCTTAAGCAATCAGTTTCTGGACACACCCTGGCCGAAGCTCACGCGCGTGCGGCAGCGCTTCGAAGCCTGGCTCAATAACGCCGCGGCGGCCAACGCGCGGGAACTACTCGTCATGCTGGATGATCGAACGCCGAGCCCCGCAAGCGATGATGCGTACCCTCCCGACTTGGCGCCCGAGTGGCGCCGAGCACTGTCCGCACCATTCGTGCTGCACCCGCTCTATGGGACGCGGTGCTCGACCGCCGCCGTGCTAGCTGCAAGCGGCGCCGTGCATCTGATCGAGCGCCGCTTCGATCCGGCGGGACATTGCAGCGGGGAAACCGCAGTCGATTTGAACGCTGCTGCGTGGCTGTAGCGCGCGCGCCGCGCCCGGCCGAACCTGCCCATTCCTCTGGAATGCTAGGAAGAGCTGCAAGCGGGGCGGCCCGTGAGGCTCTAGAATTCTTTCTTTATGATCGCGGGGCTCGATGGCCGAGCACATTCCCTTGCTGCGGGCGCTGCGGCGCAGTCGAATTCCGATGGTCATCGGCTGCCTGCTCCTCTGTGGGCCGGCGTGGGCCGACATCGATGTCGACGTCAAGGGAGTCAATGACGAGCTGCGCCGCAACGTCCTCACCTACTTGAGTTTCGCGCGCTACAAAAAGCGCCCCAACATAGACCGCGATACGCTTGATCGGCTGCTCAATCGCGTCGATCGAGAGGTCCAGGCGGCACTGAAGCCTTTCGGGTACTACGAGCCGAAGGTTGAAGCGACCCTCGAAGACCGTGGCAAGGGCAACTGGCGCGTGCATGTCCAGATCGACCCGGGGCAACCGGTGATCATGGAGAGCGTCGATGTCCAGGTTCATGGGCCCGGAGAGCACGACCCGCTCTTTGAGCGCATCGTTGCGCATCTGCCTCTGTCCGTGGGAGCGCGCTTGAGCCATGCGGCCTACGAGCAGATCAAGGACGACCTGCAGCGCACCGCGGCGACCTACGGCTACCTTGATGCACGCCTGGCGGCCAACGAGCTGTTGGTGGATCCGGCGAAGCACACGGCGCGCGTGACCCTGACGCTCGACACCGGTGCACGCTACTATTTCGGCGCGACCACGATCGAGCAGGATACGGTCAAGAATTCTCTGGTGCGCCGCTATCTGCGCTACAAGGAAGGCGACTATTTCGACATGTCGCTGCTGTTGCGCACCCAATTCGCGCTCGATGACAGTCAGTATTTCGCGACTCTCGAGGTACTGCCTGGCGAGCCCAATCGTGCGCAGCACATCGTGCCGATCAAGATCACGGCGAAGGCAAATAAGCGCAACCGCTACTCGATCGGGCCGGGCTATGGAACCGATACCGGCCCGCGCGCCACGCTTGCATGGGAGGATCGGCGCGTCAATGAGGAAGGTCATCGCTTCAACACCAGCTTGCAGGAAGCATCCCGGCAGACGCAGCTCAAGTCCGACTACATCATTCCGATCGGCGATCCGGCGATTGAAAAGTTGACTTTCGAGTTCTCGATCAACAATCAGAAGCCGGGCGATCTGATCACCAAGGACGTCTCCGTCGGGCCAAGCATCACCTGGGTGCACGGCGGCTGGCAGACTGTCTATTACGTCAATGCGGTGCACGCGATTACCGAGGACGTGGCCGGCAGTTTCACCGATCAGCTCTTCGTACCGGGGATTGAGCTTGCCACCGTGCCCAAGGGCTATCTCGGCGAGGACCTTTTCACGCGTACCTTCACCGCGGAGCTGCGCGGCTCTGCCCCGGCGTTCGGCTCCGACTCGGAGTTCATTCAGCTGCACCTGCAGGGCGAGCGCAGTTTTGACCTCTTTCCGAAATGGCATCTGCTGCTGCGCGATGAAATCGGCGCAACCATCGTGTCGCGCTTCAACGATCTACCCGGCTCGATGCGCTTCTTCGCCGGCGGCGATCGCAGCGTGCGCGGCTTTGCCTACGAGGAACTCTCGCCGACGGAGACCGTGCCGGTGTTCGGTCCAACCGGCCAGCCGGTGACCGGACCCAACGGCGTGCCTTTGACGCAAACGATCAGAGTCGGCGGCAAGGATATTCTGACCGGCACCGTGGAGGTGGAACGCGACCTGCCGCGTAACTTTGGCGTCGCGGTCTTTACGGACTATGGCAACGCGTTTGACCACTTCGGCGACTCGCTGTTGTACGCCGCAGGATTCGGGGTGCGCTACCGCCTGCCGGTCCTGACGGTAGGCATTGACCTCGCGCAGCCGCTGAACCGTCCGGGCGCCGGACCGCGGCTCAACATCGACTTTTCGACGAAGCTGTAGGAATCCCATGCGCCGTCGCTTCGTCGTGATTGCCGTTCTCATCACCGCGCTCGCGCTGGCGGTGCCGACTGCGGTGATCTATTTCGCGGCCTTCACGCAGACCGGCCTTGACTTCATCGTCGCCCGAATACCGGGCCGCATCGGCGGAGTGCGCCTGCGATTCCTCAACGTACGCGGGACGTTGATCGATGGCGTGCGCATCGAACGGCTGGAGATCGACCAGGAACGGGTGTTCCTGCGCTTCGAGGACGTGCGCGCACGCATCGATCTGCGTTCGCTCCTGTGGCAGACGATCCACTCTCCCCAGACCTATGTGCACAGCGCATTCATCGTGGTGAAGCCCCACAAGGAGGAGTCGCCAAGCAGGGATCTGCATTTTCTGCCGCCGGGCCTCGTCATTCGCGCCGACAGTGTGCATGCCGATGCCGTCACTCTCATGTTACCCAACGGCCAGCGCATGGATGGCACGCAGATCGACACCGCCGGATTCATCCGGCGGCACACGATCCGAATCTTGAGCAGTGCGTTCACCATGGGAAGCTTACAGGTTGCGGGCGACACCGAGCTGCGCGCCGCGAACCCGCTCGGAATAAGCGGCAACGTGCACGTCACCCAGCAAACAGCTGGCCAGCCGGCGTGGATCTTTGCGGCCACGGCCCATGGGAATCTGGACACGCTGCCGTTCACCGTGGGTCTGACTGCGCCATTTCGCGCCGACTTCCAGGGTGCGGCGCGTCAGTTGACCGCGCACTGGAACTGGTCCGGCAATGCCAAGGTCGCGGGTTTTGATCTGCGCGCCTGGGGAGGCGGCAACGCCTTGGGACTCATGAGCGGCGAGCTTGCGCTCGCAGGCGACGCGACGGGCTTCAGCGCTCGGGGCACCGTCACGCCCGCAGGCTTGGGCGCGGGTGCCTTCGATGCGGTGTTTGAAGGCGCGTACGCGAGCAGCGTGCTGACCGCCAAGCGCATCGAACTGACTCATCAGGCCTCCGGCGCGCATGTGACGAGCGCCGGCACAATCGGCATTGTGGCAAATGGCCCGCGGCTCGCAATCAAGGGCAACTGGCGCGAATTTCGCTGGCCGCTTGTGGGGGGCGATGTTGCAGTGAGGAGCGCCAGCGGTGATTACGCCATCTCGGGAACGTGGCCCTACGATTTGCGCGGCGCCGGGGTCGTTTCGGTGCGCAACTTTACGGCCATACCCATAAAAATGGTGGCGCAGCTGGCGAAGGACCAGCTCACGGTGAAGAGCGCGGACGTGACGGTGCTCGACGGGCAGGCGAACGTCGCCGGCGAAGTCGTGTGGGCGCCCGGGCAAAGCTGGTCGGTCGCGGGAAATGCCACCGGCATCAATCCCGGCAAGCTGCGCGCCGACCTTCCGGGTCAGTTGAACTTCGGGTTTAGCGCGCAGGGCGAGGGCTTCACGAGCGGCGCGGACTTCAGTGTTGAGCTCAAAGCTATCGCCGGACGGCTGCGCGGACTTGCCGCCCGCGGCGGCGGCGAGCTCGCACGTCGCGGCAAAGCCTGGGAGTTCGACGCCGTGCGCGTGGGACTCGGGCAGACCAACGTTGCGCTCGACGGCAAGGTGGGTGAAGAACTCGCGCTCAAATTCACGTTGGATGCGACAGATATGAGTCTGCTCGCCCCCGACGCCCGCGGTGAGCTGCACGCGCACGGCGCCCTCGGCGGAACGCGGCGCCTGCCGGCGCTCACTCTGAGCGCGCATGGCAAAGGCATGCACCACGATGGCATGTCCCTGGAGAGCATTGATGCGGAGGTGGACTTCGATATGGGCGCGGCGCACCGCTCGAAGGTCGACCTGCGCGCACGCAATTTCACGTTTCGCGAACGCAAGTTGAGCTCGCTCGACATAAGTCTCGACGGCACGACCGCCAGCCACGTCATGCGCCTCGATGCCAAAGCCGTGGGACTTGCGGTGCAGCTGCAGGCTGCAGGCGGCGTCAATCACGACACCTGGCAGGGGCAGCTGACTGCCTTCAATTTGGATGGCAATGAATCCTTGCATCTGGTGCTCGAGGCGCCGGTCAGCCTGCTGGCGTCAGCGGATCATGTCCACGCCGATAAAATCTGCGTCCATGGCCAGCCGGGGCGCATGTGCCTGGATGGCGACTGGACGCCTGCACATTGGACGGCGGAACTCGCGGCCGAGGACCTGCCCATGAGCACCTTGACCGCCGGGTTCACGCCGTCAATTGAATACCGGGGCCGATTGAGCGTCACCGCCAGCGCCTCGGGCAACGCAGGAGAGCCGCTCACGGGCAGCCTGCGAGCCGATCTTGCCGATGCCGGACTCTCGCATCACACGCCGAGCGGTAAAATCGAGCTCGTCAAACTCGGCACAGGTATCGTCACCGTCAACGCGACCCATACCGCCGTCGCGACCGATGTCAGCTTCGATGCCGGAGATGTCGGCACGATCAAAGGCCGCGCCAGCGTTGCGCGCACGACTGCGCGCTGGGAGGACATGCCGCTGCGGGGCGAGCTGCACGCACAGACGGCCGAGCTTGGTTACGTGACCCTGTACTTCCCGGAAATCGACAAGGCCTCGGGCAGGCTGGATGCGAATCTTGCCATCACCGGGACGCTCGGCACACCACTCATCGAAGGCACTGTCAAACTCTCAAACACCGAGCTTGATTTCTTTCAGATCAATCTTGCCCTGCGCCAAACCGAGCTCGAGGCAACCCTGCACGACAACGCGCTCGAATTCAGCGGCTCATCACACATCGGGCCGGGAACCTTGAGCGCCAAAGGCTCTCTTGCATGGCGCGAGTCGCTGCCCTATGGGCACTTCCACATGGAGGGTTCGCAGCTGCGTGTGGTGGATATTCCCGAGGCGCAGATCGATGCCTCGCCCAATCTTGATTTCACCATCAAGGGGCGGCAGATCACCGTCGCGGGCAGCGTCAATGTGCCGTACGCGAAGATCATACCCGCTGACCTGACGGGCGCGGTGCGCGCCTCTCCGGATGAAGTGCTGGTGGGCAAGGAACCCGAGAATCCGAATGAACGCTTCGAGGTCACGAGCGATGTCACCGTGTCGCTCGGCGACAAGGTGAGCATTGACACCTCGGGCTTAAAAGCGCGGCTCACGGGCAGCATTGCCCTGCACAGCGGCCCTGACAACATCACAACCGGCACCGGGGAGCTGTCCATCGAGGATGGCAAATACTCCGCCTACGGCCGGCAGCTCGACATTCAGCGCGGCCGGCTCATCTTCAACGGCGGCGTCATCAACAACCCGGGCATCGATATCCGCGCGGTCAAGGTGTTCCCGGACGTGACGGCGGGTATCAACGTCCGCGGCAGCCTGCTACAGCCGCGCATCTCGTACTTCTCGGATCCGTCTTTGACGCAATCCCAGATCCTCTCGCTGCTGCTCGCGGGCGGCTCGCTGCAGAGCGTGCAGAACCGCCAGAATGGCGCCGCCGCACAGGCCATCGCGCAAGGCGGCGCGATCCTTGCGCAGCAGCTCGGCTCCAAGGTCGGCATCCAGGACGTCAGCCTCGAGTCGGATCTGGATGAGACCTCGCTCGTACTCGGCCGGTATCTCTCGCCGCGCCTGTACATCAGCTATGGCGTCAGCCTCACGCAGCAGCTGAATACGGTGAAGCTGCGCTACACCTTAAGCGACCGCTGGACCATCAAGACCGAAGCGGGTCAGGCGCGCGGCGCCGACTTGGTCTACACCATTCAGAAATAACGACCGGCCGCACACTGCGCCGCGCGGCGTGTTGACCGCATGTGCATTAATATGCAAAATGCGTGCAACTTTATGCAGGCGCAATCATGTCACTGACCGAGCATCATCAGTCCGATCGCAGGAACGCCATCGTGCGGCTGCTCTCGAGCGGCGCCGTGCGCAAACAGCAGGAGCTGGTGCGCCTGCTGCAGAAGGAGGGCTACGTCGCAACCCAATCCTCCATCAGCCGCGATCTGCGCGAGATCGGCGTGCTGAAGGCGCGCGGCCGCTACCTCTTGCCACCGCCGGACGTGGTGCGCGCCAATGGCAAGTTCAACGCGCTCGCGCAGTTCGTCCAGCAGATCAGACGCGCGGGCCCGTGCCTGACGGTGGTTAAGACCTCAACCGGCGCGGCACAGAGCGTGGCGGTGGCCATCGATAAGGCGCAGTGGCCCGAGGTCGTCGGCACGCTCTCCGGCGACGATACGATCTTCATCGCAACGAGCGGTGCGCGCGCGCAGTCCGGCATCGTGACTCGCCTGCGCGAGATGTTTGGAGTTTGAGCCGCATGTCAGACATTTCATCCGCGGGCGGCGAGCCCATCGTGCTTGCGTATTCCGGCGGGCTCGATACGTCCTTTCTCGTGCCGTGGCTTGGCGAGCGATATGGCCGGCCCGTCATCACCGTGACGGTGAACACGGGCGGCATCGATGCGGCCGCGGCACACGCGCTCGAGGAACGCGCGCGCGCCCTGGGCGCCGTGCAGCACCATCTCATCGATGCGCGTGCCCAATACTTCGACGAAGTCCTGCGCTTCCTCATCATGGGCAACGTACGGCGCGGACAGCTCTATCCGCTGTGTGTCGGCGCGGAGCGCGTGCTGCAGGCGCAAACGATCGCGCGCCTCGCGCGCTCGCTCGGCACGCGCGCGGTCGCCCACGGCTGCACGGCGGCCGGCAACGATCAGGTGCGCTTCGAGGTTGCGCTGCGGACCTTGGCGCCGGAGCTCGAGGTTCTGGCGCCGGTGCGTGATCACGCCTTCAAACGTCCGGACGAGCTGGAGTATCTGCGCGCGCGGGCGCTGCCGGTGCCGCCCTTCGGAGCCGCTTACTCCATCAACCGCGGGCTCTGGGGCGTGACCATCGGCGGACGGGAAACCCTTACCTCCTCCGGTAGCATCCCGGATGAGGCCTGGGTCCTGACGCGCGACGCATTCCTGCGGCCGCGCGCGCCGGCCCATCACACGATTTCCTTCGAGCGCGGGCGGCCGTGCGCACTCGACGGTCAGAGCCTCGGAGCCGTCGAGATCATCGAAGCGCTCGAGACGCTCGCGGGCTCATTCGGCATCGGCCGCGCCATCCATCTCGGAGACACGATCATCGGTACCAAAGGCCGTGTCGCGTTTGAAGCACCGGCCGCAGAAACACTGCTCATCGCGCACCGGGAACTGGAGAAGCTCGTGCTGAGCGCACGCCAGCAGCGCATCAAGGAGCTCCTCGCGCAGCCGTACGGAGATCTCGTGCACGAGGGCCAGCTCCTGGATCCCGTGGGTCGCGACATCGAAGCGCTGCTGCTGTCCTCGCAGGAGCGGGTCACGGGCGAGGTGCGCATACTGCTGCGTCCGGGATCGGTGTTTGTGGAAGGCGTCGAGTCGGCGTATTCGCTCATGAGCGCATCGCGTGGCGTGTACGGCGAGTCGGTGGGCGAGTGGACGGCTGTCGACGCGCTCGGCTTCTCTAAAATAGCAGCCCTGCCCGGCATGTTCTATCGGCGCGCGGGCGAACACGCCGACGCCGGCAAACGCTGACATCCATGCCCGCGCGATGGTGAACGGCATGCTACGCGTCGTTGTCGACAAGGTCGCCTCGGTCACGCAGGCCTGCGGGCTGTCGCACGAGCTGCGCGTCTCGGCGGACATACCGCCCGAGGAAGGCGTTGTGGTCGTCGTCGAAATCCTCAACAACAAAAGCACCTATAACACCCTCGAACTCACGAGCGGTCGCATGGCGAAAGTGGGCAAGGGCGATATCGTCGCCGGCGCGCTCGGACACAGGAAGGCACTGTTCGGCTACTCCGGGCACATCCCCGCCTCGGTGAAGCCGGGCGACATCATTCAGCTGCTCAATATCGGCGGCGTGCTCGGCATCTGCGACTCGGTCAATCCGGAAAAGGGCAGGCCCTTTGACTGCCGCGTCATCGGCGTCGTCCTGCACTTCCCGTACCTGGGCGAACGCATCGGCGTGCCGGCGCGCGTGGGCCAGCGACCGCTCGATTTCAATGCGCCCCTTGATGCCCACGGCGTGCCGGTCGTAGCCATCGCCGGGACCTGCATGGAGGCGGGCAAGACGGCAGCTGCCTGTGCGGTCGTGAGCCGCATGCGGCATCGCGGACTCACCATCGATGTCTTCAAGGCGACCGGTGTCTCGCTGCGGCGTGACATTCTCGCAATGGAAGACGCCGGCGCACGGCGCGCGCTGATCTTCACCGATCTTGGCGTCGTCACGACCACGCGCGTCAACGGTCCGGCCCTCACACGCACCATGCTGACGGACCTTGCCGCGGGCAAGCCGGATGTCATCGTGTTCGAGCTCGGCGACGGCATTCTCGGCACCTACGGGGTAGATGCCATTCTCGAATGCGCGGACATCCGCCTGGCGTTGAGCGCCGTGCTGCTGTCGGCGAACGACCCCGTCGCCGCTTGGGGCGGCGTCAAACTCCTGCGCGAACGCTTCGGCATCGAGCCCTGCGCCGTAACCGGACCCGCGACCGACAATCAGGTCGGCGTCGAGATCATCACAGAGCAGATGCAAGTTCCCGCATTCAACGCGCTCAGCAGCGGGGCTGCGCTTGCGGATGCGGTGATCGCGGCCGTCGGCCTCGGGGCGGCGCAATGAGCGCACCGATCCCAGCCGTCGTTCTGGGCGGATCGGGCTATGTCGCAGGCGAGCTCCTGCGCCTCATCGCCGCCCATCCGCGCTTCGAGCTCATGGCCGTCATGTCGGACAGCCGTCCCGGGGAGCCGGTCGCGCAGGCCTTTCCGCATTTGGCGAGCGCCTACGGCAACACACTCTTCTCTTCACAAGCAGCCATCGAGAACCACATAACGCAGGTGCCTGCGACCGCGGTGTTCTCGGCCGCACCCCACGGCGCCGCCGCAGCACTCATCGATGCGCTGCTCACCAAGGCGGCGCAGGCGGGCACCCGCGCCCGCGTGGTCGACATTTCGGCGGATTTTCGCTACCGCTCCGTGCAGGCGTTCGAGTCCGTCTACCATCAGGCCCACCACGCGCCAAAGCGGATCGGCGAATTCACCTGCGCATTGCCGGAGCACTTGGCGACGCTTGCCACGGCACACGTCGCCCATCCGGGCTGCTTCGCGACCGCGACATTGCTCGCCGCCGTGCCGCTCGTCGCGCATAAGGTGGCGCGCGCGCGCCTGTTCGTCGCAGGCATCACGGGCAGCACAGGCTCCGGTCGCAAGAGCGTCGAGGCAACGCACCATCCGCTGCGGCACAGTGATCTCTACGTTTACAACGCACTCGCGCACCGCCACGCCCCGGAGATGCAGGAGTGTGTGCGCGCCGCCTGCGGCGCGGATGTCGACATCGCCTTTGTTCCGCATTCGGGACCCTTTGCACGCGGCATTCACGTGACCGTGCAAGCCGAACTGACTGCGGCGCACGACACCGCCCATGTGCTCGCCGCCTTGCGCAGCTTCTATGCGGCCGCGCCGTTCGTGCGCGTTCTCGATGCGCCGCCGCGCGTGAAGGACGTCGTCGCGAGCAATTATGCGCATCTGTCGGCGGTTGCGAACGGCCGCACGGTGGCGGTTTTCTGTGTCATCGACAATCTCGCCAAGGGAGCTGCGGGCGGCGCCGTGCAGTGGATGAATCGCATGTTCGATCTGCCCGAGACGGCCGGCCTGACCGCGCCGGCCCCGGGATGGACCTGACCGGCGTGGACTGCCTGGCACCCGTCTTTGCTCAGTACCCGATCGAGGTCACAGGCGCTCACGGCGTGTGGCTCACGACGCGTGATGGGCGGCGCATCCTTGATCTCTACGGCGGCCATGCGGTGGCCGCATTGGGGTACGGCCATGCGGGCTGGACCGCTGCGCTCGCAGCGCAAGCCGCATCCTGCAATTTCCAAAGCAACGCCGTGCCGATGGCGGTGCGCGCCCGCGCCGCTGCCCGTCTCGTGCGCTTCTCGCAGCTGCCCTTTGCCAGCGTGTTCTTCGTCAACAGCGGCGCGGAGGCGAACGAGAATGCGCTGAAGCTCGCCTTTCGCATCACCCAGCGCGCGAAGATCGTGGCGATCGAAGGCAGTTTTCACGGCCGCACCGCCGCTGCCGGCGCGGTCACCTGGGGCGCGCGGCAAAAGTGGTTCGGTTTTCCGCGTACGCCGTTTGATGTGACCTTTATCCCGCGGCGCGCGCTCGCGGCAATCGCCGAGCACGTGCGCGAGGACACCGCCGCGGTCATTGTCGAGCCCGTGCAGGGCGTCAGCGGCGCATTCGACATGGGCAGCGAGTTCCTCGCGGCATTGCGCCGCCGTTGCGATGAGACCGGCGCGCTACTCATCTTTGACGAGGTTCAATGCGGTGTCGGCCGCACCGGGCACCCCTTTGCCGCCAACCTCTATGGCGTGACGCCCGACATGATCACGACCGCAAAGGCGCTCGGCAACGGCTTCCCGTGCGCGGCGCTTTTGATGTCAGCGCAGGTGGCGGCGGCGCTCACGTTCGACTCTCTTGGTACGACCTTCGGCGGCGGCCCCATGGCGAGCGCCGTAATTGAGGCCGTGATTGAAGCGATCGAGTCGCAGCAGCTGCTACAGCGCGTGCGCCGTGTCGCCGCGTACATCCGCGACACCTGCGTGGTCGGGCCGGTCGTCGCACATCAAGGCGCGGGCTTCCTCACCGGCCTCGTGATGACTCGCCCCGCGAAAGATGTGCACGCGGGGCTCCTCGCTCGCGGCATCCTGACCGGCACCAGCGCCGACCCGCAGATCCTGCGCCTCTTGCCGCCCTATATCCTGGAAGAAGAACACGTTGACCTGCTGCGCGATGCGCTGGCGGCGATCGCGCCCTGAGGCGCGCGTTTCGAGGCGATGAGTTTTCCATGAAGCGCTTTGTCGACCTTGCCGATTTTAGCCGCGCTGAAGTGCTGGCGCTGCTCGACCTCGCGCGCTCCCTGCAGGCGCACCCACAACCGCAAGCGCTTGCAGGGAAGATCCTCGGTCTCATCTTCTTCAATCCGTCGCTGCGCACGCTCGCCTCTTTCCAGGCGGCCATGGCGCGCCTCGGTGGAAGCTCGTTCGTGATCACACCGGGTGAGGGCACCTGGCGGCTTGAAACCCGCATCGGAGCGGTGATGGACGGGGCCGCGGCTGAACATGTGCGCGAGGGCATCCCGGTCCTCGCGTCCTATTGCGATGCCCTGGGGATCCGCGCATTCGCCGCCGGCAAGGACCTGAAGGAGGATCTATCCGAGACGGCCTTCAACGCCATGGCCGATCTCGTCGCAAAGCCCCTCATCAACCTGGAGTCGGCGGTCAATCATCCCTGCCAGGCGCTGGCTGACTGGAAGACGCTGGACGATTTCGCCGTACCTGAGAACGGCAAGTTTGTGCTCTCCTGGGCATACCATCCGCGCGCTCTGCCGCTCGCGGTTCCCGCCGCGGTGCTGCACATGGCCGCCATGCGCGGCATGCAGGTCGTCGTCCTGCGCCCGGAGGGCTTTGCATTGCCACACGCGATCATGGACAAGGCCGCGCGCGCCGCCGCGCTTGCAGGCGGCACCGTGCAGGAGACGAGTGACCGCGCTCAGGCACTCGCGGGGGCGCAAATCGTTTATGCCAAGGAGTGGGCCGCCACGGCGCCCTACGGGGATGCGCAAGTCGATGCGCAGTTGCGCAGTGCGCTCACCGACTGGTGCGTGCGTGAGAGCTGGTTCGCAGGTTCCCGCCCCGACTGTCGCCTCATGCATTGCCTGCCGGTCCGGCGCAACACGGCAGTCGCCGATGAGGTGCTCGATGGGGCGCGCAGCATCGTGCAGCACGAAGCGCACAACCGCCTGGTCGTGCAGATGGCGGTGCTCCATCAAATGCTTCAGGGAGTATAAGAGTGTCATGATCATGAACCGCAGTGACCACGCACTTGCCATTCGTGCGTTACGCAGCGCCGCACCCTACATCCGCATGTATAAAGGCAAGACCTTTGTCGTGAAAGCCGGTGGCGGTGTGTTTGCCGATGCGGATTCGACGCGGCTCCTCATCGAGCAGCTCGCGATACTGCATTATTTTGGCGTGCGGGTCGTCATGGTGCACGGCGGCGGCCCGCAGCTGACGGCGCTGTCCGAGTCTCTCGGGCTCGCCACGCAGATGGTCGCCGGGCGCCGCGTGACCGACGAGAAATCGATCGACGTGACCGCGATGGTACTCAACGGCCTCATCAATACCCGCATTCTCGCCATCTGCCGGGATTTGAACATCGACGCGGTCGGCATCAGCGGCGTCGACGCGGGGCTGGTGCGCGCGCACAGGCGTGCGCCCGTCAAGCTTGAGGATGGCAGCGAACGCATCGTTGACTTCGGTTTCGTGGGCGATATTGATGCGGTAAACACGGGTGTGCTGCTGAAGCTCCTCGACAATGGCCTGATGCCGGTCGTAAGCCCCCTGTCGGCGGACGACAAAGGCGTGCTGCTCAACATCAACGCCGACACGGTGGCGGCGGCGATCGGCGCAGCGGTGCAGGCGGAAAAACTCATCCTGTGCACGGGCGCGCCGGGCATCCTTGAGAATGCCGCCGACCCGGGCTCGCTCATCTCCTACACCGATTTGCGTGGCCTCGAGCGCCTGCGCGCGGCCGGTTCACTCCTCGATGGCATGCTGCCGAAGGCACGGGCAATCGAGGACGCCATTCGCGGCGGGGTGCGCCGCGTCCACATCGTCTCGTACAAGACCGGCGAGGGAATTCTCGGCGAAGTATTCACCAACGAGGGCACCGGCACGCTGGTGGTTCAGGACGTCAATGCCCTGACGCCCGCAGAGATTACGGCGAGCGCATAACGAGGCGATCTATGAGCTTTCTGTGGAACAAGGAGGCAACTCTCGATGAGCGCGTGCTCAATTACACGGCGGGCCAAGACTACGAACTCGATGCGCGCCTCGTTCGCTATGACGTGACGGCGTCGATCGCCCACGCCGAGATGCTAAATGGCGCCAAGCTCCTCGGCGATGCGGATCTCGCCGCCTTGCGCGCCGGCCTCGCCGCTCTGGCGGACGAGCATGCCCGCGGAGAATGGCGCATTGAGCTTGCGGACGAGGATGGACACACGGCGCTCGAGAAGCGGCTGACGCAACGCATCGGCGCCGGCGCGGGCCGCATTCATCTGGGCCGCTCGCGCAACGACCAGGTTCTCGCGGCGCTGCGACTCTATCTGCGCGATGTCATCGAGGAGCTGCGTGCGCGCGCCGCGCGCGTCGCCGCGGCGCTCGATGAACTCGGCCGCCGCGAAGCAGCCACGCTCTTGCCGGGCTATACCCACATGCAGCAGGCAATGCCGAGCTCCGTTGCCCTGTGGGCGGGAGGCTTTGCGGCGCAGGTGCGTGATGACGCCGAAGGGTTAGGGTTGGCGCATCGGCGCCTCGCGCAGAATCCCCTCGGATCCGCGGCGGGCTACGGCACGCCGGGCCTGCCGATCGACCGCGAGGCGACCCGCACCCGCCTGGGCTTCGCCACCACGCAGGTGCCGGTCACGGCCGTGCAGCTCTCGCGCGGCAAGGGCGAGGCGCACCTGCTCTTTGAAATCACGCTCCTCTTGCAGGGACTCGGCCGCTTTGCGGCCGACGTGCTCCTCTTCTATACGCAGGAGTTCGGATTTGTGAGCATCGCCGACGCCTTCACCACCGGCTCATCGATCATGCCGCAGAAACGCAATCCGGACGTCTTTGAGTTCATTCGCGCGCGCGCGGTCACGGCGCAGGCATGTCTCGACGAAGTGCTCGGCCTGTGTGCGAAACTTCCCTCCGGCTATCAGCGCGATCTGCAGCTAATGAAGGCGCCGTTGTTCCGGGGCATTGACCTCGCGCTTGAAACTCTCGCCATCCTGCCCGCCGCGATCGAGTCCATAAAATTCCACCCGGAGCGCATTCGCCTCGACGCCTCGATCCACGCCGCCGAGGAAGCCAACCGTCTCGTAGTCGCCGAAGGCATTCCCTTCCGCGAGGCCTACCGGCGGGTGCGCGATAAACTGCAACGCTGATGGCGCTTCAGGCCGCGTCCGGCTGCGCCTCAGGTGCGGCCCGGGCAAAAGCGGGCAGCCTTTCAAGATGTGCGCTGATCTCATTGAGCCGCGGATAAGGCGTGAGATCGCACGCAAAGCGGCGCGCGTTGTACATCTGCGGCACAAGGCAGATATCCGCAACAGTTACAGCAGAACCGACGAGATGCCGCGCGTCGCCCTGCGCACCCGCGGCTTCCGCTTCCAGTGCGTGCAGTCCGCAGGCGACCCAGTGCCGGTACCACTCGCTGACCGCGGCTGCATCAAGACCGAGCGGCGCACGCAGATAATTGAGCACGCGCAGATTGTTGAGCGGATGGGTATCGCAGGCGATCACCAGCGCGAGTGATCGCGCGCGTGCCCGCGCTGCGGGAGCGCGCGGCAAGAGCGGCGGTTCGGGATGTGTTTCCTCGAGATATTCGATGATGGCGAGCGATTGTGCGATCCGCGTCGCGCCATCGATCAAGAGCGGGATCAGTCCCTGCGGATTTACGGCCAGATAATCGGCGTGCCGATGCTCGCCGCCGCCGCGGGTAAGATGCAGCGGCAGCGACTCGTATTCGAGTCCCTTGAGATTCAAAGCGATGCGCACTCGATACGCGGCCGAACTGCGGAAGTAGGTATAGAGCTGCATCGGCCGTAGACTACCGAGCTATGAGCATTTGGCGCAACGTAGCAACCCTCGAAGAGCTGCAGGAGCGCGCGCGCAATACGCTCATCGACAGGCTCGGCATCCGCTTCACCGAAATCGGCCCGGACTTCGTGCGCGCCGCCATGCCGGTCAATGCGCATACTCACCAGCCGATGGGCGTGCTGCACGGCGGCGCATCCGTGGCGCTCGCGGAAACCGTCGGCAGCACTGCGGCCAATCTGTGCGTCGACCCCGCGCTCGAGGTGTGTCTCGGGCAGGAAATCAACGCCAATCATCTGCGCCCGATTTCCACTGGACAGGTCACGGCGACTGCGCGACCCTTGCATCGTGGCAACCGCAGCCATGTCTGGCAGATCGAGATCCGCGACGACGAGGAGCGGCTCGTATGCGTTTCGCGCCTCACCATGGCGGTGGTCGCCGTGCAGCGCAAATGAAATCAGTGCAGCGCCGCGCATCGCCGTGCGCAACGGGACGCTGAACACATGAGCATCAAACGCTGGCACGTCGCCTGCGCGGCCGTCGCTCTCCTCGGCGCCTGCGGACAGAAGGGCCCGCTGTACCTGCCCGACAAGAAGGCGAGCGTCGTGAAACCCGTCACTGCCTCGCCAGATACCGCAACGCCGCCTGGAAAAAATAATCCCGATCAGAAAGACGACTCGCAACAGCCGATCACGCCTTAGAAATTCAGGCGCGCAGCAACCCCTGTAAAGGTTTCGCGGCCGCGCTGTCTGGAAACACCGCGCTATCGAGTGCCCGCGTCGGCACGGCGAGGTGATCCGCCAGCACGCCCTTCAGCGCCGCGTGCAGGTGCATGGTGGGCGCCAAATCGCGTCCCTGGTACAGAGCGCGTTGCGCGAGCCCCGGCCAGTCCGCAATGACGCGACCGCCGTGCACGGCCCCTCCCAGCAGAAACGCTGCGGCCGCCGTGCCGTGATCCGTGCCCCGCGTACCGTTGACGGCTGCCGTGCGCCCAAACTCCGTCGCGATCATCACCACGGTGTCGCGCCATACGGGTCCCAGGTCCTCCTTCAGCATACGCAGCCCGGCGTCCAGGCCCGCCAGGCGTGCGGCGAGCTGTCCCTGCGCGCCGCCCTCGTTGGCGTGGGTATCCCAACCCATGGCGTCAAACACCGCGACCCGCGGGCCGTCATCGCTTTTCAAAAAACTCGCCGTCGCATGAATGACCTCCTTGTAGGGCGCGCCACCGCGCGCCTTGGGCTCCTCGCGGCTCGCCAGAAGCTGCGTCGGCGAATTCTCCCGCGTGCTGCCCATCATCGTCTCATCCTGCGATGCATCCGCAACCGACTGGGTCGACAGCGCATCCGCAAGCCGTTGCGACAGGATGGGATCCGTCGAGTACAGATCGGCGATGCGCTGGAGTGTGTCCTCATCAAGCGCCGCCAGGCGCGACGGCGACCACGATGCGACCGGCGCAGGTCCGCGCATCACGAGCGGGACATTCTGTCCAAGCGCGATGCCAAGTTCGCCGCGCCGCGCGCTGCGATCGGGCGGCAATGCGGCAAGCGCCCGGTTGATCCAGCCCGTCTGCACGGCGTGCGCTCGCGCGCAGCCATTTTCCAACACGTCCTGGCCGTCAAAGTGCGATCGCTCGCGATACGGACTTGCCACGGCGTGCAAGACGATGAGTTCCTGGGCCGCGAAGGACTCGCTCAGAAACGCAAGACTCGGATGCAGACCGAAGAGTCCGTCGAGCCGGAGTGCGCCGCCCGGCGCTCCCGGCGCGGCGATTGCGACCTCACCGCGCAGCCGCGCGTAATCGGGATCCGCGTACGGCGGCACCGCGGTCAGCCCGTCGAGCGCGCCGCGCAGAATCACAAAGACGAAGCGCGGACGCGTAGCGCTGCCTGCGAAGGCGATCCTGCTCGTGAAGAGGACACTGCCCGCGGCGAGCGCAGCGCCGGAGAGGAATTCGCGTCGTTTGATCGCTCGCATGATCGTTCTCCTAGCGGCGCATGAACTCAGGCGCGGTCAGGAGCAGAGTCAGCGCCTGCGAACCGCTTGCGGCCCGCGCGATCGATGTATGCGTCGCCGCGCTGAGCGCGGCGCCGAGCCACTGCGGCGCAAGCTCCGCGGCATCATGATGCGCGCCCAGTTTCTGGCCCAACGCATCCGCCCACTCGATGCGCTTCATCACGGCGGACGAGCCATCCCAGTCGGCGCTCCTGTCGGGCCAACCCGCGGGCGAGCCGGGCGCGTAGATGCGCTGCCCGAGGAGTGCGAATGAGGAGCGCGCCTTGTCCGCATAGTGCTCCGCCACCTGCAGCCCGCGCAGGCTCGAGATGATGTACTCGCCGGGAGTTTTGAATTTCGCCAAAGCCTGCGCCCAGCACTCCTTGAGGCCAATCAACGCGCGGTACACGCTCGGCAGATCGCCGCTACTGTCGTGAAAGGCGCGTGCCAGATGCTCGACAGCCTGCGGCGGCGGCTCATCGGCGATGAAGTGGCGCGCTAGCTTGGTCGCGATGAAATGCGCAGCGGCAGGGCGCCGCGCCAAGTCGTGCAGCACCGCGACGCCTTGTTCCTCGCCGTCCTGCGCATAGCGCTTGCCGAGCACCACCTGCGCGCCCGGCTCATGCATCTCGGGGCGAAACATAAACTGCCCGGGCATCCCACCCGCGAGGCGCCCGAGGCTCTGTCCACCGATTGACCAGCCGGTGATGACCTGCGCGAAGCTCGTGACGTCGGCCTGCGTGTAGCCGCCCGCGACCCCGAGCGTTTGCAACTCGAGAATCTCGCGTGCCAGATTTTCGTTGATGCCAAAACGTCGCTCGCTCGCACGCCGCTCGGCGCGCCGTGCGAGCAGCGAGTTCGGGCCGACGGAAGTCTGATTGTCCAGATACAAGAGCATCGCCGGATGACGCGTCGAGGCGAGTAGCAAATCCGTGAAGTTGCCGAGCACGTGAGGTCGGATCGCCTCGCGCTCGAAGCTGCCGGCGAGCCCGAATACCACCGCCTTGTCGACCGAAACCGCAAAATGATTGGTCCAAAAATAGGTGAGGCGTTCAACGAACGGCCGATCCGTCGTCAGCGCCGCGCTGATCCGCGCGCTCGTTTCGTCAGCGTAGATCGGCTTGTAGAGCTGCGTGACTTTCATGACCGCGGCGGCGTCGCCATTCTGAGCAGCGCTCGCGGCACGCGCATCGCGTTGCTCACGGCGCAGCTCGAGCGCCTGCGACAATATGTCAGCCGAGCCGCGCAGCTCAGCGCCTTGCAGCAGCGGCGCGCCGCCGGCCAATTGCGCGCTGAGCCAACCACGCGCATCGCCGCCCACGCGCGCAAGCTCCCCCGGCCGGGCTCCCAGGCCGAAGCGGTTCGCCGCAATCGCGGCGGCTAATGCGGGGTCGTCCATCACTTGCGCCTATCCTGAAGCCCAATGATCCGTACAGCGCGCCGCAGACCGCGTGGTTGACACCGGCCCGGGCCGGGCAAGCGCATTCGCTATAATGCGCGCCTCATCACACAAATCCATCATGAGCACTCCTGCTGATCTAGTACTCGTCGACGGCTCCTCGTACCTGTATCGGGCGTTTCACGCGTTGCCGCCGCTTTCCAACTCGCGCGGCGAGCCCACCGGTGCGCTCCTCGGCGTCCTGAATATGCTCCTGAAGTTTGTGAAGGAGTATCGACCGGCGCACATTGCAGTGGTCTTCGATGCGCCGGGGAAGACTTTCCGCGACGATCTATTTGCACAGTACAAGGCTCACCGGCCGATGATGCCGGATGACCTGCGCGCGCAGGTGGAACCGCTGCTGTTGATCCTGCGCACCCAGGGGCTGCCGGTGCTGCGCATCGCGGGCGTCGAGGCGGACGATGTCATCGGCACTCTCGCGTGCCGCGCCGCAGCGGCAGGTCAGCAAGTTCTCATTTCGACGGGCGACAAAGATATGGCGCAGCTCGTCAACGAGTCGATCACGCTCGTCAATACCATGAGCAACAGTACGCTTGATCGCGCAGGCGTGAAGCTCAAATTTGACGTCTATCCTGAGCAGATCGTCGACTATCTGGCCCTCGTCGGGGATTCCTCCGACAATATCCCCGGCATCAGCATGGTGGGTCCGAAGACCGCGGCCAAGCTCCTGGATCAATACGGCACGCTCGATGTGTTGATCACGCGCGTCGCGGAGATCCAAGGCCGGGTTGGCGAGAACCTGCGTGCTGGACTCGAGACTCTCGCGCTGTCGCGGAGCCTTGCGCGGTTGCGCACCGATCTTGAGCTGCCGCTCAAGCCCGAGGAGCTGCGGCCGGCCGCGCCGGACCTCGGTGAATTGCGCGCGCTCTACGAGCGCTATGAGCTGCGCTCGCTTTTGCGGCAACTGGAAGGCGCCGGCTCATCCGAGGAGCGCGCGCCGCCGCCGGCCGCGCCCGCCGCCGCGGTTGCCAAGCTGCCGCGGCACTACGAGACGATCACTTCCTGGCCCGATCTTGAGCGCTGGCTCGAAAGGCTGCGCTGGGCGGCGCTCATGGCTTTCGACACCGAAACCACGAGTCTCGACTACATGCGCGCGGAGATCGTCGGCGTATCCTTCTGTATTGAGCCCGGATTCGCAGCCTATGTTCCGCTGCAGCATGACTACGCCGGCGCGCCCGCGCAATTGGACCGCGCGCAGGTGCTGGCCGCGTTGCGGCCGATTCTCGAAAACCCGGGGATCGCCAAGCTCGGTCACCATCTCAAATACGACGCACATGTGCTCCTGAACTACGGCATTCGTCTTGAAGGCATGCGCTACGACACCATGCTCGAGTCGTACGTCTGGAACAGTGTCGCCACGCGCCACGACATGGACAGCGCGGCGCTGCGCTATTTGGGCATCACCACCATCAAATATGAGGACGTCGCCGGCAAGGGCGCGAAGCAGCTGCAGTTCAATGAAGTGCCGGTCGAGCGCGCGGCGGAGTACTCGGCCGAGGATGCCGACGTGACGCTGCAGCTGCATCGCGCGCTGTGGCCGCAAATCGAGGGCGTGCCCGCGCTGCGGCGCCTGTATGAAGACCTGGAGCAGCCGCTCGTGCCGATACTGCTCAACATGGAGCACCACGGCGTGCTCATCGATCGCGAGCTTCTGGAGGCGCAAAGCCGCGCCATCGCGACGCAGCTCGCGCAGCTCCTGGCGCTTGCGCAGACGCAGGCTGGCGTTGCTTTCAATATCGAATCGCCCAAGCAGCTGCAGCAGGTGTTGTTTGAGAAGCTGCAGCTGCCCGTGTTGCGCAAGACCCCGACGGGGCAGCCTTCGACCGCCGAGGATGTGCTCGAAGAGCTCGCGACGTCGTACGAGCTGCCGCGCACGGTGCTCGACTACCGCACGCTCGCCAAGCTCAAATCCACCTACACGGACAAGCTGCCGCAGCAGATCAACCCCAACACGGGCCGGGTGCACACCTCGTATCACCAGGCGGTGGCACAGACCGGGCGTCTGTCCTCCTCCGATCCCAATCTGCAGAACATTCCGATCCGCCGCGCCGAAGGGCGGCGCATCCGCCAGGCATTCATCGCAGCCCCGGGCCATGTGCTGATGGCGGCGGATTACTCACAGATCGAGCTGCGAATCATGGCGCATCTGTCGGATGATCCGGGACTCCTGTCCGCGTTTGCCGCCGATCTTGACGTGCACCGCGCGACCGCAGCGGAAGTCTTCGGGGTCGCGCTCGACGCCGTGAGCGCCGATCAGCGGCGCCTCGCGAAGACGATCAACTTCGGGCTCATCTACGGCATGTCGCCGTTCGGTCTTGCGCGACAACTGGGCATCGACCGCGGTGCGGCGCAGAAATATGTCGATGTGTATTTCGCGCGCTATCCGGGCGTGAAGCGCTTCATGGACGACACGCGCGTGCAGGCGCGCGCGAACGGCTATGTCGAAACGGTCTTTGGCCGCCGGCTCTATCTGCCGGACATCCGCGCGAGCAACCAGCAGCTGCGGCAGGCGGCGGAGCGCAGTGCCATCAATGCGCCCATGCAGGGAACTGCCGCCGACATCATCAAGCGCGCGATGATCGGCGTGGACGCCTGGTGCCGGCTGGAAAATTTTCCGGCGCGGGTCATCATGCAGGTGCACGATGAGCTCGTGCTCGAGGTGCGCGCGGACGCCACGGAAAAAGTTGCTGCGGGAATCCGCCAACAAATGGCGGGCGCTGCGGAACTCAAGGTGCCACTTCGTATTCACATTGGAGTCGGCATGAACTGGGACGAAGCGCACTAGCGACAGTCTGTCGGGGATTAGCGTAACCTCAAGCACGGCGGCCGACATAGAACGTTTCAACAAACGACCAAGGACCTCGTCATGCGCAAGTTTCTACTGGCAGTTGTTCTCGCTCTTGCAGGGAGCGCCGCACACGCGGCGGACGGCTTTTACATAGGCGCCGGCATCGGCAAGAGCAATCTCAATAACATCTTCGGAGATGGCTTCAGTCTGGATTCCAACGGTGTTTCGTGGAAGGTCCTCGCCGGATTCAGGCCGATCGACTTCTTTGCCGTCGAGGCCAACTACCTCGACTTGGGCGATCAGACGAAGGCCTACGGCATAGGCACGCAGAGCGCAAACGCAAAGGCATTTGGGGCCTACGCCGTCGGAATCCTGCCGCTTCCTTACCTCGACTTCTTCGCCAAGCTGGGGGCGGCGCGCTGGCAACTGGACGGCAGCATCTCCGGCGCCGGACAGTTCTTTGCCTTCGACAACCACGGAACGCAGTTCGCCTATGGCAGCGGCGCACAGGCAAACTGGGGAAGCTTCTCCGTCCGTTTCGAGTACGACGGCTTTCAGATCCGCAATACGGACGGGCTTGCCATGTACTCGATCGATGCGATCTGGACTTTCCTGTAACGATAAGGGTCGCGCTCGGCGACCCGAAAGTCCCTGATCCGCTTGGCAATATTCGCGCGCGGCGCGCGCGGGAACTTTGCGCACCGCTGCCCATCTAAATTTTTGAGCGCCTCCAGCGCTCCCCGCTTCCCTCCCTAGGCGGGTCAACCCGGTTCACGAGACCTGTGCCGGGTTAGTCTGCCCCGGTGACCTCGTAAGAGGTTACCGGGGTCTTTTTATCTGACAACCAGTGCGCAAGCGTGCCTTGTGCTTCGGCGACGCCCGTGGCCGCATGCGCGGAAAAAAGCTGTACGCTGACCTCATCCGCAAGCAGCGTCTTTGCCATCTTGAGCACGCGCGCGGCCTCGTTACGCGTGAGCTTGTCAACTTTTGACAACAGCACATGCACGCTGCGCTCAAGCGGATTGCTCCACGCGATGAGTTCCTGATCGGCCTCAGAGATTCCGCGCCGCGCATCGACGATCAAAAACAATCCGTAGAGCGAGCGCCGCGCACGCAGTGCGTCGATGAGCGGCGCCCAAGTGCGCCGCTCACTTTCCGGGGCGCTCGCGTAACCGTACCCCGGCAGATCGACGATGCGTCCCTGCGGCATGAGCTCGAAGAAATTCAAAAGCCGCGTTCTTCCGGGCGCCTTGCTCGTACGGGCGAGTGCATGGCGGTGCGCTATGGCGTTGATGGCGCTCGACTTGCCGGCATTCGAACGCCCGGCGAAGGCGACTTCGGCGCCCTCGTCGGGTGGGAACTGCGCGGGCGCGGCTGCGCTCACCAGAAATCGGGCATCGGGGAACCGGCTCATGACGCGCGCTCGGGAGCCTCAAGCTGCTGCGGACTGTAGTGTACAATTTGCCGCCGTCGCACAGATCGATAAGGATGCGGAAAAGCTACAATGCCGAAGAACAAGGTGGCCGTTGGCGCATGGGGATTGATGCTGGTGGCCTGGCTTGCGAATGCACCCGCGGCGACTCCCTACGACCACGGTTCGGTCCAGAACGGCGCGGCCAAGGCCGCGGTATGTTTCGGGTGCCACGGTCCGAACGGCAACAGCTCCAATCCCCTCTGGCCTACGCTTGCCGGCCAGAGCGCCGTCTATGTGGCCGAGCAGCTGCGACTGTTTCGCTCGAAAGTGCGCGATAACCCGGTCATGACGGCGCTGGCGGCGCCCCTTGCTGATGGCGACATCGATGATCTCGCCGTGTATTTTGCGGCGCAAACGCCGCTCGGCAGCGAAGCGGATCCTTCCTATTGGCAGGCCGGACAGATCATTTACATGCGCGGCGATAAGACCCGCGCCATTCCCGCCTGCACCGCCTGCCACGGGCCGCTCGGCCGAGGTAATCTTGCGGCAGGATACCCGGCGCTGCGCGCGCAGCAATCCGGCTACACGGTCAAGCAGCTCAACGACTACGCAAAGGGCACCCGCTATGGCGGCGCAACCGCAGCGAATCCGGCAAGCCCCAACGGCTACATCATGGCTACGATCGCCAAGCGCCTCGCGCCCGAGGACATGCGCAATCTCGCCTCCTACGTCCAGGGTCTTCGCTGAAGTGAGGCTTGCCGTCATGCTTCGATCCGTCGCTCTGGCTGCCCTCGTGACTCTGAGCGCCGCTGCCTGCGGCCATGCGGCGCCCCCCCAGACTTCTGCGTCACTCGCCGCGCCGCCCGTCACTCCAAGCCCCGCCGCTGTGCAATCCCCTCCTCCTGTCCCGCAGAGCGAATCGGAGCACACGCCGGCGCCCGCAGCCGAGACCACCAGCGAAGAGCGCGCCGATACATCGCTTGAGCGCCTGGCCGCACTCCCCGCCGACCAACAGCTGCCGGGTGGCCGCTGGAAGGCAGGTACAAACTACCTGCCCATCGTTCCGGCACAGCCGACGAGCGTCGGACCGGAGAAGGTCGAAGTCATCGAAGTGTTCTGGTACGCCTGCCCGCACTGCTTCGATCTTGAGCCCTACATTCAAAGCTGGCTGAAGAAGAAGCCCGCCTACGTCGAATTCGTGCGCGTGCCGATCATGTGGGGGCCTGTGCACCGCGCGCATGCGCACCTCTTCTACACGCTCCAGGCGCTGCAGCGCTCGGACCTTGATCAAAAGGTCTTCGAGACCATCCACAACGACCACAACATGCTCTTCGCCAACAGCGAACCTGAGACGCTGAACCTGCAGAAGCAGTTTGCGGTCGCGCATGGGATCAATGCGGACGCCTTCGTCAGCGCCTATAACTCCTTCACGGTGAGCTCGGACCTGGCGCGCGCGGAAGAGATTACCGCGCGCTATCACGTCGAGGGCGTGCCGCTCATCGTCGTGAACGGCAAGTACGAGACCGATGTCGGCAAAGCCGGCGGCCCAACCGAGCTCATCGCGCTCATCAACGACTTGGTCGCGAGCGAGAAGCGTCACTGAGGGGTGACGAAATTCAGAGACATTGGCGCGCCCGACTGGATTCGAACCAGCGACCTGCAGCTTCGGAGGCTGCCACTCTATCCAACTGAGCTACGGGCGCGTGCGCGAAAGCTTAACCGATCGAAGCCACCGGGGCCCACGGCCGCACTAAGTTCGGGTTCTCCTGCAGAGTCGTTATAATGTGCAAGCCTTAATAATCGCGCACGGATGACATCGTGAGCAAACAAGATACCCACTTCATCAACATCTTCAGTCTCGTCATCGGCATCCTGGTTGCGATAGCAATCGCGATCTTCGCCCTGGCGCGCACCGTCGCAAGCCGCACGCAAGACATAGACGTGCGGGCCGAGGCGCAATATCTGAAGAGCGTTGACGGGCGTATCCAGCCCTTTGCGCACGAGGCCGTGGCGGGCCACGACAACTCGAGCCTTGCGATCAAGGCGGATACCACCGCGGCGGCAACCGGCGGATCGGCGGCCATCCCCAAGGATGGCGCGGAGGTCTTCCAGCAAACCTGCAGCGCTTGTCATGGCCAAGGCATCGCCGGCGCGCCCAAGGCGGGCGATCGCGCGGCCTGGGCGCCGCGCATAGCCAAGGGCAAGGCGGTGCTCTACCAGCACGCCTTGCAGGGCTTTCAGGGCACCTCCGGCGTCATGCCGCCAAAGGGCGGTCGAGTCGATCTGCCGGATGACCTCATCAAAGCCGCGGTCGACCACATGGTCGGCATGGTTCAGTAATAAAGTTTAGGCGTCGCGCGCGCGCTTCGCGCTCTCCAGCTCCTGCACGCGCGCTTCGAGCGCCTCGAGTCGCGCGCGCGTGCGCTCCAGCACTTTCGATTGCACGTCGAACTCATCGCGGGAGACGAGGTCGAGCCGGGCGAGACTTGCGCGCAGGACCGCGCGGAAGTTCTCCTCAAGATCAGCTTGTATGTTGCGCGCCGCCTCGGGCACTTTCGCGAGCAAGCGCCGAGCGATCTCATCGATCCGCAACTGGTCCATAACCGCCGCACCTTGCCGCCCCCAATTGAGGGCGCACCGAATCCAAGCACGCCGTCGAAATAAGGCCCTAGAATAGTGCGCCGCGCGGCGTGTGAGCGGGCGCAAACCATCGAAAGTTCGCGGTAATTCGTTCGTGGCATGGAAGCTGCACCCGCAGCTTTCGCGCTCTCCAAGCATACGCACGGCGCAGACCGTTCGCTACGCCGATTACGAGCTCAAGATTGATCCGGGGGAGATCATGCGCATGCGTGCAAAAAATGCTCACATAACTTCGTGGCTGACCGGTGCCGCATTGGCGCTTCTCGCCCCGGCACTTGCGTTGGCGGCCGACGCCCCACCGGTACCCAGCAAGGGCGATACCGCGTGGATGCTGACCTCCACCGCGTTCGTGCTCCTGATGTCGGTGCCGGCACTCGGCCTCTTCTACGGCGGCCTGGTGCGCACCAAGAACATGCTGTCGGTCCTGATGCAGGTGTTCGTCGGCTTCTCGCTGATCACGGTGCTGTGGTGCATCTACGGCTACTCGCTTGCCTTTACTCCGGGCAACGCCTTTATCGGGGGCTTCAGCCGCCTGTTCCTGAGCGGGACTTTTGATCCTGCCACCGGCACCTTTGCGCTTGCCGGAACCTTCAGCAAAAACACTCCGATGTATGAGCTGGTCTACGTCGCCTTTCAGGCGACGTTTGCCGCAATCACCTGCTGCCTGATCCTGGGCGCGGTCGTGGAACGCATCAAATTCTCCGGCGTGCTGCTGTTTCTGGTGCTCTGGTTCACGTTCAGCTATCTGCCGGTCTCGCACATGGTGTGGTTCTGGGCAGGCCCGGATGCCTACAGGTCCGCGGCGAATGCGGATGCGGTGACCGCAACCGCTGGCCTGCTGTGGCAATGGGGCGCGCTCGACTTCGCCGGCGGCACGGTGGTGCACATCAATGCCGGAGTGGCCGGACTCGTGGGCGCATACGTGCTCGGCAAGCGCATCGGCTTTGGCAAAGAACCGATGGCGCCGCACAGCCTGACGATGACGATGATCGGCGCCTCGCTCCTGTGGTTCGGCTGGTTCGGCTTCAACGCCGGATCCGCGCTCGAGGCGAACGGTTCTGCTGCGCTTGCCTTTCTGAACACCTATCTGGCCACGGCCTGCGCGGTGCTTGCCTGGATATTCGTGGAGTGGATGGTCAAGGGTAAACCCTCCATGTTGGGAGCCGCCTCCGGAGCCGTCGCGGGTCTCGTCGCCATAACGCCGGCGGCGGGCAACGTCGGGATTCCCGGTGCCTTCGTCATTGGTATCGCCGCAGGTGTCGTGTGCCTGTGGGGCGTCACCGGCTTGAAGAGGATCATCAAGGCGGACGACTCGCTCGACGTATTTGGCGTGCATGCGCTGGGCGGCGCCTTGGGGGCGTTGCTCACCGGCGTTTTCAATGCGCCGCAGTTGGGCGGCCCCGGACAAGTGGTCGACTGGGTGACGGGCAAGACGGGCTATCCAGGCATAGGAGCCCAGCTTCTCATTCAGGCGAAGGCAGTGCTCGTGGTGGCGGTTTGGACCGCCGTCGTCGCCTTCATCGCGTTCCACATCGTGAAATTCGTGGTGGGCATCCGGGTGACGGAGGAGGAAGAGCGCGAGGGACTGGACATCTCCCTGCACGGGGAGCGCGCCTACGACCTGTAGTCAGTGCATAATGTGACGCGGTTCAAAGGTAGGCTCCCCTGAACTGGGGATACTTGCCGAGCGCGGGAGGCGCGTTCGCATGTTCCGGATTTTATCAGTTGCCTTATTCCTGACGGGCGCAGCCGCGGCGGCAAACGCTGCGGATGTCTATCGTTTTGTGGATGCCCAAGGCGGCGTCCACTATACGGACACCTGGGTGCCAGGCTCGACGCTCATCAAGGTGGATCACAATCCGAAGGCTGCTGCGGCCGCAAGCCCTGCACACACCCCGCAGAGCAAGCCCCTCGCCGCGGGCGACCGTGCCTCTGCCGATCTTGCCAAGGCAGCTGATGAACGCACCGTAAAAGCCGACGTCGCGCAAGCCCAGGAAGAGCAGTGCAAACAGGCGAAGGACAGCTACACCAAGGCGGTGGCATCGCGGCGCATCATCAAGTCCGGCAGCGACGATCAGCGCGAGTACTTGAGCGAAGCAGACGCCAATGCATACCGTCTGCAACTGCACGACGCCATGCAGGCAGCCTGCGGAACCGATACAAAGTAGCTAAAGTAATGCCCGCGGCCACTCCGGCCGCCTGCCAACCGGATTCGTCATGCGTGTAGGCTTCGTAGGGCTTGGCGCCATGGGCATGCACATGGCGCGTAATCTGCATCGCGCAGGCCTATTAACCACCGTCTGGAACCGCACCCCGCAAAAATCGCAGGCGCTCGCCGCTGAGCTCGGCTGCCACGCTGCCGCATCGCTTGCAAGCCTCGCCGCTGAGGTGGACGCGGTCGTCATCTGCGTCGCAGCGGATGCCGACGTGCTGGATGTCGTCGGCGCGCTTGCCCCGGCGCTCAAGGCCGGGAGCCTCGTGATCGATTGCTCGACGGTGAGTGCTCACACGGCACAGCGCGCGGCGGAGATCCTGCGCGGTTCCGAGTTCCTCGACTGTCCCGTGAGCGGCGGCGTGGAAGGCGCCCGCGATGCAACGCTCGTCATTATGGCCGGTGGTAGCTCCGCGGCCTTCGAACGGGCGCGGCCGATTCTTGGCGCGATGGGCAAAACCATCACGCATTTCGGCCCGACCGGCAGCGGGCAGGCCGCCAAGGCGACGAATCAGATCATGTGCGCCGGCATCATCGAGGCGGTCGCCGAAGCCATGGCCTTCGCGCATGCCCAGGACCTGCCGCTCACGCAACTCGTCGACACGCTCGGCAAGGGAGCAGGCTCCAGCTGGTATTTCGTGCACCGCGCGCCCAACATGATTCGCGAGAGCTATCCGCCCGGGTTCAAGGTGCGTCTGCACGCCAAGGATCTGGAGATCTGCCGCGACATGGCGGCACGCTTCGGCGTGACGCTGCCGGTGGTTGAACGCATGCTCGAGGTTTACAGCGAGCTCATAGCCCGCGGCTATGGCGATGAAGACATCTCGGCGACTTACAGATTGACGGCAGAACTCTTCGGCGCGTAGTCGAAGGAGTCGAAAAAGAGCGCATCCGCGCGCGCGCCTGCGGCTGGGAACGTCGCGCGCACGGCCTCGACCAAGGCCGGGGGGCCTGCGGCGTAGATGTCAAAGAGGCTCAAGTCCGGATGCCGGGCGAGCACCACCTCATGCACCCACCCGAGCTGCCGCCCGCCCGCCTCCTGCACACTCGCCTCCGACAGCACGGCGGTGAACTGCAGCTGCGCAAAGGTGCGCGCCCACTGCAGAACGAGCCCCTCCTCGTAGAGATCCTCGTGCCGGCGCGCGCCCCAATAGAAATAAATCTGCCGCTCGACGCCGCGTTCGAGCATATGACGCAGCATCGACTTCAAAGGTGCAAAGCCGGTGCCGCCCGCGATGAATATGAGGGGCGCGCTACCTGGCCGATAGACGAATTGGCCGATGGGGCCCTCGATGCGCAGCAGCGCGCCGGGCCGCAGCTCCTTGAAGAGTCGCTCTGTGAAGCCGCCACCTGGAACGTAGCGCGCGTGCAGCTCGATTAGACCGGCGTCGTGCGGGGGACTGGCGATGGAAAAGCTCCTGCGGCCGCCGTCCTGCAAAAGCACGTCCAAGTATTGGCCCGGCTGAAAGGCGAGCGATTCAACCGACGGCAGCCGCAGGAACACCTGCATGACATCCGCTGCCATTGGATTTAGGTGCGCGATTCGGCAGGGCAGCGTCTTGATCTCGACTTCGGCGACTTGGGCGACGAGACGCACATCGACGGTGAGATCTGAAAGTGGCTGTGCCTGACACAGAAGCACCTGCCCGGTGCGCGCCTCTTCGGCCGTAATCCCCAACGGGGTGCCGCGCGGATAGCGGATCTGGCCGGCGAGCAGGCGCGCGCGACAGGAGCTGCAGTGCCCCGACTTGCAACTGTGCGGCAGATTGAGCCCTGCATCGAGCGCGGCATCCAGAATCGACTGCCCGGCCGGCACGCGCACGACTCTGCCATGCGGCGTAATACGAACCTCGAAAGCAGCGTCTGTCATCGGCCGTACGATACGCCCGTGCCGCGGCACCTGGATTGGATTCAGGTATTCTTTGCCGCCATGCGCGTGGACTTCACGAAAATGCATGGCCTCGGCAACGACTTCATCGTATTCGACTCGCCGACGGCCGGGTTCGCGCCGTCGCGCGAGCTGTGGCAGCGCCTGGCGGCGCGCCATACGGGGATAGGATTTGATCAGGCGCTGATGCTGGAGAAGCCGCGACAACCCGGCTCCGCGGTCTTCTATCGGATCTTCAACGCGGACGGCGCCGAGGTCGAGCAGTGCGGCAACGGCGCGCGCTGTATCGCCGCGCTCCTGAGCCGCCGCGGCACGCTGCCAGATGGGCCTATGACGCTTGAAAGCGCAGGGGGCATGGTGCGTGCGCGCATGGCCGGAGGCAAGCTCGTCGCCATTGATCTCGGCGTCCCCAACTTCGCACCCGAGGCTTTGCCCTTCGATGCGCCAAGCCAGGCCGACGTTTACCGACTCGAGATCGACGCGCAGGAAGTCGAAATCGGGGCCGTAAGCATCGGCAATCCGCACGCCGTGCTCCGCGTCGCCAGTGTCGCGGCGGCAGACGTCGCGCGCTTAGGTCCGGCCATCGAGCACCATCGGCGCTTCCGGCAGGGCGCGAATGTCGGATTCATGGAAATCACCGGGCGCTCCAGCATCCGCCTGCGCGTCCATGAGCGCGGCACCGGTGAGACGCTCGCCTGCGGCACCGGCGCCTGCGCCGCGGTCGCCATCGGCCGCGCGCGCGGCGAACTCGAGGCCGATGTGCAAGTGATCGTGCGCGGCGGCGAGTTGCGCGTAAACTGGGCGGGCCCTGCGGAGCACATTTGGCTGACGGGGCCTGCCGAAGTCTCATTTGCCGGTTACTTCGAGGTGTAGAAATGACGACACGTGAAGCTCGCGGGCTCCCCGCGGCGGATGCCGAGGAAGAATCCGTCGCTCGCTATCTGCAGCAAAACCCCGAATTCTTCGAGCGCCATCAGGCGCTGCTGGCGCGCTTGAGGCTGCCGCACTCGCGCGGCGGATCGACGATCTCCCTCGTCGAGCGCCAGATCGAAGTCATGCGCGAGCGGCACGCGGCGCTCGAAGCCAAACTGTCCGAGCTCGTGCGCGTCGCGCGCGACAACGACGCGATCGCGGAGCGCTTCCACCGCTTCGCGCGGAGACTCCTGCGCGCACCGTCGCGGCAGGCGGCGCTCGATGAGATCGAAGCCAGCCTGCGCGATGATTTTGATGCGTTCCATTCCGTGCTGCTGCTCATCGGCACCACGTCGCAGGAATCCACGCAGCGCTTCCCGCGCTCGATAGCACCCGATGACCCGAACTTGAAGTCGTTCGAGTCCCTGTTCGCGAGTGCCAAGCCGCGCTGCGGTCAGGTGCGCGATTCGCAGCGCGAGTTCCTGTTTGGAACCGATGCGAACGACATCGGTTCAGTCGCTCTCGTGCCGCTCGGCGAGAAGGGCTCGATGGGCCTGCTCGCGCTTGGCAGCACCGCGCGCGACCGGTTTCATCCGGGCATGAGTACTGAGTTCCTGGGGCGCATGGCGGATCTCATCGCGGACGCCGTCGCACGGCGATGACTCCCGCGGCGCTCGAGTGGGTCGCCGGATTCCGGCGCCACCTCGCGATCGAACGCCGACTCTCCGCGCACACCGACTCGAATTACGCCCGCGATCTTGCGGCGCTCGTGCAGTACTGCGATCGACACCGCTTGCAGGACTGGGCGGCGCTCGATAGCCAGCATGTGCGCACTTTTGCCGCACACTCGCATGCGGCGGGACTTGCGCCGCGCAGCATTCAGAGGCGGCTGTCGGCCGTGCGCAGCTTCTGCAATTACCTGGTGCGCGAACGCGCTTTACTGGGCAACCCCGCTCACGAGATCCGCGCCCCGAAGGCGGCCCGGCGCCTGCCCCACACGCTCGACGCCGATCAGATGGCGCAGCTTTTGAATGTGGCGCCCGGCGAGGCACTCTTCGCGCGCGACCACGCTTTGGTTGAGCTTCTGTATTCCTCCGGGCTGCGGCTTGCCGAGCTCGTGGGCCTCGATCTTGTGGATCTCGACCTCAAGGACCGCACGGTCCGCGTGCTCGGCAAGGGCAAGAAGGCGCGCATCATCCCCGTTGGAAAAAAGGCCGTACAGGCGCTCGAGCGGTGGCTGCGGGAGCGCTCGGCCCTGGCGAAACCTGCCGACACGGCTGTATTCACGGGCAGGAACGGCGGCCGCCTCGGGGCGCGCGCCGTGCAGCTGCGCGTCGCGGCGTGGGCGCGCCGGCGTGGGCTTGGCGTGCCAGTGCACCCGCACCTGTTCAGACATTCATTCGCGTCTCATCTACTTGAATCCAGTGGAGAACTTCGCGGCGTGCAGGAGCTCCTCGGCCACGCTGACATCTCCACGACGCAGATTTATACCCACCTTGACTTCCAACACCTCGCCCGCATTTACGACCGTACCCACCCGCGAGCACGGAGGAAGCCCTGACCGGCATCCCTGATGAGTCATAGTCCAAAATTCGATCCGCACGGCACGACCATTCTGGCTGTACGCCGCA